>Ga0316194_10003719_pt1 | contig 10608 bp, 5 predicted proteins | sample CroRivsedime1_MG_FD_204936 | JGI IMG/M metagenome (GOLD analysis project Ga0316194, IMG submission 204936) | Coastal sediment microbial communities from Maine, United States - Cross River sediment 1 | ecosystem: Environmental > Aquatic > Marine > Coastal > Sediment | place: USA: Maine... | reverse complement strand
CGAGCAATGTGCTTACCGGGTTCACTATTCGCCCGCAGTAGATGATCAGCGCGGTGCCGACACAGGGCAGCAACGCCGCCGCACCGGGGAAAGTGGTGGCCTCATCGTAGGTGAATACGGCCACCGCGATGGCCAGCAGGCCAGCGAGCACGCCAACCCCGGATAGCCCAGCCGAACGAATCGCCGGAATGGCAGCAGCAGCCAGCACGGCACCAAGCATGAGTTCCCAGAACCTTGCAGGCAGCAGATAGAAAGCCGCACTCGGATTATTTTCCACCTGCCAGACACTGAAGGCGAGGCTCAATCCGGCCAGCGCAAGCAGAACGCCAACAACGGAGATTCGCCGACGAACGAGCACCGCCAGCAACAGAGGCATCAGCAGATAGAACTGCTCCTCCACCGCCAGCGACCAGGTGTGCAGCATCGGATGCAGCTCGGCCGGGCCCTCGAAATAGCCATCCTCGAGAAAGAAGAAAAAGTTCGATACGAACAGCGCCGCGGCGATCACGCTCTGGCCGAAATCCTCCAGGTGCTCCGGGACCAGCACGGTCAGACCGAGCGGCAGGCTGACGGCCATCATCAGGAAGAGCGCTGGAAATATTCTGCGTACCCGGCGCTCATAGAATCCGAGGTAAGTGAAGGTACCGACGCGGATCTCATCCAGGATGATCGACGTGATCAGATAACCAGAGACCACGAAGAAAACGTCGACGCCAACGAAGCCGCCACTGAAAAGACTGACGCCCGCGTGGTAGAGGATGACGGGCAGGACGGCAACGGCCCTGAGTCCATCCACGTCCGCCCGATAGGTGAGTCGCTCAGCGGATCTCATGCTGATCCGGGTCGTAAAGCGCTCGTGTGCTGATCGTTGCCGGAATCATCTCGTCGCCAATCTCGACCTGGAAGGACTTGTGCCGTAGCGACTTCAGCAGAAAAGGTTCGGGCAGGGTCACATAACCGAAACCGAGCGCGCGACCGAGACTGTGGCCATAAGCGCCGGATGTGATCCGGCCAATCCGCTCGCCGTCGGCCCAGATCGGCTCGTCGTGATACAGCAGTGCCTCAGGATCTTCCAGCGCGAAGAGCACCAGCCGCTTATTGAGGCCCCGGTCTTTCTGCGCGAGCAGCGCTTCACGTCCGATGAAGCCGCCGGGTTTATCCCAGTCACAGGTGAAACTCAGCCCGGCTTCCAGCGGCGTGTCCTCATCGGTGATGTCGTGCCCCCAATGCCGGTAGGCTTTCTCCAGCCGCAGGCTGTCCATGGCGTGATACCCAGCCAGCGGCACTTCAACGCCGTCACCGCGCACCGAAAGGCAATCGAACAGCCCCACTGCATCTTCCCGTTCGATGTACAGCTCCCAGCCGAGAGCGCCGACGTAGGTGATGCGCGAGGCGCGCAAACGGATGCCTCGAACTTCGATCTCCCGGGAGGTCGCAAAGGGAAAGGCCGCATTGGAGAGATCGGCTGCCGTGCAGCTTGCCAGCAGCGATCGGGCATTCGGACCCATCACGCCGAGCACGGCCAGACGATCGGTGAGATCCGTCACCGTCACATCGAAGCCCGCTGCATGGCGCGCCAGCCAGGCAGCGTCCCGTACCCGGCAGGCCGCGCCCGTCACGTACAGATAGCGCTCGTCTTCAACGCGGGTCACCGTCACGTCCGCTTCAATACCGCCCTGCTCGTTCAGGCACTGGCTGTAAACGATCCGACCCGCAGGTACATCCATCTCGGCCGTACACAGTCGATTCAGAAAGGCGCAGGACTGGGGGCCGCTGATCTCGAACTTGGCGAAGCTCGTCTGATCGAACAGGGCCACATCGCCGCGCACGGCGCGGTGCTCGGCGGCCGCATTCTCGAACCAGTTCTGGCGCCCGTAACTGTACCGGTAGCTGGCCGGTTGGCCTTCGGCCGCATACCAGTTCGGTCGCTCCCAGCCGGCAAGCTCGCCGAAGCAGGCGCCTCTGGCTGCCAGCCGATCGTGCAGTGGGGAGCGACGCTGGTCGCGACAGCTTTCCAACTGCCGGTAGGGCCAGTGCATGGCATAGAGGAGACCCAGGCTTTCTGCCGCCCGCCCGGACAGGTAGCCGGCTTCGTTCTGGAACGGCTCGAAACGGCGCACGTCCACATCCCAGAGATCCATGCCCGGGCGGCCTTCGTCCAGCCATCTCGCCATCACCTGCCCCACACCCCCGGCGGACTGGATACCGATGGAATTGAATCCGGCAGCGACGTAGAGGTTTTTCAGGGCCGGTGTCTCGCCGAGCAGGTAGCGGCCATCCGGCGTGAAGCTCTCCGGGCCGTTGAACCAGGTTCGGATACCCACCGAGGCCACGCCCGCCAATCGCTCGAGACCACTGGCGAGATACGGGGCGAAGTGGTCGAGATCAAAGGGGAACTCAGCGAAGCTGAATTCCTCCGGCAGGCTGTCTGGATCGACAGGCCGGGCTTCCCGTTCGAAACTGCCGATCAGCAGGCGACCGGCATCCGGCTTCAGGTAAATGCCCTGATCGGGCACCCGGATGATGGGGGTGGCTGCCGGCAGATCGACTGCTTCGGTGACCGCATAGTAATGCTCGCAGGGGTAAAGCGGCACGACCGCCCCCGCTGCAGCGGCCAGCTGCCGGGTCCAGAGCCCGGCGGCCAGCAGGATCTTCTCCCCCCGTATCGATCCGCCATCTGTCTCAACACCGATGATCCGACCCGCTTCGACTTCCAGCTTCCTGACTGGCGTCTTCTCTCGAACGTCCACGCCTGCCTTGCGCGCGGCGGCCGCCAGCGCCAGGGTCGTATCCACCGGATTGGTCTGGCCATCACGCGGCATGTAAACACCACCCGCCACATCTGCCGTCTCGAGATGCGGCCAGCGCTCCGACAGCTCTGCCGCCGACAACCAGCGGCAATCAATGCCGCAGGATCTGGCCATGGCCGCCTGGCGTTTGAGCTCGATGGTCCGTTCGGGGTTGAGTGCGAGAGTGATGGCGCCGACCCGCCTGAAGCCGGTGCCGTAGCCTTCCCCTTCCAGCTGCTCATAAAGCTCGCCCGAGTAACGAGCCAGCCTGGTGAGATTGGCTGACGCGCGGAGCTCGGCCACCAGACCTGCCGCGTGCCAGGTGGTGCCACAAGTCAGCTGATCCCGCTCCAGCAGACAGACGGAGTGGCGACCGATCTGACCCAGATGATAGGCAACGCTGGCGCCGACGATGCCGCCACCAACGATGACGATGTCGAACTTCTCCGACACGCCTCAGGGCACCAGGACGATCTTGCCGAACAGTGCGCGTTCTTCCATCAGGCGCTCCGCTTCGTGAACGTCGCTCAAAGGCATCACTTTGTCTATCACCGGCAGCAGCGCGCCTGTCGCGGCCTGTTCGAGCAGCGCCTCGATGTCGCTGCGCTGCCAGCCGTTCGAGCCGAGCAGCTCGTGCTCGTATGTCCACACGTAGCGGACGTCCACTTCCTCGTCGAAACCGGCGGTCGCGCCGCAGGTGACCAGGCGTCCGGCCCGGCGCATGCAACGCACCGAATCCTTCCAGGTGCCACCGCCTGTGGAATTAATCAGGAGATCCACGCCCCCTTCGCCGTTAATTCGAGGTTTGCCCACCAGGTCCCAGACCGCTCCGCGCATGTCCTGGTCCACATAGTTGATGCCGTGGTCGGCACCGAGCTCGGCCAGCCGGCCGAGTTTCTCCGCGCTGGAGGCGCAGGCAATCACCGTCGCGCCGGCCGCTTTCGCCAGCAGCACGCAGGCTGTGCCCACGCCGCCGCTGGCACCCATGACCAGCACCGTGTCTGTTGCCTTAACTCTGCCGCGGGTGACCATCATCCGGTGCGCGGTGGCATAGGCGAGCGGTATAGCGGCAGCAACCTCGAAGCTCACGTTCTCCGGGATCTCTACCAGCTGGGAGGCATGAGCCGCGCAGTACTCAGCTCTGCCACCGTCCCAACGTTCGCCGATCATACCGTGGCTCATGAGCAGCGGATCGATCAGCACCCGACGGCCAGTCAGGCCTGCATCCACCTCCGGACCGATCTCCACCACCTCGCCGGCGATGTCCGAGCCGATGATGAGGGGCAGCGGCAGGCGAATGCCCGGCATGCCGCGCCGGCTGAACAGGTCGTGGTAATTCAGAGAGGTGGCTTTCACCGCCACCTTCACCCAGCCCGGCTCGATCACCGGCTCCGGATAATTCTCTTCCAGCCGGATCTTGTCGATGCCCCCATGCTCACGCACCACCGCTGCCCGCATGAACTGCCTCCCTCAAAGCGTCTGGTGGATTGTAGAGGCTCCCAGTCCGATCTTTCACCTGACTATTACGGGACCCGGCTATGATGGCCCGATACCTGTTCACGACCTGTATGCACCGCGGCCAGGAAGCTGGCCCCAACGAGAAGTCACGGAGAACCAATGCCTCGCCCCATCGCACTCATCACGGGCGCTTCAGCCGGAATCGGCGAGGAGCTCGCTCGAATATTCGCCAGCAATGGCTACGATCTGATCCTGGCTGCCCGCCGGGAAGACCGGCTGCAGGTCCTGGCGGCAGAGCTGCCGGACTGCACCGTTCACTGCATCGGCGTGGACCTGGCCAAGGCAAAAGGTCCACAGAAGCTTATCGACGGCGTCAGTGAGCTCGGCCTCGACGTGGACGTGCTGGTCAACAACGCCGGGGTGATCAGCACCGAGCCCATGCTGGAAGAAAAAGCCAGCTGGCTGACAAACCTGATAAATCTGAATGTGCGGGCGCTCACCGAGCTGACCCATCACTTCGGCCGGCAGATGGCCGACCGCGGCTACGGTCGAATTCTCAACGTCGCCTCGGTGGCCTCTTTTCAACCGGTGCCCGGGATGGCCGTTTACGCCGCCAGCAAAGCCTTCGTGCTCTCACTCACGGAAGGCCTATCCGAGGAGCTGAAGGGCACGGGCGTCACCGTCACCGCGCTCTGCCCCGGGCCCACCAAAACCGAGATGGCAGACGCGTTCTCGGATTTGCAGGCAGCGGACTGGTTCCTCGCCGACGCGAAACGGGTCGCCCAGGAAGGATTCGATGCGCTGAAGGCCGGCCAGGTGATCCGGGTGCCCGGGCTCGCCAACCAGGCGCTGGTGAACTGGGCGAGCTACCAGCCACGCTGGCTGGTCCGAACGCTGGGTGGTTTCGCGTCGAGATCGGCCGCCTTGTTCAAGCCGCCGGAGTAGCCAAGACCACCTCAGCTGCGCGAATATCTGTCCTCTCAATCAGGGTAGAAGGACAAAGCATGTCTGCACGGAATTTCATGGTCAGCCGGACGGCGGCGCTGGCGGCCTTCCTCATGTTGGTCTCTGCCAGCTTCATCTCCGCTACTGCCGCCGCAGCCGATAAGCCGAACATCCTCGTGATCTGGGGCGACGATATCGGCCAGAGCAACATCAGCGCCTACACCTTCGGGCTGGTGGGCTACCGCACACCGAACATCGACCGGATCGCCAGAGAAGGCATGATGTTCACCGACTACTACGGCGAGCAGTCCTGCACCGCAGGCCGGTCTTCCTACATCACGGGTCAGAGCGTCTACCGGACCGGGCTCTCCAAGGTGGGCGTGCCCGGTGCGGAGCTCGGCCTCTCCGATAAAGATCCGACCATTGCCGCCCTGCTCAAAGAGTATGGCTACACCACGGGTCAGTTCGGCAAGAACCACCTGGGCGACAAGGACGAGCATCTGCCGACCAATCACGGCTTCGACGAGTTCTACGGCAACCTCTACCACCTGAATGCGGAGGAGGAGCCGGAGAACGAGGACTACCCCGAGGATCCGGCCTTCCGCGAGCGTTTCGGCCCCCGGGGCGTGATCAAGTCTTCCGCCGACGGTGAGATTCAGGACACCGGGCCGCTGACCCGCAAGCGTATGGAGACCATCGACGAAGAGACCGTGGCGGCCGCCATCGATTTCATCAAGCGGGCCCATGATCAGGGCAAACCCTTCTACGTCTGGTGGAACGGCACCCGCATGCACTTCCGCACCCACGTGAAGGACAGCCTGCGCGGCATTTCCGGCCAGGACGAGTACGCAGACGGCATGGTGGAACACGACATGCACGTGGGCCAGCTGCTCGATCTCATCGACGAGCTCGGCATTGCCGACAACACCATCGTCCACTACTCAACGGACAACGGCCCGCACATGAACACCTGGCCGGACGCCGCCATGACGCCGTTCCAGAGCGAGAAGAACACCAACTGGGAAGGCGGCTGGCGGGTGCCGTCCATGGTGCGCTGGCCCGGCAGGATCGAGGCGGGCTCCGTGACCAACGAGATCGTTCATCACATGGACTGGTTCCCGACCTATCTGGCGGTGGCCGGCGCGCCTGACATCAAGGAACGGCTCAAGGAAGGTGGTGTCCGCGCTATCGGCCGCAGCTACAAGGTGCATCTGGATGGCTACAACATGCTGCCGCTGCTCACCGGAGAGACGGACCAGGGCCCGAGGGACGAGGTGTTCTACTTCTCTGACGATGGCGATCTGACCGCCCTGCGCAAGGGCGACTGGAAGATGCTGTTCATGGAGCAGAAGGTCCGCGGGACAATGCGCGCCTGGATCGAGCCCTTTACCCCCCTGCGGGTGCCGCTGCTGTTCAACCTGCGCCGGGATCCTTACGAGCGGGCTTACTTCACCTCGAACACCTACTACGACTGGTTCCTGGATCGGGTTTACCTGCTGTTCGGCGGTCAGGCAGAGGTGGCTGAGTTCCTGCAGACGTTCCAGACATTTCCACCCCGGCAGAAGGCGGCCAGCTTTACTATCGATCAGGTGATGGAGCAGATGGAGCGGGCCATGATGGAGGCTCAGCAGCGACGCTGAGCCGATCTGGCACGTAGAGACCGGTCCCTGTCCTCCAGGGACCGGTGCCTGGCCGCTTTCAGCCCTGCGGGCTGACGGATTTAGCCCTCAGGGCTGACGGATTTAGCCCTCAGGGCTGACGTGTACCCGAATCCCGGTCATATGCGCCTGGTTGGAGAGCGGTTCGAAGCTGCCCGGACCTGACGGCAGCAGCAGGTTGCAGTTCACACCCGGCGCTTCCGACGCCACCCGCATGCCTTTGCTCTGCCCCTGTCCCCAGCCATGGCTCATGGCGACCACGCCAGGCATGAGATCGTCCGTCAGCTTCACCGGCGCGGCGATTGCCCCCTGATCGTTCTCTATCCGGACCGTGGCCCCCTCGCCGATCTGCCGCGCTTCCGCATCCTGCGGATGCATGTAGAGATAGTTACGATCCCGGTCCTTGGCTTTCAGCTTGGCCACGTTGGCATACCAGGAGTTGAACATGTAGGCATCACGCTTGCTGATCAGCTTCAGCGTCGATGCCGGCTCGGCCGACTCTTCCTCGAATAACCGGGCCATCCGCTCGATCGCATCAGCGAATACCTCCGGGCAGCAGTCCACCATCTCCGAATCGCGCTGCAGGTAGCGATCGTAGAAGTCTTCCGGATTCGATCGCTCCAGCGCGATGATCTGCTCGCGACGCAGCTCGGCCATATCGTGTCCGCGGGAGCGAAGCATGGCATTGACCCGCCCCCACATGTCCGGCAGCTCGCCATCCGGCACTTCGTCCAGCGCGGAGCTGAAGCCCATGGCCTGTGCCAGCCGCTCGTAAATCCACCAGTCGGGTTTCCGCTCGAAGGCCGGCGGCACCACGGCTTCGGTGAACTGCACCGAGGGCTCGAACTGCAGGCCGATGCCGGCGAAATTGATGTCTTCCCGCTCGAAAGCACCAGCAGCCGGCAGCACGTAGTCCGCGTACTCGCCGGTGGCGTTCCGGTAGATATCCACACAGACCAGCAGATCGAGGGATTCCATCGCCTCCCGCAGATGCGCCTCGCCGCCGATGGACAACACCGGGTTGCCGGAGCTGACGAACAGAGCGCGGATGGGTTTTTCGAGGTCGGTGATGTGGTTGGCGAGAAGATTGCCAGGCAGGTTGATGCCCACGCCACCAGGCTTTCGCACCTCGCCGAACGGGGTTTCCAGCATGCCTTCCGGTACGGCGCGCCCGGCAGCCGTGCTGCGCTCGTAAAAGCCGAGGGAATAAAAGTTGCCGCCGCGCCGGCCCAGATTGCCGGTCACGAAAACGAGCATCTGCAGCAGCCAGTAGGCAAGCGTGCCCTGTCGGCCCATATTCACCCCGGTGGACATGTGCGCGCAGGCACTCGGCGCGCTCGCGAACGCTTTGGCCAGGGCGCGGATCTCTTCGGCCGGGATGCCGGTCACGGGCGCCACGCGCTCTGGCGAGTAGTCGGCGACGAACGCTCTGAGCTCATCCAACCGCTCTCCCCGGCCGGTGATCGACCCGGCAAAGCCCACTGTCCGATCGATCTCGTGAATCAGGGCAGCCAGCAGATAGACGTCGGTGTCCGGACGGATCTTCAGCATCTCACCGGCGATGGCGGCGGATTCGATGCGGCGTGGATTCACATAGAGAATCTTGGCGCCGCGCTCTTCGGCTGCCTTCAGATGCGCCATGGGATTCGGAATGGAAACGAAGGACATGTGGCTCACTGCCGGGTTCTCGCCCAGGATCAGAATGAAGTCCGAATGATCCAGATCCGGCAGCGGATGCAGCGTCCGGGTGCCATAGACTGCTTCGCTGGCAGCAAACTTGTTCGCGCAGTCCTGGGTGCCGGAGCTGAAGAAATACCGGGCACCGAGCTGACGCACGAAGTTGGCATAGGAAGGGCCAAACAGGGTGTTGAAGGCATTCGGGTTGCCTGTGTAGCTCCCCACCGCCTCAGCGCCATGCTGGCTGACAATCTCCTGCAGGCGCGCGGCGATCTCGGTGACCGCCTGCTCCCAGCTGATCGGTTCGAATTTTCCAGGCCCCACCTTCTTCAGGGGATGGTTGAGTCGATCCGGATCATTGTGCACCTCCGCCCCGTAGATGCCTTTGTTACAGACAAACCCCTTGGAGATCGGATGCGCCTTGTCTGCTTCCAGCTTCACGAGCCGGTCACCTTCGACAGTGGCAATCATCCCGCAGGCAGGCTCGCAAACTCGACAGAACGTGCGCTTCCTCGTGCTTTCCTTATCAGTTTTGGGACCCGACACCGGCGCTTCTCCTTCCCCTAAGCTCAATCATCGAACTATACCCGTAATGCCCGTGTCCGTTACGTTGATCAGCCTGTCACACAAAAAGCTCAACAAAATCCTTACGATAGAGAAGCTAGCTCGACTGTGCGTAACACTCGAGTTCGTAGTAGTCTGATACTGGAAGGACACTAGACCCTGACAACAATGTTGACAGATAACAGGGCGGACTATAGGACACAGGACTGGTTCCTGATCGCCTGCGAAGGTGATCTGGTGCTCAAGCTCGCGCGCGATCTCATGATCGGCGAAGACGAGCGGGGCCAGACCGTGCTGAGCCCGGCACGGGAAGACGCGCTTCTGCGCATCACCAGTGAGAATGGCTGCCTGACTCTGCAGGCAATGGCCATGGATTGGACGTTCTCGGAAGAAGGCGGCCTCAGCCTGCAGCACCTCACGTTTGTGGAAGGGCTGACGCTGAAGCTCTGCTTCCCATCGAGTTCACTCATCCTTACACCAGACTTTCAGGCAGGTGCCGGTACCGCAGTGGACCGAGAGATCCACCTGAGGCCCACCGAGACCCCGACCCTCACCCTGACCCGGGTAGATGAGCCCGTCACTCTGATCGAGCAGGCGTTGCTGCCGGCGCCGGACAACACCGAGCCGCTCGCGCCGGAAGATATGGAGATCGAACAGGCTTCGGAGCAGGTGAAAGCGGCCGACGAACTCACCCGCTGGGACCATCAGATCCCGGACGAGCAGGCCGAGAGCGAACAGCCGACCACCGAAATTGAGCCTGCGGCGGCAATAGAATCCGCGGTGGAAACTGATCAGGCTCTGGACATTGCACCCGTCGTGCCGTTTGAGGCCCCTGCCGCAGCCGAGGACCACCCCGACGCGAGCACGGCCGTCTTCGAAGAACTGTCGCCGCCGGACGCCGTGCAGGCGCGCGCCAGAAGAAGCCACAGGCCGCTGACCGGACTCATCGCCGCGGCTGCTCTGCTCGCACCGATGTGTCTGTTCCTGGTCGAAGGCCAGAAGCTGGGTATCGATTTTCCGCTGACCAACTATCGCCCTCTGGACACCGCTGGTGAGCCTGCCGTTTCCGGGCAGCAATCGCCTCTGGCGCAGCCCGTTCGAGCAGAAACGTTGCCGGAAAAGGCAACGCCCGCAGCCCTTTCGCCCACCCCGGTTACGCCCGCAGGACCCAGCACGGCGACACCCGCAACAGAAGAATCAACCACGCCCGCTGAGGCGCCCGCCCCACGTGTACCCGAACAGCAACCCTCACCTGCAGACGAGCAACAGAGACTGCTGATCGCTTCCCTGCTGGCAGAGGCGAAGGCTTTTTACACAGCCGGCCTGATCGTCACCCCGATAGAGGCGAACACCGTCAGCCATCTGACTCAGGTGCTGAGCATGGATCCCACGAACGAGGAGGGGCTGCGGCTCATGTACATGAGCGCGGTGACGCTGATCGAAGAAGCGGAAGCTGCCCACGCCGCCGGCGACAACTTCCTGGCCAGGAACCTGGTCGAAGACGTGCTCGGCTTCCA
>Ga0316194_10003717_pt1 | contig 10609 bp, 7 predicted proteins | sample CroRivsedime1_MG_FD_204936 | JGI IMG/M metagenome (GOLD analysis project Ga0316194, IMG submission 204936) | Coastal sediment microbial communities from Maine, United States - Cross River sediment 1 | ecosystem: Environmental > Aquatic > Marine > Coastal > Sediment | place: USA: Maine... | reverse complement strand
CCCAAGTGATTCACGATAAGGGTCAGCTTGCTCGGAAAAGACAGATTTATCGGGAAAATCTGAATAGGTGTAGAAGAATTTTACATGACCGCCAAATTCGGTCTCAGCAGCAGCCAGTGGTGTTAGCCCTGATAGTATTATTAGCAGGAGGATACTATTGAAATAGCTGATGATGTTTTTGCTTTGAGTGACCATCCAGGAGACCTTCTATTGGCCGTCAGTCATGTACTATATCGCCTCATCGCTGACGATCCTGCCATCATGCAGCCTGATCAGGCGTTTGGCAAAAGCCATCACGCCTTCATCATGTGTCGAGATGATAAAGGTTGTGCCAATTTGACTATTCAATTCGCGCATCAGCGTCATTAGCTTATCCGAGTTCTCAGAGTCGAGGTTCGCTGTTGGTTCATCGGCCAGGATTAATGCCGGTTTGCTGACAATCGCCCTTGCCACAGCAACACGCTGCTGCTGGCCACCTGACAGCTCAGCAGGGCGACGGTCTTCCATTCCGGTCAGGCCAACCTGTTGCAGTATTTCCATTGCATTTACTCTGCGTTGATCTGCCTCAATTCCCTGCAATTGCATGACAAATTCGACGTTTTCACGGGCACTAAGGACAGGTATCAGGTTATAGGCCTGAAACACAAAACCGATATGCTGCAGACGCAGATCAGCAAGTTCAGACATGGGCATTTTGTCGAGGCGCTTTCCGGCGACAGTGATCTCACCAGCAGTGGCAACATCAAGGCCGCCAATCATATTCAGAAGCGTCGTCTTGCCTGAACCGGAAGATCCCGACAGGCAGACGAACTCACCGGCCGCGATGTCGAGATCAATATCTGTCAGGGCGTGTACAGCCAGTTCCCCCTGTGAGAAAACTTTGCTCACGCCACGGCATTTCACTGCATTCGTTATTTCAATCGTCATTATTGCCAAACTCTAGTTATTGCTTCGATAGGTACTTTACGAGAGGCCCGCCAGGCCGGGAACAAGCTCGCGGCGATGCCAAGTACCAGCACCAGTAAATTGGCCAGTACGACATCATATAATTTAACGGCGGGTAGCAGTGTGCTGCTCATCCCTGCCAGTTCCATGCCAGCAGCCACCGATGACACATCTATGCCATCCTTCAGCGGAAGAATCGTTAACCAGGACAGAATATTTCCAGCAGCCAGTCCTATCATCAGCATAATGATCGATTCAATCAAAACCATGTAGAGGATGTTGGTGGATTTCATTCCCAGTGCCTGAACCAGGCCAATTTCCCGGGTGCGCTCGAAAACGGCCATCAGCAACGTATTCACCAGGCCAAAGGAAAGTGCGAGGAAAATTACGGCGAACCAGACAAGTACGAAGCCATCCATCACAGCCAGCATTGATCCCATGTACGGATCCTGCTCTATCCAGGTCTTTACATCGGCATCCGGGATGGCAGCTCGAGTCTTCTCCAGCAAAGGATCAAGTTCGCGATAATCATGACTGAGCAATGAGATTTCAGAGACGCCAGGGCCCATCTTCAGCATCTTACGCACTGTTTCAAGGCCGGCAAAAACATAGCCGGTTTCTGTCGCCTCAAGGTCTGTATCAAACATACCGCCGATACGAAAACCGCGCTCTGCGATATTATTTTCGGGATCCTGGCTCATCAGCACAACACGCCGGTTAAGCTTCGTCTCCAGCCGCTCAAGCAGTTTCTTGCCAACAAGTAATTTCTTGTCATCTACTGACGTAAGATAGTCACCCTCGGTAACGCTGTCGCCAATAAAAGACAGGCCTTTTTCCTTTGCCGGGTCGATGCCGACCAGGGTAACAGCAAACACATCACGCTCACTGCGTATGACAGCAGGCACACGAATACGCTGTGACCAGGCCACCACATCATCGGAACCGAGCAGAGATTGCAGAGCAGGGGATTCGTCGAGTGGAGGTAGCAGGTATTCAATGGATGGATCATCAAGATAGCCGGGTGCATGTATCTGGATATGTCCCGACAGTGTTTTTATCGAGCTATCTATCATCTGATCGACCATCCCGCGCATTAGAGCGGTCATCCAGATCATACCCCAGAGACCGAGCGCGATAGCACTTAACATAATCAGACTTCGGCGGTGATTTCGCCACAGGTTACGCCAGGCGATACGGAAGACTATCGACCAGGAGATATGTTGCGAGCCGGTACTCATATCATGCCGCCTGCAGCGCCTCGATCGGGCGTAACTTACGAATATGCCAGACTGGATAAACTGATGCGGCGACAGTCGCCAGCAGTACAGCTAGCGGCCCGGGTAAAACCGTACGCAGTGATACTTCCGGTGTAATAACAGGCGGGATGTTGAAGCGTGCACCCATTTCTTCCATACCAGGGAAGCTGATGCCATTGATAAGAAAGTAGTAAGTAAGCGATGCCCCGGCAAGCACACCGACAAGCATGCCAGTAAACGCTAGCACAAATGATTCAGTAAGAATTATCCTGCCCAGTTTACCGTGTCGCACACCAAGGGCCAGCAGAATGCCAAATTCATGAGTGCGTTCAAGTACGGACATCAGCATGGTGTTCAGCATGCTGAAAGCAACCAGGATAATCAGTAGGGCATACATAATCCAGGCACTGAAAAAATCAGCCTGTATTGCCTGCTTCAGCCCCGGCAGCAGTGCCTCCCAGTCATGCAGCACCAGCTTGTCATTTTGCGCGATAATATTGTCAATGTTATTGCTGTAGGTCTCAGCCATGCTGCGCTTCCCTGCAACTATGATACTGTGCGCATGATTCTCCATCGCGAAGACATCACGAAAAGTATCAATAGGCATCTCCATCATCTGCCGGTCCAGGTCACGATTACCTGAATTGAATATACCAACGACAGGCAATACAGTTGCGGCGATAGAACCGTCTCTTCCGCTGCCCATCAGGGTCAATTCGTCACCAACCGAAATCTTCAGATTGGTTGCCAGAGTACTGCCGATAACGGCTTCGTTCGCTGAGTTTGCCGACAGGTAGCGTCCCGTTTCGACCAGGCCGGGGATAGTTGACACCAGCTGTTCGTAATCAGCATCAACACCGGTTACCTGCACGCCGATCGTTCGCTTCTCTGATGAGGCCAGCGCGAAACCGTAGCCCCTTGCTGAAACTGCATCGAGACCTGTTTGCTGTCTTATTTCATCAGCCAGCCGGTCAGCATCAGGAATAGAACGGTACATCTGCGGTTCATCAAGATAGTCTTTGGCCTGCACCTGCATCTGGCCACTAAACAGGCCCAGTGTGTTATCTATCATCATCTGGTACTGGCCAAGCTGCAGACCCAGCATAAACACCAGCAGGACATCGGCAAAAACCATAGCAGCAATAGTAAGCAGCGTACGGCGAGGATGGCGCCATATATTTCGCCAGGCAAGCGTTAGCGTAGTATTTGTCATAATAAACGCAGCATATGCTGGTTCAGAATATGTTGTAACTGGTACATAGCGCGTACCTGTTGTTATTTCCTTGGATTACGCAGGTTTGACAGCGTGAACAGGTAATCCGGAATCTCGCGGTCAAAATCAAGTATTTCGATGCTAATCTCAGTCCACTCGTCTTTCTTTTCAATTTCGGACATGCGCTGCTGAACCGCGAACATGCGACCGCCCATCTCTTTGATAGCCGATGTTTTCAGGCTCTTCACCAGTTGCATGTCCTGGTCATAGTATTCATGTTCCAGCTCGACATAATCATCGCGTATATGGCTGATTTCCTTGCCCCAGACAATAGCTGATTCTTCATGGGGAATAGATTCAATGGTATGAACTTGATGCCCATCAATGGTATCTGTTTGAATTAGCCTGTGCGTATACTTATCCACAATTTCATCAGTTCGAGATACATCTTTATTTGAGAAATCTGATCCCATCCAGCTTTGGCTCATCATGCTTGATGGTATGCGTATCACACGGTTGATTTTAGGTGTAAAGCTCCACACTTTATTATCATCTATAACAAGTGTTGCATTACCCTGATCACGCGCTGGTGCAGTGACTCGAATCAGTGTTTTTTTACCGCCACTTGACCAACCCTGCAATGACATCGTTCGTTGCCAGTCAGGACGATGAATCGTCATTGTCATTTCTGTATAGGAGCTTAAGCCGCGATAATGATTAATCGCCTCTTCAATAATACTTCTGGCATCAGGAGGTGTCTGGCTGTAAACAGAGTTTGATAAAATAAACGCTATTGCAAGTGTAAAAAAACGAAGCAGGGGAGTTGTTTTCATGTTGCCTGTCCTCATTTCCTATAAATTAATGAGCAGCCGCTCTTGCAGACAATCGACAAAGTTAATTTTCTGGTAAGAAATTGAGGTTATCATTTCTGCTGAATTTGATGACAAATATCAATGAATTGAATAGGCAGTTACCTTAACATTGAATAACTAACATTGTCAGTATTTACCTCTGTTGAAAGGTAAAGGAGAACATGATGAAACAGAAAATTTTAGCAGTATCCGTGATGTCAATTATGTTGGCTTTTAGCGGTTGTACTACAACACCTACAAACCAGGATGCAGGCATGGTCATCGGTGGTATTCTCGGTGGTGTACTGGGTTCCCAGGTAGGTCACGGTGATGGGACTACAGCGGCAATTATCGTCGGCACCCTGCTGGGAGGTGCAATCGGCGGTGCAGTTGGCAGATCTATGGATGACACGGACCGGCTAAAAACGGCTCACACACTCGAAACAGTGCGCACCGGTATTCCGTCCAGATGGCAGAACCCGGATACAGGCAACAGTTATGCAGTGGTGCCGACAAAGACCACTGAAACATCAGCAGGTCCCTGTCGGGAATATACGATTGATGCTGTCGTCGCCGGAAAACCGGAAAAAGTTTATGGTACGGCCTGTCGACAGGCCGATGGCAGCTGGAAGACTCAGTAAGTAACATAATGCCTGAATAGATTGCGCACAGGTGGGGGAAGATCGTAGTGTTCTCCCTGCTTTGCGCTTGAAACGAAAGCTAGTCAACGACCTTGATCAAGTTGCGCACTGTTAATGGACTGCTTAAATATCGGGATTAGTTATTTACCCGTCATCACTCAATATTCTGACAGAAAAACTCATATTTTATGCTGTATATATGTGTGTTTAATTAATCTAATAAGCTCACGTTATTTCCTTTCTATTGTGAGTATGTCACTGACCAGATTTAAACAAAGTTATATATTTTTAATATCAGGCTTCTTCATCATCTTTATCAATCGTCAGAGAGTTAGATTTAGTTAAACAAACTGGTGATCGTATTAACCATCCTGTCTAAAAAGATAGAAAAAATCAGGAGTTATCAGTGAACAGACTATTCTCTGAATCTGGTCAGAAAATATATATATTTAATACAGTATTATTATTGTCATGCCTGCTTGCTCTTGATGCCTCAGCATTTCAGTGTGAAGAAGATAACACTTGCGACCCACTACCGAAACTGGGTCTGGAATTCCGCGACAAAAATCTCAGCCTCAATGAACTAACACAAAACGCGCTGCAGCGCAGCCCGGACCAGGTGCGTCTCGAGGCGATGAATGAGCGGTCTCGTGCACTGTATAAACGGGCAAAAAATCTTTTAGGTTCGCAGCCTTCTCTGAATGCCTCTAGCCGCACAGATCAATGGCAAAGTAATGAAGGATTACGTGAATATCAGTTGGGTGTAGATCTACCGTTGTGGCGACTCGGTGAGCGGCGCGCTGGTCGTGACCTGGCGGAAAAATCTGCGGAGTGGGTAAGCGCTGAATGGAATGACATACGGCTGCAAATGTCTGGCACTGTGCGAGAACTGATCTGGGATTACGCACTGGCAGAAAATGCGGTTGATAGTGCAGCCAGTGCTCTCGAGATGGCGCAGAAAACCGAGTCTGATATGACGAGGAGAGTAAAACTTGGGGAATTATCGCGCCGTGACCTACTGCTTGCCAAGCAGCAGACACTGCAGCGAGAAGAAGATTTAAGTGCAGCCCTGGCCGAACGTGAGCATGCACTGATGCGTTACGAGGTGATTGCCGGGAGTAAACGAATGCCTGGAAAATGGCGTGAGAAGAAGTCAGCGGTTGATGAAATCACTGATGGTCACCCATCTTTATATACTTTATCAAAAGATGTTGATCGCGCTCGTAGTGAAGTTGCACTTTTACGTAAGCAGCGCGGTGAACCGGTCACACTCGGTGTAACAGGTTACCATTCTCGTGGTGAATTCAACCCGGACTATAATGATAGTGTGGAACTGACAGTGGGCATCCCCTTTGGCCCCAAATCCTATCGTGATGTGAGACTGGCAGAATTGCAGCAAACTGTGGCAGATGCAGAGGCCAGGCTGCTTACTCGCCGTCGCCTGCTAATCGCTGATTTGCGCGAAGCTGAACATGGTCTGGATCGAATAGAAGAGGCACTGGTCATCGCAGAGAAATCACGCCGATTATCAGAAGAACAGCTGCGCATGGCACAAACCGCCTTCAAAGTAGGTGAGAGTAATCTTTTTGAGCTTTTACTGGTGCAGAACAAGACCGTTCAGGCTCGGCGACAGTATCGCGATTACAGGATTAAACTTCAACGCGCAATAGCCCGCTACAACCAGGCGGTAGGAGTTTTATTATGATGCGCTGGTTAGCAGCAATTTTGTTTCTGTCTATTACGCCATCAGTGGCAGGGGCAGCAGAGACGATCAATATTGACACCTCAAAACTCGAGCGCCTCGGTGTGCGGTTCGAATCTGTAAATGTTGTTGATGAGCAATATAGCCGGGTCATGCCAGGAAAGGTCAGTCTGCCGGTAAGCCAGCAGCACATGATCAGTGCACCGTTAAGCGGGCGAATCGTACGTATCAATGTTGCCAGTGGGGATGAGGTCGCAAGTGATACAGTTATCACTGAATTGGAAAGCCCTGAATTACTGGACCTGCAACGTGCGCTACTCAGTGCCGCAGGTAAATACCGCCTCGATAAAGAAGCCTATACACGAGACAAAACATTATTTGAAGAAGGAATTATCGCTCAACGCCGTCTATTAGAATCACATTATGGCTACCAGCAGAGCAGGGCCGCGTTACACGAATCAAGGCAGTTATTGCAGATTGCCGGTATGTCAGAGAAGGACATTAGCGAACTCGAGAAACTATCAAAATTAACCAACCGACTGGAAATTCGTGCAGGTGTCACAGGTTATATTTTGCAGCAGGAAATAAGTATCGGAGATTATGTAGAAACTGGAAAACCACTTTTCCAGGTAGGCCAGACGAATCCGCTCTGGGTATTGGTGGATGTACCGGAGGAACAGGCTGGCAGCTATTCTGTCGGTGCATCCGTTGTCATTAATGGTTGCGAGGACATAGATGGGAAGTTAATTGCGATTGCCCGATCTGTAGATTCAGTCAGCCAGACTATCCAGTTGCGTGTCGAAGTCACTTTTAATGAAGAATCCGTTCCATGCCTGAAACCGGGTCAGTTTGTTCAGGCCAGATTCAAGACAAGGCAGGAACTCCCTGTGTTTGAAATTCCGGTCGCTGCCACTGTCCATCATAATGGCCAGACCCTGGTGTTCGTGAAGGTGGCTAATGTAGTAGAAGCGAAAGTTGTTGAATTATTGAGCCGTCATGGAAGCAAGGTGCGTGTCCAGGGAGCACTCAACAATCAGAGCCTGGTTGCAGTAGAAGGCACTGCTGCCTTGAAAGCAGCGTTACTGGGAATGGGTGGTGGCGAATAATGCTTGCAGCCCTGGTACGTTTTTCACTGACCCAGCGCATCCTGATGCTGCTGCTGGCCTGTATCGTCATAGGTGCAGGCATTCGTGCCTTTCTGAATCTCCCGATTGATGCATTTCCCGATGTGTCTTCTACGCAGGTTAAGATAATCATCAAGGCCCCCGGCATGACACCCGAAGAGGTCGAGGCTCGTATCACGGCACCGATTGAAGTTGAGATGCTCGGCATCCCGCAACAGACGATGTTACGGTCGATTGCGAAGTATGGTCTCACGGATATAACTGTCGACTTTGAAGACGGCGCTGATATTTACTGGGCCCGCCAGCAGGTTAGTGAGCGCCTGACCTCAATCTGGGGTGATTTACCACCGGATATCGAAGGTGGCATAGCCCCTATGACAACGCCGCTGGGTGAAATGTTTATGTTCACCATTGATGGTGAAGGGTCACTGCAGGAACGTCGTGCACTGCTAGACTGGATTATCAGGCCAGCATTACGAACAGTTCCCGGCGTTGCCGATGTCAATGCCCTTGGTGGCTACGTCCGTGTATTTGAAGTAGTGCCGAATGCCGAACATATGCTGGCAAGAACTGTTTCTCTCGACGATCTCGACAATGCTCTGAGCATGAATAACCGTGATGATGGCGCAGGTCGAATTGAAGAGGGTGAAGAGGTTCTCCTCGTACGCAGTGCAGGTTCCATCAGAACACTCGAAAACATTCGCGATATTGTCGTTGCCACGCGCGGCAATCATCCAGTTCGAATAAGCGATGTAGCCGATGTCCGAATCGGCTCGCTGTCACGCTACGGAGCAGTGACTCAAAATGGCGAGGGCGAAGCAGTGCAGGCCCTGGTCCTCGGCCTGCCAGGTGCAAATGCACGAGAAGTAGTACAGGGCGTACGAGAGCAGTTGAAAGCCCTCAAAGACAGCCTTCCACCAGGTATAAGCCTGAATGTCTTTTATGACCGGGGCAACCTGGTGCAGCGTGCTGTCAATACAGTCAGCAAAGCCCTGGTTGAAGCGACCATACTTGTTATATTGTTGTTGCTGTTGTTCCTGGGAAACTTCCGTGCCGCATTAACAGTTGCGCTGATTCTGCCGCTGGCGGCGCTAGTGACGTTTATCCTGATGAGTCAATTTGGCATGTCAGCCAACCTGATGAGTCTTGGCGGGCTGGCGATTGCCATAGGTATGCTAGTAGATGCAGCTGTCGTGGTGGTAGAAAACATTGTCAGCCGTCTCGATGAACAAAAGCCGGACAGTCGATTACCGCGTATGCACGTCATTTATCGGGCAGTTCGAGAAGTCAGCCTGCCAGTGACCTCTGGCATCCTGGTTATCATCATCGTCTTTTTACCTCTGCTTACCCTGCAGGGACTGGAAGGCAAACTATTTATCCCTGTCGCCATGACTATTGTCTTTGCCCTGGCAGGCTCACTACTGCTATCACTAACACTTATTCCTCTTTTATCATCGATGTTGCTGGGCAAAGCCAGTCATAAGGAACCCTGGCTGGTTCGCCAGCTTGAACGCCTCTATATTCCGTCTCTGAACTGGGCCCTGGCGAATGTCCGGATTGTCGTTGGCGCTGCCATTACATTGCTCGTCATGGCTGCCATTGCCTATACATTAACGGGTAAGACTTTCATGCCCACCATGGATGAAGGCAATGTCATTATCCAGCTGGAAAAACTGCCTTCTATCAGTCTCGATCGTTCAGCTGACATTGATATGCGCGTTCAAAGGGCGCTGCTTGAGCAAGTCCCTGAAGTGACCCGAATTGTGGCACGTGCCGGATCTGATGAAATTGGCCTGGATCCTATGGGCTTAAATGAGACAGATTCATTCATGGTCATAAAGCCGCGCTCAGAATGGCGTATGGACAGCAAGGATGAACTATTAGATGAAATGCGAAATGTCATGGATCAGTTCCCGGGGGTTTCTTATGGGTTTACACAGCCAATAGAAATGCGCGTTTCCGAAATGTTGACCGGTGTCAGGGGTGATGTCGCCATCAAGCTTTTTGGCGATGACAGTTCCATATTAAACCGCAAGGCACAGGAGATAGCTTCAGTTGTAGCCGGTCTCGAGGGAAGTCGTGATGTTATAAGTAAGCAGAATGAAGGTGTTCAGTATCTCAGTGTCCGGATTAATCGTCTCGCATCAGGACGCCTTGGCTTATCAGTAAATGAGCTGGAAAACCTTTTACGCAGCCAGCTTGAAGGCAGAGTGATAGGAACTGTCTACGAAGGATTACGTCGCACGCCACTGCTGATACGAGGTGAACAGGCGGACTTCCATGATCTGCAAATTGTCCTGCCTGATGGAAATTTTACCGCCTTATCGAGCATCGCAGAGCTGGTACGTGAAGAAGGTCCGGTAATGGTAGAGCGTGAACTGGGCAATCGTTATAGTGTTATCTCTGCTTATGTCGGTGGACGAGACCTGGTTGGATTTGTAGAAGAAGCCAGGCAGGCTGTGCTTGAGAAAGTTGAGTTACCCGTTGGTTACCGTCTGGAGTGGGGCGGGCAGTTTGAAAATCAGCAGCGTGCTGCGAGACGATTATCTATCGTCATTCCTGTTGCTATCGTGCTGGTATTTCTGCTGCTGTTCTCCACCTTTAAATCTGTCCGTCAATCAGTACTGGTATTAACCAATATCCCCTTCGCGCTGGTGGGTGGCATTTTTGCGCTGTGGCTGTCTGGTGAATATTTGTCGGTACCGGCTTCGATAGGTTTTATTGCCCTGCTGGGTATTGCTGTGCTGAATGGGGTCGTCATGCTAACTTATTTTAATCAGCTGTCAGCCACTGGTATGCCAATTGCCCGAGTCGTTGTCGAAGGTTCAGTGCGGCGCCTGCGCCCCGTTATGATGACCGCCAGCATAGCTGCATTCG
>Ga0316194_10003714_pt1 | contig 10610 bp, 17 predicted proteins | sample CroRivsedime1_MG_FD_204936 | JGI IMG/M metagenome (GOLD analysis project Ga0316194, IMG submission 204936) | Coastal sediment microbial communities from Maine, United States - Cross River sediment 1 | ecosystem: Environmental > Aquatic > Marine > Coastal > Sediment | place: USA: Maine... | reverse complement strand
GAGTTACGAGTAACCACCTGCGGTGGTCTCTCGGTCTTTGGTTACGCTGTAACCACGTCTGAGACGGTCCTGACTTGGTTTGGGGTCTGTGGTTTGCGGGGGTTCGGAGTCCTACCAGATGATTGGAGGTCCTAGGCATACGTCCTTCTTCTCCGTGGGTGAGATGCAACAAGGGCAGCCGGGGTCATAGCCACATTCTGGGCATACTATTGACTCATTCTCGGCTACACAGCCACACTCTCTCTCTTTAAGGATGGTCATTAGCATCCTCCCATCTTTTCAAGCTCTTGCTTGTAGAGAACGTACAGATACTTCTCGTATACTACCTGGTAGAAGTCCATTATCTCGTTCTCTATGATGCGGAAGAGACTTTCCTCTGCCATGAACTCGTCCTCATACCCTCTACACTCCTGAGCAAAGTTCAGGTGATCAGGGGAGAAGGGCCTGTCACACTTAGGGCATAGCCCATGAGATGTGATCTTGTTGTCCTCTACGATGACAGCGATCTCACCGTCACACAGAGGACAGTCCACAGTTTCGATGATCTTCATGATTGACATAGTGTGCAACCTCCTTTCTTGCAATACAACGGTCCCTGTTTTTCTCTCTTAACCTCAATACGCCAGAGCTCCTTCACACTAAGAAGCTCAGCCTCAAGTCTACTTAGGACACTATCGGCAGCCTCCTTCCAGGCTTGAGGGGTATTTGGTCTACAGCCATAAAACAAGCCATCATTATAGCCTACGTAGACGGCCCACTTATGAATATAGGCACGAAGGGGCTTCCAGTTAAGAGAAGGGGCGTCTGGATACTTCACATATGCAATAGCCTGCCTTGTAGCTACTTTAAAGCACTCAATGTGTTTCTCCAGAGCTTTCATCTCAAGGAATAGCTCTTTGGCAGAAGGACAGACTGAGTCACTACGCCATGGGAAAGTACCTACGTACTGTGTCATGTGACACCTCCTTCTTATACACAAATGGACAGTTACCTGGACCATGGTTGAGCATACAATTGTCAAAGTACCCATCCTTATAGTGTAGGCACGCTAAACAATGCTCCACGACCCAGGTCCAGTATGCACTTGCCTCTCGACTCTCTTGAGTCTCTGCTGGTTCACAACAGTAGCATTCGTCACACATGATTGATTAACACCTCCTTTAATTAGGAAAGTAGCGACAGGTACATCTAGCCCGCATATAGCTTGCGCCCTGTCGCTTGTCTAGTTTTAACAGAACCGAGCATCAATAGCATCGTATTCACCCCACAGCAGTTGATCCGAGGGGATCTTGATGTGCATGTGCTCGATGTAGTGGAGCCGGCTCTCGAGCGGCTTGATCTCATCGACGTCAGATGCTATCCTGTAGAGGGCAGCTATCTTCTCTTTGAGATCTTGAGCTACTTCGAACCAGTCCGGCTTTCCACGCTCCATGATGACACTATGCTCCTCGAACCAGAGGACCACACCAGCATGCTGCTCACAGGAGCGGCATTTCACAGGCTCGTGGTTACTGGTTTCGAGGAAGCTCTCAAGGTCACCACCTTCCTCGATGGTAGCATGTTGCGGCTCATAACTTAGCGGCAACAGCCTGTTGAACTCAGTGACACAGTTGGTGCAGTGCACACGAGCCCAGAACTTGATCACAGGCTTCTCGAGGTTGAGCGCAGCCCGAGTCTGCTCAAAGATAGCCTTGATTGAGGCAAGCTGCCTATTGGTCATAGGCCTCTTTCCGGTCAGCTTCATCTCTTCGCACCTGAGAGTCCACCGTTGCCAGAACTTACCCCACAGCTTATTGAGCATACTTGCTTGAAACTGACGACGTAGAGCTTTCACTTCACGACGTCGGTTGTCTTTGCCAACCACCTTCCACTTGAGAAGGCTTTTAACGCGTCTGAGCAACCAGTCGCGCATGGCATCGTGGGTTGGCCACGCTGTGTCTTCGAGCCATTCGATAACGTCCTCAGGAACGTTGGGTAGCTCAAAGTCCACGGTGACGAACAGTGCTTCATCAAGCAAGAACTTGGAGGACGTACGGAAGTCCATCGCAAGCTCCTCTTCCTTGAGCCTTGAGCCCATGGACTTTCGCTTGACTTCAGCTTGCTCTCCCTCTGTCAGATTGACAGAGAGATCACCGTAGCGAGGCATTTTGAATTCACTGACGTGTTCCCAGTCAGCATGGGGCAGAGGTATAACCTTGACCCATACATTCCAGTCAGTGGGTTCCTTGACGCCGATGCTGTACAATGGCTCCATGAAGTTAAGCCTTGCCGGATCCTTGACCTTGGCCAGATCCTTGGCCGGACGAGCATCAAGCCACATAGCATGTAGATCGCCCTTGTGCTTGATACTCAAGGCAATTAGATCCTTGCGCTCCATGGTTACGCCGGTCACAAACATCAGGTGTGGATCGGCAGCCATCTCCCGCAGGTCATCGCCATCATCCAAGACATTGAACAGGGCCGGTTCGAACTCTTCCAGCCCGTCCCAATATCTCCTCTGACGGTCTTGCTTTTCGATGGCCTGCAAGATCTTTGACTCGCTCCCTATCATAGGGTCAATACCCTGCTGATCTAGGGGGCGATCGTCTACGGCGCCACGTCGGTCGTAGACTTGTGCATTACTCACTTGCACCTCCTTTGTTGCGGTTTAAGTACCACGCCAACAGAACTATTGGCGCACCAAAGCCAGTTCCCAGTGCTGCAGCTACGAGGACCAGCTTGAGCAGGGCTCCAATGAAACCGAAGAAGCCAGTCACTGCACCCGCGAGTGCTGCAAGGATACCGGGATTCGTTACCACTTGCTGTGCCATACGGCACCTCCTTTTGTAAGTGGTTAGTCTGCGTACGTCCCACTCTGGAACCGTACTACATTGTTGCTACGACGAATGCCAGGACAACGATGAAGACGCAAGTCCAAGCGATGCAAATACTCATTTTGCATCACCTCCTTTCTGGGCATTGAGTAGCCCCGGGGAGAGGGGAGCTATTCGCTCCCCCGTCCCAAGCGTACTCAGCTACCTAGAAAGGCATGTCGCCATCCGGATCTTCTATGTCCGGGGCCTCTACCTCTTCAGGCTCAGCGTCCTTCTTAGCCTTGGGGCTTCCAAGGAGCTGAATGTTTGAAGCAACGATCTCGGTTGTCCATCTCTTGGTATTGTTCTCATCTTCCCAAGAGCGGGTTTGCAGGCGACCACTGATGAAGAGTTGGCGACCCTTAGCCGCATACTCTCCCATCACTTCGGCCAACCTACCCCAAGCGATGATGCGGTGCCATTCAGTCCGCTCACCCTTGGTACCGTCTTTGTTAGTCCACACCTCATGGGTAGCCAAGCGCATCGTAGCCTTGGCAGTACCGTTAGGGGTGTAGGACAGCTCGGGGTCGGCCCCGAGGTTCCCAATGAGCTTCACTTCATTCAGACTAGCCATGGTAATACCTCCTTTATGCGTGCTTGATACTCAGATCGAACAATTCGTCTGCTTCAAGCATGCGATGTGAAAGAATGATTTTGTTACCCTTGACATCGTGACCCATAATTAGGGAGATGGAGCTCTCCTTGTAGGAGAACTGAATCCAGTTACCCTGAAAGTGCTTGTCAAGGTTCCTTTCGTGGACACGCTCACCGTAATTAAACCAACTGCCATCGCAGCGGTAGAGATACAGTAAGCCGTTGTCCAACACCTCTAGCATACTCGCTGATAGTGCTTGCATGAGCACCTCCTTAGTAATAAGCGTTTGTGTGACCGGTTCCCTTGGCTGGGTATTCCTTGAGGGCCTTGAGCCATGCCACCTTAGCCGCATCGAACTCGGCTTCCGTTGCATCGTAATTGATCACGATGCATTCACCCGTGATGATCACAGCGTTCTTGTTCACGGGAATGTTAGAGTGTGAGATGCTTCTCCATGCCCAGCTAATCAGAAGGGCAATCACGATAATCGCCAAAGCAAATACCTTAGTCTTGGTTTCGAATTTCATAATACGTACCTCCTTAGGTAGAGGGGGCCGAAGCCCCCTCAGTTAGGTAGCGACTACTCCCTTTCGGGAGGAGCCTTCTGGTGGAAGCCTTCCCTCACACCGTCATACAGCTGCACGCAGGGCTTGGCCACTATAGAAGCAGCCTTGCCTGCCAGTATACCAGCAGCCTTGAAGTTGACCTTGTCCTTGTGTTTCAGGATAGGCTCATGTACAGCGTCCACAACCACGTCCCACATGGTCCCCAGTTTACTTCTCTTCTTCTTTTCTTTCATCACGTGCCTCCTTATTAGGCAGGGGTTGATAGGGAATAGTAATGGCCTTAGCCTCGTCAATCCTCTTCCTTGCTACCCAAGACGGGGTCTTCCAGTAGCTACCTGCTGAATCGATGAACTTCATGTCTACCTCCTTGTAGGGGTATGTGGTGCAGAAGCGCACCGTGATGCACCCCCATGGTACGCAGGGGTGCACGTACTACGCTGCTACATGCCGGAATAACTGTGGATTAGGTAGTGCTGAAGGTCATGCTTCTCACCATAGGTGATGAGACCTTGCTCCTTGCACTTCCTCATCCAGTGGAGGAGGGAGTCGAGCTTGGTACGATAGAAGAACACGGGGATGAGGTCTTGCATAGTATCCATCATGTCCTCCCATGGGCCATTGACCTCAGGGACAGGGTACTTCATTAGTGTACGCCAGTCTACTGTGTCTCCATCTTGTATCATAGTAACCTCCTGCTACTCATTGGCTAGCATATCCATCATGTTAGACATCATGATGGGGTCATGGGCCAGGTCCTCTAGTGTCCATCCATCAGGGAACTCGATGCATGTGAGTGCTACACCATGTAGCTCTTCTCTGATCATCTTAGATACACACTCCTCTGCTAGATCACGTACCTCTTTGATGTCCTGTGCTAGCTCTTGTAAGATACTCATGATACTACCTCCTATGTTGTGGTGCTATCCACTGTAGTTGATCTTCTTACGACAGTGTGTGCATTCCTGTGCTACTCCGTCTTGTGAGTACACTCTGTGTCCACATGCACACTGCATCAGCTTCATGAATGTAGGTATCTTCATGCTCTTGTACCTCCTTTGAAAGTTCATCAGTCGTCCTTTTGGCTTAAGTACACGGTGCCCCCTCGAAACGGTAGGGGACCCAACTCACCCTCAATATGTTCTCTAGGATAGCTCCAGACATTTTCCATCTGGGCCCTAAAGGGGAGCTTCCCCTATATATGGTTTTTTCTGAATCCACTTCTAAATGGCAATATGTTACTAGTTATCAGCTAATTTTACCGCTAAGACGTCATTTAAGTCCGTTTATGTACCAAAAAGTGTCGGGAATGGACCTAAGATTGGTACCTTTTACCGCTTTAACGTCGTTTCTAGTATGTCGAGAACGACGTATTCGGAGTGCTTGCGCTCCCGAATCGCGTCACTTTGTCGTGATTATTGTCGGGTAAGTCCACGATCACTGGACATACCTGCGACCGTCCCAGGCATTTCTCTTCTCTACCTTGAAAATCCGGAACCCACTTCCGAGATTTCAAGCCTTATCCCTTACTACTATAACTGTAGAGGAAGGGAACCCCTTTTAAGGGGGTTCCCGTACTTTAGGATACTGTACAGTCGTTAGGTAATACAACCTTCAGGGGTTGTAATCACCTAATACAACCTCTGGCGGCTGTAATTCTTTGTAGTTTGGGAAAAAGCACAAACTAGTTCGATGGAACTAGAAAGCCTGTTGAGAAAGACTTAACACTTCCTATTTATCAGGGTTTTTCCTTTATTATACAGTTGACTAGTACGATTCTATATGGAGTTGGGAGTCTACGCTCCAGCGGAAAGGAATACTATGCCATTTGATGTTGAGATGATGGAGTTGCTAGAAGAGCTCCGTAAGAAGCTAGACCTCGTAGAGGCCTATTGGTACTTTGTAGAGCATGGGGCAGACGCCCATGATTGTGGGTTGGCTAGAAAGACCCTTGCAAGGTTTCAGGGATCTACTGCGCCTGAAGTGCGTAAACTTATCGCCGAGATTGGAAAGAGGCTCTAATGGAAGAGATTAAGGTTTCGGAAGAGGAACCCAAAGAAGATAAGCTAGGGAAGGCCCATATTACTAAGGACTTCTTTAGTCTATGTGGGATAGCCATTGCCGACGGTGAGAGGATCAAGTCTAAGATGTTTTCCTTCCTGAAACTTGATCCTGATGAGTACGGAGACATCGTACTTGATAGTGATGATGCTCTGACGGTTCATCGGAGACTTATAGGAGTCAAATGGGGTGGCGCCGCGGCTAAGGTACCTTTGATGTGTGGCGGGGAAGAAGTTTGTCCCTTCGCTGACGAGTGCCCCTTCGTGGAAGTTGGCAAAGTGCCGGTTGGTCGTAAGTGTCCTATTGAAAAGGAGCTAATCGCCTACTGGACTTCCAAATATGCTGATGAGTTTGATATAAATCCGGAAAACAGGTCTGAGGTAAGCCTTATTACCGAGTTGGCGGAACTTGACATATACGATTATCGGGCGAGCTTGATATTGTCTCAAGCAGAGAACGCGAATATGATGCAAGAGATAGTCGTCGGGGTCAACGCCGAGGGTAACCCTATCTACAACGAAGACATTCACAAAGCGTTCGAACTTAAGGAACGTGTGAAGCGTAGAAAACACATTATCCTAGAATCCCTTGTAGGAACTCGGAAAGAGAAGTACAAGAGGGATGCGGCCCTCAAGAAGAGAACCGAAGATGATCCTAGCTCCACAGCAGCCGACCTCAAAAAGAAACTTGACGCTGCGCGCGAGAAGGCTGCGGAAGAAGCCAAACCGGTGTCCGAAGAGATCATAGATATCGAACCTGAAGCATAACCCACCTAAGAGACCCTCCTTATGGCAATACCCTTCTTCTGGCGACAGGCACTAAAGCGTTCTACCTTGCTGGATATCGAGACTACAGGGCTCGATCCTTCAAGACACGCACCACTGGGCGCTGCCACTTCCAGATATGGGGCTCCTATCCAGGAAACCTGGTTTACCTATGAAACGGCCGAGCGTATACCAGAAGGACCGTGGTATCGCAAGTTCGGTATAAAAACAGAAGAACAAATAGTAGATCTCATGGAGCCTTTCGCTCGTAAAGAGTGGGAAGCTTCGTGGGCAGGTGCTAGACGCCAGTGGATAGCAGGCGGCGGAGTACCCCAGCCAGCCAGGAAGTATTTCTCCAAAATACTGGCTCGAGAAGCCAGGGCGGGCAGGTTCTTATGGACACACAACGTCCGTTTTGACATTACACAGTTCGGCAGCCAGTTCGCACACCCCGCAGCACAGCGAAAGATGTACGAGCAGGCAGCCGTCCCCGGTTGGACGAAGTTTGATCCATACTCTGGTCGTGTGTATCCTACTAGTACTAGAGCTGGCTATCAGATGAGAGCTGCTCTCTATGATAAGCCTCACCTGGGCCCGACCACCATGCGACAGTGGTATGGTGATTATCGTAGAATGGTCAAGCAGGCTACTAAGGCAGGTAAGCCGGCAGTCCTCGATTCCCTGGCCATTGCTCAGTCTATGATGGGTATGGCTCAGACCAGAGGGGCCATGGCACGTACCGGTGACATCTTTACCGGTACCAGTATAGAGGCTCTTGCACAGGCATTCGGTGTCAAGGCAAAAGGCAGGGCTCACTTGGCGGCTACTGACGTAGCAACCATGGAGAAGATCCTTCCGAGGCTCCTTGAAACTACTGAAGCTCTATATAAAGGTAAGAGACTCAAGCCGTGGCAGGCTGGAGCCTTAAGATACCTTGGTGAGATACAGCCGGAGATCGCTCAGCGCAATGTAGAGCGAATGTTTGCTCAGGCTACTACAGAATTAAGAGAAACTGGTAAATATAGACTCCGTAGAGGTGGATATAGTACTAATCCAGAGGACTTAGTAGGAGTCTATAAGAAGTTCTACAAACATAGATCTTATTACCAGCCGGGCATGCTCGAAGAGACCATGGGTCGTATTCAGGGCATGGCTAAGAGCGAATTAGACTACATTCTACTTGAACGTGCCAAGATCCCTGAAGCAATAGGCTTTGGATCCAAGGTAAATGTATTAAAATCAGAATTTGGCGCTAAAATGAGGCGATTCCTAGCTGGTAGGAATCCATACCTCATGGCTGGTGTCGCTGCACTAGCTGCCTATGGTGTTGGTGCAACATTGCTACCTGACCGAGAAGAACATAACACTGTTATGTCCCTGCGAGATGAAGGTCTAGCAGGATTTAACAGACGCCTCGGTACAGACTTTGGATCCGGATACCAAGGACCAAACCCATGGCTGAGTCCTGAATATAATAAGGCTCAAGACATACCTGCATACCAATTGATAAGGGCATCATCTCTCGGACTCTCCGAGGACATGATGTACCGCATGCTCATAAGAAAGCAGAGAAAGAGTGAGCTACTCGAAGCCCACGGTATGGCAGGACAAGCCTTTCACGCACTAGAAGAAGCCAAGGCCAAGCAAGGCTACGCTAGAACTGAGAGGTTTGTACACGACGAAGTAAATGATATAACAGGTCATATTGACATCATGATGGAAGGTATCCCTAAGGATGTCAAGACCCTATCAAGAAGGCGCTTTCTAGCCATGGAGGCTGGAGGACCTGACCCGAAGCACGTAAGCCAGATCAACTTCTATGCAAAGATGGTTGGTGCGAAGTCTGGTGTACTAGAGTATATGATGAGGTCAGATCCGACTAAGAGGGTATCTTTTGAGATACCTTATAGTGAAGAGCTGTATCAGGCAGACGTAGAAAAGGTAGAAAGAGTACGTGAGAGAATAGAAAAAGATCTAGATAGTGGTAAATTGGACAAAGAAAAGTTAAGATATACCGCTAGTTTGGACACTCTCGAAGAAGCTGCGGCCGAAGAACCAGAAGACTATAGTGTCCCATTTCTTGCAAGAACTCTCACACAGGAAATGGAATATCTCTCTGACGTCATGATGCGTAGATGGAGACCAGAGGAAGCCTTTGAGATCCAGGACGGTCTACAGCATGGTGGCCTTGCAATGTATCTTCGTCGCATGGTTACAGACTTTGGCTCACAATATCAAGCAGTTATGGCAGTTTCTAAGTGGGCTGTTAGATTCTCTGAATCTGCTACTGCTAGATATATGTCTCAAGCAGAAGTTAAAGATATGTTAGTCTATTTGAGGAGCCAGATCAAGAACTCTCAGCTTCTTAGAGTAGGAAGATCCAGCTTCGGTCTCGAAATGACCGATGCAGTACTAAAAGAAAACATAGCTACGGTTCGGAAGTTACAAGCTGCAAGGGGATATAAGGGTGGTGTCATGCTCTTGAATCAAGAGTCCCTTATGGCCATTCCAGACCGGCGTATGCGTATCGAAGAGATTAAACGCTCTGTAATGCATGAAAGCTTTCACTCTGCTGCAGCAAATCAACCCGGCATGAGAGAAAAGATCGTAGAAGGCCGTGTCCCGCAGTACATGATAGATATTCTCGAGGTAGAAGGGTACGGTGCTACCGGAGCGCAGCTGGAAATAGCAGAAGGTGCTGCTGCAACAAGAGCTAGACTTCAAGAAGAAGCTGCTGCCTATATGGCCTATCCAGAAGCTGGAACGGAAGGTGTTAGGGCAGGTGTAGCACACTCATTACACGAAGCAGGTATGGTTGAATACGTCGATGAGCTGAAAAGCATGCATCAGGCGTATATTACAGAAACTCCAGTCGTTCAGGCGCGTGCAAGCGCTGCAAAGCGCGAAATAAGACGCTCTGACATGACTAAGGATACAATGAAAAAACATGCCCCTCGAATCATTGGTGTGCGCGTTGATGATAGTCCCGGTGTAGAAGGGATGGTCCAAAAGATGCACAACAAGAGAAAGGGCAGTCATAACATGTATCATCGTTAGGAGGGTTTACGATGCAGGGACTTTTCAGAAATGTCATAGGCCCCTGGGCAAGACGTACCGGTAAAGCAGCCATGGGCTGGGCAGGTGGTGCCGGTGGAAAAGGTTTCTCTACCATTAAGTCAAATACCGGAATCGGCTGGGCAGCTCTCAAGTCTAACCCTAAAGGTGTCATGAGTGATATCATGGGAGTAGGTCAGCTAAGAGGTGCTGGTAGAATGGCGAGCAACCTAAGGCCTGGAAGATTCACAAGAGCCGGTATGGGACCAGGGCATTACGCTGGTGGTAATCTTCAGACACTAGGACCACAGGTTGGAGTAAACTTTGGTCGCTGGGCTACTGGTGCTGGCTATACAGGTGCTGGTAGAGTAGGTGTTGGTGCTGCAAGAATCGGTGGTGCTACAGCTGCTGCTGACTTTCTCAACCCATGGGGACTTGGCTGGGGAGACTAATAGATGGCTGTCACCGGCAGGACCATGAGAGGGGTCGATAAGGTCGATCAATGGTTGTATAACCAGACTGTTCCTAGAGCTCAAAAGTTCTGGAGCTTTGCCAATAGGCCTTTTGGAGAAGGCGTTGCATTTGGCATGGGTCGTGGTATGCACCATCTCGGCATGGCGGTTAGAGAAGCGACCGGCGCCGGTTATATCAGTGGAGCCTTTGGACACTACAGGGCTGCTGCAAGAGGTACATTTGCCCCTAGGTTCCATATTAACCAATG
>Ga0316194_10003712_pt1 | contig 10611 bp, 10 predicted proteins | sample CroRivsedime1_MG_FD_204936 | JGI IMG/M metagenome (GOLD analysis project Ga0316194, IMG submission 204936) | Coastal sediment microbial communities from Maine, United States - Cross River sediment 1 | ecosystem: Environmental > Aquatic > Marine > Coastal > Sediment | place: USA: Maine... | reverse complement strand
TGAAATCGCAATAAGGACACTTCCTGACACACCCAGGCAGGTGAACGTAAAAAGACAACGGTGGCAAGATCATGGTCATACGCGACGCAGGTGAACGTAAAGAGACAACGGTGGCAAGATCATGGCCATACGCGACGGCGGCGAACATAAAAAGAAATCGGCGGCAAAAAGATCAACTCAAAGTCCCCACGAAGCGTCTTGGTCCTGGACAGACGTCCCAGGACCAGGACGCGATCCAATTAGCACTACTCCAATCAACCAAGCAACCCCCCAAGCCGCCGAAACGCCTGCCCCCGATGACTACGCGCATTTTTTTCATCGGCCGTCATCTCCGCCGCACACTTACCAAGCTCCGGATCAAAAAATACCGGGTCATAACCAAAGCCACCCTCACCACGCCGGGATTGCGCAATTCGACCCGTCCACTTACCTTCTGCGACAATTGGTTCACGTTGTTCATCCGGAAACACAACGACGACGACACAGTGAAATGCGGCTGTTCGCTCTTCATCGTCCTTTCCCTGTAGCGACTGCAATAACTTGTCGACGTTTTGCTCATCGGTGGCGTCGTCGCCGGCGTAGCGGGCGGAGTAAACACCCGGCTCACCACCCAGCACGTCCACGACCAAACCGGAGTCGTCAGCGATTGCAACCAGGCCGGTTTCAGCTGCTGCGCGACGCGCCTTCAGGAGGGCATTTTCAAGGAAGGTGTCGCCGGTTTCTTCGGCCGGCTCGAACTCGTAATCGGATTGCGGAACGATATCGAGCTCACTGCCCTCGAGGATCTGGCGAATTTCTGCGAGCTTGCCCCTGTTGCCGGTAGCCATCACGATACGACCGGATACCTTGCTCATCGCTTGTTAGTCGCCAGCTGATATTGCTGCATTCTGTAATTCGGTGATTTCATGAATGCCCTTTTCCGCCAGTGCAATCATGTGGTCAAACTCATCACGGGTAAACGCGTGGCCTTCGGCGGTACCCTGGACCTCGATAAAGCGACCCGCTTCATTCATGACGACATTCATATCAGTTTCAGCTTGTGAGTCTTCATCGTAATCCAGGTCGAGAACCGGGACGCCGTCAAAGATGCCAACCGAAACAGCGGCAACGTGACCATAAATTGGATTTCGCTTTAACTTCTTTTGCTTGCACAGGTCGTTGATGGCGATGACGAGTGCCACGTAGGCGCCGCTAATGGATGCGGTCCTGGTGCCGCCGTCTGCCTGCAGTACGTCACAGTCCAGCGTCACCATGCGCTCACCCAGCGCCTCAAGATCGGTAACCGCCCTTAAGCTGCGGCCGATCAGGCGCTGGATTTCCTGGGTGCGTCCGCTTTGTTTGCCGCGCGCCGCTTCGCGAGCCGATCGTGTGTGCGTGGCTCTCGGCAGCATGCCGTATTCGCCGGTCACCCAGCCGCGACCGCTGTTGCGCATCCATCCGGGCACGCGATTTTCCACGCTGGCGGTGCACAGCACCTGGGTATGGCCGAATTCGGCAAGCACGCTGCCCTCTGCATGGCGGGTGAATTTGGTGGTGAAGCTGACGTCTCTCAGCTGATCAGGATCGCGGCCACTGGGTCGCATAAAGAACTCCTAGGATGTGCGGGGAAGGAATTCTATAGTAACGGCGGTCGCTCTGCTCAGGCAGAAATCCAGCGCAGCGCCGTGCCGGTAGTGTTGTCGCTGTACGGTGCATTTGCAGAAAGCGCGACCATTGATAGCGCTTTCAGGTTTTCGGCAAGGCTCAGGCCCTGCCGGGTTGCCATCTCCGACATCTGGTCATCGCTGATGCCAGACCAGAGACCGTCGCTGCACGCAAGCAGCACGTCTCCAGGCTGAAGCGGCTTCATTCGCGTGATGCTCATGTCCGGCACTGGCGCATCACCGCCAATGCAGCATTCGACAAAATTTCGCATCGGGTGACCAAGCGCCTCTTCCTCGGTGATCGCACCTTCCTGGATCAGCACCTCTACATGACTGTGATCCCGCGAGCGCGATACGAGCTGGCCGTTTCGCATCTGGTAAATGCGACTGTCCCCGATGTGCCCCCAGTAAGAACCGTTTTCCTGGATCAGGCAGATCGCACAGGTTGCACGCGGCCGAAAATCGAGCGCCATATCGGCGCCAATCCGCACCACTTCATCGTGCGCCCGCGCCATCGCCATATACAGGAATCCCTTCGGGTCGAAGATAGGCATCGTCGACTCGGTGAACATATCCTGCACAACTTTCAAACCCGTTTCGGCTGCCAGGGCACCGTCGGAGTGACCGCCCATACCGTCAAACACCAGCATCAAAGCCGCGTCCTCGGCAACCACGACCGCTGCGCGATCCTGATTGTCCTGGCGATCTCCAAGAGCCGATACTTTGGCGTATTCAATTTGCATAGTTAGAATAGCCTACACCACAATAAGCGGCGGCAGTATCACGCAATCCCGCGTTCCTGACTGTGACCGGTATTGGATTTTGCGTCACGCCAGGCCGCCAGAAACCGGATTACAAAAATGTTGAACAGTATGACTGGCTTCGCCAGGCAGGTTGTCGAGTCGCAATTGGGCACGCTCACCTGCGAAATTCGCGCGGTCAATCACCGCTATCTGGATGTCCAGTTCCGGCTGCCGGACGAACTCAGGGCGAAAGAGATTGAGTTCAAACAGCAAGTCGGCAGAACCGTTCGCCGCGGCAAAGTGGATTGTTCCGTCCACTTTCGTCGAACCGAAGAAGGCGAGGGACAGTTGAACCTGGAGCAGGTCAACCGATTGAGCGGGCGCCTGGACGAAATCAGGAAGCAATTACCAGACACGCTGGCGGGCAATCCCGTCAACCTTTTCGATTTGTTGCGCTGGCCGGGTGTTGTCGACCAGCCAGAAGTCGAGGCGGAACCGCTGATTGCCGCAGCTGTCGATTTGCTGTCGGAAACACTGACCTCGCTCGCCGAAATGCGCGCCAGCGAAGGTAGCCGGATCGATGAGATGCTAACGAGTCGCTGCGATGAGATTCTTGATATTGCGGCCTCCGTCGAGCAACGCATGCCGGAAGTTCTGGCGGCCGTACGCACGAAACAAAAAGAACGCATCGACAAACTCGATGTGGATGCGGATCCCGCTCGTCTCGAGACGGAGCTTGCACTCGTCGCGCAGAAACTCGATGTCGACGAGGAACTGGACCGTTTGAAAAGTCACATCAGTGAAATTCGTAAAGTCATCAAGAGCGACGAGCCTGTCGGCCGAAGACTCGACTTTCTTATGCAGGAGTTGAATCGCGAGGCTAACACCCTGGGCTCGAAATCGGCTGACACTGAAACCACAAAGGCGGCTGTCGACCTGAAAGTATTGATCGAACAGATGCGCGAGCAAATCCAGAATATCGAATAAGCCGAGCAAGATTTATATGCCTGACCAAAACAAAGCGAACAATCTGTTTGTTCTTGCCGCGCCTTCGGGTGCCGGCAAGACGACCCTTGTGCATGCACTGGTTCAACGAAATCCGGACCTGAAGTTTTCTATTTCCTACACGACGCGACAACGGCGACCCAATGAAGAAGACGGGCGAGATTATTATTTCGTCGGGCGCGACCGGTTTCTCGAGCTTCAGGAGAGCGATGAGCTGCTCGAATCGGCCCTGGTTTTCGATAATTATTATGGGACCAGTCGATCACAGGTCGAGGAACACCTGAAGAACGGGCGCGGTGTGGTACTCGAAATCGACTGGCAGGGTGCGCGGCAGGTACGTGAGTCGATGCCGGACGCCATCTCGATTTTCATACTGCCACCGTCGGTTACCGAGCTTGAGCGCCGGCTCCGGGATCGGAAAACGGATTCTGACGAGGTCATAGCGCGACGGCTCAGCGACGCGCTGGGGGATATGTCTCACTGGAACGAGTTCGATTTCGCGATCATCAACGACGATCTAGAAAAGGCGGTCGGCCAGCTGGAAGCGGTGCTGGCCGGGAACGGCGATACCAATCGCGTCGGCAATTCCGGCCTGGATGCGGCCGTACTGAAGGTCATTCGCTCCTGAACCAGGGCGGCAAAAGCTTCCAATCCAGTACTTAGCTGGCTTATACTGGTCGGCTAGGGTGAACATCCTGCCCTGAAATACAGTGGAGTAAATGACAGATGGCCAGAATTACGGTCGAAGATTGCGTGGATAACATCGAAAATATTTTCGAAATGGTACTCGTTGCGGCCAAACGCGCCCGGCGAATTGCCCATGGTGCAGATGCCATGGTTGAGCTTGAAAATGACAAGCCGACCGTTATTGCGCTTCGCGAAATTGCCGAAGGGCACATTACTCCATCGATTCTTGAGGAAATTGAGGTGCCGGCTGCCGATGAGTTCATGCAGCCCGAGTCAAACGACGATATCCTGCCCATGCGCGGCATCACGATCGGCGACTAAGCAGCCGCTCGATTCCCCATAGCTTCACCTAAAAAACCGGGGCAAAAATCGGGGTCAGACTTCAATTTCCCAGCAGAGCGCTGACAGGCCTGCCAACGACATTTGGAAATTGAAGTCTGACCCCGATTTTTGCCCCGGTTTTTTGGACGAATTGGGATAAGATCGAAGCATATGGACTACGCTGCATCAATTCTGGCGCGCCTGCCTGGCGCCTCATCGAGACGGAACAGTGGGCTGAAACGCCTGATTGAGACGCTCGAGTCCTACATGACCCCCGAACAGATCGAACCGGTTGCGCGTGCCTACGAATTTGGCGCGATGGCGCACGAAGGCCAGAAACGTATGTCGGGCGAGCCATATATCTCCCATCCGGTCGCCGTCGCGCAGAGCCTGGCGAATATGCATATGGATTCGCAGGCCATTACTGCAGCAATCCTGCACGACGTTATAGAAGATACCGAAACACCGATCAGTGAGATCGAAGAGCAGTTTGGCGCGGAGGTCGCGACCCTCGTTGACGGCGTCAGCAAACTCGACCAGATGGAGTTTACGAGCAAGGCTGAAGCGCAGGCTGAAAGTTTTCGAAAAATGATGCTTGCGATGATCGAGGACATTCGTGTGATCCTGGTGAAGCTCGCCGATCGCCTGCACAACATGCGCACGATGGAGGCCATGCCGCGCAGAAAACAGGCACGTATTGCGCGGGAGACTCTCGAGATTTACGCACCGATCGCCAATCGGCTTGGCATCAATCACCTCAAGGTCAGCCTGGAAGATCTTGGCCTGCGATACCTGTATCCGTTTCGTTACAAGGTGCTGGAGCAGGCGATGAAGCGCAGCAAAGGCAGCCAGCGACAAATTGTCAAAAAGATTTCTGAGCAAATTGAAAAAGCGATGTCCGAGGAGGAGATCGTCGGCAAGGTGCTGGGGCGCGAAAAACACATTTACAGTATTTACAAAAAGATGTCGGAGAAAAAGCGGTCACTGAAAGACATTGTTGACGTGTACGGCTTCCGCATCATCGTCGATGATGTGAATACCTGTTACAAAATGCTCGGCCTTGTACACAATTTGTATAAGCCCATGCCAGGTCGATTCAAAGACTACATCGCCATACCGAGACTCAACGGTTACCAGTCGTTGCATACAACATTGTTCGGCCCAAAGGGCCAGCCGCTTGAGGTGCAGATTCGAACGGCCGAAATGGATCGCGTCGCCGAGTCGGGCGTGGCTGCACACTGGCAATACAAAGCAGAGGACAAATCGTCGGCAACGCCGCAACGCCGCGCGCGCGAGTGGCTTTCAAACCTGGTTGAGATTCAGGAGTCCGGAACGTCCGAAGAATTCCTGGAAAGCGTCAAGGTCGACCTGTTTCCCGACAAGATTTACGTCTTCACGCCCAAGGGTGAAATTATGCCTTTGCCCAAAGGGTCAACAACCGTCGATTTCGCCTATGCCGTGCACACCGATGTCGGCAACCGTTGCGTCGCAGCCAAAATCGATCGCAACCTGGTGCCATTAAGAACGCAACTGCAAAACAGCCAGACGGTGGAAATAGTGACGGCCCGCGGCGCCAAGCCGAATCCAAACTGGGTCTCCTTTGTCGTCACGGCGAAAGCGCGTTCAGCTATTCGTCATTACATGAAGAATATGCGCACAAGCGAGTCGGCCGACCTCGGCAAGCGGCTGCTGGATCGCTCTTTGAAGGACCTGGATTCGTCGCTTCGAAAAGTTGGCAAGGTTCGCATGCATGCCGCGCTCGAGGAGCTCGAGCTCAAGAACACGGCGCAATTGTTCGCGCAGATTGGTCTTGGCGAAAGACTGGCGCCTTTGACGGCGCGCTACCTGGTCGGCGTCAATGCAGAAGGTGCGGACAAGGAGGCCAGCCTGGTCATCGCAGGCACGGAAGGCATGGTCGTCAGTTACGGCAAGTGCTGCTACCCGATACCGGGCGACGATGTGATGGGTTACCTGAGCGCGGGACGCGGCGTAGTCATTCATCGGAATACCTGCGGCAATTTGATCAACTTTCGCAAGCAACCGGAGAAGTGGATCAACGTCAGCTGGGAAGATCAGATCGGTCGAGAATTCTCCAGCCAGGTACAGGTCGACACGGTTAATAAAACCGGCGTCCTGGCAGAGGTCGCGGCTACCATTGCCGACAGCGATTCGAATATTGAGCAGGTCTCGGTAATTGACCGGCAGGAAGACTGCACCGTCCTGACGTTTCTGTTGCAGGTCAAAGACAGAACTCATCTTGCACGTATCATGCGCAATGTTCGCAAGATGAATACAGTGATTCGCGTTGCCCGCGACTGCGCGTAGTTATCGGAGAGGCTCTTGAGCAAGACAACTGTAAGCACAAAGAACGCGCCGTCGGCGATCGGGACGTATTCACAAGCCGTTCGACACGGCGATCTCGTGTTTCTATCGGGACAGATACCACTGATCCCGGACACGATGGAAATGCGTGAAGGAGATTTCGAAGCCCGCGCGAGGCAGGTGTTTGACAACCTTCAAGCGGTTGTCGAAGCCGCCGGTGGCACCATGAGCCAGGTACTCAAAGTGAATATTTTTCTGACGGACCTTGCCAGTTTCGCCACTGTAAACACGGTGATGGCTGAGTATTTTGACCAGCCCTATCCGGCGCGGGCGGCGGTGGGCGTTGCGTCATTGCCAAAGGGTACCGATATCGAAGCCGAGGCCGTTCTCGGGCTCTGACTCAACCGGTGCAAGACCACGAACCGAATCTGCGATCCGCCCTGACGGCGCTGAAAGGCGTTGGCCCCGCTCTCGCTGCGAAACTTGAGCGCCTCAACCTTTACCGCATTGAAGACCTGCTTTTCCTGCTTCCGTTACGCTACGAAGACCGCAGCAATCTGGTCCCGATCGGTTCGCTTAAAGCTGGCGATCGATGTCTCATGGAAGGTGAGGTGTTGCTCGCTGAGACCGTTTTTCGCGGTCGACGCAGCCTTTTGGTTCGTATCAGCGACGGAACGGGCCAGATCACGCTGCGATATTTTTATTTCTCGCGACAACAACAGTCGCAATTCGTCGCTGGCGCCCGGGTGAGTGCTTTTGGTGATGTTCGGGCCGGTAGCGGTGGCCTTGAAATGGTGCATCCCGAATACCGTATGTTGCGGCCGCGCGAGGAAACGCTGCGCAGCGAGACGTTGACGCCGGTTTATCCGGCCACCGAAGGTGTGCAACAGGGACGCTTGAGAAACCTGGTCACTCAGGCGATGGCGTTTATGCAGAAGGCGCCTCCGCCGGAGCTACTGCCGGAAGACATCCGCACCAAATTCGACATGCCCACGCTTCCCGATGCGCTTCAGTATTTGCACCAGCCGCCAACGGACGCAGATCTTGACAGCCTGCTGTCCGGTCGACATCCATGTCAGCAACGTCTCGCCTTTGAGGAGTTGCTTGGCCACTACCTGAGCCTGCGAAATCTTCGTGCGCTGGCCCGCCGACAGGACGCGACCGCGCTAAGCGGTGGCGACACGCTGGCGACACGCTTTGTGGGTGATCTGCCTTTTACGCTGACCGCGGCGCAGGATCGCGTTGTTGACGAAATTAGCGGCGACCTGGCATTAGCGCATCCAATGATGCGCCTCGTTCAGGGCGACGTTGGTTCGGGCAAGACCGTTGTTGCGGCTATCGCCTGTCTTCGGGCGATTGGCAGCGGTGTGCAAGCGGCTGTTATGGCGCCGACCGAGTTGTTGGCTGAACAACACTATCGTAATTTTTGTGGATGGTTCGATGACCTTGGTATTAAGCCGGCGTGGTTGAGCGGCAGTCAGCGCAAGGCAGAACGGCGCGAAGCGCTCGAAGCCATAGAAAGCGGTGAGGCGCCGCTGGTCATCGGCACACATGCTCTGTTTCAGGAGGGCGTTCGATTCAATAATCTTGGGCTGATCGTAATCGATGAGCAACACAAGTTCGGCGTGCACCAGCGCACGGCGCTCCGCGACAAAGGCACCGAGACAGGCGCTCATCCTCATCAGCTTGTAATGACAGCTACCCCGATACCCCGAACACTGGCGATGGCCGCGTATGCGGATCTCGATACATCCGTGATAGACGAGCTGCCACCCGGTCGGCAGCCGGTGCATACGGTCGCACTGCCGGACACACGACGAAGTGAAGTGATTGAGCGCGTGCAAAGCGCGTGCAAAAACGGCCAACAGGCTTACTGGGTGTGCCCGCTGATCGAGGAATCCGAGATCCTGGATTACCAGGCAGCGGAGGCCAGCTTTGACATGCTTAGGTTGGCCGTGCCGGATCTCGAAATAGGTTTGGTGCACGGGCGGATGAAGGCGAAGGCCAAAGATCGTGTCATGCGTGCATTCAAGGATGGCAAAATAAACGTGCTGGTCGCCACCACTGTGATTGAGGTGGGTGTCGATGTACCCAACGCCAGCCTTATGATCATCGAGAATGCCGAGCGCATGGGCCTGTCACAACTTCACCAGTTGCGGGGTCGGGTCGGCCGTGGCGCGGCGCAAAGCAATTGCGTATTGCTGTTCAAGCCGCCGCTCGGTCAGTTGGCCAAGAGCCGGCTGGCTGTTCTGCGCGATACGAACGATGGCTTCCAGGTCGCGCAACGTGATCTTGAGCTGCGTGGCCCCGGCGAACTGCTGGGCACCCGCCAGACGGGGCTGCCCCAGTACCGTGTCGCTGATTTGCTGCGCGACGCGTCGCTAATGCCCGGCGTGCAGACGGCGGCCGAAAGTCTTCGCCGGACAAATGACGAGCGGATCGCTGAAATAATTCGTCGTTGGGCTGGCGACAGCGCACGTTACGGCAAAGTCTGATGTTTAAGGACAGCTACGTTGCGGTATAGGAATCTGTTATTTTGTCCGCTGTGACTTCACCCTTCGCTGCGAATATCGATGGCATTCAGTAAGCCTTCTCCAACCGCCCTGCAAAACTTCTTCGCGCAGTTACGAAGCTATGCGCAGTTGATGCGGCTCGACCAGCCGATCGGCATCTGGCTTTTGTTATGGCCTACCTTGTGGGCGTTATGGCTGGCCGGTGAAGGTCATCCGGATGCCGGTGTTTTTGTCGTATTCATTCTTGGTGTTGTCGTTATGCGTTCCGCCGGATGCGTACTGAACGATTACGCCGACCGACATATCGATCCGTATGTCGAGCGTACTCGCCTGCGGCCCATCGCATCGGGCGCAGTCTCACCAATCGAAGCACTGACGCTGTTTGTCGCGCTCGCATTGATTGCGGTTGGACTTGCCACCTTGCTAAATCGGCCGGCACAAATGCTCGCGATCGTTGCAGCCGTGCTCACGATTGCCTATCCGTTTATCAAGCGGGTTATGTCCATCCCCCAGTTCGTGCTCGGCGCGGCATTTGGCTGGGCCGTTCCAATGGCTTTTGCGGCGCAAACAGGAGAAGCGTCTCAGCTTGGCTGGTTGGTGTTTGGTTGTGCTCTTATCTGGGCCACCATCTACGATACATTTTACGCAATGGTCGACCGTGAAGACGACATCAAGCTTGGGGTGAAGTCGACCGCTGTTTTGTTCGGAGAAACCGACTTATTTATTATCGGCGGTCTGCAGGTGCTGATGCTCCTGGCGCTGTATTTCGTTGGCGGGATGGCAGGGCTCGGTTTCTGGTACTACGCGTCAGTCGGTGTCGCCGGACTCCTGATGGCCTATCACCAATGGCTCGCACGCGACCGGTCGCGCGACGGCTGTTTCAGTGCGTTTCTCAACAACCATTACATCGGATTGATCATATTCATTGGCATCGTGCTGCATTACACCTTCGAGCCGACTCAAGTCGCGTTGCCCTAGAAAAAAAGGGTCGGAGTAATTCCGGGGACAGTTTACTTATCTTTTCTGAGAGATAAGTAAACTGTCCCCGGAATTCTGAGAGATAAGTAAACTGTCCCCGGAATTATCCCCGGAATTATCCTGGGAGATAAGTAAACTGTCCCCGGAATTATCCCCCGATTTTTGACGTCTGACCCCGATTTTTATTTTTTCGGATTCGCGCGTGCGATCGTCAGTACGTACACTTTTTCGGCGCCCGCAGACAACAGGGTTCCGGCCAGCTGATTACAGGTTTCGCCGGTGGTCATGACGTCGTCGATGATTAACGGGCGACGGAATCGCAGCTTGCCTGCAACTGCGAAGGCGTCTTTCAGGTTTCGTTTGCGCTCGTCAGCGGTGAGTCCACTTTGCGTTTTGGTC
>Ga0316194_10003711_pt1 | contig 10612 bp, 8 predicted proteins | sample CroRivsedime1_MG_FD_204936 | JGI IMG/M metagenome (GOLD analysis project Ga0316194, IMG submission 204936) | Coastal sediment microbial communities from Maine, United States - Cross River sediment 1 | ecosystem: Environmental > Aquatic > Marine > Coastal > Sediment | place: USA: Maine... | reverse complement strand
TTCGCGTAATGCGGGCAAATATCGGATAGTAGACCAGCATAATGGCGAGAGCCACATTGACCACGCCGAAACCGAGCACGACCATCAGGAACAATGCCAGCACGAAGGCCGGAAAGGAGAACAGCAAGTCCACCAGGCGCATGATGAAAAGGTCGAACCAGCCGCCCCAGTAGCCTGCGAAGAGCCCCGTGGTTATGCCGAGGACCATTGCCAGGCTTACCCCGGACACGCTGATGGCCAGCGAAACCCTGGCCCCTTCCAGGACCCTGGTGGCCACGTCACGTCCGAGGCTGTCGGTGCCGAACGAGTGGCTCCATGATGGCGGCTTCAGAACGTTCTGGAAGTCGAAGCCACCGCTGGCCCAGGGCGAAAGCACCGGACCGATCAGGATGGCGACAAGAAATACCAGCGTGATCGATGCGCCCGCAAACGCAGTCCGGTTCTTCAGTATCGCTGCGAGTTTCATGGGCGTTACCTTGATCTTTTGGGGTCGAGCAGTGCGCAGACGAGATCGACGATGAAATTCACCGACAGGACGATCGCCAGAAACACCACTGCGCAGGCCTGAACCACGAAATAGTCCCGCGCGAAGGCGGCTTCGACCATCAACGAACCGATGCCGTTGATGCCGAAGACCCGTTCTATGATCACGACCCCGCCGAGAAGATATCTGATCTGCAGGCCGATCACGACGATATAGGGGATAATGGAATTGCGCAGGACGTGATGCAGGAAGATGAACGATGCCGGGTGGCCGAAAGACTTCGCCACCAGCACGTGGTCGCGGTTGAGATTTTCCACCAGTGACGTGCGCAGCGTTCGCGAGAACACCGCGGCCATGGGGGCGGCGATGGCCAGTGCCGGCAGGAAGCCGGAGTGCATGGCACCGAGAAACGATGTCGAAACCGGGATGAACCCGTAGGACGGAAACCAGCCGAGGCCGATCGACAGACCGAGGATCAGCATATAGGCCAGCCAGAAATCGGGCATCGAGACGCCCAGCACCGAGACCGAGGTCGCGGCTGCGTCAATACTGCTGCCGCGATAGATCGCGGCCAGCGTGCCCAGTGTCAGGGAGACGAGGATTGCGATTGCAATGGCGTAAATGCCGATGGTGAAGGTGTTGGGCAGCCGGAACAGGATCAGCCTGGAGATGTCCTGCCGGCTGGCGATCGACAGCGACGTGCCGAAGTCAAGCTGCGCAATACCTTTCAGCCAGTCCAGATATTGACCGAGCACCGGCTGATCCAGGCCATATTCGCTGTTGAATCTCGCCACCGCTTCCGGGGTGGCGAAATCGCCCAGTACAACGAGAGCCGGATCACCAGGTGCCGCCTTCATGACGATGAAGACGACAAAAGTGCCGATAATCATCGTCATGCATGCGCCGAGGAGGCGGGACAGGAAGTAGTTCAGGCTAATCGTCATGCTGGATCAACGTTTTGTACAAGCCTGGTCCTGCTTCCTGCCAGTTGTGGTGCTGTGAGGCAATCGCCCTCAGCACTCGCTGACCTCGGCCAGCTGGGAGCCGTAGGCTGAATAGGGCAACTGCGTGAAGCCCTTGACCTTTGGTGCAAGCAGATTGTGCACATTGCTCTCGAAACAGGGCAGGATCGGGCAATCTTCGTTGGCCAGCGTCAGTGCCTGCCGGTATACTTGTCCGCGCTTTTCCTGATCAAGTTCACCTCTTGCCGCTTCCAGAAGCCTGTCGACCTCCGGGTTCGAATACTTCTCGAAGTTGCGCCATCCAGTTGAGTGAAGAACCTCGAAGGCATACTCATCCGGGTCGATAAGGCCGAGCCAGCCCCAGATCGTTGCCTGGAAGTCGCCTGTCTTCTTGCGCTGGTAGACGGCGCCCGATTCAGACACTTCAACCTTGAAGTTGACCCCGAGCGTCTGGTTCACCTGAAGCGCAAAGACCTCGGCGAAGCGTTTCCACCAGCTAGATCCCCAGGTGAGGATGGTTGCTTCGGTTCCCGCACCATACTTGGACAAGGCAAGCTCGGCCTTTGCCTTTTCCGGATTGAAAGTCATGATATCCGGCGTTTCCTCCAGGCTGGCCCATGCAATTGAACTCGGCACCACGCCGGTTGCCGTACGACCTTCGCCAAAGATCACGACATCGACCATGGCCTGCCGGTCGAACGCCATCGAGACTGCCCGGCGGAAGTGCACATCGTCGAACGGCGCTACCGCATTGTTCATGCTGATAAAGCGGATATTGGTGCCGGGAGATTTCAGCACCTGCACGTTGGGGTCCGCCTCGAGGTTTGGAATGTCGGCGAACGGTGCCGTGCTGGTCACATCGATGCTGCCGCCGAGCAGGGCGGTCACACCCGCCGATTCCTCGGCAATCAGCGGCATGGTCACCGTCTTCACGACCGGCAGGCCATCGATGAAGTAGTCTTCGTGAGCAGCCAGGGAGATCGAGGCACCCGGTTCGTATCCGGTGACTTTGAACGGTCCGGTCCCGATCGGCGCAGTGGCGAAGCTTTCCGGGGTGCCGTTCTCAAGCAGGTGCCTGGGCACGATCTGGCTGCCGGTACGGGTGTTGGTCAGGTAGCTCAGCAGAGGTGCGAACGGCTTGGATGTCTCGATCTCGACAGTGTGGCTGTCGATGATGCGAATCTCGGAAATGGCGTCGAACTTCGACTTGTGCGGCGAGCCGTATGCCTCGCTCTGCAAGCGTTCAAGCGTGAACTTGACGTCCTCGGCGGTCATGTCGACGCCGTCGTGGAACTTCACACCCTTGCGCAGCACGAACTTCACAATCGTTGGGCTGAGGGTTTCGTAGCTTTCGGCAAGATCGGGTACGATTTTCATCTGCTCGTCAAACTTGAGTAGTGAATTGAACACGCCCCAAAGCACATAATATTCGGGGATCAGGGTGGCCTTGCCGGGATCCATGGTGTTGATGGTGTTGAACCCGGTGATGCCGGCACGCAGGGTGGAACAGGCCGCTTGCGCCTGGCCGGCCCATATTGGCAACATCGCCAGTGTTGCACCGGCGGTGCTTGCTTTCAGGATGGTACGGCGACTGATGAGCGCCTTGTTGCTGGGATTAGTCATGTTTACTCCTCCTCTGGGGTCTATGGTTTGGATGCGATGGTTGTGTGGGCATGCTGGCGGCCGGGTACGCCGAACAGGCTTTCGGTTTCCTGCCGGAATTGAGAAATCTCCGCGCTGCGACGTTGCGGCGACCAGCCAAGTTCTGCAGCCATTATATCGGCGATGGCGTCCAGTTCATTTCCATCGAAGGTGTGACGCCATCCCAGGCCCGTGCGCCTGTAGACAATATCAAACAGCGTTCTTGCCTGTTCGTGGCGAACCGCCTGGCGAACGTCGGCAAGATGATACTGGGTGTCTGTGTCCGCCAGCGGGCTGGTATTGGTGTTTACCAGTGGCAGGTGGGGTGCATAGCTCAAGGTGGCCGGTGAGCCGGAAGGATTGATCTCGGTCCTGAGCCTGTCGACGACCTCGCGGCCGGAAATACGGTGGCTCATGATCGGACCGGCTGTCATGGCGAAAACACCAGGCATGCCGTCGGCTGCGAGATCATGAAAGGTTCTGGCGCGATCGCCTTTCGGAAAACTGTCATTGTAGGTGAGCGGGCGAACCCCTGCCCAGGTGCTGAGCACATCAGCTTTGGTGATGTTCAGACCCGGGAACAGTGACGCCGTTTCACTGAGCATGAATTCGAGATCGTTCGCGTCGACGTTCACACAATCGGGGTCGCCGTCATATGGCGTTTCAGTCGGGCCGATATAGTGAAGGTCGTGCCATGGAATACAGTAGAATGGCTCGCCATGACTGTTGATGGTTGAGACGCCGTGGTGCCGGTACTTCTCCGGGAGACGCACCACGATGTGTGCCCCCTTGGTTCCGAATGTCTTGCGCGGCATGTCGGGTTTTGACTTGCGCAGCACCTTGTCGATCCAGACGCCGGCCATGGTCACGACCCGGCGTGCTGTTACCTCCACCTGTTTGCCGCTTGCATCGCTCAGGGACACGACCCGACAGTCTCCCTGCACGGGGCCGATCGAGGCTTCGGTATAATTGACGGCTTCTGCACCAAGCTGCCTTGCATCAAGCACGGCATCCACGCACAGCCGTTCCGGCCAGTTGAACTGGTACTCGGTGAACTGGGCCGCGCTGAGCAGATCCTGCTGGCGGGCGAGCGCGGCGACCATAGGGTTGCCGCTGGCGGCTTTTCCCTTGAGCCGCCGGTAGTTGAGCGGCACGTCGTCAGGAGCCATGCGGGAGAGCAACTTGAACGCGATGTCGACCTGGAGCGGCGTATAGGGTCCGTCGCGATAGACGGGAAATGCAAACACCAGCGGCACCGCGCGCTGGCTTGTGGTTTGCACGATTTCACGCCTTGCGAGCATGGCCTGACGCGCCATTTTCAGCGCGGATACAAATCGGTCGGGGTGACGCAGGAAATACCGGACGGGTGCCGGTGCCTCGAAATATCTCAGTCCGCAGTGCAGCAAGCGGCTCGAGCGACTGCTTGCGCCACTGGCAAAATCGCCTTTCTCAACAAGCAGTACCGAGTATCCCGCGGCTGCTGCTTCCCTCGCGGTGCTCGATCCGATAATGCCGCCACCGATCACGACGACGTCGTATGAATTGCCGGCAAGCCGGCTGATATCCGGTGTGAGCTGTTGTCTGTCGTGCATTCCGCAAGGTGCTCACCCATCCGCAGCCCAGTCAAATAACTCAGGGTTTTGCACGTATGCAGGAAAGTTATATGCAAGCCTTGCTACAGGCCGGAACTGAGCAAGGCATCCGTCTTTTGCAGCAGCAGGTTGCGCTGTTGGCGCATGGTGGCAAGTAACTGGGTTCCCGAGCGAGACAGGGCAATATGATGGGGGTGCAAGAGACCCACGTGGAAAACGACCTCGGGTTCGAAACGACGAAATACCAAGCCTGACTCTGCGAAATTGTGTGCCGTAAACAGATCTACCATACCGACGCCAAGGCCCTGCTGGACCAGTGCACACAAGCCGGCGCTGAACAATGTCTCGCAAACGATCTGCGGTTCGATGCCGGCTTCAAAAAACCGGAGGTCGAATGTCTGGCGTGCGGCGGATTCAGGAGACAGGCTGACGATGCGGACATGCTCGAGTTGCCGGGGTGTAATCACCGGACTGGCGGCGAGGGGGTGGTCCGGTGGCAAGGCCACGACATAGGGAACCCGGCAGAAGTCCTCACTATGGAAGCCGGTATAGGCAAAAGGAAACTCGGCAATGCCAAGGTCGACCTGCTGTGATGATACCCACTCTTCGACCCGCGGCGACAGTTGCAGGTCATAGCGGATCTTGACATCAGGCTGGGTCCTGGCGAATGCCCCGATCACCTTGGGCAGAAATCCCAACCCCACGGCGGGCATGCAGGCAATGTGCAAGCTGCCACGGCGGCCCGAACGGATGTCGTTCGCGACGCTGGACAGACGATCATAGCTGATAAACGCCTGTTGAACTTCTTCGTAGAATATGCGCGCCTCGAGAGTTGGGACCAGGCGTCCCGTGGATCTGTTGAACAGAGTGAATTTCAGTTCGGTTTCCAAAGCTTCGAGCAACCGGCTCACGGCCGGTTGCGAAACGCCGAGAAGTTCTGCTGCCGCGTTGACGGTGCCAGTCGACATGGTGTTCTTGAATGCCTGCAACTGGCGCCAACGTATCCTGGTTGCCTGTCCATCAGTCATCATATGTCATTGGTTTCCTGCGGATGCTCGCTTGAGTGGTTGGATGGTGATCAAGGAAACGATCATCAATTCCAGATCAGGATATTTTTGGGTTGGGTCAACCAAAAAATGGCGATGCGCGAAAAAGTGCCTGTCATCCCAACCGCAATTGTCGTGATGGATCATTAACTGGAATTAACTGGTGTTGAGTCCAGCGCCTGCTATTTTACCAATCACACAAGGCCTTTATGTAACCCCTGCACAGACCTTGAAAAGAAGGCCGCCGGGCTCCCCTCCCTGGCGGCCTTCGCTTTTAATACCTGCCCCGAGATTTCCCACGGCGCGATTTATGATCGAACCAGCCGGTCTGGTCCCTGGCCACTGGAGAAGTGGAAGGGCAGCGGCGAGGGGCTCACAGCACCGGTGGCCGTTCACCCCTGGGCGAAAATGTCGCCGCCATGCGCTTCAGCCATTGTCATCGGAAGCTCGCTGGCTGCCTGGCTGCGGATTTCGGCGATCTTGTTTTGGGCTGCCTCGGCTGATTTGGCGTCGGAATATTCTGTAACAACGCAAAAACTCAAATCGCCAGTCCTTATCATTCGTACCCGGCTGGCGCCGACAGACATAATCAGGGGGACAAACTTTTCCCTTGCAATGGCCTCGATTTCGTCAGTCCATTCTGTCGTTGTCCAGTGGGATACCGTAGCGTAAGACATTATGTGTTCCTCTCGTGCACTCTTCAGGATTTGAATGGCAAGGCACGATACTGTCACGAAACGAGACCAAATTACACCGTTCATCCCGCACCAGGCACTGACTGCGCCGACTGACCCTGGTCCCTGTCTTGTATGTCGACACTGTCGCGACACAGTGGAGATGTGCAGTTTTTGAGGCTGGCGACACCATCAGGAACACACAACGGGAGCGGTTTCGCCTGCTGCTGGCGTCCATGCGCAGCTATCCAGGCCAGGGTCATTGCAGCACAGGCCATCCATGAACTAGCATCTACTGAGGCCACTCGAGCTAGAACAATCTCATTTGGAAAAATATGGAATATGTTGGATACAGTAGATCGCATTTTGTCACTTGGAAGTGATGCCAATACTCCGCTGGAGTATCGCATTCCCTACCGTGTGTATAATCTGCTTCTGCTGATTGTCTCGGCAGGAACGCTTCTCACGGCGGTTTTGGCGGTTACTGCAGCTGATCAACTGTATTTTGCGATATTGAATATTTCTACGCTTATTGGTTACATGTCAGCACTAATTCTGATGGCGCTGAAGTTCACAAATGCGGGCCGGTTTCTCGGCATTGGGATTGCCACGATATCATTCTGTTTTATTATCTTGGCATTCAGGCCAAATTTCACGGGGGTAGAGTTTCTTTTAGTTGGTTTGATGGTAGCTCCCATTGTCAGTTTCACACGTGCAGAGACAACAAAAATTGTAGTTTGTATGACTTTGTCAGTTTCTGCATGCGTTTTATCATTTTACCTTTCAAATGTTACAGTTGGTCTATTCACCGTTTCGGATTTTGAGATAAAACTTTCATATTATACCGTAGTTTTTCTTCTCACCATTTTCGTCACTTTGGGTGTCGCTTACTTTAACTTTGGCTACGTGAGAAACTTCCTGGCACTTGAAACCGAACGACGCAAAACTGAGGAGGTCCTTGCCAACGCGCTACCCGATCTGATCGCGCAGCGACTCAAGAAAGGGGAAACCACGATCGCAGACAGTCACGCGGAAGCCGTGGTTCTATTCGCTGATATTGTTGGCTTCAGCAAACTGGCCCTCAAAATGTCACCGCGTTACATCGTTGATCTCCTCAACCTTCTATTCACCAGATTCGATCGGTTGGCTGAAAAGCATGGTGTAGAGAAGATCAAAACGATAGGTGATTGCTACATGGCTGCAGGCGGCTTGTTCGGTAGAGTGACGTCTGATGGATCAGAGGTCGTGGAACTGGCGCTCGACATGGTAGAGGTTTGCGATGAGATGGCCAGATCAACAGACTACCCAGTCCAACTTCGCATCGGGATTGCCACCGGACAGGTAATCAGCGGTGTTATTGGTGAAAAACGTACTGCTTTTGATATCTGGGGACAGACGGTGAACCTTGCCAGCCGGATGGAGTCGACGGGCCGAAAAGGTCAGATACAAGTATCTGAAAGCACCTACTGGCGACTGAAAGAGAGGTACATATTTGAGAAGCGGGAAGGACTGGTTCTCAAGGAAGGTGAAGAAGTTACGGCCTTTTTCCTAGTAGGACGCGCATAGAATTCTTGACAAAATACCGGCCAGGCAAACCCAGTTATTCAAAAGCTGAGACCTTAGTTTCAGTTTCGGTTTTGTTTTTGTCGCAGGCCGGTCACCGACTGACCCGGTCCCTGTCTTGTTTGTCGACACTGCCTCGACACAGCGGAGATGTGCAGTCTTGAGGCCGGCGACACCATCAGGAACACAAAACGGGTGCGGTTTCGCGCGCTGGTGGCGTCCACGTGCAGCTATTCGGGCCGGGGTCATTGCAGCAAAGGCCAAGCATGAACTAGCATTCAAACCGGCCGGTCAGATGGGCCCGCCTTTGGACTATTGGCAAACAGTGGAGATGCAGTGATGAAAACACGGTCAATCGCGATTTTTTCATTCGGCTGGATGCCGGTCGCGCTGCTTTCACTATTTGCGGTTTCTGTCACCCCGGCTTTCGCGGAGAGTGGTGATCGACAGACGGATGTTTTCGCCACTGACCTGAGTGCCTACGCCTACAAGCCGCCTGATCGGTCCGCCGTGCCAAAAAGCGCCGTGCCGATTTACAATAACCGGGGTCAGCAATCCGGCGGATTCTGGGTGGGAGGAAAGGCAGACACCGGGGTCGACTGGGATAGAAACCAGAACTTCAGGGGAAGGTCGGTGGACGATAAATCAGATGGGGTGCTGAATCTCAGGCTGAAGTTCTAGGGTCCTGACCCCAGAGCAATTTTATTCATCCCTACGGATCGATGTTGTTCTGGTGTGCCGCTGCATGAATTCAATGCTTGTCCGGCCAGGCAGATGAAAGCACCACCGGCTTTCGAATAACCCTGCCTGTTTGACAAGATCGCTCCCCGCATGCGCTCGCCCAGCCGTCTTGCACTCGACAACGCGCCGCGACGGGGTTGGTCGCGGACGGGCTGTCATGGCATTGTGCGCAGCAGTGGTGGAGGCTTCAGTCTCCTATAGCAACATGGGTTCGTGAGAACCCATGAAGTTGCTATAACACTTTGGAATTGATCAGGTTTATGCTTTTTGATTGCTTTAATCAAAAAGCATCCTGATCTAGAGACTGGCGCGTCGTTGCAGCGTATCGCGGGGAGATTCTCCAAAAACCCTGCGATAATACTGACTGAATCGTCCAAACTCGAAAAAACCATGGCCGACTGCGATACTTGTTATCGAATTGCGCGTCGGTTCAACCGTTAGAAGTTTGTGTCTGGCCATCGAAAGCCGGCGATGCAGCAGGTAATGTTTCGGAGATACTCCGAGTACTTCATCGAAAGCCGAATACAGAACAGATTTGCTCGTACCTGCTAATCGACATAAATCGGTTATCGACGGAACGACTATGTTATCTGTTTCAGTTTGTGTGATCACATGGTGAACCAGGTCTTTTTTTCTCGATAACTGCCTTGGCAGCGGCTCTTGAGTGGGCAGATTTTCAACATAGACCTCTGCTGCCAGACTTAGAAGCCGGCGACCCGCGTGATGTCCATGCTGTTCGCAAATCTGTGGTGCCTGCCGCGAATGCAGAATTCCGGTGCAGAACTCCAACAGCCTCTGGCGATCGGGCGGTGCCAGGTGAATATGCCCTAAATCAAAAGAAGTTTCATATTCGGGAGAGCCGGTGAGGGATGCCACTGCCTGATGGAAATCGGCAGACTGCAGTGCAATCATAATCGACATTCGTGCACCGCCGCTTACACAAATCTCGCCGCCCTCCGGCACGGTATGAGCATGCAATATGGAGGGTTTCTGGCCGTTCAATCGAACCCCGGCATTCCATGAGAGTGGAACCACAAAGGCGACCCAGGAGGGGTCGATCGCAAGCAGCGTGGCAGATTTTCCGGTCACAAGTCCCTTGTAAATCAATGCCCCTGGAAATTTGGCCAGGCGTCCAAGAAAACCTGACGAATGCGATTCCATGACTGTGTGGCTATGGCCCGAGATAGCTGGCGCAAATTCAGTATCGCCATGCATCGCTCCATTGAAGGTAACGAATGAACCTACCTGTGACGCAGCGAAAGGTGTTTTGGTCAACAATGGTCTGCCAGCTCCAATGGAACGATCTGGTGAACTATCTGGTCACTCGAGGTGAACCGGTTTCTTGCTACATCCTGTCATCGATTTCACCGTTGATCCATGTCAATTATCGCATGTGTTCGCCAACCGGATGGCGTTTCTGTCCAATAGCGCTGGAGTAGAAACTCAGGTCTTGCGATTACAAGTTTAACGCAACAATGTCTCATACGGATTACATCGAGCCCAAACACTATCCACAAGCGGCTGGAATTTGTCGTTGGACCCGAAGGCGTCTCGCTGCAATGGCACAAGCCGGTGCGGACGCGCAGATTGCAGCAACAATATCAACGCATTTTGAGATCGGAAGAACTGCATAGTGTGTAGTTGGCTGAATCCGATAGCATGGCCCAATGACAGCGATAAAAAATAGCCTGCAGGATGCACATTATGACTGAACCTACATTGGATCGACGCACACTACTGGCTCTCGCAACCGGTGCAGCGGTGACGCCCAAACTCGCTATGGCGGCGGCAGCGAAAGACCAGGCAGACCCGCTGGCCGCGCAGGTCGAGGCAATTACCGCTCCTTTGGTCGGGCGGGTGGGCTTCGCCGCCCAGCTCATCGGCAGCGATAAGATCATTGCATATAACG
>Ga0316194_10003707_pt1 | contig 10615 bp, 6 predicted proteins | sample CroRivsedime1_MG_FD_204936 | JGI IMG/M metagenome (GOLD analysis project Ga0316194, IMG submission 204936) | Coastal sediment microbial communities from Maine, United States - Cross River sediment 1 | ecosystem: Environmental > Aquatic > Marine > Coastal > Sediment | place: USA: Maine... | reverse complement strand
GGTAGCACCGCACTCGCTGTACACGGTTTCGACAGAACACTGGCGCGAGGCTCATCAGCTGGCCGAGGAGCTGAACGTTCCACTTTTGACGCATCTGGCCGAAGGTCAGGGGGAGATCGACCGGGTGGTCGAGGCCACGGGAATGACCTCGATCGAGTACCTGGAGCATTCGGGTCTTCTGGATGATCGACTGCTGGCGGCCCACGTGATCTTGCCGACACCCAACGAGATCGACCTGCTTGCGAAGCGGGGCGTCGGTGTCGCCCACTGCCCGCAGTCGAACATGAAGATCGCGGCCGGTGTAGCACCGGTGCCGTCGATGATTGAAGCGGGTGTGGCTGTGGGGATCGGCACCGACGGTGCCGGCTCCAACAACGATCTGAACCTCTGGGAAGAAATCGACACGGCAGCGAAGCTGCACAAGCTCGAAAGTGGTGATCCGACGGTCCTACCTGCCCGGCAGGCCTTGGCCATGGCGACGATCGAGGGAGCCCGAGCCCTGAACATGGGGGACGAGATCGGCTCTCTCGAAGTAGGGAAGAGGGCCGACCTGATCGTGGTAGCGACCGATGGCCTCCACCAGCAGCCACAGGATCCCGGGGCCAATCCGTATTCCTTCCTCGTCTACTCGACCAAGGCCTCGGACGTGCGAACCGTCATCGTCGAGGGCCGCGTCGTGGTCGACAACGGCCAGGTCCTGACCCTGGACGCCGCGGAAGTTCTGGAAAGAGCCGCGCACTACCGGGCCGTTTTGACTGGGCAGTGAGGCAAGAGAGTTGAGGCGCCCGGCGATATCGTCGAGCGGTCTTTGAGGGCTTAGGGGTGAAAGGGCTTAAGGGCGTAGGGTCCTGGGATCTCAGCAGACGACCCCGGACTGGCCTCTTGGACCTACCCGGAGAGCTCCCTCCGTTTAGCTGCAGCAACCCCCAGCTGGTTTCCTCGCCGAACTCTGAATGCTTATCCCGAGATAGGGATCGGACCCGCTGGGAGCATTCTGCGTGAGCCGGGTTCCTGTCGGGGAGTCGCCCTGGAGGGGCCCCCGGACCATGCCCATCCCTCACACGAGCTTGCCGGCGAACTCCCCCGCGTTACGAACGAAGACGGTGGTGTTCAGGCCGTCTGTCAAATTCTCCATTCGCTCCGCGTAGGCGGCCTCTGCGCCGACAATAGGATCCTGAAGGCCGAGGAAGACCAGGTCCGCCTTGGCACTGCTGCGACGGATGATTTCGGCAATCGATTCGTTCGGCGGTTTTGTGATGATCTCCGTGTCAGCCTGAATGCGAACCTCCTGAAGCAGGGACTGCAAACCCTCTTTCTGGAGCTTCATCTCGTCTTCGCTTCTCGAGATCGAGCGGATCACAATCCTCGCGTCGCTCCATTCAGGATTCAGGCTGAGCAGGTAGGCCAGCATCAACATCATGTCCCCGTTGTTCTCCAGTCCGCCCCACCACAGATCGATGCGCTTTTCCTGCCCCGGCTCATGGGCCCAGTTGAGTCGCGCAATGAGCGTGCTCTTGCCGACTTTCGACAGGCCCCGCGTGATGCGCAGCCAGGCCTCTAGCCGGCCGGGCTTCTGCGGCCAGCCCACCAGGACGGTGTTCGATTGCAGTCCGGCAATGCCGTTGGCCTGCACCGAATCGATGACACCGTGCTCGAAATCCTGGACGACACTCACCTCGCTGAATGCAACAAGTCCGTTGCTTTCGAGCGCTCGGTCCATTTCGTCGTGCCACTGCTCGACGTCGAAGTCCTCGTTCGTCAGGTCACCGACCACCAGCTGACTCGCGGTCACGATGCCACGCCCCTGATTGAACCAGTTCGCCAGGCGCACGAGCCCGATTCTCTTGTCGGGATCGCCGACAAGCACCAGGATGTGGGGGCGCCAGTTGCGAGGATCTCGCCCATGCGAGCGCAACTTCAGCAATGCAACTCGGGCGATCGACATCCACACACCAGCCCTCGCGTCGCCCCAGCGTCGCTGCAACGAACGCCGCCGCAAGTACAGATACAACGCCGATTCGAGGAAGATCGCAATCACGCATGCGAGAGGACTGATCAGGAACATCACAACAATCGCGCCTGCCGATCCGAGTAGAGAGGCGGCCCACGGAACCGTGATGGTCGGACGGAATGATGGATCGCCGGAGATCTTCTCTGCGGCGGCGCTCAAGTTGATGGTCACATAGAGTGTGAGAAAGAGGATCGTGACGAACTGCGCGACGGCGTTCAGTCCCCCGAGGGCGACCGCAATGAGCGCGATAGCGCCACTGATCCAGGTAGCAATGGTCGGCTGACCGCTTCTCGACAGGCTTGCCAGGAATCGCGGAGCCAGACCGTCCTTGGCCAGCGCCTGCAACACTCGCGGCCCTCCCAGGGCACTCCCGAACGCCGAAGAGAGGATGGCTCCCAGCATTCCAGGAAAGACGAGCCAGACACCGAGAACGGCCACCGCAGTCCAGGCGCCAACTCCCGGAACCGCCAGCTGCTGCGGACTCAGAACGACCGTGACCGCCAGCAGTACCGGGACCAGCAGGTAAACAAGTGTTCCGGTCAGCACCGCGAGCAGCGTGCCTCTGGGGATCGAGCGTTGCGGGTTCTCCAGGTCACCGCTCAATCCGATACCGGCAGTGAAACCCGTGACGGCCGGGAAGAAGACGGCGAATACGTACCAGAATCCACCGCCAGCGCTGCGATATGAGGGAATCAGCGTGGGAGCCTGAAGACCCTGGGTCAGGACTCCTGCAGTCAGGGCGATAAGAGAGGCGCCGACGGCAATCATGATCGGAATCTGTAGCCGCAGTGCCAACCCCGCACTCTTCCCGGCCACGGCGGTGATGACGACCACCGTGATGGCCGCGATGAGCTGGACCAGCCTCGGGGACCCACCCTCCATCTGCGCCGGTAGCAGGGCGACAATGGCCTCGGCCAAGCCGAAGGAGTAGAAAGTGATACTGAGGGTGCGGCAAAGGTAAAGGGGAATGCCGATAGCGCCACCCAGCTCCAGACCGAGACTGTGGGCCACCATGTAGTACTCGCCGCCGACCCCAACCCTCATGTTGGTGGCCAGGGCGGAGGCGCTCAGGGCCGTGATGAACGTGACCGAGCTGGCGAGGAGCACGATCAGCACGGTCAGGGGCAGGCCGACGTTGCCCACGACCCAGCCGAATCGCAGGTACATGATGAGGCCGAGAATCGTCAGGACACTCGGAGTGAAGACACCCAGAAAGGTGCCGAACTTCTCAGCAGGTTGATGCTCTGCTGCCGGGCCGCTTGATGGGTGGTCGTTGTCCATGAGAGGTCCTTACTCTACCTGGCGCTGATGAGGATGAGTGGACAGCTGGTGGCCTTGACCAGTTTCCGTGTCATCGGGCCGAACACCCTGCGGCGCGATTTCTGGCGCTGGATCCCCAGGACCAATAGATCACAGTTCGAATACTGTTCCGAGAGCACGCCTACCGCATCATCGCTTTCGAGCACCCGGACCTCGGCTCCGCGTGAGACCTCGTCACTAGCCAACGCACCCGCCTCCCGTCGAGCCCTCTGCTTTGCAGTCTCGGATGTTCCCTCAGGCAGGACCCGGAGGTATACGATTTCGCGATCTCTGTCGCGACACAGGCTCCCAAGTAGGCGTGCACGGAGCCTGCTTTGGTCGCGATGCCCACCCACTGGGACCAGGACCCTTTGGGTTGCAGACAGCTTCCAGCCCTCCGGCGAGCGGAGAATCACAACATCGGATCCGATGGTGCTGATGAGGTCTTCCAAATGTGATTCAACGCTCTCAGCCGTGATGTTACCCAGGCCGAGAAGCAGGCTTTCGCAACGGTGAAGACGTGCCACTCGCCGGATCTCCGACCAGGGATCCGAGGCGACGGTGGTCAGCCATTCGGGGTTGGTTCCGGCCGACAGGGACAGCGATAGGGACTGATTCAGAATCGCTTCGACATCGAGCAGCTGTTGCGCCAGATCACCTCGGTGCCAGGTGCCGGGTGGCTGGACGACCGAAAGAAGCAGAACGCGACCTGACATCGGAGGTGCCAGGGCATTGGCGACTTCAACCAGACCGGCGGCGCTGCCAGGCTTGGCGATGGGCACGAGGACCAGAGGTGAGCGGCCGCGAAGTCGGACGAGGTCCGGCTTCAATCCCTCTTGTGATGCATCCACCACGCGGGCTCGTCTGGCGAAGAGAAAGAAATAGAGAGCGAAGCCCAGACTCAGCCAGACCATGACGACCCAGCCTGCTTCGGGCACTGCCAATCCCTGAAACGCTGCGAGGGCCAGGCACGCGCTGCCTCCCAGGACCGGCACGAGGGGAAACCAGGGAACCCGGAATGACGTTGTGGAGACTCCGCCTCGGGTCTGGGCCAGGATGTTGGTGCCATGAGCGATGGCAAATGACAAGAGAAAGACCAGGCTGGCTGCGGCTCCCGCGGTGGCCACGTCCGGAACGAGGAGCAGGATTGCGAGGACCACCGCGATCGTCGCCACGATAGCCGTCATGGGTGTGCCACGGGTCGAGTGCACGGAGCCGATGCTCTCGGGCAGGCTCCGATCTCGAGCCATGGTCAAGGCCACCCGTGAGGCGGCCAGGAGGTTGGCGTGCAGGGCGGACAGCATGGAGAGTGCCGCGGCGACGATGACCAGCCAGAAACCGAAGGGCCCGAGGAAATTGCGCGCCGCCTGCGCCACGACCGTGGCGGGACTCCTTCGGCTCATGTCCACGATCGAGCCGCCTTCGTCCACCCCGACAGTCGCGATGACGAACAGCAGGGGAAGGTAGATGGCCAGGGCCATCGCGAGAGACAGCATCATCGCCTTCGGGATTGTCGTGCGGGCGTCTCGAACCTCGCCGCCGACGGCAGCGATGAGATCGAAGCCTTGCAGAGCGATGAAGGTGAATCCCATGGCCTGAAACAGCCCCAGCGAGCCCCCGGGGAAGAACGGCCGCAGGTTCGCAGTCACCGTGACGGGAGATCGCTGAGTCAGCGCCCAGAGACCGGCTGCAATCAAGACGACAAACACCAAGACCTTGCCTACCGTTGCCCACTGTCGCCCGCCTGAACTACTCCTTGCCAATCCGACGCCGTAGAAGAGGATCGCTCCGGTCGCCAGGGCGACCAGGACCGCTCGGTGCCCGACCCATTCGAGGCTTCCGCCGAGGCTGGTCTGCAGGATTGCATCGACGGCAGTGACGACGTAGGCGGCGAAACCCAACGCATAGAGGACTGCAGCGACGATCGACGCCATCCAGACCACCCAGCCCACGAGAAAGGCCGCCTCGCCCTTGAGTACTTTCTTGGCGAACGAATAGGTGCCTCCCGATTCGGGGAAGGCCGACGACATCTCGGCAAAGCTCAGCGCCGTGAGGAATGCGATCAGCCCGTTCAGGGCAAAGGCCAGGAGAGCGCTGGGGCCTGTAGCCGAAAAGGCCACACCCGCCAGGGCCAGGATTCCTCCCCCGACGATGGCACCCACGCCGATGCCGGTTGCTCCCCAGAAGCCGATGGATCTTTGGTCGTCCGACACAGAGGCACCTTTCGAACGGAGACAGGACGGGATCTCGGCAGCCTCGAGTCCGCCCGCTTCTTCTAGATCAGGCTCCGCATTCGTCTCGAGAGCAAGGATGGCACAGTCAGGACGGGACAGGGTGCAGTTTGAATGACCCTCTTCGCGACGCTGCCCAGAAATTCCTGGCCAGCAGCGAAGGAGCCGCGTCCACCCATCGCGATAATATCGGTCTCTTCCTGGTTCGCTACTCGCACGATCTCTGTGGCCGGTATTCCCTCCAGCAGCAACTCCCGAGCCGAGAAATCGATGGCGGAGACGACCGATTGCCTACGAGAGTCGGCCACGGGCCTTTGACTCACGGGGTCCATACGGTTCCTCTGCTAGCCAGCGGCTCTGCTTCAGACTTTCTGCTCGTAGATCTCGGCAAGGCTCAACTCCTTGAGGTGCTCTACCAGGGATACCAGGTGACGAATCTGTATCTCCCAGATCGCCTTGCCTTTTTCAGCGCTAGCTCGGGTCGGATCGCCGAACACGCCCGACTTCGAGATGTGCTCCGTCCTGGCGTACCAGCCAACGCTGTACTTCGAGGTGAAGTCCAGATATTTGGTCGAGAATTTCGGCACGAGAGGCTTCGCCTTCTTCATGTCGACCAACTCGGGCCGGACAGCGAGCGAAGTGCTGGTTTCAATCTCGCCGGCGTGAACGTCGTTCCTGGTCTCGGTGATCGCGTAGATGTCCGCATCGCTGGTCTCGCCGCTATCGACGCAAGTGAAAATCCGGGTGTCACGGTTGATCATCTGGGCCGCGTGGTGCAGGGTCGCCGAGTTGCCGCCGTGGCCGTTGATTATGATCAGCTTGGCGATGCCGTTCCTCGCCGCACTGACCCCGACATCGTAGACGAATCTGGCCAGAGATTCGTTCGACACGCTCAGAGTGCCCGGAAAGTGGTCGTGGTGATACGAGACGCCATACGGGATCAAGGGAAGAACCAGGGGCCGAGGAGGTTGACAGGCCTTGGCCACCTCCTGGGCGAGATGGTCGGCGTCGAACGCATCGGTGTCCACCGGCAGGTGCGGACCGTGCTGCTCGATTGCCCCGACCGGAAGCAGCGCGATGTCCACACCTCTCAGGGCCTTCTTCGCTTCCGGCCACGAGAGCTTGGCCCATTCGTGACGTCCGTCGGCAGGCTTCGCCTCCTTCGCATCTCTTCCCGAGGCGGAGCTTGAAACCGGCTTGTCGAGCGGATTCGTGGCATTCAACGCCGGATCGCTCAGCAGATCGAGGGCTACCCACTCCTTGCCGTGACGCCGAAGAGAACCTTCGGAGTGCGATAGCAGAATCTGGTAGAGGCGCCTACGGATGGGCAAGGGCACCTCATCGATCGGCGAGCGCTCAGGGTGGAACCGGAGCATCACAGGCTCGCGACGGCGAGCGGCGCGGACCTTGCCGATTCGGGGCTCCGAGATCCGCTGCTTCTCATGAAGCAGGGCCCCCATGTGCTGCGCGGCAGTGCGCTCTCTTATCGACCAGGCTTTTCAGGATTCCCTCGACCTGATCGGCGCGGTAGCCCAGCAGTGCCGGGTCCAGGTCGTTGGCCAGCAGCATCCCCGCAATCCGACGGCACTTTTCGCACTTGCCGCAGGGGCGCATCATGCCGTCCACTTCATGGGCGGCATGGCAGGAGACCTGCAGCGCGACCAGTGATGGGTAGCGCTCGGCCAGGGTCTTCTGGATCAGGAACTCCGACATGGGCCGCAGCGTGGACAGCTGCCGCACTCCCCATTTCTTCTTGGCGTAGTAACGACTCAAGGCATGATCGAAGTAGCGGCTCTGGTCATAGAGACCATCGAAATGTGGAATTCCCTGATGCGAGGCCTTGATCGTGGTGTCGTACTCGTCGCCGATCAGCAGGTGGCCGATTCCCCGCTTGCGGAGCAGCGGCAGCGCTCCGAAAAGGAAGACAGCGACGGTCCACAGACGAATCGGGTACTCGTCCGACCGCAGGCTTTGAAAGTCGGGACGCACGAGGGAAAGGTGCCGCAGCATCCAATTGAAGATTCGATCGGAGTTGGTCCAGACCCGGGCGGTGTTTGGCACCGTCCGCCGAAATTCACGAAAGGCGTTGACGGCGGTGAACCAGTGGCGGCCCGACTCGTTGATGTAGATCGGGTGGACCTCGCACTCAAGTTCGCGAAGCAGCCCAAACGTCAAGAGACTGTCCTTGCCGCCGCTGGAGAGAATCGAGTAGCGGTCTGGATCGCCCTGCCAGCCTTCGAGGTTCTCCGAGTCCGCCGACTCGAAGAGGACCCGAGCGTTGACGTAGCTCTCACGGCGCTCGACAGGCAGGCCAACATAGTCGGGAGTCAAGAATTCGTTGGGCTGAAGGATCTTCTTGACGTAGATCTCGCGTGCGGTATTGGCGAGCATCTCCTGGACGAATCGTCGATCCGTTGCATCGAAGTGGCCGCGAAACACGATCTCCTTGCAGAACAGACCGTAGTTCAGAGCCACCTGAACCGCGATCATGCCCGCCAGGTTCAGGCTGGCGGGATCCTCGGGGTCGAAGACGTCCTCTTCGTAGCGGTAGGAGAGCTCCTTTTCGTGCGTGCTCCCGTTGTTGGTTACCGCATACGGTGCGATCAGCTGATTCGTCTTCGTGATGACCGGTCCAACGGTCAGCTTGTCGATGACCTGGAGAACCGAAAGGGAATCTTCTTCCCCAATCGCTCGGTTCTGCTGGCGGCGGACTTCTGCGGCGGACATGAACCTCTCTCCTTGGAGTTCAAGAAGGGCCGAAGCGCATCAATGACGGCTCCACACCCTTCGCGTAAGGGATAGCAGGCAGGTAGTCCTGTTCTCTGTTGGATACTCTTCTTTGCAGACGATGCTGCGTGAGCCGCGAGATGCTCATCGTTGAGCGTGATAGCAACCACCGGTTTGCCAGAGATCAGTTCGATGGCCTCGATCTGGGTGTCCAGCGGGTGAATCGTATAGCCCGGAAAGCCGTCGTACTCGGCTCGGGCCGGAGCATGCTGCAACACAACGACGTCTGGTCGCCCTGCTGCCAGAAGCTCGAAGCCTCCAGGATAGGCGGGGTTCATCAAGCTGCCCTGTCCTTCCAACAAGATCACTTCAGGGTGCTCTTCGTTCCATGCCGACCATACGGCATGCTCGATTTCGCCAGTTACGAAGTCGTTGACCAGGGAGTCCAGGATGACTCCGAAGCGAGCACCCTGCATCCAGGCGGTCTGTCCGGTACCTACAAGCTCTGTAGAGCGGCCTCGGATCTCCAATCCGTCTCGCAGCATCCAGGCGGTTGTACGTTTTCCGACCGCCGAGTCCGTTCCCAGCACAGCGACTTTTAGGCACGCGACTTCCTCGATCTTGCCGCTGAAGAAGTGCATATTCTTGATTGGAGGGGGCTTTCGCACATCACGAATCGTCACACCACGCTCAGCTGCGGCAGCCGAGATCTCGGGATCTTCGCTCAAGAACTCGTGCAAACCCGAGTCGATATTCAAACCTGCATGGATGGCATCAAGCACACTCCGTCGTCCAGATACTGGCAAACGCCCCCCGTCCGGTGCCAACCCGATGATGAAGTGAGTGGCAGGAGCGCCCTGCAGCCGAGCCTTCAAGAGCGCTTCGGAAAGATCCTCGGTAATCGGGATTCCGTTCCGGTTGTGGTCGAGAAACTCTCCCGCGTCGCGACCGGCCAGGCCGGAATCAATTACGGCCAGAATTCGATATCGCGCTGAACGGCGAACCAGCCCGTGAGCCGTCTTTCCGTAGGTGGTGCCAAATGCACCTTCGCAATACACGATTGCATTGCCTTCTGGATGTTTCATTTCTTCCTCCCTGTCAGGATCGCTACGTATCGGTCACCCGGAAGTGCTTCCTCTGTGTGTTCTTCCATGAGCGATATCAAGCCAGCCGTCGCTGCCGGCAGCACATTGAGGCTCTCCTGCTCCGCCAGCTTGCGAGTCGTCTGGAGCATCGCCTTGTCACTGACATAGGAGGCCCAGCCGCCGCTCGATCGGATCGCGTCGAGGGCGAGATCTCCGTCCAGAGAGTTCCAATTGATCAGAGGCTCGTTGACCGCGGTCTCGCGGATCTTCTCCGGGCTCAGGGGCTCGCAGTGAAGCAGGTTTTTTCGGTAGGAGCGAACGATGGGATTCTTGCCGTACGTCGAGCCCGCCACCATGCGAGGAATGCGCGAGGTCTTGCCCCTCCTATGGAGGCTGACGAATCCCTTGTGGATTCCCGCCAAGGTCGTGCCGTTCGAGACCGGAACCGCCACCACGGCGGGTGCGTCCCTCAGATCGTCGTAGATCTCGTAGGCGATCTGACCGTAGGCGCTGAGCTGGATCGCAGTGTTGGCGCCCCCTGGATTGGCATCGTAGAACTCGCTCTGGTCGGCCAGCTCCTTGGAAGCTTCGACCGCGCGCTCGTAGTCACCCGCAACTCTCCGAATCTCGGCGCCTTCGTCTTCGATCTCGTGGATGCGGCCGGTGTGATACCCGGCCGGGATCAGCACCACCGCCCTGACACCAGCCAGCCGGGCCGCTTCCGCGACGGCCACCCCATAGTTGCCGCAGGTCGCCACGGTCACGGTGTCGAATCCCCGGCGCAGCGCATCCATCACCTGAGCGAAAGCTATTCGGTCCTTCTGAGTGCCGCTCGGATTCGCGCCCTCGAACTTCAGGAACAGCTGGCGCAGGCCGGTCTCCCGCTCGAGGTGCCGACCGCGAGTCAGAGCGGTGTCACCGACTTCCGATTCGAAGATGTCCTCGTAAGCCTCGAGCCGCTCGTCGATCGGAGCCTCCGGATTGGCGGCTCGCGCCATGGCCTCACGAATGTGCGGCCCCTGCAGGGGTTGGCCCACCGCACCGTCCAGCAGGTTGAGAGTCTGCTCGGTCATTGACTTGCTCGAAAGGCTCGACGCCTAGCGCTTGGGGCCGCCCCGCGGGCGATGGATCCTTCGATCGACGGTTGCCGCCGGTAGGTCGAACTCGAGATCGTCGTCGAGGTAGAGATCGTCGTCGAGCTCTACCGTGTCCAGGTCATCGTTGCCGTAGGTCACCTTTGTCAGGAGGCTGTCTTGAGCGGG
>Ga0316194_10003705_pt1 | contig 10616 bp, 8 predicted proteins | sample CroRivsedime1_MG_FD_204936 | JGI IMG/M metagenome (GOLD analysis project Ga0316194, IMG submission 204936) | Coastal sediment microbial communities from Maine, United States - Cross River sediment 1 | ecosystem: Environmental > Aquatic > Marine > Coastal > Sediment | place: USA: Maine... | reverse complement strand
TAAATATACCATTGCAAGCCTGCCCAAGGAATTGCTGCTCGAAGGTAAGCAGAAAGGTTTTGCAGATAGACAAATAGCTCATATGCTAGACTGTTATGAGAGTGAAGTGCATAAGAAAAGAATAGCACTAAATATTAACCGGGTATACAAATTGGTAGATACCTGTGCGGCTGAATTTAAGGCCATGACACCTTATTATTACTCCACTTTTGAAGAGGAAATTGAAACGCCTGAAGGGCAAAGGTTAGTGGCGAATGACAGCATCGTAACAGATCGAAAAAAAATTGTTGTTCTTGGTTCAGGACCCAATAGAATAGGGCAGGGGATTGAATTTGATTATTGCTGTGTGCATGGTGTACTTGCAGCCGCTGAATGTGGTTATGAAACAATAATGATTAATTGTAACCCGGAAACCGTATCTACAGACTTTGACACTGCGGATAAATTATATTTTGAACCGGTGTTTTGGGAACATATCTATGACATTATTAGACATGAAAAACCCGAGGGTGTAATTGTGCAATTAGGAGGACAAACCGCTCTTAAATTAGCCGAAAAATTAGATAAATACGGGATTAAAATAATAGGGACCAGTTTTGAGTCTTTAGATCTTGCCGAAGACAGGGGGAGCTTTTCTAAATTATTACAGGCAAATAATATTCCTTATCCAGAATTTGGAGTTGCAGAAAGTGCAGAAGAAGCTCTGGAATTAGCAGATGTACTTGATTTTCCGCTATTGGTAAGACCTTCCTATGTTCTGGGTGGTCAGGGAATGAAAATAGTAATCAACAAGGAAGAATTGGAAGAACACGTAGTAGATCTTCTAAGAAAAATACCCAACAATAAGCTTTTACTGGATCATTATCTGGATGGTGCCATAGAAGCTGAGGCCGATGCCATATGTGATGGAAAGGATGTCTATATAATTGGTATTATGGAACATATTGAACCATGTGGGATACATTCCGGGGATTCTAATGCTACCCTACCTCCGTTTAACCTGGGTGAATTTGTAATGCAGCAAATTAAGGATCACACCAAAAAAATTGCTCTGGCTTTGAATACAGTTGGTTTAATAAATATACAGTTTGCAATAAAAGATGACCTGGTTTATATCATTGAGGCCAATCCAAGAGCATCCAGAACTGTTCCCTTTATAGCTAAGGCATATGGAGAACCCTATGTGAATTATGCGACAAAGGTAATGCTGGGGGAAAAGAAGGTAAGTGATTTTACCTTTAATCCCAAGCTGGAGGGTTTTGCAATAAAACAACCTGTTTTTTCATTTAACAAATTTCCGAATGTAAATAAAAACCTTGGTCCTGAAATGAAAAGTACAGGCGAAAGTATCTTGTTCATAGATAATTTGAAAGATGATGAGTTCTACGAATTGTATTCTAAACGCAAGATGTATTTGAGCAAATAAGAGGAATGAATTGTATTCTCAAATCAGAATGAATTTGATATTTATGGATTTTCTCGCTTTGTGCCCATACTTTTTTTATGAATGGCATAGGCCTTAGAAGGGTTAACTGAAATTAGAAGATTAATTTCATCTTCTGTAAATCCTTTGGACCTTAGTAATGGGAGCAGCGTTTTGAAGATGGGTGTATAGGGCTGAATTTTTTGCGATTTTTTCTGTGGATCATACCATCCGGCATCGTGTGATATCAGAATTTGATCTAAAAAACCATTTCTTTTCGCATATAGCAGTTTTTCAATATGTTTGTCCATCTCCCAACCTAAACCATCAAGGCTTATCCAACAACCTGTTTTAGCTGCTTTTTGATAGTTTGTTTCTTCTTCTTCAGCTTGTGCATGGACCCAAATAAAAGCTTTTGGGGATACCCCTTCTCCAGAAAGAATCTCCAATTGTGGCCATAGCGCATTTGCCTTTCCTGTATGTGAGGCAATTGTCAAACCACTTTTTAAGTGACATAGGGCTGCGGCTTTAACTAACTTCGCATGCATGGGACTCAGGGAATCCGCATTGTCTACGCTTATTTTTATAAAACCAGGTTTTATGGTGGTGCCATCAATTCCTTCTTCAAATTCCTCCAACCATTGCCGGGCTAATTCTTCAGCAGTATTTTTCCGGGCAATGTCCGGGATAAACTTGTTATTCTGAGCCCCATAAAGCCCGGTGTTCGTAATAATTCTTATACCAGTCTTGTCTGCAAGTTCCTTTAATAAGTGAACATCCCTGCCCAGGTATTGCGGGGTGGCATCAACAAAATATTTCACATTGAATTTCTGAAGTTCTAGAAGAAACGGTAGCACCTGATTAATTACATCTACCTTATTCCAGGAACTGGAATTAATACTATCTGCCCCAATAAAATCCACCAAAATGTGCTCATGTGATAACCAAATTTCTCCGGGTTTTACCTTATGCATGCCCGTAATTTCCTGAATGTACACGGACTTGGTTTGAGCTATTCCGCCCCAAACCAGTAGGAGGAATATGTAAAAACTACACGCTTTCAGTGATATACGATTAATTTTAGAGCTCAACATAGACTAAATTTTCATGGCTTGTTTGCACTAGTATTATTTTTATTTTTTCAATTGTAAAGCTAAAGGATATGCTGGTTAGTTGTATTATCTTTTTCACAAGTTATAGAATGGTTTTTTCTTTTTATCAACTACTTGCTGTATTTTTTGAGTACGTTATGGGTTTCATAAATTTAGCTCCAATCGGTATGGAAAATACCCTCTCTGTCGGTTCTTTCGTAGGTGTGTGATCCGAAATAATCTCGCTGAGCCTGTATAAGATTTAAAGGCAGACGTTCGGAGGTATAAGCATCAAAATAACTAAGTGAGTTAAAAAGCCCTGGCATAGGAATACTATTCTCTGCTGCATAAGCCACCAGTTCTCTTGCTGCTCCTACAGAATCCTGTATTTTTTCTACAAATGAAGGTGCCAAAAGAAGATTTGCTAAATCTTTGTCTTCCTCAAATGCTTTCGCAATATCTTCGAGTAGCGATGCCCTGATAATACATCCGGCCCTCCAAATTTTGGCTATACTTGCCAGTCTAAGCTCATAGCCATATTCTCTGGAAGCTTCTCTTAATTGATGCATTCCTTGTGCATACGTAATTATAAATGCAAAAAACATAGCTTTTTCCGCTTTTTCAATAAGTATTTGCTTTTTTTCCAGGTCGATTGTCCCCCGTTCATACTTTTTTGACGCTAATACTCTTTCTTGTTTTAATGCTGAAATCTCACGCATGCTAACTGCAATATCTATTGTAGGAATCGGAATTCCAATATCCATTGCATTTTGAGAAGTCCATTTACCCGTGCCTTTTTGCTTGGCTTTATCTAAAATTTTATCTACTAACTGACCTTGACCCAAATTATCTTTTTTCTCAAATATTTCTGCACTTATCTCCACCAAAAAAGACTGCAAGTCTCCTTTATTCCATTCAGCGTAGACTTTATGTAGTTCATTGTTGTTTAACTGTCCTCCCTTTTGCAACAGATCATAAAATTCTGAGGTTAATTGCATTAATCCATATTCTATTCCATTGTGCACCATTTTCACATAATTCCCCGCAGATTTCGGACCCATATAGGCTACACAAGGTTCATTATTAAATTTGGCTGCCACTGCTTCAAAAATAGGCTGTACTTCCTTGTATGCAGCTCTGGAGCCGCCAGGCATAATGCTAGGGCCCTTTCTTGCCCCTTCTGCTCCACCGGAAACACCTGCACCAAAAAAATGAATTCCTTTAGATTGCAAATATGCTTCTCTTCTATCTGTATCCGTAAAAAAAGAATTTCCTCCGTCAATTATAATATCATCTGGCGACAAATAAGGAAGCAAACTTTCAATCACAGCATCTACAATATTTCCTGCAGGCACCAGTAACATAATTTTGCGGGGTAGCGATAGGGAAGCAACAAAAGAACTAATGTCACCAGATGCATTTACCCTCGCTTTATCTCCTCCTTCTTTTATCAATGCACTCACCTTTTCGGGATCAAGGTCATAACCAAAAGCTGTATAATCGTGGTCTGCGACATTTAAAATAAAATTGCGACCCATAACCCCAAGGCCGACCAGTCCAAAATCATATGTAGTATTTTGCATAAGTGTGGTTTTAAATGTTTATTCGACTTAGGATGGATACCTTAAATTTCTTCTAATGGAGAATTAAATAAATTATATCTTAGCCAGAGGCGAGATTCAAAAATAATTTAAAATATCGAATTTAGTGTCTGTCTGCATTTTCTTCCAAAGTAGAATTACTAATTAATTAACTAAACTGTCTATGAGCAAAGTGGAAAATCAAATGCTAATAATTTTTGGTGCTTCAGGTGATCTTACTTCAAGAAAGCTTATTCCGGCGTTGTTTGATCTTTATAAGGGAAACCATCTGGCCGAAAACTTTGTCGTTTTGGGTACCAGCAGAAGTGTTTTAAGTGATCAGGAATTTAGAGAGAAGGTTGTTACCAAAAGCAAATATTTAAAGGAAATGCTTAATGATCATGACGAAGCCTATATAAAGGCCTTTGCTAATAAAATCTTTTATACAGATATAGGAAAGGATTACAATTCTGACTACAGCAGATTAAAAGAACGTATCTCCTCACTTAACGAAAAGCATGGTACGGAAAACAATTATATGTTCTATTTGTCGACTCCTCCAAATATTTATGAGACCATTGCCATGAATCTCGCAGAACAGGGATTAGCAGATGAGACGCAGGGATGGAAAAGGATTATCGTAGAAAAACCATTTGGTTACAGCTACGAAACCGCTAAGAATCTAAATTCAGGACTGCAAAAATATTTTAGAGAACCACAGATTTACAGGATAGATCACTACCTGGGTAAAGAAACAGTACAAAACCTTTTGATAACCAGATTTGCAAACAGCATATTTGAGCCTTTATGGAATCGAAATTATATTCATCATGTTGAGATAACCAACGCGGAAACGGTAGGAGTAGAAAAAAGAGGTGGTTATTATGATAAATCAGGTGCATTACGGGATATGTTCCAGAATCATCTTTTGCAAATTATCTCATTGGTCGTGATGGAACCCCCTATTGATGATAAAGCGGAAGAAATAAGGAATGAGAAAGTAAAAGCCCTGAAGTCTCTGAGGATTATGAGAGATGAGGAAATACTCTTTAAAAATACTATTAAAGGGCAATATTTGGCATCGGATATTATGGGCGAAAAGGTAGCTGGCTATAGAGAAGAAGAAGGAGTAGATCCTGAATCTACTACAGAAACCTATGCGGCATTAAAATTTTACATCGATAACTGGCGGTGGAAAGATGTACCATTTTACGTGAGAACTGCAAAAAGAATGCCTACAAAAGTTACCGAAGTAGTGATACATTTTAAATCGCCTCATCATCATATTTTTAGTGAATCAGGAATTATTGATAAAGACAATAAGTTGATTATACGAATACAACCGGATGAAGGTATTTTAATAAAATTCGGAGTTAAGGTGCCGGGGCAAGGTTTTAAGGTTGAGCGAGCGAATCTTGAATTTTACTATTCCGGCCTGTCAGAAACCAATGTAATGAGTGCTTATGAACGACTCTTGTTGGATGCAATGCAAGGAGATCCAACCTTATATGCACGTGCAGATGAAGTGGAGGCAGCCTGGGAGTTTGTGGATCCAATTTTAGAATACTGGAAGAACGGGAAAGATGTTAAAACCTATGGCTATTCCTCGGGAGTCTGGGGTCCTCAAAATGCCGACGAACTTTTTGAAGGTCTTTATAGCTGGCGGAATCCGGGGGAAAACCTTGCAGATGATCCTGGTTTCTGCGTAATATGTTAAACCTAAAGGATGGAAGTCAATATAGCAGAATCAAAAAAGCAAACAGCAAGGTTATTTTCAGAATACTTTAGTAATCTTATCGCCAAAAATACTATTTCACATATTGCCTTGTCCGGGGGGAGCACTCCAAAGGAGGTTTTTAAGGAGTTGGCAGAACATTTTAAAAATAAGGTAGATTGGTCTAAAGTTCAATTCTATTGGGGTGACGAACGCTGCGTTCCGCCCGATGACGAGGAAAGCAACTATAAAATGGCCAATGAGTATTTATTTTCTAAAATAGAATTTCCTTTAGGTAACATACAACGTATTAAGGGTGAGAATGAACCAGCAGAAGAAGCTACAAGATATTCTGATCTATTGGAAAAAAACCTACCAAAATTCAATATGCAGCCACAATTTGATCTTGTTATCCTTGGACTTGGAGATGATGGACATACTGCTTCTATATTTCCAAACCAGATCAACTTATGGAATTCTAAAGCGTACTGTGAGGTTGCAGAACACCCTGAAACGGGGCAGAAACGAGTGACTCTTACCGGTAACATTATAAATAATGCCAAAGAGGTTGCGTTTTTGGTAACAGGTGCTAATAAGGCGAAAAAAGTATTGGAGATAATAGAGAAGGAGGGAAACTATAATACTTATCCTGCCTCTCTTGTTGAGCCAAGGTCAGGCGGTCTATACTGGTTTTTGGATGCAGATGCTGCAAAATTTATTGAATTAAGTTGATTTTAAAATTCAACTAAGGTCAAAATAAGTCTTTTTTTAAGAAATCAGTTATTAAAATGTGGTGATTTTTCAAGTTTCACCTCGGTAATGAAATATTTTGTATCACCCCACCAGGCAAATGTAGTATAGCGTTCCTCGTAATTCAGTTTAACGTAGGAGCCTTGATATTCTTTCAGCTTTTCAATTACATCTTTCTTTTTACTGGATACGGAAAACTTAAATATTTGGGCACCTGAAATACCCTGGCTTAACTCGCCTTCCCATGTTTTCATAACTACACCTTTATGACTAATTTTTATGAGCTCTCCAGATCGGACACCTTCACTATAGGGCACATAATAGACAAAAGCAAAGAAAGAGGCAAAAGCCAAAATTATAACGGTAACTGCAATGAATAAAGCTTTTTTCATGTATACTAATTTAGTTTTTCATCAAAATCATCTTGCTGGGCTCGCTCAAGATATTTTTCCGGTAGAGATTTTTTCGCTTTAGCCCCCATTTTTTTAAGTTTTTCAATACTTGTTATGATGTTCCCTCGACCTTCTACCAATTTATTCATGGCACCCTTATACTCAAACTTTGCCTCATCCATTTTTTTACCCACTTTGGTCAGATCTGAAATAAATCCTTCAAATTTATCATATAAAGCTCCCGCCTGCCTTGCTATTTCAATGGCATTTCTTTGCTGCTTCTCATTGTTCCACATGCTATCAATTGTGCGAAGTGTTGCCAATAAGGTGGAAGGTGTAACAATAACTATATTTTGCTCAAAAGCTTTATTGTAAATGGAATTGTCATTGTTTATTGCTATTGCAAAAGCAGGTTCAATAGGAATAAACATCAGAACAAAGTCCGGGCTTTCCATTTCATAAAGATCTTCGTATTTTTTTGACGATAACTGGTCCACATGGTTCTTTATAGAACCTATATGTTCCTTTAAAAATTTTTCCTGAAATTCCTCTTCGGCATTTATATAACGTTCATAGGCCGTAAGTGATACCTTGGAATCCACAACCATTTTTTTACCATCAGGGAGATTAATTATTACGTCGGGCAATACCCTGCTGCCATCTTCCCTGGTGAAACTTTGCTGAACAGAATATTCCCTGTCTTTTTCAAGGCCTGATTTTTCAAGAACTCTCTCCAGCACTAATTCCCCCCAATTTCCTTGCATTTTGCTGTCGCCCTTTAAAGCTTTAGTAAGGTTTTCTGCTTCCTGTGTAATTTTTAGATTTTGGCTTTGCAGGTTTAATAATTGCTCTTTGAGGGAAGAGTGGATACTAATATTTTCTTTTTGACTCTTCTCAACTTTGTCTTCAAACGTTTTAATTTTTTCCTTTAAGGGATTAAGAATATTTTCAATATTTTCTTTATTCTGCTTGGTGAATTTCTCAGACTTTACGTCTAGTATTCTATTGGCCAAATTTTCAAATTCTTTGGTAAACTTTTCCTGAAGTTTTTCTACATCTGCCTTCTGCTCTGTATTTTTTTGTTGCAGGTTTTCCATTTCGGCTTCATATCGGCTGATCTGAATCCCTAATTGTTCCTTTTGCGATCGTAATTCACTAGTCTCTTCAATACCTAACGCTAACCTTTTCTCCATTTCTGTAAGGTTATTCCTTAGCTGTTGCTCACGTTCGAGAAGTGTGCTGTTACTCGATTTAGTTTTAAGATTTTGGATGTAGTTACCTAAAAAATAACCGGCCACCAAAAAAACCAAGGCAAGTATAGTATAAACCAAATAGGTTTCCATAGATTTTTGATTCTGGTAAGTAAAGATAATTGTTTAACATTAAATTTTCAGTTGTAACTTAACTTACTTATTAATCTTAAATGAACCTGATTCCGGGTTAAAGGTAATGGTGTCTTTGGGGAATAAATCCTCAAAGCTTTTACTTTCGATAAGTTCACAGGGAGCCCCAAAAGTATTATTCGTCTTATTCATAATAAATATTTTATCACAAAGCTGGATAGCCAGGTCTATTTCGTGGGTGGTATAAAGAACCACCTTATTAGTGTCATGAGCAATTCTTTGTAATAGTTTTAATATGTGCACTTTATGATAGAGATCCAGATGTGTGGTGGGCTCATCCAAAAGTATAATTTCGGTATCCTGGGCCAATGCCCTGGCTATCATGACCTTTTGCAATTGCCCATCGCTAAGTTCATAACATTTACTATTCTTTAAACTCTCCAATTCTAAAATTTCAATAGCGTTTAGGATTTTAGATTGATCGTCAGCAGATAAAGTCCCAATCCAGTTGGTATAAGGATGTCTTCCTAAACTAATAAGTTGTGATACCGTCAGATTTTTTGATGCAATTGGTTCCGTAAGCACTATACTAACAAGGGATGCGAGCTCATCTGACCTTAAAGATTCTATGGGTTTATTGTTTATGATTACTGAACCGGATAATTTGGGCTGTAATCGTCCTAAAGTTCGCAATAGTGTTGACTTGCCAATGCCGTTTATGCCAACAATTGCCCCGAGCTCACCTTTTGTCAGTCCAAAACTAATATGGTTAGCTACATCTGTTTGTTTTTTACCTGAAGTATATCCAATAGCCAACTTCTGGGCTTCTAAGATGAACTTCTGGGCTTCTAAGATGATATGCTTATTCTTTGTCGAAATGATTGAGCGTTTTTATAAGTGATTAAAATATCATTTTCTTTTTTCGTACCAATAGCCATATGACCACAGGTGCACCTACAACCGAAGTAATAGCGTTTAATGGCAATACATAGGAGGATGAGGGTAATTGAGCAATCAAATCACAAAGTAACAGAAGTATGGCACCGTAAACAAGTACTGCAGGCACCAATATTTTATGATCTGTGGTATTAAAAATTTGACGGGTTAAGTGAGGTACCGCAAGCCCAATAAAAGCAATAGGACCTGCAAAAGCTGTTACCGCACCTGCGAGTAAACCTGTCGCAATAATAATTATGAAACGAGTTTTCTTTAAGTGTACACCAAGACTAAGTGCATAATTCTCTCCCAGCAATAAGGCGTTGAGTGATTTGATGGAAAATACACTCAATATAATACCTGCAAGTATAAATACAGTTAAGACAGCCAGTTGTAACCCCGATAAATTTCCTACACTTCCAAATGCCCAAAAGATATATTGCTGCAGTCTTTCGGCATCAGTGAAATAAGAAAGGACACTTACAAGGGCAGCTGTGATACTGCCAAACATTAATCCAATAATTAGCAGCGCCATGGTATCCTTAACTCTTGAAGCTACTGTAATTACAGCTAAAAGAACTAAAAAACTTCCTATACTTGAAGCAATCGCCAGGGAAACGTCATTGATAACTTCAAAAATAAACCAATGAGAAAATAGCGCAGACCCCATGATTAAAAGTGCCGCCCCCAAACTTGCACCTGAGCTTATTCCCAGTACAAAAGGGCCCGCTAATGGGTTTCTAAAAAGAGTCTGCATTAACAAACCACTTAAGGACAGGCCACTACCCACCAAAATAGCGGTAAAGGCCTTTGGTATCCTGTAATTCCATATTATGTATTGCCAGGATTCGTTTTCAACAGTTCCTCCAAAAAGACTCTTCAAAGTCTCATTAAACGGAATGGCTACAGATCCAAGGCTCAGGTTAAGTACAAAGCAAAAAAGTAAAACCAAAAATAAGATTAGAAAAGGAAACAGGTATGTATTTGATCTTTGCACTACTGTAAGGGTTTAAAAAAGAAAAGTTGGTGTCTGGGAAGCAATTCGGGATGAAAAATGTATATAAGGTCTTTTAAAATCAAATCGGGCCTGGCAGGGCCCAATTCATAAAACAACAAACCTCCGGTTGCTCCCTTTGTATTTGCAAAAGTGTATACCTTTTTTTCTTTAAAAGCTTTAAACTGGCTATAATGTCTGCTCGCCTCATCTAATTCATTGTAGGCTATAAATTGAGAAGGAGATACCCAAAATGAAGCGTTACCTGCTTTTGCAAGCACGCTTTCTACACTTAATGAAAGACTTCCTGTTGCATCTGTGTCGCTCCATAAATAATCTGCATTGGCGTCATTAATAAAGCTGGCTGCCCAACTTTTCCCACCTGGGAGATAC
>Ga0316194_10003696_pt1 | contig 10625 bp, 12 predicted proteins | sample CroRivsedime1_MG_FD_204936 | JGI IMG/M metagenome (GOLD analysis project Ga0316194, IMG submission 204936) | Coastal sediment microbial communities from Maine, United States - Cross River sediment 1 | ecosystem: Environmental > Aquatic > Marine > Coastal > Sediment | place: USA: Maine... | reverse complement strand
GCACGGCGAACGGTGAGGAGGCTACTGCGACGGTCGTCCGGCTGGGCGATTTCGTCCTGCTGACCGGTGACAGCTTCCTCGAGTACGAGCCGGAGACCGGTTCGATCAAGGAACTGCCGCGTCAGCCGGCTCCCCGCTTCCGTGAAATGGCGGGCGCGCTCTCCAACGCTGCGCCAGGCGAAACGGTGGCCGCTCCGGTCGATCCCGGTCGCGGTCAGCTGCTGAAACTGCTGATTCAGTCGCCCGACTTCCGGGAGCGCATCGCTCAGGGCGGCACGGTCGGCTACGTCATCATCATCCTCGGTATCTTCGGCCTCTTGATCGCCCTGTATCGCTGGGTCTACCTCAGCGGCGTCGGCGGCGGCATCCGCCGTCAGCTCAAGTCCGACAGCCCCAGCGAGAAGAATCCGCTGGGCCGGATTCTGGCGGTCTACCACGAGAACCGGGAGATCGACACCGAGACCCTGGAGCTCAAGCTGGACGAAGCAATCCTCCGCGAGGCGCCCAAACTCGAGAAGTGGCAGGGCGGCATCAAGGTGCTCGCCGCCGTTGCACCGCTGCTCGGCCTGCTCGGCACCGTTACCGGCATGATCGCGACATTCCAGGCCATTACGCTCTTCGGTACGGGTGATCCGAAGCTCATGGCCGGCGGCATTTCCGAGGCCCTCGTGACGACCTGGCTTGGTCTGATCGTCGCCATTCCGCTGGTGTTGCTGCACAGCATCGTCGCAGGGCGCAGTCGCGGCCTCATCGAAATTCTGGAGGAGCAAACCGCGGGCATCATCGCCAAACAGTCGGAAGGCGGCGCATGATCTTTCTGCTCGAGAATCTGTTCGTACCGATTCGCGACTTCTTCGAGTTGGGGGGCGGGGTTCTCTACGGGATCCTCGCAGCCACCATCCTGATGTGGACGCTGATCGTCGAGCGGATCTGGTTCTACTACTTCATTCTGCCGCAGAAGCTGCGGACGACGGAAAGCGAGTGGAATTCCCGTGCTGACACGCGGTCGTGGTACGCGCGTCAGATTCGGGCGCAGCTCGTCTCCGAAGTCGGCGTTGAATGCCGGCGGTTTCTGCCGGTTATCAAGGCGGTCATGGCGATCCTGCCCCTGTTGGGGCTGCTCGGCACCGTCACCGGCATGATCTCGGTATTTGACGTCATGGCTTTCGCCGGCACCGGTAACGCGCGCCTGATGGCGGCCGGCGTTTCGAAGGCGACCATCCCGACGATGTCGGGGCTGGTTGCCGCTCTGTCAGGGCTCTATTTCGCAGCCTGGCTGGAGCGCAAGTCGGTGACTCAGGTGGAGAAGCTGGAAGATGCGCTGTCGCATCACTAGCCGAACCGCAATCAGACGCCAGAGGAATAACGCATGCGACGCAGGGTAGGCGGACAAGCCGAAGAGGCCGAAATCAACATCACGCCGATGTTGGACATCGTCTTCATCATGCTCATCTTCTTCATCGTGACCACGAGTTTCGTGAAGGAGATCGGCCTGGAGGTCAATCGTCCTTCTAACGCGCCACCGCAGGAGAAGAAGACCTCCGAGGTGATCGCGGTACGCATCGACGAACTCGGCCAGATCTCGGTGGGTAACCGGAGTGTCGACATTCGGGCGGTGCGGGCGAATATCGAGAGCGAGCTGGCGACCAAGGGTTTCGAAACCAGTGTCGTCGTCATTTCGCATCGGGAGGCCGACGCCGGGCTGCTGGTTCGGGTCATCGATCAGGCCCGTGTGGCCGGCGCCAGCGCGGTCTCGCTGGCGGCCATGGCCCGATGAAGAATGAGACAGCTTCCAATCGCGATGAAACCTTCGCGACGAACGGAGAACTAAATGGCTAGGAGACACGCTGTCGAGCAGGAAGAGACGGAGATCAACATCACGCCGATGTTGGACATCGTTTTCATCATGCTGATCTTCTTCATCGTCACGACGTCGTTCATCAAGGAAACGGGGATCGATCCCAACCGGCCCGAGGCCGACACGGCGATCGCTCAGACACGGGGCAATATCCTGATTGCTATCAGTGAGATCGGCGACATCTGGATGAACAAGCGCAAGATTGAGCTGGGGCAAGTACGTCAGATGGTCGAGCAGGCCCGCAACGAAAGTCCGGAGAGCACGGTCGTCATCATCGCCGATCAGAAATCAGCCACGGGCGTGCTGATCGACCTGATGGACCAGATCCGGATGGCCGGCATCACCAACATATCGGTTGCGGCCGAGGAGGGAGGAGGCTGATGCGCTATCTCGCGTCTGTCGCATTGGGCGTCGTTGTTGCGCTGATCCTGTTCCTGATCATGCATGCCCTGGTTTCGAACGAGGGTGGCTTCGAGCGCGGCGATGATGCCGGCAAGATGATCGACTTCGTCCGCGTCCGCCCCGAGGAAATGGTGCAGCAGAAGGAACGGCGGGTGCCCAAGAAGCCGCCGCCGCCCAAGAAGCCGCCGCCGCCGCCCAAGCTGTCTGTGGCCCGGGAGGATCAGCCGCCGCCGACGCCGCTGGATATCGAGACGCCGGACATCGACGTCAATTTCTCCGGGAGCGGTCCCTATCTCGGCGACTGGCGGGCCGGCGACCCGTCGGCCGAAGGCGACGTCGTGCCAATCGTCAGGATCGAGCCCCAGTACCCGCGCGAGGCGCTGCTAAAGGGCGTCGAGGGCTGGGTCCGGCTTCGCTTCGTGATCCGCGAAGACGGCACCGTGGACGACCCCCAGGTCATCGAGGCCAGCCCGAAACGACTGTTCAACCGCGCGGCCATGCGGGCCATTCTGCGATGGAAATTCAAGCCTCGGATTATTGACGGGCGGCCTGTCAGCCGGGAGGCCGAACAGGTCATCGACTTCAAACTCGACAGCGCGTGAGTTCGCCTATGAAACACTCAAGAATGAATACCGTCGCCGCCGTGGGCAGCGTTGCTCTCCTTCTGGTCCTGCCGCTCGGGCTCTCGGCCCAGGAATCAGAGACTTGCGTGTCTGGCGCCGACGTCGAACGCGAGGATCGTCCCAGCCTCATGGGCGAGCGGACCTATCGCCGGATCTCGAGCGTGCACGAGCAGCTCGGTGAGGAGAACTACGACGACGCGCGCAAGACGCTGGAGTCGATGGAGAAGGGCAGTCTCAACGACTACGAGATGGCCATCGTCCAGCAGACCCTGGGCTACGTCTGGACCGGTGCGGGCAACTACGGCAAGGCGGTCCCGCATTTCGAAAAGGCGATAGCGCTCGATTCGCTGCCCAATTCGGCTCACTTCGGGTTGATGTACTCGCTGGCGCAGCTCTACGCCGGTATGGATCCACCCCGCTTCCAGGAAAGCGTCGACCTCACTCTCAAATACATCGAGTTCCAGTGCGACGCGAAGCCGGAGGCCTATATCCTCGTTGCCTCGGGCTACGCGAGCATGAAGCGGTATCGGGATTCCCTGCCCTACGTGCAGCAGGCGATCGCCAAGGCAGGTCCGGATGCGAAAGAGTCCTGGTATCTGCTCGAACTGGCCATCTATTTCGAGGAAAAGGACTATCGTTCGGCCGCCAGTCTGCTGACGAACATGGTCAGCACCTGGCCCGATAATCTGAAGTACTGGGAGATGCTCTCCGGTGCCTATCAGGAGCAGGGCCGCGACACCGATGCGCTGGCGGTTCTGATGGTTGCCTATCAAAAGGGCTTGATCACTGAGGAAAAGAAGCTCCTCACCGTGGTCAATATGAACATGTTCCTGGACGTTCCGTACGTCGCGGGTACCGTTCTCGAGCGTGAGATGCAGGCCGGGCGAATCGAGACCAACCAGAAGAATCTCGAGAAGCTCCGGGGCGCCTGGACGGCGTCGCGCGAGTTCGACCGGGCCGTCGCGGTAATCGATCAGCTTGCGCCGATGCAGGAAGACGGCGAGCTCTACGTCCAGAAAGCACAGCTGCTGATGGAAAAAGGGCAGTGGGACGGCGTGATGGTCGCAGCCCAACAGGGAGTCGACAAAGGCGGTCTCAAAAAGCCCGGCGGCGCCTATCTCCTGATCGGGATCGCCGCGAACGAACTTGAGCGTTGGGACGCTGCCCGCGAGGCCTTGAACCAGGCGAAGCGCGTGGGCAACGACTCAACGCGGCGTCAGGCCGCGGACTGGGAGGTTTTCGTCAACGACCGCCAGTCGGTCGCGCGAGCGCAGTAGCGACGGCTCGGACGTTGTTGCGGAGCTAAGCGCTGATTCCCCGGAAAGCCCATCTTTAGATACGAGAAAGGCCCGCTTCGGCGGGCCTTTCTCGTATCAGGGGTCGCGGTTGCCGTACTCCCCGGCCCTCAGGGAACGGCTTTCAGCCTGCGCTGACGGCCTTCTCAGCAACCGCGCGGGTTGCTTCTTCATCCAGCAAATCCGGTTCCTCGATGAAGTCGAGGATCCGGCGGCGTGAGGACGAGGACAGGCTCTGGGCGGCGTCGTTGTCCCGTTCACCGGCCGGCCCGACGGGCTCGGTCACGACCACATGCAGGCGCCCGGGTCGCGGTAGCCAGTGCTGGTCCGGGAGCACTTCGCGCGCACCGCGGATGATGACCGGAACGACCGGAAGCCCGGCACGCGCAGCGGCCACGAAGGCGCCGCTGCGGAAGCGGCGCAATCCCGGTTCCCGCGCAAAGGTCCCCTCGGGGAAGAAGGCCAGGGCGTCGCCATCGTGCGCCTTGCGCAGCAGCCGTCGGGCGTCAATAGCGCCCCGGTGCTGGTTTTTGCGTTCGACGAACTCCGAGCCGATGCGCCGCAGCAGCAGCCCGGCCAGCGGGATGCTCAGCATTTCCTTCTTGATCACAAACGCGAAGCGAGCGGGGAGGGCGGCCGTGAGGATAATGCCGTCGAGATAGCTCGCGTGGTTCGAGACCACGACGCAGGCGTGCTCAGGCAGATGCTCGCTGCCCGACACTTTCACGGGTATGCCCCAGGCGAGAAAAATCAGCTGGGACGCGCGCTTGGCCACGAGGCGGCGGCGTTCCAGGCCTGGCAGGACCGCCACGATCAGGGTCGCCGTCACGGCCACAATTGCGAACACCAGCAGGGCGTAGACGGCCCATATGGTGTGCAATATCTTTACGATCACGCGCGCCATTTATCCGAATTCCCGCACTCGGGCTAGTGTGAACTCCGTCACGTTATGTTAATAGTCCGGGGGTTCTGTGATGGTCATCACGGCCCTCGGGCAGGAGCCTATCAATAATCCCCCAACACATGCGACCGGAATCAACCAGCGCAGGTTGTACCGGAAGCCGCGGCCGATGCTATATGCGGCCAGCCAGATTGGGCCACGATCGGGAAATGGGGCGAGCGATGATCGGGTTCGGAGAATTACAAGAAGCTCGTATGGGCAAGACAGACGCCAGCGATAACAGCAGCAGCCCCCCCGAACTCACCGTGTCGGAGGCCGCGATCGACCATTTTCTGGATGTACTCTGGTCCGAGAAAGGTCTTTCCCGAAATACGCTTTCGGCCTACAGGACGGACCTCCGTTCGCTGGCCCGATGGCTTGCCGATCGACAGAAGACTCTCGACGACGGCGTCCGTGCCGATCTGCTGGAATTTATTGCCTGGCGGGTTGAGGCTGGGGCGCGGCCGCGCTCAACGGCGCGACAGCTATCGAGCTTGCGTCGCTACTATCGCTACACGGTGCGGGAAGGCCGGCGAACGGATGACCCGACTGCGAAGATTTCCATGCCGAAGGTCGGACGACCCCTGCCGAAGGCGTTAACCGAAGCCGAAGTCGAGTCCCTGTTGCGGGCACCGGATACCACGGATGCGCTGGGGCATCGGGATCGGACGATGCTGGAAGTGCTCTACGCCACGGGGCTCAGGGTTACCGAACTCGTCAACCTGCAGCTCAGTCAGATCAACCTGACCCAGGGCGTGATTCGCGTCGTCGGCAAGGGGGACCGGGAGCGCCTGATTCCGCTTGGCGAAGAGTCGATGGAGTGGATCGAGCAGTTCATTCGTGGTCCACGGACTGAGATCCTGCTCGACCGCCAATCCGATTACCTGTTTCCCACCCGCCGCGGCGACCGGATGACCCGGCAGGCGTTCTGGCACCTGATCAAGCGCTATGCGGCGAAAGCCACGGTGGACAAGAAGCTCTCGCCGCACATGCTGCGTCACGCATTCGCGACGCATCTCCTGAACCACGGCGCCGACCTGCGGGTCGTGCAGATGCTGTTGGGACACAGCGATCTGTCGACGACGCAGATCTACACCCACGTCGCCCGCGAGCGCCTGAAGGAACTGCACTCCCGTCACCACCCCCGGGGTTGAGGCGGCGGTCGGCCTGGGGGCGCATCGTGCTCCCCGCTGGTAGAATGGTCGACTTGGCCGGACCGCGAAGCCGACAGGGAAGACCCTGCGTCGGCCGATGGTTCGGGGCCTTCGGGATCGCCGCTGAACCAACCCCCGGGTTCGCGGTCGAACGGCATCAGTTGCTGACGGTGTTTTTATGAAACGAAGAATTACGCTCCTGGCCCTCGTGGTCGCGCTGCCTTTTGGCGTGCTTTTCGCCGAAGAAGCTGAAGACCCGCGGGCTGGTATTGCCGAAATGTTGCCCGGCATCGAGGCCAGCGACGTCCATGAGACGCCGCTCCCGGGGATCTATGAAGTCGCGCTCGGCGCCCAGATCGTCTACGTTTCCAGCGATCGCCGCTACTTGTTCAAGGGCGACATCATTGACCTGACGACGAATCAGAGTCTGACCGAGGCGCGACGCGACGAGATCCGACTCTCGCAGCTTGCCAATCTGGATGACGCCAGTGCCGTGACCTTCGGCCCTGCGGATGCCCGTCATACGATCACGGTTTTCACCGACGTCGATTGCACCTTCTGCCGCAAACTGCATCAGGAGGTCGGCGCGCTGAATGACAGTTCGATTCGTGTGCGCTACCTGTTCTATCCGCGGCACGGACCGGGATCGGACGGCTGGCAGAAGGCCGACGCCGTGTGGTGTTCATCCGATCAGCAAGGCGCGATGACCAAGGCCAAGCGCGGTGAGCCGGTCAAGGGCGAGGACTGCGGCGCGACGCCGGTGGCGAGCCACTACGACCTCGGCAACAAGATGGGGGTTCGCGGCACGCCCGCGATCGTTCTCGAGAACGGCCAGTTGATCTCGGGTTACGTGCCCGCCGCAGAGCTCACCAAATTCCTCGACGGCGAATAAGCCCGGCGCTGCTCCTGACGCGCGCTGTTCCAGATAAAAAAGCCGCCCGGGCGAACCCGGGCGGCTTTTCTTATGGTTCAAAGTGTCGGGTCAGCGTTCCAGATACTGCATCTTCTCGGGCACGCCATCCCACTCGGCCGAGTCCTCGGGCGGATCGCCGCGCTCCGTGATGACGGGCCATTTGGCCGAGAGTTCCTTGTTGAGTTCAAGGAAGTGCTCCTGGCCGGAGGGCAGATCCTCTTCCGAAAATATCGCTTCCGCCGGGCACTCGGGCTCGCACAGCGTGCAGTCGATGCATTCTTCCGGGTCGATTACGAGGAAGTTGGGTCCCTCGTGGAAGCAGTCCACGGGGCAGACTTCGACACAGTCCGTGTATTTACAGCGGATGCAGTTTTCGGTGACTACGAATGTCATTTCAATCCTCGTCTTCGAAGCAGGTTCATGATCGCCTGGGTCGCGGGCCGTATTCTGCCACAAGCCCCGCCTGATGCGATGCTTCGCTGGCCGCGTGCGTGCTCAGGGATGAAAGGCCGTCATGTGGAGCCGGGGGCGTCCCAGGCGGCGGTCCTCGAACCAGGCCTCGAGTCCGAAACGGACGCTGGCGAAGGCGATGTCGTCCCAGGGGACCTCGTCCTCCGTCACGAGTCGCGTTTCGAGGCTCTCGTGGCCTGCGGCGTAGTGGCCGTCCAGCATTCTGGCGCGGAACAGCATGTGGACCTGGTGCGCCCTGACGACGTCCACGACGGCGAACAGTTCTCCCACTTCCACCTGGGCCACCGCTTCTTCGAGAGTCTCCCGGGCGGCGCCCTCCTGGAGAGTTTCGCCGTTCTCCATAAATCCGGCCGGGACCGTCCAGTAACCCAGCCGTGGCTCTATTGCCCGCTTGCAGAGCAGGATGCGCCCGTGGTGTTCGGGGACACAGCCGACGACGACCTTCGGATTCTCATAGTGGATCGCGCCACACGCCCCGCACACGTGGCGGGGCATGGTGTCGCCGTCCGGGACGGCCAGCGCTACGCTGTGGCCGCACTCGCTGCAGAATTTCATCCGAATTTTCCTTCCCACGATCGCCGGGACCTGCGCCCGCCGGCTTTTCGAAGGGCGACATGTTACCCCAGCGCCGCGGGTCCCGGCGGTCCTAAGTGCTTTTCGCTCCGGTGCGGGGCATTACCCGCCGAATCTTCGACGCATGTCACGTTGTAAGGTCCGGAAAATGTGACTACGACCGAGGATTATGGTGAGCGAATCCGGCACATTACGCGGCACGCCCCGGGACAAGACGGTTTCTTGTTGGCGGGGCACAACGAAAACGGCAGAAGCTTGATGTGTTTCTCAGTTTTGCTCTGAAATGATTGACGTAACACCCTGATTTTCTGCATAGTCCGCCTGTCGCGAAACTCCTGAGAGTTTCGACAAAGGCAAACCCGTCGCGAGGCGGGGGCGCAAAGCCACAGGTCTCTCACCGCATTCCGGTTGATAGATGGCTGAGCTACCGAAAAACTTTATGGAGGTTATTCCTGATGAAATCCCATGCGATCCGTACTGGACTGCTGGCGACGGCCCTCGTAGGCCTTTCCGCGGCACCCGCCGCCATGGCTGCCACTGCTACCGGCGGCTTCCAGGTCTTCGCCGAAGTGCAGGCCCAGTGTGAAGTCGATGCGTCTACCACCGACATGAACTTCGGCGTTGTTGACGTCACGGCCGGTGCGACTGCCACCTCGACTCTCTCCTATCGTTGTACGACCGGTACGACGCCGATCGCGGCGCTCGACTATGACGTCATGACGGGCACCGGCGGCACCCTTGGCTACACGCTGTACCAGGATGCCGGTCTCGGGACCATCTGGAACACGACGACGCCCCAGACGCTGCCCGCCGCCACCGGTTTTGCCTCTGCTGACGACGTCACGGTCTACGGTGAGATCACGACTGCTCAGGCCCAGGCTGACGGCGTCGGCGTCGGCGCTGACTACGTTGATGACGTCACGGTTACTCTGACTTTCTAAGTCGATGTTAAAGCTGACTCCGGGGAGGGTGGCGCTTTTCGCCGCCCTCCCTTTTTTGATCTGCGGCCTCGCCGCTGAAGCATCTTCCTTCAAAGTGGCGCCCGTGCGCGTCACGCTCGAGGTCAAGCAGCGCAGCGACGTTGTGACCCTGACCAACAGCGGCGCCGAGGAGGTATCGGTGCAGGCTGATCCGTTCCTGTGGACCCAGGACGAGGCCGGCGAAGATATCTACGACGAAACCAACGAACTGCTGATCGTGCCCAGGATCTTCAGCATCCCCCCCGGCGCGACCCAGGTCGTCCGCATCGGACGCATGCAACCCGCCCATGAGACGCTCGAGGGCGCATACCGAATCTTCTTCACGGAACTCGCGCCCCCGGCCGATCCCAGCGAGGGCCCCAGGCTGCGCTTCCGTCTGCGACTGGGCATACCGGTTTTCCTGAAGCCGGAAGCGAAAGCCTCCCCCGAACTCGAACTCATTCGCAGCGGCCACGTCGCGGACGGTTTCGAACTCGTGCTCGCCAATCGCGGCCAGATGCACGTGCAGACGATCAGTTTCAACAGCGCCCGCGTGATCGGCGAGGGCGCGCATGACATCACGCATCCCCTCGGGGCCTACCTGCTGCCGGGGACGACCCGAAGATTCCTGGTGCCGATTCCTCCCGACATCCGGGTCGTGACGTTTACCGTCGAAACTGATGTAGCCGGTACGCTGGAGTATGCTGCGCGGCCCGGCAATTAGGGCCTGCCTGCTCGTAGGGTTGGCATTGATCAGCGGCGTCGCCGCGGCTTCTGATCGCTTCGAGATGTTGATGGCGGAGGTCACGATCAATGGCGGCGCCCCTCAGCCCTCGTTCGTCCTGCGAGACGAAGAGCAGGACTACTGGATCGAAGAGAGCCTGGCCGACGCGCATCGCGTCAACGGCCAACGCCCCGCGACCATCGAACACCGTGGAGTCAGTTTCCTGCCGCTCGCCGGGTTCGAGGGCAGCACGGCGCAGTTCAACAAGCGAACCGTGCAACTCGATGTCCTGGTTCCGCCCCGTTATCTGAAGGGCCAGGTGCGGACGATCCGCCAGACATCCGATCCAGCGGCCAGCACCGCCACCGGCATGTTTCTGGACTACGACGTTTCCTACCTCGAGGGCTCGCAAGACGAACAGGAGCTCTTCTCGACTCTTCTGCAGCCCACCTTTTTTTCACGCCACGGCATCGTACGCAACGCCGTGCTCTACCGCAGCAGCAGCTCCAAAGAGGATGATCTGGACGACCCGGACTTCGACTTCGGCCAGAGTGAGGACTACGAGGCCGGCGATGGCTGGATTCGTCTTGAAACGACCTTCGTGAAAGACGATCCCGAGCACCTGCGGAGCTTTCGCGCAGGCGACGCGATTCTGGAGCCGGGCATGCTCGGGACCGGCGCGCGCTTCGGGGGGCTGCAGCTCGCCACCAATT
>Ga0316194_10003695_pt1 | contig 10626 bp, 13 predicted proteins | sample CroRivsedime1_MG_FD_204936 | JGI IMG/M metagenome (GOLD analysis project Ga0316194, IMG submission 204936) | Coastal sediment microbial communities from Maine, United States - Cross River sediment 1 | ecosystem: Environmental > Aquatic > Marine > Coastal > Sediment | place: USA: Maine... | reverse complement strand
CGGTAAGCGTATCGGCTTCGCCTTCATTATCCGTCAGCGCGAGCCCGTCGGCAAGTCCTTCGGTATCGATCAGCGCCAGCCCCTCGGCGAGCCCTTCGGCATCGCCGTCCATCAGCGCGAGCCCCTCGGCCAGCCCTTCGGCGAGCCCCTCGGCCAGCCCTTCGGCCAGCCCCTCGGCCAGCCCGTCGATCGGAATGAGTCCTTCGGCCAGCCCTTCGGTAAGCGTATCGGCTTCGCCTTCATTATCCGTCAGCGCGAGCCCGTCGGCAAGTCCTTCAGTATCGATCAGCGCCAGCCCCTCGGCAAGTCCTTCGGTATCGATTAGCGCCAGCCCCTCGGCGACCCCGTCGGCCTCGCCGTCGGCATCCGTCAGCGCCAGCCCTTCCGTGACACCGTCGGCCTCAATATCGGCCAGCCCCAGCGTCAGCCCCAGCGCCAGCCCCTCGGCCAGCCCGGCGGCCTACGCCAGATTTGAGTTTATAACGACCATAAGCAAGCCTGATTTTTTGACAACCAATGAAAAACCCGGATTTATTTATACGCCATGACCGAACTTAGCGTCATCATACCCGCCCGCAATGAGGAGTTTTTAGCGCTCACTATCGATGACATCCTGAAAAATAAGCGCGCTGACACCGAAGTGATCGCCATCCTGGACGGTTATTGGCCGCAACCCGTCATAAAGGACGATCCCAACGTCGTCCTGATCCATCGCACCCGGCCGATCGGCCAGCGTGCCGCCGTCAACCTGGGCGCCCGGATCGCCGCCGGCAAATATATCATGAAACTGGACGCGCATTGTGCCGTCAGCGAAGGCTTCGACGCCGAGCTGGTCAAAAACTGTGAGCCGGACTGGACCGTCATCCCGCGCATGTATAATCTACACGCCTTCGATTGGATGTGCCCGGCCTGCGGGCGGCGACAATACCAGGGCCCCCCGCCCAAAGCTTGTAAGTGCGGCGGCACGCATTTCGATAAGCAGCTTATCTGGCGGCCGCGCCTAAAGCGCCGCACAGATTTTGCACGCTTTGACGGCACTCTGAAATTCGGCTACTGGATTGATTACGAAAAACGACCGGAGGCCAAGGGCGACATCGTCGATGTCATGAGCAGCCTCGGCGCTTGCTTTATGATGGAACGGCAGCGTTTTTTTGACTTGGACGGACTGGACGAAAACCACGGCAGTTGGGGGCAAGTCGGCACGGAGATTGCCTGCAAAAGCTGGCTTTCCGGCGGCCGCCAGGTCGTCAACAAAAAGGCCTGGTTTGCGCATATGTTCCGCACCCGCAATGGGTTTAGCTTCCCTTATGAAATCAGCCACGACCAACAGATGGCCGCGCGTGCCTACAGCCGCAAGCTATGGCTCGAAAACCGTTGGCCGGGCCAGCAGCGAAGTCTCGCCTGGCTGATAGATAAATTTAAGCCCATACCCGGCTGGCCTGCCCCCACGAAGGGAAACGCTGAAATAGAGCTCAGCATCCTAATCCCTGCCCGCAATGAAGCCTATTTGCAAGCGACGATTGACGATATCACAACTAATTTTACGAGCAGGTACGAAATTATCGTCGGCCTGGATGACTACGACCCAGACCCGCCTATAAAGCCGGCGCCGACCGTCAAAATCATCCGCAGCGAAAAGCGCCTGGGTATGCGGCCGCTGATCAATATGTTAGCGGACCACGCCAAAGGCCGATACATCATGCGTGTGGACGCCCATTGCGCTTTTGACGTCGGTTACGACTCCAAGCTGATCGACATCTACCGATCCGGGGACACCGTCCTGGGGGTGCGCTACGAACTTGATACGACCGCATGGCAACGCCGCGAGCGCACAAATTGCGACTTCCGCTACCTCAGCCACCCGCAGGCGGACGCCCCCGACGGTTTGCGGGGGCTGGCCTGGCATGAGCTCAAAGACCGCACCAGGGGGCAATCCATGGCCGAGACAATGACCATCAGCGGGTCATGCTGGCTGATGGAGCGGCAGCAATTTATTGCATGGGGCAAGCTGGATGCCAATCACGGCACCTTCGGTCAGGAGGGTTGTGAGATCAGTTGTAAAACCTGGCTTTCAGGCGGCCGCGTGCGCGTCAACCGTAAAACATGGTACGCCCACCACAACCGGGGAAAGGCGCCGTATGCACTCAGCCGCAGGCAGCGCGACAAATCGGTGGCTTATTCAAAAACGCTCTGGCTCGAAAACCGCTGGCCGCTGCAAAAATACAGCTTCGATTATCTGATCGATCGTTTCAAGCCCGTGCCCGGCTGGCCGGTGCCGAAAGACGGCGCGATCAAAGCGCCCAGGCAAGGAACAATCTTAAAGGGATACATTAATGTTACACCGGACATGTTGTGGGATCAAAGAGCGTTTATCAGCGAACCGGCCAAACGCTACCGGCTGGACATCTTTTGGCTGGCCTTCGACGAGCTGGTCAAAGAATTACTGGATGGAAAAACGTTTACCCCGGCACAGATGTGTGAAACGCGCTACTGGCACTATTTAAAAACGCACCTTCCGGCAGCCTGGCGGCAGCCGCTAAGCGAAAAAGGCAAGGCGCACCTGATCAAAAAATTTACCGGCGCCATAAAGCTATTTGAGAGCGTCAAAAAAAATGGCCTGAGGTCGCCTCTAGAGCTTTATCAGCAGGATAAAAAACTAATTCTGTACAAAGGGTACCGGCGACTGGTGATCGTGCGAAATTTAGCCTTTAAGAGCGTCGCATGCGTGATTCACAAAATCGAGCAGTTGGCCAAAAACCGGCCGCCCCTGTTTGCAAGCATGATGAGGGGCGGTATCGAGGCTATGGGCGCCAAACAGTTTGCAGAATACGGCAACCTGGCAACCGACAAATATTGGACCCATAATTATCTAAGTATCTATGACAATTTATTTCGTGGGCTCAGGCACAAAAAGATAAAAATACTCGAGTTCGGGGTGTTGCATGGCGCCAGTTTGAGACTATGGCATCAGGCCTTCCCGAAGGCGCAGATCTACGGCGTCGACAAAAACGAAACGAGCTGGCAGCGCATGACCGCCGACCTCGACCGGCTGCGCGTTTTTGTCGGACGGCAGCAAGACCCGGCGCTGTTGGATGCGGTCGCGGCCGCCGGCCCCTATGACATTATCATTGACGATTGCGGCCACGACCCGGAAAATCAATGGCTCTGCTTCACCAGAATGTATCGCGAGGCCCTGCGCCGCAATGGATACTATGTGATCGAGGATTGTTATCGCTCATTTAAGAGCGGTCATGCGGGCACCAACGTGCCCGAGCAACTCAGCTATTGGGTATCGAGTATCTATCATGATTATAAAATCAGCGAATTATTATTTTATTACAATCTTTGCGTAGTGCGTAAAGGAATGGGGGAAATATGAGCATCGAATGTGAAGATATCGGTTTTGTTCCATTCGCACTAAACCCGTCGGATGCCCTACAAGTAACATATGATATCAGCAATTACTTGGGCAGCGATACGATCGCCGGCGTGGCTTATTCGGCCGTCGACAACAATGGTAATAGTGCTACCGGTATTGTGCTCGATGCCCTTGAGCATGACAACACCGACACCGTCATTAAGCCTTATATCAAGGGCGGCACGAGCGGCCTCACGTATACCGTCAAATGTCTGGTGACGACCGCCGCCGGCGATAAAAAGGCATTTTATGTGCGCTTTGAATGCAAAGAAAAAACCAACTAAGGAGAAAAAAAATGAAAAAGGCATTATTTCAAGCTGCTCTACAAATGCTAATGGCCGTCATGACACCAGAGTTAATGAAAATATTTGCGGACAAAATCTTGGATTTTTTAGAAGATTACGTTTTAGGAACTAAGAGCACAGTTGACGACGCTCTTATACTACCGGCCGTCGCATCGATCCGCAATGCCTTCGGCATTTCCGACAACGATGATTTACGAAGGCATCATGATCAATGAAAGCGAATTTGCGGCCTACGTGGTCGTTATAAACTATGACGCCAAGTGCCCGGCCAGAGCGTTTACGGAAAAAATTATAGATCCCAATAAAAAAATGAGCGCCGAGGATCACCTGGACATCAGAAACTTTATCGGTAAATCGGGCAAATGTTGCCTTGAAAGCTGCATCACCACCGCCCTATATGAAACTATGTTGGGGATACAAACAAATATCCCCAAAAAATGTGATAATTAATGTAATTTTATCGGGCCGTTATGCGCCGATATATACCTTCACACGGTAGAAGTCCGGAGTTCAATCCTCCGACCGCCCACCAAATAAAAACAAAGGCTTAGAAGATTATTAAATCTTTTCTAAGCCTTTTTTTTTGGGGATACGTATCCCCAAGGGCGGGATTTTTGCGACTGTTTTCTTGTGCAGGGCGCGGGATACATGCTGGTAATGGCGCATGATGGTATCCGGGCGGCTGCCGACGATTTCGGCCAGGGATTTGATATCCGCTTCGGCTTGCAAGGCCTGAGTGATAAAGTTATGTCGCAGATCGTATGGACGCAGGCGCCTGGTGATGCCTGCCCGGGTTAGCGCATTTTTCCACGAGGTCTGTATTTTTTTGTTGACATAGGATACACGGCGTGTATCATAGGTATCAGAAGCTACAAAAAACAATGAGTTTTGATGGCCTGCCAACCTTAATATCATATTGTGTCCTAAGTTACAATGCAAAAACACTCACAAACAGTAGAGGCTCTTAAATCGTTGGGTTACCCGTTATCGGCTATAAGAAAGGCACTCCACAAGTTGACGGGGATCAGTCAACCGGAGATGGCCAAACGGATAGGGTGTTCAAGGCAGAGCATCACCTTGACGATTAACGGAGATCGCCAAAACCGGCAGACCCAGCAACTGATCGCCTCCGTGTGGAAAATTCCCGTCGAACTTCTTTTTGATGATAATGGAAAAGAAAAAAACGATTAACCAGGGAAGGAAAAAATATGAACATGATAATAAAAGATGAGGGGTTACAGCAGGCTATTAGCTGCCGGCTGGCGGAACTGATCGACGCCTACGGCATTGATTTAACGGAGGCTGAAAGCTGGCTCGGGGAGATCATTTTACACCCGCCGGTCGGCGTCTGCATGCACGAGCATGCCCATTTTTTGAGCCTCAGGAAATTGGAGGCCAAATGAGTGAAAACCCCTGCCGGGCCTGTGATTTATTGGAAAAAGATAAAAACAACGAGGTCTGCAAGAAATGTGAGCATCGTATTAATTATCTGTTAGAAATCGGTGACGCCACTTTGACCGACAGCCACAATAAATCAATTTACCGCCGGACGTTCAAGCGCTGGGAGCCCTGGGAACTAGATTTCCTTAAAAAGAATAGAGCTGTGATGAGCGATCACGAGATCGCACAGCGTCTATCTAGGACAGAGAGCTCAGTCCGACTGAAAGTACACCGCATAAAAAAAGAGCAGACTATGACCATACTGCCTGAAAAATTCAAAAATGTTGCGGATCGCCTGGTATTTGACCTATGCGAGCATAGCGACTTGTGGGATTCCGTTTCGAGGGAGGCCGACAAAAATTTTAGAAGCCTCAAGGGTCAGGTTTTGGCGATTTTAAGCGCCCATACCGGCGAATCAAAAGAAAAAAATAGCAGCATAGGCTAACTGTGCTGCATATAAATTGTAAGAATCTTCAAATCAAGTGAGGTTTGATGGATTATGGCAAAATATCGGCCGATTTATACACATATCTGGAAAGATCCGGACTTCCAAGAGCTCGACCCGGAAAGCAAGCTTTTATTCTTGTACCTGTGCACCAATGAAAGCACGACCGATTCCGGCATCTATCCAATTACTGCAAGGACCATAGCAAACGAAACGGGGCTAGAGCTTGCAACGGTTAGGCAACGGTTAGGCAACGGTTGTTTAAGGAATATTCATTATGACGAACCGTTGAAATACGTTTTTGTGGCGAAATTCAAGCGCTACAACGCCGGCGGCAAACCTGAGCTGGTCGTCAAGGGTATTATGAACGATTTTAGGCACAGCCGCCAGACTCATCTATGGTCTATCTTCATGGAAGAGTATCCTGAATATGCCGAAGCGATACTCACAATCGCAGAGCCGGTAAGGCACGGCACCGATCGCGGGAAAAAATCAGAACCGTTGGCTAACGGTTACCCAACGGTTACAGAACGGATCAACGGTTTAGTAACGGTTGGCGAACCGTTAGCCAACGGTTGTAGCGAAATCCCCTCTAATCCTAATCCTAATCCTAATCCTAATCCTAATCCTAGTGAACGGTTACCCAACGGATTGAATCCGGCGACATGGGACGAATACAAATCATGGCGCGCCGAAATAAAAAAACCATTAACAAAAAAAGATGAAAAAGACGCATTCGGAGAGATTATCAGACTTAAGATCGCTGGATACGATCCGGAGCAGGTCGTTCTCCAAAGTCTCGATAGAAAGTGGATAAGATTTTTTCCGATAAAACAGAACAACGGCAACAAAGAAAACAACAGCCCGGATGAAGCGCTCAGGAATTTGAAAAAAAGGAGGGCCAATAAATGAACGACGATAATTTCAAGGAAATAATCTATACCGCTTACAGCTATTTTCGCAGCTCGAGCTTGCCGTCGCGCGAGGTGCAAGAAATCTGGTACAATGAGCTCAATTACCTGGAAGATACGTCCACAAGTTATATCATTCAACAACTAACGAAGCTTGACAACCTGCCGCGCAATCTCCCCAAAGCCATCAAAGCCTTTTATTACGACTATAAGCGCAGCCACCCGAAGACCACGCAGTACGATCCAATCGATGACGATCGCTTTCCGATCGATCTTATGTTTCAGGCGCTTGAAATCATGATCGCCAAGGGCGCCGACGCATTTAACCTTTTCTGCCGCACGGTAAACATGCCGGCCGCCGATCGCCAGCGCGTCCTAGCAAAATACAAAAACTGCATCGGCGATCATCAATCAACGCCGACGGATGCCGAACAGGAAAACTTGCCATTTTAGGAGTCAATATGCAAAAAAAAGTTCAAATTAAAAATTTTAAGATCGGCTGGGACCAACCTCTGACATTGATCGCCGGCCCCTGCGTGCTCGAAGATTATGAAACGACCTACCGGATCGCATCCGAGATGCAAGCGATCACGCAGCAGGTCGGGATCAACTTTGTATTCAAGGCCAGTTATGACAAGGCCAACCGGAGCTCGAGCCACAGTTATCGCGGCCCCGGCCTAATGAAAGGCCTCGACATCCTGGACACGGTCAAGCAAAAGCTCGATATCGCGGTCACATCGGATATTCACCTGCCGGACCAGGCCGAACCGGCTGCTGACATCCTTGACATTATCCAGATACCGGCTTTTTTGTGTCGACAAACGGATCTAATCGCCGCCGCCGCCGAAACGGGGAAGCCGATCAATGTAAAAAAAGGTCAATTCATGGCCCCGTGGGATATGGCAGCCGTCGTGAATAAGATCGAGTCGTTCACTCACAAGGACTACGATATAATGTTTACGGAGAGAGGAGCCTCTTTCGGCTACAATAATCTCGTGGTCGACTTTAGATCAATTGCCATCATGCGGCAGACAGGACGACCGACTATATTCGATGCCAGTCATAGCGCCAAAATGCCGTACGGGACCTCACCCACCGATACTGCGAACCAGCGCATTTTATGCGCGCTTTTAGCCCTGGCGGCCGCCGGCGCCGGCATAGATGGACTATTCATTGAGGTATTACCGCATCCAAACGGGGCGCTTTGTGATGCCGAAACATCTCTTAAAATCGGACGACTTAAGAAACTATTGTCGACAATCAAAGATATCCACGCCATTAGGAATGCGCCACCCACAGAAGGAGGGGAAAATGGATTCTGAAATCACCAAGATCATAAAAGCGACCACTAAAAAGACCATTGCCCAGGAGATAGCGGCGATCGAATCTTTGCCGCCGAATTTAAATATTAGCAGCATTGTTTTAGCCGTACAGGCTATTTTGTATAATCCCGATGTCAATGTGTTCGCCTGTGGCATGGGGAAATCCGGCCTTGTATCGCGGATATTTGTTAGTAAGCTTAGAACCATCGGGCACCCCGCGTTTTACCTGAACCCGGCCGAGGCCATGCATGGTGAGCTCGGCGCCGTCAGGCATGGGGACATTATCGTTTTTTTCTCAAAAAGCGGCGAGACCAAGCTACTCTGCGACCTTATACCGGTTCTAAACAAGGCCAAACATCAAATAATTACGATCACCTGTAATAGACACTCAACACTTTATCACGCTGCCGATATCGCCGTCCATATCCCGATAACCATAGAGGCGGACAATATCAACATGTTGCCAACCAATAGTGCAATCACCATGGTCGCCGTCAGCGACGCGATCGTGGTATCGATCATGGCGGTCAGGGGCTTTGATGTCGGGCAGTATAAAACTAATCATCCGGCATAATAAAAAACAGTGAAACATTTAGATATTTTTAGCAGTATTGGCGGATTCTCATTTGACGTACAAAACTAATCACTAAGCATAGGAGAAAAAATCATGAAAAAAGATGTTTTTTTGGAAGAGTTAGACAGCATGTTTAATGGTAAAACAGCCGAGCAGATCCATTTAATTGCAAAGGCTGCGTACGAGGAAATAGAAATGAGAAAAAAAGAATTTTACAAATATCTCTATTATCTCGAATGGAGGAAAACATTTAAAAAGATTAAACAATTTAAATCTTTCACTTTCGAACAATATATCTTTGAACAATTCGGCATGAGCATACAAAATTATAGAAAAATAATTAATGCTTATTTCAAATTTCCGGAAGAAAGTGAAAATTTGGGTATTGGTACGGTCGTAAAAATAATGAATAAGGTTGAGCCAGTAAAAGTTGAAACGGTTTTACACGAGGCCGAGAAACTAATAAACAATCCTCAAAAGATTGAAGAGCTTGTGGAAAAAAATAAGAAGAAAGTCAAAGTTCATAGTCTAAAAGAAATTAAAATACAACTTGAGGCCGAAAAAAATAGAAATATACAATTCTCACGGGAAAAAAAAGAAGATGTTAAACAAATCGAAAAACTTAAGGTAGCTTTCAATAAACGTGTGGCTGAAATAGAGGATTTAAAAGCTGAAAATAAGGCGCTAAAATCTGAAAATAAGGCGGTAAAATCTGAAAATGCGGTGTTGAAGGATCAATATAAGGCGCTGGAAGCCGAAGCCTATGGATTAAAATTGACTGTTGATTCTATTAAATATGCATTTGTCTATCCCCAACCGGAAACCGATTCAAGTGAAAAGCCAAAATTTTTGGGGTATTAATTTAGTTTAAGACAGTAAGAAACTTAAACCCAAATAGGATTTTCGAGACGAGAATGTAATGGAGACAGTCGACCGTTTAAACCCAGGGATATGGTTCGAGACAAAGGAATCCTTAAACCCAGGCTCGCCGTTCGAGACATAGGTGCACTTAAACCCATGGAAAGCCGTTCGAGACAACGATTGACTTAAACCCAGGAAAGCTGTTCGAGACAACCCTATACTTAAACCCATTTATCATATTCGAGACACTCTTATGTTTAAACCCATTGTCGCCGTTCGAGACAGATCTGCACTTAAACCCACAATAAGCTTTCGAGACATACTTGATATTAAACACATCGCAACCATTCAACAAAGGATAAAGCATCATGGAACAAAACCTAATAGTGAAAGATAAAATTATTATCAGACGCTTGATCTATCAATCCAGAAATTACGATGGTTTTACAAAAATGATCACGGCAATCAAATTAAGGGCGCGCTCTATATTAGGCGAAGATTATGAATATAGCGTCAGCGATGAGATTGCGCTACTTAAACCGATAAAAAATAAATTTTCGAGGGATATCGAAAAGACTATGGGATATTGGCCTATCTGGGAAAAATGGCTTAGTCGGGTGAAAGGAGTGGGCCCCTATATAGCCTCAAATATGATTATTGCATATTATTACAGGTTAATTCCATATTGTATACATTGTGGTAAAAATTACCATAAAAACGATAATAGCTTTGAATTTACCTGTGATCATTGCGGAAAGAAATCCAAAGGAAACGGAAACCTTAATCACAGAATAGAGCGCAGGCAATTCGACACGGTGTCAAAGTGGTGGAAGTTTTTAGGGAGGAGCCCTGAAGAAGACGGAAAATTACCCAGGAAAAAGAAGGGTGAAAAATTAGGTTATAACCCAAAGCTTAAAGCTGTGGGCTACCAATTCATTGAATCAATCAATAAATTCAACGAAGATCATCCATACAAGGCTTATATGTTAAATCGCAAGCTCAAGAGGCAGAGAACACATCCAGATAGCGGAAAGCGGCACATATACAACATGGCGGGCAATGAAGCTTTCAAGCTTTTTGCTAGCCACTTTTGGCATGTTGCAAGAACGCTTGAAGGACAACCCACAACAGGACCGTATATTCAAGCTATTTGCGGTCATACGAATATCATTTCACCTTTCTATTGGGAACCATAGGAAATGAGAAAAACAAAATATGAAATGCCCATACTGCGGAAGTGAACATCACAAAGTAAGGTTGACGGATAACGGCGGCAAGCTGGACACCGTTATCCGTCGCGTGCGGGCGTGCTCTGACTGTAATGAAACCTGGTCGACCCATGAAATCCAG
>Ga0316194_10003694_pt1 | contig 10629 bp, 5 predicted proteins | sample CroRivsedime1_MG_FD_204936 | JGI IMG/M metagenome (GOLD analysis project Ga0316194, IMG submission 204936) | Coastal sediment microbial communities from Maine, United States - Cross River sediment 1 | ecosystem: Environmental > Aquatic > Marine > Coastal > Sediment | place: USA: Maine... | reverse complement strand
AGGCTGATGTTGACGCGGCGCTTGTCTTTTTCACTCCTCGCTCGATTGACCAGACCGTGGTCTTCCAACCGGTTCAGGATATTGGTGACTGTTGCCTGGCTCAAACTGACGCTTCGCGCAATATCCGATGCCACTGGCGCACTTAATGATCGGATGGCACGCATCACAACCAGTTGTGGCGTGGTTAACCCGGTCGCTTTACCGAGTTGCCGGGAATGCAGGTCTGTTGCTCTGATGATTCTGCGCAGAGACACCAGTACTTGATCGTGGAGTTCACTCATGGCGTGCATTCTCCACGAAGATTAAGCCTGAAGGTAGACCTCACTCGCACGCCCGCTCAGAACCCGCTGCTGCCCACAGACTCAGCCGTTTATTACCCGCAGCGAATTGTCCGGCTGCTCCCAGGGTAAATGATGATCTTCTAAGATCACCAGATTGTTACGATTCACCAGCCGGGATTCACACTGGTAACCCAATAATTCTTTAACGGGACGGTCTGGATGCCGCGCAATAAGTGCGGCCTCGTCTGAGGACATATTAGAAAGACCCCGCGCCCGCTCTACCCCCTGCTCGTCATAAATATGCAGCACGTCAGCCTTCTGAAACATGCTGTGCAGAGACAGCAGATCGGCACACAGCACTCCTTCCCCATTGTGTTCCAGAGAATCCGCCGCTGCCTGTTTCAGCACAACGCTACCCGCCATCTGCAGCCGGTCGGTAAGCCAGATGGCCCATGAAGACGAAGGCGTACTCTTGGCAATACAGCGTGTATGAGGACGCTCGTTGCGCAACACAGAGGAGATCGGCCGGTCCATAATGCCCCGCGAAATCAAGGTTGTGCAGCCAGCGTTCTGTGCCATATTCGCGGCCTGCATTTTCGTCAACATACCGCCGCTGCCCAGCTGGCTTGTGCCACTGGTGACCTCCAGATACTCGCTCACGTCTTCAACAGATTCGACCAGAACCGCTCCTGCCTCAGAAGGATCCCGGTCATAGAGTCCGTCGACACTGGTAAGAATGATCAGATGCTGGGCCTGTATCATTTGCGCGACTTTCGCCGCCAGACGGTCATTGTCACCTACTCTTATTTCTTCAGTGGTTACCGTGTCATTTTCGTTCACAATGGGTAGCACCCCATGCTCGAGTAATCGGTGCACGGTGTTCTTTGTGTTCAGAAAGCGCCTGCGCTCTTCGAGATCATCCAGCGTCACCAGCACCTGAGCTATATCGAAACCACACTCCAACGCGATCTGCTTGTAGGCATTCAAGAGAATCGGCTGGCCACACGCGGCAGCCGCCTGCTTGTCCTGTACGCCCGCGCTTTCCACGTCGGTGTTTAAGGTTTTCAAGCCCAGCGCCACCGAACCCGATGAAGCGAGAACCACTTCATAGCCGCGCATTTTCAGGTCAGCAATGTCACTGAGTAAACCGTGCATGAACGAGTAACGCGGCCGCAGATGTTCCGCATCTGCCAGCAGACTGGAGCCGACTTTGACGACGATCCTTTTCTGATCGTCAGACGGTTCCGCTGGATTGTGTTGTTCGAAAAAATCGCCGTCACGTGGCGTCTGCATTAGGTACTTCCTAGATTTTTCAGGGTTCAGTCGCGCGGTATTTGCCACGACATATACTTTGATGTCTAAGTTATATTAACTCAATTGGTCGCTGATTCAGCGCACAGGACTCTTCGGAAAAATCCACTTTTTCTGATATATTTCAAAAGTTTCCTGCTTTAATCGACATATTTCTCAATTTCACGAAACCGTGAATTTATAGAAAAGAGAGCTTGATTACTTAGAGCTCTAAATATTATAGTAGATCTCGCTCAGTCGCAATCGCGACCGGGCAGCTATTTTCGGGGCCGAAGTACCCCAAGCTGGCGCTCAGCGAAAGCAAACGCACGTCCGCAGCGCTGTAACAGCAGAACGTGAATACAAACAAACGTGCACAACCAATCGAAAAACAGAGGTAAAAGCACCAGGGTGCGGAACACACAGGTACTGATGATCGGCTGCGGTAAAATGGGTGGTGCTCTGCTCACCCCGTGGCTTAAACACAGCGAATACACTTTTACCGTCGTCTCCCCGTCCGGTCGGTCCGCGCCTGAGGGGGTGAAGCGCGTGATGGGTCCTGGCGAGCTGCATGGAGAAACGTTTGATCTCCTCATAGTTGCGGTTAAACCGCAGATGATTGCCAGCATCCTGCCGCTTTACCGTCACCTGCTAAATAACGACGGCTGTTTACTCTCCATCGCAGCGGGGTTTTCTGCTGCCTCAATTGAAGAATTAGCCGGCAAGGTCGCGCTGGTACGAGTCATGCCCAACTTACCGGTCCAGATCGGCAACGGTGTCAGCGCGCTTTACGCGAACGCCCGTGCCACAGACGCGCACCAGCGTTCGGTGACCAAACTGATGGATACCACTGGCAAATTGATCTGGGTAGAGACTGAAGACGACATTGACCGTGTCACCGCCGTGGCCGGCAGTGGGCCTGGCTATGCCTTTGAAATTGCGCGCTGCTGGATGCTCGCCGCTCAGAGTTTAGGGTTTCCACCGGCCGAAGCGAGAGAACTGGTGCTGAAAACGCTTTCAGGCTCGATCGAGCTAGCACTGAACAGTGCAACTCCGCTGGATGAATTGCGCGATAGAGTCACCAGTAAAAACGGCACTACTGCCGCAGGTCTGACCGCCCTCAACGGAGATGCCAGCCTCAACGGCTTGCTGCAGAAAACAGTCGAAGCCGCTTACGCTCGCGCTGTGGAACTGCGTTAACTCACCATCCACCTGTTGCAACGCGCTCAAACAGCGCGCCTGTCTCGGACAACATACAACTGCCGTCGCCCGCGTCTCTGGTTCGGCGCATATTCTTACTCAATCAGGAGCATTCTGTGGCCACGTCTAACGTAACGACGATCACTTCATCACTCGCTTACATCAACGAGCTGGGCTACCAGGCCCGAGCGGCTGCCAGAGTGCTGGCGATGGCACCTTCTGAACAGAAGAATCTAGCGCTGCGCTGCGCGGCTCAACACCTCGAAGACCGGACGCAAGAATTACTCGCCGCCAACCAGATGGACGTTGACGGCATCGCCGAGCGCAATATTGAGGAAGCCTTCATCGACCGGCTGACCCTGACCCGGGAACGCATTGCGGCCATATCTCAGGCAATGCGGGAAATCGCCGCAATGCCAGATCCGGTCGGCCGGGTGCTGATGGAGACGACACGACCCAACAATCTGCACATTCGGCGGGTGGCAACCCCCATCGGCGTTATCGGCATGATCTACGAATCAAGACCTAACGTTGGCGCTGATGCCAGTGCGCTGTGTCTGAAATCCGGCAATGCGATCATATTGCGCGGCGGCTCCGAGAGCCTGAATTCCACGGGGGTCATCGTTTCCTGCCTGGCTGACGGCCTGCAGGAAGCTGGCCTGCCCGAAGCCTGCGTGCAGTTTATCGACACCCCTGATCGCAGTGCTGTTGCACATCTGTTGCGCTGTGCCGAATACGTCGACCTTGTGATACCTCGCGGCGGTCGCGGTCTGGTGGAACTGGTGCGCGACGAAGCGCGCGTACCCACGCTCCTGCACCTCGACGGTAACTGCCACACTTACGTCCACCGCGCGGCCGAGATAGATGAAGCTGTGGCGGTAGTTTGCAACGCAAAAATGCGCCGACCGGGCATCTGCGGCGCCACCGAAAGTATTGTTGTTGACCGCGAGATAGCGAAAGCCTTTCTACCCAGACTCTTAGACGGGCTGGCTGGCTGTGAAGTGCGCGGTGACCCAGAAGCCGTTGCCTGCGACTCACGCATCGTGCCGGCCACAGCTTTCGACTGGGACACGGAATACCTGAATGCCATTGTCTCGGTGAAAACTGTCTCCGGACTTAAAGAAGCTATCGAGTTTGTCGATGCACATTCTTCAGGACATACCGATGCGATACTCACCGCGGATCAGGGTATAGCCCGTAAGTTCATGAATGCCATCGATTCCGCGGTAGTCATGCATAACACTTCTACGCAATTCTCAGACGGCGGGGAATTCGGCATGGGTGCGGAAATCGGCATCGCTACCGGTAAGTTGCACGCCCGCGGTCCGGTTGGCCTCGAACAGCTCACCAGCTTCAAATATGAAGTTCATGGCAATGGTCAAATCCGCGCGTAACCGAAAAGAGCACACCGGATCATGATAGATGCTGCCCTGATATCGTTAACCGCCTACTTTCTGGTCATGATGGCGATTGGCATTTACGCTTACCGGAAATCCACCAGCGATATGTCGGAATATATGCTCGGCGGGCGTCAGCTCAGCCCCGCAGTTGGCGCACTGTCAGCAGGCGCGTCAGACATGAGCGGCTGGATGCTTATGGGTTTACCCGGAGCCATCTACCTGTCCGGCTTAAGCGCGGCCTGGATTGCGATAGGCTTGGTGATCGGCGCCTACCTTAATTATCTGCTGGTAGCGCCACGACTGCGGGTTTATACCGAGTTGGCCGACGACGCCATCACCATCCCGGACTTTCTCGAAAAACGCTTCACCGATCGCTCCCGGGCGCTACGGACAATCTCCTCGGTGGTGATCGTCATCTTTTTCACCCTCTACACTTCTTCGGGCATCGTGGCAGGCGGCAAACTGTTCGAGGCGTCATTTGATTTGAGTTACGACCTGGGCCTGATCCTTACCGCCAGTGTCGTGGTGGCCTACACACTATTTGGAGGATTTCTTGCCGTCAGCCTTACAGATTTTGTGCAGGGCTGCATCATGTTCGTAGCATTGATCCTGGTGCCGTCAGTGGCGCTTTTTTCCATTGGCGGGATAGCGGAGACCCGTCAGGTTGTAACCGTGATCGATCCGAGCCTGTTGAGCTGGAGCCAGGGTCTTACCGCGCTGGGAGTCATCTCCAGCGTATCCTGGGGACTGGGTTATTTCGGTCAGCCACACATCATTGTGCGCTTCATGGCGATTCGCTCACTGCCGGATATTGCTGTAGCGCGGCGCATTGGTATGGTGTGGATGGTCACTACTGTTATTGGCGCAGTAGCAACCGGCATAGTTGGGTTAGCCTACGTCACCTCAATCGGCGGCAGCCTGGAGGACCCTGAAACCATATTTGTTTTCTTATCCCAGGTACTGTTCCACCCTCTGATCAGCGGGTTTCTACTGGCGGCCATTCTGGCTGCGATTATGAGCACCATCTCGTCGCAACTACTGGTGTCCTCGAGCTCACTGACCGAAGACTTCTACAAAACATTTGTTCGCCGTTCAGCCAGTCAGACTGAGCTGGTGCTGATCGGCAGACTGTCGGTGCTCGCAGTATCGGTGGTTGCGGTAATTCTGGCTTTCGATCGCTCAACTTCGATATTGGATCTGGTCAGTAACGCCTGGGCGGGTTTTGGTGCGGCATTTGGTCCCATTATTCTGCTGAGCCTTTTCTGGCGGCGCTTTAACCGCAATGGCGCACTGGCGGGCATGATTACCGGTGCGTTGGCAGTCCTGTTCTGGATCTACGCACCTGTTGAGTTTGGCGGCAAGCGATTGCCGGAACACATCTATGAGATTGTGCCAGGATTCCTTCTTGCCAGCACAGCCGCAGTGGTGGTCACCCTGGCAACCTCACGACCTATGCATGCGGTCACCCGCCGCTTTGATCGCATGACGCTGTTGATGGCAGGACGAGACGCGAAATCACCACGCACGGCTGCTTAACGCCCAGCTGAAATCCACCCTCAGATTGGAGTACCTTAATGAGTCCGGTCCTTAGGCAAGCCGCAATGCCTTTGCAAGCATTCGAAGACGAGTTGAATACTATCCGGGCTATGCATGTCGTCGAAGAAGGCGAGGTGCTGGCATCGCTGGTCAGCAGTGCAGGTATAAACCCGGGCCAACGCCAGCGCATTCAGACGCGAGCTGTTCACCTCATCGAACAGATCCGCAGCGCCGGGAAACCGGGCCTCATGGAGATGTTTCTGGCGGAGTACGGTCTATCGACCAACGAGGGCATTGCGCTCATGTGCCTGGCTGAAGCACTGTTGAGAGTCCCCGACGCAGGCACTATCGATGCGTTGATTGAAGACAAGATCGCACCGTATCAGTGGAAGGAACACTTTGGTCAATCTGGTTCTTCGCTGGTGAACGCGTCTAGCGTTGCGCTGATGTTGACCGGACGCATTTTAGACGAGGACAACACCGCCAGTGTTTCGGGGTTGCTTAATCGAACAGTCAAGCGCCTCGGTGAGCCCGTGGTCCGCATGGCGGTAAAACAAGCCATGCGCGAAATGGGTAATCAGTTTGTGCTGGGGCAGACCATCTCAGAAGCACTCGAGCGCGGTCGCGCTGAGATGAAACGCGGTTTCCTGTACTCCTATGACATGCTCGGCGAAGCAGCTCTCACCCAGGTGGACGCGGATGAGTATTTTGAAGCCTACACCGATGCGATTCGGGCCATTGGCGCAGATGCAGAACATGCACAACCGACTGATCGACCCGGCATATCGGTCAAGCTATCGGCACTGCATCCTCGCTTTGAATTCGCGAAAGCTGAGCGTTTGTCGAAAGAACTGGCTCCGCGGCTTAACGCGCTGGCGCGGTTGGCGAAAGACAATAATCTGGGTCTCAACGTCGACGCCGAAGAAGCACACCGACTGGAGCCGCTTATCCGTGCAGTCAAAACCGCGCTGAGTGATCCAAGGCTCGATGGTTGGGACGGCTTTGGTCTGGTGGTGCAGGCATATGGCAAGCGCGCCGCGCCGGTGATCGACTGGTTCTACGCTCTGGCGGCAGACCTGAATCGACGCGTCATGATCAGGCTGGTGAAGGGTGCGTACTGGGATTCTGAGATCAAACTGGCTCAAGTCGACGGCGCCGACGACTACCCTGTTTTCACGCGACGGGTGGCCACCGATATTTCATACATCTGTTGCGCGGCAAAACTACTGAATATGACAGACAGGATTTATCCTCAGTTTGCCACCCACAACGCCCAGACTGCTGCGGCCATTCTCGAACTCGCAGACAGCACAAGAGATTTTGAGTTTCAGCGCCTGCATGGCATGGGGGAAACCCTGCACAACACGCTGCTTGAAGAAGAAGGCGTTCGCTGCCGGATTTATGCACCGGTGGGACCACATAAAGATCTGTTGGCTTATCTGGTGCGTCGGCTGCTTGAGAACGGCGCCAACTCTTCGTTTGTGCACAAAATTGTGGATCCACGCTTTTCGGCTCTGGAACTGGCCGCAGATCCGTTTGAAAGCTTACCCGCCATTCTCGGCGGCACGTCCCGAGGGATAATAGCGCCCGACGCCATCTATCGCCCAGAGCGTGTCTCTGCCAAAGGTTGGGATCTGCAAAACAGCACGGTGGTCAAAGACCTCAACGCCGCCCGCGACATTTTTGCTACCCAGCAGTGGCGCGCAGCCCCGTTGATGATCAGTAAATTTACTGGCCGACCCGCGCGCGAGCTGATCAATCCAGCACGGCCAACGGACACCGTCGGCACGGTTGTTGACGCCACTGCCGACGATTGTCATAAAGCGGTAAGAGATGCTCGCAGCTGGGCAAATGTTGGGGCCAGCCATCGAGCCTTCACGCTGCGCCGAGCATCAGAATTATTCGAAGCCAATTTCGGAGAGTTGCTGGCGCTGCTGTCGCGAGAGGCAGGCAAAACTCCCGCAGACGCCGTGGCGGAATTACGCGAGGCTGTCGACTTTCTGCGCTACTACGCCAATCAGGCTGAAGCCCGGAAAACCGCGGAACCCAGGGGTATATTTGTCTGTATCTCCCCCTGGAATTTTCCGCTGGCGATATTTACCGGCCAGATTGCAGCCGCCCTGGCGGCAGGCAACGGTGTGCTGGCCAAACCCGCCGAGACAACGCCGTTAATTGCTGCGGCTGCGGTGCGATTGCTGTATTCCGCTGGGGTACCCCGGGACGTGCTGCAACTGTTACCCGGTGATGGTCTTGAAGTCGGCTCCGCGCTGGTCAGTCAATCGCAGATCAGCGGTGTCTGTTTCACCGGCTCGACCAAAACCGCACAAACCATCCATCAGACAATCGCCGAACAGCTGGCCCCGGATACAACCTTGATTGCAGAAACCGGTGGCATCAATGCTGCCATCGTCGATTCAACCGCGCTGCCGGAACAGGCTGTGCGGGACACTGTGGCATCTGCTTTCCAATCAGCTGGTCAGCGCTGTTCTGCCCTACGGATCCTGTACATTCAGGACGACGTTGCAGACGGTTTTCTGCAGATGTTGTATGGCGCTATGGACGAACTGGAGCTTGGCAACCCGTGGCAATTGAGCACAGATATCGGTCCAACCATTTCGGCTGCCGCCCAGCATCAGATCCAAAGCTATGTGGATGTCGCGCGCAATCACGGGCGGCTCCTCAAGCAACTCGGCACACCCGCAGAAGGTTATTTTGTCGGCCCGGCTGTTATCGAAGTAAAAGGTATCGAAGACCTCGAACAGGAAATTTTTGGCCCTGTGTTACACGTTGCCCGTTTTCAAGCAGATGACTTTGCAGCGGTTATCCAGTCTATTAATAGACGCGGCTACGGACTGACCTTTGGCCTGCATACGCGCATCGATGAACGCGCCAAAAGCATCTCCGACCAGCTGCATGTCGGGAATATGTACATCAACCGCAACCAGATCGGCGCAGTTGTGGAATCTCAACCGTTTGGCGGGGAAGGTTTATCGGGCACCGGACCCAAGGCTGGGGGACCAAACTACCTGCAGCGCTTTTTCAAAACGCAGCGGTCGGTGCGCTTAAACCTACCGGTATCAGACATCAGCCCCACGCCGTCTGAAGTGGTCCAGCAAGCCATATCTGCTCTGGACTGGCATAAGCTCCGCAAACTGGAGGAGCGCGAAATGCCCGGGCCTACCGGTGAGTCTAATCGGCTTGCACTGTGGCCCCGTGGCACCGTGTTATGCCTGGGCCCAACCGTTGCTGATGCGATCGCCCAGACCGGTGCTGCTCGACGCATGGGTTGTCCGACACTAACAGTTGTACCAGGTGCAACAGGTGCAAATTGCATTGATGGTTTTGTTGATCGATCCGATCTGAGCCGCCTGCAGGATATCGATGTGGTAGCGCTGTGGAGTAGTGAAGAAGATCTCAGGGCTGCTCGACAGGCATTAGTTGCACGACCCGGCAAGATTATTCCGCTGGTCACCAGTGAAGACCTGGAGTCGTACTGCCTGCTGGAACGCCACACCTGTATCGACACCACAGCAGCCGGAGGTAATGCGTCGCTGCTGGCATCGGTTGAGGATTAGGGTTGGTGAAACGACCATCATCTGCCGGGCGATGGCGGCTGCCGGGACAAGAAAATTTCGGAAAGAAGACTGACGCTTCTCGCTCAGCTGGCAAACGTGCGTCAGCACTCAGCCACTACTGCTCAAATCTGCTAGTTTTACATCGAGTCTGTAGCCCGATTCGATAGTCCGGGCTCGCGAGCGCTGAGCAAGGAATCTCATGTCCAAGCCATACGGACTAGCAACCGTTTTCGCCATCATTGGCGCGTTCCTGGGGATGTTCAACAACGCCCCGCTGCTCTACGCGGCAGCAGGATTCATACTCGTTCTCGTCATTACCAGCCAGCGTAGAATCACAGAACTGGCCGATGAACTTGCCGAGCTTCGCCAGGGGACATCGCCGTCGAAACAGGCTGATCTTGCCGCGACGCAAACACCCCCAACCGAAGACCTCGATGTCTCAACAACCAAAGCCAGCGTCCCACAGGATTCGACCGAGCCAGATACTGCTCCGCCCACAGCGCTTTCTGCACCGTCACCATCCTCCCCAAAAGAATCAGTTGCCCCAAGCCCCGGGGAAACCAACACTGCCACGCCAGCATCGGCCGCGTGGTCGGCACAGCAGGATGCCCCTGCGCCGAAATGGCTCGACAACATCGGCAATCTGATCCGCAGTGTCATCGGCTGGTTTACCAGCGGCAACATGTTCATGCGGGTGGGTATTGGTCTGCTGTTCCTGGGCGTTGGCTTCCTGATCAACTATGCCGCCGGGTTAGGAATCGTCACGGTCGAGATGCGCATGATCGCGATCGCGCTTGGTGGTATTGCCGGATTGGCGGTTGGTCAGCGCCTGCTGAAAAAACGCAGGGACTACGCGCTCATGCTGCAGGGAGCCGCGATCGGTGTTCTCTATCTCGACATATTCGGCGCCTATTCGCTCTACGAGCTTATCCCCAGCACGTTTGCATTTGCGCTACTGTTTGCGGTCAGCGCCTTGGCGGCGACTCTGGCGATTCTGCAGAACGCCGCACCCCTGGCATACGCGGGGTTCGCCGGAGGATTTCTCGCACCGATTCTGGCCTCATCCGGCAGCGACAACCATGTGGGCCTGTTCAGCTACTACGTGGTGCTGAATATTGCTCTGCTGACCATCGCCTGGTTCAAGTCCTGGCGACCGCTGAACTTGCTCGGTTTCTACTTCACCTTCGGAGTTGCCGCGCTGTGGGGGTTGGACAGCTACACGCCAGAAAAATACCCATCGACCCAGCCATTCCTGGTCGTCTTCTTTGTCATCTACGCCTGCATTCCGATTCTTTATGCGCGGCGTCAAGCCATCAATCTGAAAGGCTATGTCGACGGCTCACTGCT
>Ga0316194_10003688_pt1 | contig 10635 bp, 6 predicted proteins | sample CroRivsedime1_MG_FD_204936 | JGI IMG/M metagenome (GOLD analysis project Ga0316194, IMG submission 204936) | Coastal sediment microbial communities from Maine, United States - Cross River sediment 1 | ecosystem: Environmental > Aquatic > Marine > Coastal > Sediment | place: USA: Maine... | reverse complement strand
CCCATGGCGTAGATCTGCATACGGACCTTGGCGGAATAGGGGCTCAGATCACCGGTATATAGCTTCATGGGTTTCCTTGGGGATTTGGCTGAGGCGCCTGTGATTAGAATCGTGCGGAAAAGGCCAGGCCCACCATGGGCGCTGTTTTGAAATCCGTTTGCGCAATCCGCTGCCCCTGGTTGTCTTCGAGACGAAGTCTGCCATCGAACTCCGCGCCCGCCAGAGCCGTGAGGCTGACCAGTGGGCTCGGCACGTAGCTGAGCTGGAATACCAGCGGCAGGCTCCTCTCCTCACCGATCCCGCCCGATCTCGAGGGGCGATCCTCGAGGGCGAAACGGGTTCTCTCGTAGCGACCGGACAGACCGAGGCTCCACTTCTCGGCCAGCTTGTAGCTCAGGGTCAGGCCGGGACCCTGCGAAGCGGCAACACCCTGGCCAGTGGCGAGGCGCAGCTTCTCCGTGATCTTCCAATCGATGACCAGAATCGGAAAGACTCTCGAGCCACCGCCCAGCTCGCTGAACCAGCCGAATCCGGGCCCTATGGAGAACGACTCAGTGACTATCCAACTCATGCCCGCCAACACACCTTCGGTTCTGCCATCACTGAGGCTCGCATTGGATTCAGCATACGTCCGCACGCTCGGTATGATCAGGACATCGGTACTTTCCGAGGGAGAGAACCGCACCGGTAGAGAAATCCGATAGTCCTCGATCTGCTCCCAGGGTTGCTCTCCCTCGATCGTTGCCTCAGGTGAAAACTCGTAATTCGATCGTCCCGCGCCAAGGGACAGCGATACGCTGGTGCGCCGGTTCCAGCCGTAGCTCAAGCTACCCTGAACGAACCCACGACTGACATTGAAATCACCGACCGCGTCGTTCAGATCGACATCAAACTGGTGCACGACCCCGCCGGAAACGCCCCATCGCCAGGGGCTGGCTTTGCGCTCGGTCTCGGCGGCGTAGAGGGAGGAACACAGGATGGCTGTACCTAATAAGGGTGTTAGTGATTGAAGGACCCGCTTGATTTTCAGCATGGAGGGACCGGTAGTAACCAGAAGTCTTCTGAATGACCAACATACAATACCCAATCTCGCATCCGGCCGCCTCAGTGGGCATCGCCGTGAGTTGGCTAGGTAACGCCTCTGGTCTTACCGATCGCGGGCTCGTATAGTTCCAGCGAAGAATAAGAATGGGGAGAGAGGGGCTGACTATCCAGACAGATCTCCGCCTGGCAATCATCGGGGCCGGACCTGCGGGCCTGACCATCGCCTGGTATCTCTCCCGGCTGGGCTTCGCGTCGGTGGAGCTTTATGACGCCGCCGATCAGATCGGCGGGCAGAGCATCACGCTGCATCCAGGGGACGTACCAGTCGAGCTCGGCACCTGTTACCTGGCCGACGGCTACGTAATCGAGCGGGAGATCGCGGATGCAGCAGGCACACCGGCGAAGAGGCTGCCACCCGCCACCTTCATCGACTGCAAGGGCAGGGCTTACAAGCCCGAAATGCCGTCGATGCTTTCCATGCTCAAGTATGTCTTCCACTGGTTCGGCTGGTATCTGACCGGCCAGCTGTGGAAGCCGACCAATTCCCAATACACCCTGACCTTCTACGACTGGCTTAAGAAAAAGGGACTCAGCGATCTCGCAACGAGCTCCGTTTTCGCCGATGCCTGCACCGCACAACTTTACGGACCGTTGGATAAGGTCACGGCCCAGAATGGGCTGAGCTGGGTTCGACCCACCTTGCTCATTACCGGACGGTTCGAGCACACCGCACAGATTCCGGCGGGATTTCAGGTCATGTGGCAGCGGTTGCTGACAAAGCTCGACTATCCAGCGCACCTGAATTGCCCAGTCAGCGAGGTCCGCCCTGGAGAGGTGGGATCCGGTGTCGATCTCGTTCTGGCGAACGGTGAGGTACGCCGTTACGATCACGCTTTCATCGCCTGTCCGCTCGATGAGCAATCCGATGATTCTCACACACCTCTCCGGCATCCGCTTTCCGAGATGCTGCGGAACGACTTCCCGCCTTACGACGCGACCGAAACCTACAGCGCCGTCTGGCAGGCAGCGGATTGGCCGCTGGCCGTGCGCAGCCGCGCCTACCTGCCAGCCTGCACCAAGGGAGACCCGGGCCGACTCCTGACCATTCGCCAGTCCGGCAAGGTCGGCGACGAGTGGGTTGGTCAACTCTGCTCCTACGCCTCCGATGACGCGGTGCCGAAGGACTATGACGCCGCATTGCGTCACAACCGGGAGCTGGTCATAGAGGACATGCAAACGATCGTCGGGCTGAAGGACGTGCAGATTATCGATGACCGTCTATGGCGATACGGTGTTCGCTTCTCCGCCGATCAGCTGGATCAGGGATTGCCCGCGGCACTTGCAGCACGGCAAGGAGAAGGAAACGTCTGGTATGCGGGGGGGGCGTTCGGCCACTGGGATGTGGACATGATCGCGAATTTCGATCAGTGCCTGGTCTGGCGGTTCGCGAAGCAGGCAGGCCTTTCTCTGTTCGCCCGGCTTCATCTCATCAGATTGCGCGATATCTTCAAGGATCTCTGAAGGTATGGCTACCCCGCAGAAGTCAGATCGGATCTGCATCATCGGTGCAGGCCCAGGTGGGCTTTCCAGCGCCTTCTTTCTGAACGAGCGGGGTTATCAGAACGTCACCGTCCTCGAGAAAAGCGAGCTGGTCGGGGGCAAGGCGCGGAGCTGGTGGGTGGACGGCACGCCAATCGATCTGGGTGCCCTGGATGTCGGGAGGAATTATCGACGGGTACGGGCGCTCGCCAAACTGGTTGGCCAGCCGCTCGTGCGCACCGCGAAGCTCGGCATGATGGATCCACGAACCGGAGTCGCCGCCTCAAAGCTCGACCGGCTGACGAGAGGTGTTGGCAAGCTGCGCCTCGCGTGGATGATGCTGAAGTACCTCTACCTCACCGGGATCCGCTACGCCAACTACCTCGAGCAGCCCGGCATGCAGAATGTACCGCCAGCGCTGACCCCGCCTTTGTCCGACTGGCTGCACAGTCACGGGATGGACGATCTGCGGCCGATGTTCGACTACATCTGCACCAACTTCGGCTACGGGCCCGTCGACGTCATCCCAGCCGCATATCTGCTGCGGTTCATCGATTTCGGCAACATGCTGGAAATGCTGTCCGTCGATCTCGGTTTTCGCAGCTGGCCGCGGAACTTTCATGAAGGCTACCAGAGCCTATGGGAAGGCGTCGCTGGGCAGCTTCCGGACGTACGGCTGGGCGTGGAGATTGAGGGCGTCACACGCCATCCCGACGAGGCTGATCCGGTGCAGGTCCGTATCGCTGGAAAATCAGAGCCGCTCGGCTTCGAACACGTGATCATCGCCTGTTGTCTCGATCCCAGTATCGGCAACCTCGTCCGCGACCTCGAAGAAAAACAACTCGCGCTGTTCTGCTCGATCAAGACTCAGCCTTACTCGACCACTGTCTGCCGCATTCATGGCCTGCCGCGTATCTCTCTCGGAGCCATACCGCTCCCGCCTCAGGGACACACCTACTGCTTCATCAAGAACTGGGACCAGGGAGAAGGCGCTGCCTTTTACATCATGAATCGGGACGGCCTGACCGACGAGCAGCTCTTTGCGAACCTCCGCTCAGACATGGCATCGCTGAGTACCCTCGACGGCGAGAAGATCGAGGTCCGGGTGAACGAAATCGTTCACCATGAAAACTGGAAATACTTCCCACACGTTCTGACCGACGACCTTGCCGCTGGATTCTACGACTCCTTCGAACGCATGCAGGGCGACAACGCCACCTACTTCACCGGCGGGCTTCTGGGCTTCGAGACTGTAGGCTGCACCATGCGATATTCGGAAGGTCTGGTGCAGCGTTTTTTTTCTGTGTAGGGCCAAAGGTGTCAGGAGCAAGTCGCACGAAATATGAGTGACGAGAAAGCCGAGTTCTCGCGATTCATCCCGCGCCTGCTGCAGACGCGGCTCGCGACCGCCCCAGGCCGCCCACACGACAGCGCCGAGTCAATCGAAGTTGCGGCGTTGTGGCTGGACATCTCCGGTTTCACGCCGTTGACCAGCCGGTTCGCCGAGGAAGGCCCCCGTGGCGCGGAAATCGTGGGTGAGATTCTCGATCGCATCTACAGCGCTCTGATCGAACGCATCACCGCTGCGGGTGGCGACGTTCTAGACTTTGCCGGTGATGGCGTGCTCGCTGTGTGGCTTGCTGAACCGGGCACCGCCACCGACGCGACCCGTCGTGCATCGCGTTGTGCACTCGCCATCCAGAAGGAAATGGACCACTTCGAGGTGGGACGCGAAGCGGAAATACGATTCTACGCAGGAATCGGGGCCGGTCCTGTGACCTTGCTGGATGTTGGTGGTGTCGACGGCCGGTGGCGCTTTCTGGTCGCCGGTGCGCCACTCGAACAGATTGCTCAAGCCACTCAGGAGTGTTCCGCTGGAGAGGTAGTACTCTCTCCTGAAGCGTATGCGCTTCTGGCTGACAGCGCGGGTGGCACCCCGCGCGCACTCGGCACCTTCAAGCTCACCTCGCTCTCCGACCAGGAGGCCGAGCAAAGTCTCCTGGAGCCCGTTGAGCTGGAAGTGGACACTGCCCGCGTGCGGCCATATCTGATCGAATCAGTACTGAGGCGCATCGATGCGGGCCAGACCGCCTGGCTCGCCGAGTTCCGACACACTTCGATTCTGTTCGTGGTGGTGCCGGAGGTCGACGTCAAAGATCCTGCCGGCTGCGACGCCATTCGCACAGCCGTGCATGTCGCCCAGACCCGCATCTCAGCGCTCGGTGGCAGCCTCAATCAGGTGCTGATGGACGACAATGGTCTCGTGATCCTGGCGGCCTGGGGTGTACCCGACCGCACCCACGAGGACGACGCCCGCCGCGCCATGCTGGCGGCGGTTGAGATCCGCGTGGCGCTTGGCGAGGCGGGCCTGGCGGTCCGCTCCGGAGTCGCCACAGGCCGGGTGTTCTGCGGTGCCGTCGGTAATAAGATACGCAGCCGCTACGCCCTGGTTGGCGAGGCAGTGAACCGCGCAGCGCGGATAGCAATGGCCTCCCCAGGCTCGGCACGCTGCGACGGCAACACCCGGGACGGCGCAGCACGCTGGCTGCAGTTCTCGAAGTCAGAAACACTGACCCTGAAGGGGATCGACGAGTCGGTACCCCTCTACACCATGAGCGGTAGTCGCAGCCCGGTGGAAACGGGCTCGCCAGACGATTCGGACGAGCACACAAAGGACAGACAGATCAGCGGACGCCAGCAGGAGCGTCAGCTTCTGGAAGAGGCGCTGCGCAACACCTCCGAGGCAGCCGGCCATCCGCTGATGCTCCTGGAAGGCGAAGCTGGAATCGGCAAATCTGTTCTTCTGGGAAATTTCGGAGCCGTAGCGACCGACTCCGGCTGGCATGTGTACACCGCAGCCGCGGACGCCGTGGAAGAAAGCACCGCCTACTTTCCATGGCGGGAGCTTTTCCGTGCGTTGTTCGAGATCGACCCTGCTTTGCCTCCCGAGCAGGAACGCCAGCGTGTGGTCGAGCAGCTCAGCGGGTTGCCCGCAAGCCAGGACCGTATCCCTCTGCTCGAGCCCATGCTTGGTCTCGGCTTCGAAGAAAACGATATCACAGCTGCAATGTCAGGCCGGGATCGCGGCCCGGCCGCTCGCGAGCTGGCGTCGTCGGCCTTCGATCTGCTCGCTGGTCCCGCGCCGTTATTGCTGCTCGAAGATCTGCACTGGTTTGACTCGGCCTCGATCGAGCTGATCGAAGCAATACGCGCGCGCACCCCGCGGGTGCTGGTGGCGGCAACAACCCGACCACCAACCGGAAACTCACTGCCTCAGCTCATCGAGCTTGCGGAAGCAGCAGGGACGCTGCGCATACCGCTCGTCGAGATGGACGGCACCGAGGTGCTCACCATGGTGCAGAGCGGCCTGGGCGTGGCAGACCTTCCGGAAGCACTCGTCGATCTGCTCATGGAGCGCGGTGAAGGACACCCGCTCTTCACCATGGAGCTTGCCCTGCTTCTGCGCGAGCTCGGTATCGTGCGAGTGGTGGGGCACCAATGCGAGTTCGATCCCGAAGATCCGCGGCTGGCAGCGCTCAGCTTCCCGGAAAAGGCAGAAGGTGTGGTTGCCTCGCGCATCGACCAGCTCGATCCGTCTCATCAGCTGGCGCTGAAGGTAGCCGCTGTGATCGGCCGGTCTTTCGAACACCAGCTGTTACGTGACGTCTATCCCATCGAAGAAGAACGTGGGGGGTTGCGCCAGATGCTGGATACGCTCACTCGACCACGTCTGATCGAGGAGGAGCAGGCCGACCCCGCGCTCGCCTACCTTTTTCGCCATGTCGTCATTCGTGAAGTTGCCTACGGCCTCGCATCCTTCGCCCAGCGTCGGCAGCTGCACGCCGAGATTGCCCGCTCGCTCGAGTCAGAGTCGGCAAGCGAGATAGCGGGCAACCTGCCCCTCCTTGCCCACCATTGGCAGATGGCTGAAGAACCCGGGCCCGCGATCACTTACCTGCGGCGAGCCGGGGAGCAGGCATTGCACCGGGGTGCCGGCCATGAGGCGCTCCGCTTCTTTCAGGACGCCCTGGTCATCGCAAATCGGGAGGAGGGGCTCATAGAGGAAGCCACGCCCCTGAAGCTTGCCGATCTGGAACGTCTCTCGGGGGAAGCACACGAACAACTACTGAATCTTGCCGAGAGCTCTCGATGGCTGACCCTAGCCATCGAACGGCTGGGCTACGAGGTCCCGGTAAGTGACTCGCGCCGCCGCCGGGCGCTCGTGTTGCAGTCTCTGAATCAAATTGGACACATCATCTGGCCAAACTCACTCCGCCGGCGGCCGACACCTGAGCAGGCGGCAGGGTATGAGCTCGCAGCAAGCGCCTACAGCCTGATGGCCGAGCATTGCTACTTTGAAAGCGACCTCATGGGAATGGTGCTGCTCAGCCTCATGGCCGTGAATCTGGCAGAACGGGGTCAATCACCTGACGCTGCGGAACGTTCCTACCTCACCCTGACCCAGACAGTCGGGCTGATGGGAATCACACCGCTGGTGAAACGCTACAGTGCCCGTTCCGCAGATTCGAAGCAGGGACGCAATCAGTCTTTTCGAGAGATCGAGCATGGCGGAAGGCTGCTGGCAACCGGTCAGCTGGAAGAAGCTGCGGCCGCCGGCGCCCGTGCGGCCTCGCTGGCACAACGGTATGCCGATCGTCACCACGAAGCGCAGGGCTGGGGCATCGTCGTCTCTGCAGAACTGCGGCAGGGCAACGCGGATCGAGGCGTCGAGGCAGCGGAGCGTATGATCCCAATCGGGCACCTGGACTGGTCTTACACGGCTCAGGCAACCGCAGCGGTGCTCAGCGGACGACCCGCCGATGCCATCGAACGGGTCGCGAAGATGCAGAGCTGGGAACCCGCATTTGCACTGGGCCATCTGACCATGCGTATCCTCTGGGCCGAGGAACAGGGCGACCTGACGCTCGCCGACGAGTGTGCGTCGGTGGCGCTGGCGGAAGTGGAATCGCCCGGTCTCAAGAACGCATTCACAGTCGGGCACTACGCCAATCTGCTGGCGTACTATTCGCGCCGCTATCACGGACTGCCTCTGGAAGATGCCAATCAACGCGAAACCGTCATCGGGAATGTCCGACGGCTGCATAGCGAACTCAAGCGCTTCTGTCGGCTCTTTCCCATCGGCCGGCCGCGGCTTGAACAAGCCGCCGCTATTCTGGCACTACATGCTGGGGATAAGAGTAAGGGGGCGCGCCACATTGAGCGCGGCCTCGCGCTGGCGAAGGAATATGCCATGCAGCCGGAAGTCGTGGCGCTGAACCTGGAGCTTGCACGATGGCACCTGCCAGGCACGCCTCAAGCGCTCTCTCTATCCAGGGAGCTGTGCCACGATAAGGGTCTCGACCGCCTACTGATGGAAGTCGAATCCGTATCGGTTTAGATCGGTGGCTTCCTCAATGCTGCCCAGGTGGCCGTCAGCACCGCGACGGTTGTGAAAGCCGCGGCGGCCTGAATCAGCAGGCGAACGACGGTCTCTTCGAGCTGGCTGCCGGTATGCGATCCCGCCACTATCGGAAAAGTGGTGCCGCCAATTTCCAGGAACGTGCATACCAGCTGAACGCCGAAGGTCACAAAAGCACCTGCGATCAGGCCCCAGTAGATTATTACCGCGCCGAGGTAGGGGGTATCGAGTCGAGACCAGATGACGCCCACAGCAATGAGTAGAACAGCGTTCAACAGTCCTTGCACATGCCCCGCGAGCCCCATCAGCGGAACCGGCGCGATCATGATCGCGAATCCGGAGAGCACGGAAAGCGCCAGCAGCACCACACCCCAGCGAATCAACCCCTGGCCTCTTTCGGTGAACATGTTTGTCTCCTTGTCTAGTTGACCGACGGTTCAGAGTATTCCGGCGGCACGATTTCTTCAGCACACACCAACACATCAGCGTCTGATGTCGGTTGTATGAACGAAGGACAATTCCCATCCGGTTCCTTCCTGCTCAAATACGCCCGCATGTGTTGACGCCCGGACTCCACCAGACAGCGCTTCTGGCTCTTCGTCAGGTCAAAGTCGGTTGCGCTGATTTCATAGGTATCGATGAACGCGGTCCGCTTCACGTCTTGAGAAGCGTCGCAAAGCTGATCGATTTGAACCGCGGTGAGAGTATCGAACAGCTGTCTGGTGAATCCGATGATATCGTTCGTCTCATAGTAGGGTTTCCGCCCTTCGCTCAGATGCAGCCCCAAGGTACGCTGGTTGATGCCGCAGTTCTCCGGCGCGCCTTCATTCTGCCGCAGGCACTCTCGTCGTTCGTTTGGATGGACCTTTCCATCAAAGAGGCCGATGGGGTAATTCCGTACCACTCCACCATCGACAAAAACATGCTCACGCACCTTCTCTTCCGGAGGCGGCCCTTTCTCCTCCAGGACTTGCGCTCGGAAAAAGAAAGGAATGGACATGGATTTGCGCACCGCCTCTGCGATCGAAATATCGGCGTACTCGGACTCATGCGAAAATGTCACCGGGGCTCTGGTGGAGACGTCTGTGGCGACGACATGGAGGTATTTCAGCTCGCGACCATGCCGGTTTTTCTTACGATGCTTTACTTTTTCACCGAGGGTTTTGAAGTTCACATCCTTGTCTCCCAGGGTGTCCTCCGCGAGACAGCGCATCGAGCATCTGAAGAAATCACCTGTGTAAACGCCATACTGGTGGACCAGACGGGGAACCTCTTGCAGCCCCTTGCCATCTCTCAGTTCTGGATACGGATATTTTTTTGCGTAGTGGGCAACCTCGCAGGCGTTGTAGCCCATGGCAAGAAGCGCTGCCGTTATCGCACCCGCAGAGGTTCCCGCCACATTCTCGATCGGCTCGAGGTGGCCTCTGTGGTTGAGCACCTTCAGAGCACCGCCGTAGGCGATCCCTTTCACACCACCACCCTGTAAAACCAGATTATCCCACTTGTGATCCCGGTCCCCGGTAGGACAATGGGGCATCCTTTTCATCTTTGGATAAAAGCCGTCATCGCAGCTTTTATGGCAACTGTAACCGTTGGTCGGATGACCAGCGCAACCACCGAATATCAGCAGCAAACAGAAAGGCACTCCTGAGAATAGACGTACGCTAAGCATGGTCCCCACCCCGCTATCGCTCCTCGGACCTCAATCTAGCAGAGTTCTCTGCCCGGATACCAACGCTCGTTTCGTGCGCGAGTTTGTTTGAAAGCTGAATTGCAGACAAGGCGCCTTGTACTTACACCGGCTACAAACACACCATCAACGAGCCAGATCAAGAATCGCTTTTATCCTCCGCCTGCTGCCTGGCAAGCTCCCGCATGTCTTCCACCTCGTCGTGCTCATCGACAATCTCCGCGCCGAGAATGGTCTCCAGCACGTCTTCCAGCGTCACCAGGCCGGCCGTGCCGCCGAACTCATCCAGTACGAAGGCCAGGTGAGATCGTTCCCGCATCAGATCGTGAAAGAGCCTCTCGATGTTCTGATCAGCCGGCACGATGAGCGCGTTCTGCTGGAAGTCTGAGAGCGGCCGCTCCCACTCCCCATCGGCTGCTGCCAGCAGCACGTCTTTCCGCAATGCGAAGCCGCGCAAATCATCCAGTGATCCACCGATGAGCGGGATCCGACTGAACAGCGTCCGGGGTACATCGTCCAGCGCCTGCCTCACCGTATAGTCGATCGACCAGCTGGCAATCACGACGCGAGGGGTCATGATCTCCCGCACTTCCCGATCCCGCAGATGCAGGAGGTTGGTGATCACCGCCTCTTCCCCTTCGGCGATCTCTCCCTCCGCCTCACCGATGTCCGCCAACGCTGCCAGCTCGTCGCGGGTGATCACCTGCGAATCCGCCTGGGGCAGCATCTTCTTCAGAATCAGGATCAGAGAGATGAATGGCCACATCAGCTTCACCATCCAATCGAGGGTATGTGCCGCAGCAGAACCGAATTGCTTCCAGTAGGCCGCGCCCAGTGTCTTGGGCAGAATTTCCGAGAGTAGAAGGATGGCGATGGTGAGCAGTGCTGAGGCAATCGCGACGGTGTACTGACCCGGGAAGGCGGACTCCACCTCAACGCCTAC
>Ga0316194_10003686_pt1 | contig 10637 bp, 8 predicted proteins | sample CroRivsedime1_MG_FD_204936 | JGI IMG/M metagenome (GOLD analysis project Ga0316194, IMG submission 204936) | Coastal sediment microbial communities from Maine, United States - Cross River sediment 1 | ecosystem: Environmental > Aquatic > Marine > Coastal > Sediment | place: USA: Maine... | reverse complement strand
GTCAAGCTGTTGCGAGGATCATACATCGTTCGTAACAAGCCCTCTATGGCAAGTTTCGGGTTGCCGGACTGCTTGACGCCTTCCACTGTTTCCAGCAGTGCCGAGAGCCCTTCAAGCGCGTAGTACTCACACTGCATCGGAATCAACACGCTGTCGGCCGCCAGCAGCGCGTTAAGCGTCAGGATGTTGAGCGACGGTGGACAATCGATGATCACAAAATCGTAATCGACAGCTGCCTCCAGACATTCGGCTAGGCGCCGTTCCCGATTGTCCAGCTGGAGCAATTCTACTTCTGCTGCGGTCAGGTCGGTATTTGACGGCACAACTTCGTAACCGCCATGGCACTTGACCGCAAGCTCAGCCAGGGGAACACCGTCGATCAGCCAATCGTAAGTGCTGCGCTCGACTGTCGACTTATCGACCCCGGAGCCCATGGTGGCGTTGCCCTGTGGATCCAGATCCACCAGCAGAACCCGACTACCCGACAGCGCCAGTGAAGCGCTTAGGTTGACGCTGGTAGTGGTTTTGCCGACACCACCTTTCTGGTTCGCTACTGCGATGGTTCTAGCCACGCCCGTTATCCATCCGATTTGTGGTCATCAATGATCACCACTTCGTGAGGTTGTTCAAGCCCGGGGATATATCGTTGTTCACACCTGGCGCCGCTCGGCGCAACCAACTGGTTTTTGCCGGTCGCTGCCATCACGATCAACCGACCCTGCGGCTTCAGCAGCCTTCTGACCAATTGCCAAACCTGCTCAGCAGGGGCGACCGCTCGACTGGTCACGCAATGAAAAGCCGCGTCATGATCAACTGCAAGCGCCTCAACATCCACGCAGATCACGCGGGTGTTCGCCAGATCAAGCGTGCTGATCGCCTGTTCTAAAAACCGACACTTGCGCTGATGCCGGTCGAGCAGAACAAATTCGCGCTCAGGATTAGCTACCGCCAGCGGTATTCCCGGAAAACCACCCCCGCTGCCGAAATCCAGTATCCGCTCTCCGATCAGCAGCGAGGTAATGCTCAGGCTGTCCAGAATGTGCCGCGACCATAGCCGGTCGATGTCTTTTCGTGACATCAGATTGAAATGGCGATTCCACTTCTCCATCAGCGCCGCAAACTGAGCCAGCTGCTGCGCCTGATGCTCACTGATGGCGACATCAATGCGGGCCGCCTGGGCAACAATCGTCTCAGGCTGCGCCAGTGTCAGAGCTGTCACTGGGTGCCGCCGAAGCTCGTCTGCTCTGTGTTTGCGGCAAGATTGCCCGGGCCACTTTTGCGAGCGTGAACCAGCAGCAGCGACAGGGCTGCCGGGGTAATGCCTGGAATCCTTGAGGCTTTTGCCAGCGTGGCCGGGCGCGCTGCCGAAAGCTTCAGCTGCAGCTCTTTCGACAGGCCGGAAATACCGTCGTAGTCAAGATCCACCGGCAGCGACATACCTTCGTGTCGACGGATCTTCTCAATTTCTGCGCTCTGGCGCTTGATGTAGCCGGCATATTTGATCTCAGTATCTGCCTGCTGCAGCAGCGCGGCGTCAACGCCGGTCAAATCAACACCCGCATGCTGAGCTAGTGGTCCGGTCAGCGTCTGTAAAGCCATACCCGGCCTGCGCAGGTAGCCGGCCAGATCCGTTTCTTTTCGAACCGATTCGCCGGAGGCCTCTGCCAGCGACTTCGCCAGCTTGGTTTCTGGATTGATCTGGACGCCGGCTACTGCCTCAAGCAGGGTATCCAGCCGCATCTTCTTGTCAGTAAAAGCCTGCCAGCGCCGCTCACCAACCAGACCGAGCTCTCGCCCCTTCGGCGTGAGTCGTTGATCAGCGTTGTCTTCTCGCAGGCGCAGCCGGAATTCAGCACGGGAAGTGAACATCCGATAGGGCTCTTTGGTGCCGAGATTAATCAGATCGTCGACAAGCACGCCAAGATAAGCTTCATCTCTAGCTGGGCACCAGGCGTCAAGGCCACTGACCTTTCGAGACGCATTGAGGCCAGCCAGCAGCCCTTGAGCTGCCGCCTCTTCGTAGCCGGTGGTGCCGTTAATCTGTCCGGCGAAAAACAGTCCTTCCAGCGCTTTGGTTTCCAGCGAGTAGTGAAGGTCCCTCGGATCAAAAAAGTCATACTCAATCGCATAACCGGGGCGGGTTATATGGGCTGCCTCGAATCCACGGATACTTCTGACCAGTTCGATCTGAACGTCGAACGGCAGGCTGGTGGAAATCCCGTTCGGATAAAGCTCGTTGTTATTCAGGCCTTCCGGTTCAACAAATATCTGGTGACGCACCCGTTCGGCGAAGCGCACCACCTTGTCTTCTATACTCGGACAGTAGCGGGGTCCTTCGCCTTCAATCACGCCGGTATACAGCGGCGATCGATCCAGTGCGGCCAGAATCATGTCGTGAGTACGTACGTTGGTTTCCGTCACGTAGCAGCTGACCTGACGCGGTCGGTCAGCAAGTCCGTGGGCTTCGTGCAGATAAGAAAGATACGGTGTCGGCACATCACCCGGCTGTTCTTCCAGCACGCTAAAGTCGACGCTCCGGCCGTCGATCCGGGGCGGAGTACCGGTTTTCAGGCGGTCGACGCGAAACGGCAGCGCTCGCAGCCGTTGCGACAGAATGTTCGCAGGCGCATCTCCAGCTCGGCCGCCCGGGTGATTTTCCAGCCCGATATGAATTCGCCCACCCAGAAAAGTCCCCGTAGTCAGAACAACAGCACCACCTCGAAAACGAAGACCCATCTGGGTGTCTACACCAACAACCCGACCCTGCTCGACAACAAGATCCACCACGGACTGTTGAAACAGCAACAGGTTGGGTTGTTCTTCCAGGAGCTCTCGAACCGCCTGACGATACAGCTGCCGATCCGCCTGGGCACGGGTTGCCCGAACGGCAGGTCCCTTGCTCGCGTTGAGGATGCGATACTGGATCCCGGCACGATCAGCCGCTTTGCCCATGATGCCGTCCAGGGCGTCAATTTCCCGAACCAGATGGCTTTTGCCGATACCACCAATGGCCGGATTACAGGACATCTGGCCAACGGTTTCTAGGCTCTGAGTCAGAAGCAGGGTCCGGGCACCCGTTCGGGCAGCCGCCATCGCGGCCTCTGCGCCTGCGTGGCCGGCTCCAATCACAATGACGTCAAAACTGTCGGGGTAATCACTCATGGGTCGTTCGCCTGATGCACCCGGGAGAATGGGCCGCGCAGTATACCCATGTCCCTGAAGTTGTTGAACGGATCATGCGGGTCGTTTACTTGCCTATGCAGAAGTTGGAGAAGATCTCCCCGAGCAATTCGTCCGGCGTCAGTTCTCCCACAATTTCACCCAGGGCGAGATGCGCAAGCCGCAACTCTTCGGCAATCAGTTCCGCTGAGCCGGAATCCAGATCGAGGCTGGTTGCCAGGTGCCCGGCGACTTTCTCCAAAGCCTGGAGATGACGCTGGCGCGCGGTGAAAGCAGCTTCCGGCGCTTGATAGCCGACGCGCTGCTGGATCAGGGAGACCAGTTTTTCAATCCCGGCCCCCGTCACCGCAGAGATCTGCACGTCACCCAAGGTGGAGACGCTTTCAGGTCCGGATAACACCAGGTCGAGCTTGTTGCCCACGCGAATGACCCGCGCCTGATCCAGCTCCTCAAGTGCTGTTGTTTCGCCAACATCGGGTTGGGTCAGATCGGTTAGCCAGAGCACGATGTCTGCCTCGCGGCCCTGATGCAGGGCCCGCCGCACACCCTCGCGCTCAACCAGATCCCGAGTTTCCCGCAGGCCGGCCGTGTCCACCATCTCTACCGGCAGTCCGCCGATCTGCACGGGAACACGGACCAGATCTCTTGTCGTCCCGGGTATCTGAGTGACGATAGCCCGCTCTTCACCTGCCAGTCGGTTGAGCAGGCTCGACTTGCCGACATTGGGTGGTCCGAGCAATGCAAGACTGATCCCATCACGCAACAAAACCCCTTGTGCAGACGCTTGCTGCAGCGCCACCAGGCCCTGCTGGATAGTACCGATACGCCCGGCAACATCACCAGATTCCAGCAGATCAATGTCCTCATCGACAAAATCGATCGAGGCTTCAACATAAACCCGCAAGCTGAGCACCTGCTCATCCAGCGCATGAACCTGACGGGAAAACTCACCCGCGAGTGAGCGATTTGCTGCCCTGACGGCGGTAGCTGAAGACGACGCAATCAGGTCGGCTACAGCCTCCGCCTGGGCGAGATCCATTTTGCCATTGAGGTAGGCGCGCTCGGTGAACTCGCCCGGTCGCGCCAATCGGGCGCCCGCTTCGAGCAACGCACCAAGCAGCATCTGCAACACTACCGGGCCACCATGGCCCTGAAACTCGACCACGTCTTCACCGGTGAAGGAGTTGGGCCCGGAAAAGCAAATAACCAGACCTGAATCGATGACTTCGCCTTCGGCATCCCGGAATCTTCGCAACCGGGCGATTCTTGGTTCACCGAGCGAACCTGACACGGCTGCCGCGACCGGCAAAGCTTCGGGGCCGGATAGCCTGACAACACCAATACCGGCCGGGCCGGGTGCTGTCGCGACCGCGGCAATCGTGTCGACCTCGAGACTCGATCCCGAAGCCCGAGTGCTCATCTCAGGTTTTCTCAGCCTGGGCCTTCTCTGTCTGTCGGATCACATACCATTGCTGGGCGACCCCGAGAATGTTGTTTACCAGCCAGTACAGCACCAGCCCGGCAGGAAAGAACAGGAACAACACAGTGAACATCACGGGCATCAGCTTCATCATCTTCATCTGCATCGGGTCGCCAACCGCCGGGCTGAGCAGCTGCTGGACAAACATGCTCGCACCCATCAGTAACGGCAGGATGAAAAATGGATCCATCACCGCCAGATCGTTGATCCAGCCGAAAAATGGTGCCTGACGCAGCTCGACGCTTTCGAACAGCACCCAGTACAGGGCAATAAAGATCGGCATAGGCAGCAGCATCGGCAGACAACCCCCCAGAGGATTGACCTTCTCCTTCTTATATAAGGCCATCATCTCGGCAGAAAGCTTCTGACGGTCGTCTGCGTAACGCTCCTGCAGCTTTTTCATCTGGGGACCCACTCGGCGCATGTTGGCCATGGATTTGTAGCTGGCCGCGCTGAGAGGGTAAAGCACCGCTTTGACCAGAACCGTCAACAGAATGATTGCGACACCCCAGTTACCTGAAAAACTATGCAGCCAGTCCAACAGGTAGAACAGAGGAACGGCCAACCACCACAGAAAGCCGTAGTCGACGGTCAGGTTCAGGTTCGGGGCAATTTTTTCCAGGATCAGCTGATTTTTTGGCCCAGCGTAAAACTGTGCCTTCCAGACGCCAGCCTCACCAGGCGCAACTTCCTGAAGCGGCGCGGTAAAGCCGAAAACATAAGTGCCATCGTTGCGCCGGTTACCGTAGAAGGTGTTTTCCTGTTCAGGATTAGCAACCCAGGCACTGAGAAAATAGTGCTGCAGAAAAGCCATCCAGCCACCCTGAACACGGTTTCTATAGGGTTCTTCCTCGAGGTCATCGAACTCGATCTTTTCATAGCGATCTTCATTCGTGGTCAGAGCGGCACCAAGGTAAGGCTGCGGGCCCATCGAGAAGCTATCGCTGCCAGGTGGTTCATGATCGTCTCGTTTGATCTGCCCGAACAGACTGGCACTGAAGACTTCGCTGCTGGTGTTGGTCAGCTCGTAGCGGACGTCGAACAGGTAGTCATTGCGACGGAAGTCATAGACCTTCTTCACTTCCTGGCCGTTATGCATCGTACGTAGAACGACCGATAACGTATCCGCGTCACCTAGCTCGAAGTGCTCAGCAACAGCCGTGAAGGTCGGACGTCCGGAACTATCTGTTCCATCTTTGCCGATCAGACCGCTCTGCGAGATATAGGTGCGATTCAGACCGTTGTCCAGCAGCAGGAAGGGCAGATCTGGTTGGTCCAGTGAGATCGGATATCCGGGCAGTTCAACGCGAACCACGTCACCACCCAAACGATCTATCCACAGGTTCAGTACATCTGTATGTATCTTAATAAGCCGATCGGAGGCCGCTGGAGCGGCCGCTGGCGCAACCGGCGCAGCTGCACCATCGATCAGGGAAACATCTGGAACGTCGCTGGCCGTATCGGCGGCTGGCGCAGTCGGGACGTCCGCAGCCGGCAACTGCTGGGTGCTATCTGCTTGCTGTGGCATGGGCGCTGAGGCATAACTGGTCGCTTCCGCGCCGGTAATATAATCATCGTTCCAGGCGAGGATCATCAGATAGCCAGTGGCAGCAAGACCAATAAGCAGAATGATGCGCTGAATTTCAGTTGGGAGCATTTCGCTTGCGTTCTCGGTTAACTCTCGCGTCCGGAATGGGGCGACGAGCTGGCGGTTGCCTCGGGTACAGGGTCAAAACCGCCGGGGTTAAAAGGGTGGCATCGGAGCAGCCGGCGAACCGTCAGCCAGACACCTCGCATGACACCGTGCTGGGCTAAGGCGTCCAGCGCGTAATGAGAGCAGGTGGGGTGAAACCGGCACTGATTGCCGATGAACGGGCTCAGCGTGAACTGATAGCCGCGAATCAGTGTTCGCAGGCAATATTCAGGAATCTGCTGGATGTTCACAGGCCTTTTTCTCCAGATCCGCAAATAGCCGGTTCAACAGTTGATGCAGTTCCTGGTCAGGAACGCTTCCCACCACCCTGACGACCAGGTCGTAGCCGCCAAGAGCATAACGAGCGCGCCTAAATCGATCGCGGATGATTCGTTTCACCCGGTTTCGCGCGTGAGCGCGGGCGATAGCCTTCTTACCGACAATGAGCCCAAGCCGGGCGCTGTGCATTCTATTCCGAACGGCGGCGATACGTAATGGCCCTGCACCTAATCGATGATCCGGTTTTCGTAAGGCGGCTTCAAACTGGCTGGGCCGCGTCAAACGTGCAGAGCGCGGAAAAGAGGACACTGGGAGCGAATGTGCTGGAGCTTCGGTCATCCCCGAGCTTAAACCCGGGAATTCGGCAAAGTTATGATTACCGTGTCGGCAGCAATCAAACGCTCAGGCGCTTGCGACCTTTGGCTCTGCGGGCATTGAGGACTTTGCGGCCACCGCGGGTAGCCATGCGAGCTCGGAACCCGTGGGTGCGATTGCGCTTCAGGTTACTTGGCTGGAATGTTCGCTTCATGGTGCGCTCAGTCTGGTTTCGAAAAATTACCGCCTGACTCGACCCGCACACCGAAACGGAGTGCTTGGCTGAACAGGGGGCGCGATTTTAGGTATCGAGCTACTGCCTGTCAACGGCCTAATTGCCGACATTTTCACATGACCCGGCGAAACCTGTTTTGCGGAGTTCGGAGGAAATAAATAGTAAGAAGGTTTTTTATATATAGGTTTATGGTTGTTGTTTATTGGTGGCGGTCCTGCCTGTGGAAAAGGCCAAAAAAGACGTTGGTGACAGGGCTTTAGCGTGGCGGTCAGGCTGTGTAAAAGCCTTGTACTGCGGCCCTGGAGCCTGTGGATTGAACGGGATAAGTCTTCATCCACAGTTATCCACAAATGTTATCCACAGGTTCTTCAGCAGTTTGCTCACACTGTAGTCGGCTGAAATTTTTTTCCGTGCAGGTTAGTTCAGGTAGCTAAGCGTTTGAATTTACTGTCTATCCTGAGAAAGCTAAGAAATATGCAGGTGAGCGCGTAGCAAAGAGAGGATCATCATGATTAGAATTGCTGGCACAACAACGACAAAAACATTTCGCTCTGCCGTTTCAAAATAACGAATACAGTTATAGGAAATGCGTGCAGGGCTTCGCGGCTTTTGGGGGCACAATAGGTGGGACGTTCCGTTTGGCATAAATGCCTAGATCGGTTACAGGACGAACTTTCGTCTCAACAATTTAATACCTGGATCCGGCCTTTGCAGGCCCGTGCCGATGACCGGCGCGTACACATTCTGGCACCGAACAGATATGTTAAAAACCAGGTTCAATCGGCATATTTCGACCGAATTACCGAGTTGCTTCAGCAACTCGGTGAACCGGGTGAAGAGCTTGAAGTCTGTCTGGACATAGGTGCACTGGTGGATACAGACAGTGAACTGGAGGTGGAAAAAGCCCCGGTTCGAGCGGATGGGTCTGGAGGTGTGTCTGAGCGTTACGCAGGAGCACATCAGCTCAACGGCGAATTTACTTTTTCCACGTTTGTCGAAGGTAAATCCAATGAGATGGCAAAAGCGGCTGCCTCTCAGGTAGCGCTGAACGCCGGGAAGTCCTACAACCCGCTGCTGCTTTATGGCGGCGTGGGTCTCGGCAAGACACATCTGATGCAGGCGGTGGGTAACCAGGTCAAAGCGGAGAATCCTAATGCGAAGGTGGTTTATCTGCATTCCCAGCGCTTTGTGCAGGATATGGTTCGCGCGCTCCAGCAGGGCACAATGCAGGACTTCATGCAGTACTACCGCTCTGTGGATATGCTGCTGATCGACGACATTCAGTTTTTTGCCAAGAAGCTCCGGTCACAGGAAGAATTTTTCCATGTCTTCAACGGGCTGTTGGAGCGGGGTCACCAGATGGTGCTGACCTGTGATCGCTATCCGCGTGAAATTGATGGCCTCGAAGAGCGTTTGAAGTCCCGGTTTGTCTGGGGTCTGACAGTCGAGGTGGAACCGCCTGAACTGGAAACCCGGGTGGCAATCCTGATGAAGAAGGCTGAGGCCGAACAGATTGACCTGGATTCTGCTGTCGCCTTTTTCATTGGTGAACGCATCCGCTCTAACGTCAGAGAGCTCGAAGGCGCGCTACGGCGGGTAATTGCCAACGCCCGGTTCACTGGTAGCAGGATCACCATCGATCAGGTGAAACGCGCGCTGCGGGATCTGCTGGCGATTCAGGATCGCCAGGTAGGCATGGACAATATTCAGAGGACTGTTGCCGAGTACTACAACATCAAGATTTCCGATATTCTGTCAAAGCGTCGCAACCGCACGATAGCCCGACCCAGGCAGGTAGCAATGGCGCTTGCGAAGGAGCTAACCAATCACTCGCTTCCGGAGATCGGCGAAGCTTTTGGTGGTCGTGATCACACTACGGTGCTGCACGCCTGTCGAAAGGTCGCAGAACTGCGGGAAAGCAATACAGACGTCGCCGAAGACTACAAGAATCTCAATCGCTTACTGGGGAGTTAGCGGTTCGTTGTTGATTTCGGCTGGGATCGAATGCGATCTCGAGTGACGGATAGCGTTAGGCATACAGCAACGGTCAGTCCATTCGACCGTTGCAGAGATCGGATAGAAGGTAATCATGAAATTCTCTACGGATCGTGAATCGCTGCTGCGTGCTCTGCAGTTGGTGACAGGCGTGGTTGAGCGTCGGCAGACTCTGCCGGTGCTTTCAAATCTTCTGTTTGTCGCGAAAGACGGCGCGCTGGCGATTACGGGGACGGATCTGGAGGTCGAGTTGATAGCGCAGATCAGCGACGGCATTGAGATTACTCAGGATGGTGAAGCGACAATTCCGGCGCGCAAGCTGGCAGATATCTGGCGCTCTCTTCCGGATGACGCCAGCGTTAAGGTTGAAGCTTCCGGAGATAAAGCAATTGTTCGCTCAGGGCGCAGCAGATTTACCCTGGCAACCCTGCCGGCGGCAGATTTTCCACGAGTTGAGAATAGTCCAGGTGACCTGGAATTTTCGCTGCCTCAAAAAGCATTGCGCAAGCTGATTGACCAAGTGTCTTTTTCGATGGCTCAGCAGGATGTGCGCTATTTTCTTAACGGAATGTTGCTTGAGGTGACGCCGCAACTGATCCGGACTGTGGCGACCGACGGTCACAGACTGGCGATGGCCACTTTGACTGGCGCGGGTGGAGGCAATGATCGTTCTCAGGCGATTGTGCCACGCAAAGGTGTGCTTGAACTCGGCCGGCTTCTTGATAATGAGGAAGGCGATGTCACTGTGCAGTTGAGCAGCAATCATCTTCGAGTAACTCAAGGTGCGTTCACTCTGACCACCAAGCTGGTCGACGGTAAGTTTCCGGATTATGAAAAGGTGGTACCAAAAGACGCTGGTCGGGCAATCACTGGTGATCGTGAGTCGATGAAACAGGCTTTTGCTCGCGCTTCCATTCTATCCAATGAAAAATATCGGGGAGTGCGGCTGATTGTCGACGGTGAGTTGATGACGATCCAGGCAAATAACCCTGAACAGGAAGAAGCCGAAGAAGTCATCCCGATTGACTATGAAGGCGATCGTCTTGAGATAGGTTTTAACGTCAGCTACCTGCAGGATGTTCTGTCTGTGCTCGGTACTGAACAGGTTCAGATCAGTGTTTCGGACGCTAACAGTAGTGCGCTGATCGAGGGTATGGGTAACGATGACGCGGTATATGTCGTCATGCCGATGCGTCTCTAGTCTGGACTATCTTTCGGCGCGACATGCGCTTTAAGCAGCTTATTGTAAAACACGTTCGTAATCTTACGGACCTGGATGTGCAGCTCAATCCTGGGCTGAACCATTTTTTCGGCAGTAACGGTGCTGGTAAAACAGCGGTGCTGGAGTCTATCCATCTGCTCTGTCGTGGACGGTCGTTTCGCAGCCCACTGCTCCGTGATGTAATTACTCGGGGAGAGGACTCTTTGCTTGTCCGGGCACAGTGGCATGACGAGTTTCT
>Ga0316194_10003685_pt1 | contig 10640 bp, 7 predicted proteins | sample CroRivsedime1_MG_FD_204936 | JGI IMG/M metagenome (GOLD analysis project Ga0316194, IMG submission 204936) | Coastal sediment microbial communities from Maine, United States - Cross River sediment 1 | ecosystem: Environmental > Aquatic > Marine > Coastal > Sediment | place: USA: Maine... | reverse complement strand
CGTTTTGGCGGGCACCAGGTCCTCGGTAACGAGATACCAGCTCAGAAAAAGATCCGCCTGCTGGCTCGCAGGCACAACTTCAATGCCTTTGCGGGCAAGCTCCTGGGCAAGGGCACTGTTGATACGACGGATCTGCGCATCGCTGACCTGGATGGTGGCGGCATCGGTGCGGCTGGCCGGTTCAATATAGATCTTGTCGACTCCGGAAAAATCGTACTGCCTGTCATACGTCATCTCGGTGGTAGGCGCTGCGGGTGCGGTGCTGCAGGCGCTGATGAGCGGTATCAGGAGAAGCGCGGTAAAACGGCGTATCCGGTAGAGTGTCATCGTCGAGTTCCCTGTGATCGATGCCGCATTATAGTCATTCAGCCGTGCTGGGATATACCGGTGCCCGCCTACCCATCGCGGGTATCTGGGGAAAGGGATAGAAGTCTCGCCAATCCTCGCCGAACTCGACCGTAATCGTGCGATCGAAGGCCTCCAGGTAACACCGGGCCATCGCCTCGTCCAGCTCCGGGGTTGTCACCTCCCCCACCAGAACAGCGGCCTCCATGAGCCCCTCTGCCCGCAGGCGCTGTGTGGGCGGCACATCATCGCCGGCGGCCAGCGCGGCAAACATCGCTGCCCAGCGGGCCTGTATCTCTGACTGCAGTATTCCCAATTGTCTGATTTCCCTTCGCTGGTCGCGGCTCTATGGGGCTACCCATACGCAAATTCTATCTCCAAGTATGCTGCGCCCGCCAAAACAGTTAAAGTCTGGAGCCACAATGAACCGCTAACTGACCAGGACACCCCATACCGTGTATCGCTTACAACAACTATTGCTCTCACTGCTCGTAATCACCGTAATTGGCGCAAGTCCTGGCTGGGCCAGGGATGCGGCGGTAGAAGAGCCCCTTATCATTGACTTCAAAGAGCGCTTCCTGCCAGTGGTAGCCCGCAGTGGTATGGTCGTAGGGCCGGAACAACTGGCGTCGGAAATCGGCAGCCGTATCCTGCAGCAGGGGGGTAACGTGGTGGACGCTGCCGTTGCCACGGGTTTCGCCCTGGCGGTCACCTATCCCCGGGCAGGCAACCTCGCCGGGGGCGGCTTCATGCTGATCCATCTGGCTGAAGGTAACCGCCAGGTGTTTATCGACTATCGCGAATCTGCGCCCGCTGCGGCCAGCCGCGACATGTTCCTGGGCGAAGATGGCAAGATCGATCTCATGCGTATGTACTTCAGCCTGCAGTCATCAGGCGTGCCGGGCACAGTAGCCGGAATGCTTCACGCACTGGAGACCTACGGCAGTATGAGTCGTGAGCAGGTGCTGGCGCCAGCGATCGCGCTCGCCGAAGAGGGCTTCCCGGTGTCTTTCGCACTCACCTACGAACTGGCAAACCAGGGCAAGCGGCTGCGTAACAACCCGGAATCACTGCGCCTGTTTTTCAAGCCTGATGGAAGCGCCTACGAAATCGGTGAGATCTGGCGCCAGCCGGACCTGGCCTGGACGCTGCGCCAGATTTCCCAGCACGGCGTGGATGCTTTCTATACAGGCGAAATCGCAAAACGAATAGTGGCCGCTATGCAGGCGGGCGACGGCCTGATCACCCTGCAGGACCTGGCTGACTATCGCGTGATCGAGCGCCCTCCGCTGCGCGGCACATTCCGGGAGTTCGAGGTTGTGTCTGCGCCACCCCCCTCATCCGGTGGTGTACACATCCTCCAGATACTCAACCTGCTTGAGGGGGATGACCTGGCGGGCATGGGCCATAACACCGCCGCCTACCTGCACCTGTTGGCCGAGAGCATGAAGCTGGCCTATGCCGATCGCAGCGAATACCTGGGAGATCCGGATTTCGCCCCCGTACCGGTTGCCGAATTGACAGACAAGGCCTATGCGGCGCGGCAGCGCAAAATGATAGACCCTGGCAAGGCCACCCCTTCTACCACCATCGCCCCCGGCAGTGCGCTACTGCGCGAAAGCATGGACACCACCCACTACTCGATAGCCGACGACAAGGGCAATATGGTGAGCAACACCTATACGCTCAATGCCAGCTTCGGCTCCGCCATCGCGGTGCCGGGTACCGGCATGTTGCTCAACAACGAGATGGGCGATTTCGCTGCCCAACCGGGCAAACCCAACCCGTTCGGACTGGTGCAGGGTGAAAGCAACCGTATCGAAGGCGGCAAACGCCCGCTGTCATCGATGAGCCCCACCATCGTGTTCCGTGACGGCAAGCCCTGGCTGGCTACCGGCAGCCCCGGCGGCAGCCGCATCATCACCACCGTGCTACAAACGCTGCTCAACGCGATGGCCTTTGACATGAATATTGCTACCGCGGGCATCAGTGCGCGTATTCACCACCAGTGGCTGCCCGACGAGATCCTGGCTGAAGAAGGCATCAGTCCCGATACCGTGAGACTGCTGGAGCAGATGGGCCATACGGTAAAACTGGGGGGACGCACGATCGGCCGCACCGAGTCCATCATCTGGGAAAATGGCTGGCTGCTCGGTGCGACCGACACGCGCCGACCCCAGGGTTGGGTGGCAGGTTTTTAGGGCACTCTCAGCTTGGCAGTCTGGCGACTGATAGCGACCAACTCACCGGCGCTGTCCCAGAACTCGCCGTCCTCCTCAATGACGCCGCGGGTGAGGTGACGCGAATAGAACCTCGCCTGCAGTGGGCCCGGCGATGGCTGGGCCCTTACCTGCACGGTAAGCTCGATCGTCGGCACCCAGCGCAATGGGCCAAAAATCGTGAACGCGGGTGGCGCGAATGCGTCGGCGAACATCAACAGTGAGATCGTATCCGGGGCCGCCTCGTCGCGGTGCCTTATCCAGCCGCGGAACTCGCCCGTACCGTTGGGCTCGCGCCGACTGAACACCTCCACACCGCTGACCAGCCGTATTTCCACCCGCTCGCGAAAAAACTCGACCCTGTCCTGACCGCTGGGGGTGCACGCTTCCCAAGGCGGGTATTGGGGGCGGGGTTTGGCAAACCAGGTCTCACCCTGCAGCGCTGACAAATCGGCATAGGCTGCCGTAACCTGCACTTTCAGTTCTCCGCCCTGAAACATCTGCAGCGTGGCGTGGGTCGTGTTGCGGCCATTGCGCAAAACCTCGACACGGCAGTCAACAGGCCCCAGTAGCGTGGGTGAAAGATAGAAGGCATTGACGGAAAGCGGATCACGATGGGGCAATGCCTGCCTCAGCACCTGGCCAGCTACCGCCAGGACATAACCGCCGTTGGGTACCTCGCCAATGCGCCAACCGGGGTGAAGTTCACCGCGCCATAGATCCTCGGCCACCTGTTGTACCGCCGTCTCGTTTGCAAACTGGCTCATCCGGTCTCCCGTCGGTTGTTCAATAATTCGCACTGGCCGGAGGCGACCGGGGCAGCGAGCGCGTATTTTGTCTGCCGCTGGCGGTAATGTATATACTTGGGGCCCAGTGCCCTGTTTTGGAATAAACCCCGCGCCATGCACCGATGTAACGAGATCCAGAATGAGTCAGGTCGCCTCTAGGATGCGTGCCGCAAGACTACTACTGGGCCTGCTGCTGGCCATCAACCCTGCCACGAGAGCGTCTGAAGACCCAACGGCGACAGGTGCAGAGCCCGGCGTCAGTGTTTCGGAACAATCCTTGTTGAATGCTATCAGTCAGATTGAGTCCCGCGATGGCGCCTACTCAGCCGCCCTCCCGGAACAGATGCTGAGCCTGGGGCTGGCACTGCAGCAACAGGAGCGCCACAGTGAGGCGCTGGCGACCTTCAAGCGAGGCGTGCACCTGGCACGCATCAATAATGGGCTGTATTGCCCTGAACAGATTCCGTTGCTCAAGGGCGAGATAAAGAGCGCCATAGCGCTGGGTGAATACGGTCGTGTGGACGAACTGCAGGAATACCTGTACCGGGTGCAACTGCGCGGCATGGAAAGCGGCACTGAGCGGGCGGCCGCACTGGTGCAGCAGGCCAACTGGCAATTCAACGCGTATCAACTGGGAATAGGCGAGCTGCGATCGGAGCGCCTGGTCAGCATGTGGGACCTCTACCGGCAGGCCTGGACGGATATCAGCGAGAGCAAAGGTGAACTGTCCCCCGATTTACTGCCCGCGCTGCACGGTATGCTGCGCACCCAGTACCTGATCAGCGACTACCGGGCTGAAAATGAAAACCCGGGCAGCGCCTTCAGCTCAAGCGCGCTAAACCCGTCAACCAGTCAATTGAATGCATTCCGCTCGCAAAACTACGACCTTGGGCGCACCATAATTCTCGCCATATACCGGATACAGGAGACCAGCAAGGGTGCTGACAGCGAGGAGGCCGCGGCGGCATTGGTGGCACTGGGCGACTGGGCGCTATGGAACAACAAACGCAACGATGCCACCAAAACGTACCAGCTGGCACTGGCGGAACTTGCGGCACGCGATGGTGCCAAACCACAGGAGGCGCGCCTGTTTGCCGAGCCCGTGCCATTGCCTGACATCAGTGGCCTGCGGAGATTGCCGCCGCCGGTAAGCACCCAACAGGGCAATATACTGGTAGAATTCGGCGTGGACGTACGGGGAGAGGTGGTAGACCTGGTGCGACTGGACACAAACACAGACAGTGACGCCGTGGCCATCCGCCTGATGCGGCGGTTGCGCAATACGCTATTTCGCCCCCGCTTCGAGGCAGGTGAGCCGGCAGCCATGGATAAATTGGTCAGGGCATATGACATCAAACCGTAATACCGTGTCTTTAACGGCTCAACTGGCAGGCATTTGCGCCCTCTGCCTGCTGCTGGGCGGCTGTCCCAGCGCGAGCACGCCTACCGCCCCGCAGACCACGCCGAGCACCCCTCCGCCCACGCCGCCCCCTAGCAGCAGCGGCAGCCCCTCAAGCAGCCAGAGCTCCGAAAGCAGTTCACCCAGCAACCCCTCGAGCAGCTCGTCGGGCAGTCAGAGCCAGCAAGGTAGTGCGTCCAGCGAGTCTTCTGGCGAGCAGGGATCAGCCGATTCAAGCGCCGGCAGCGAGTCATCCGGCGCACAGGCGTCTTCCAGCCCCGGCCAGGCGGGCGGCCAAAGCGGGAATGCCGATCTCGGGGAATTCCCCCAGGGCGAGGCACCCGGTGCAAGCGGCCAGCAGACGGCAGACGCAGCGGACGGGGGCGACGCCGGTTCCGGTGAACCGGGTTTCGAGGCCACCGGCGGCAGCGCCGGCAGCGAAGCGGTACCGGACCTGACCGACGAACCCAGCTTTGAAGACGTCATGGCCGGGATGGAAGAGGCAATGGGCGAGTCCGGCGCCGGCCAGGACCCGGCCACCGGCGGTGGCCAGCCCGGTGCAGCTGGCAGCCAGGGCTCCAGCGGCGCAACAGCGGGCACACAAGCCGGCGGCAGTGCAGGCGCCGGCGGTTACTATGGCGTGCCAGGAGGCACCGCCGGGAGTGGCTCGTCAGGGCCGTTGACGCCTGCAGAGCAGGTAGCGATTCTGGATGCCAGGCTGGAAAAAGGCACCGGCGAGTTCGATTCAATGATACTTGAGGAACAGAGCGAGCAGCGCAGTGCAGCGCGGCAGCGCCCCCAGAGCAGTCAGTCCCAGTCCGGTCAATCGGGCAGCGGTGGCGGTGGGGCCGGCTCTGGAGGCGGCGTGGCGGATGCCGGCGAGTATGGCGGCGGCGGGGGTGGCTACAGCACCGGCGGCGGAATGGGCGGCGTCGGGGGTGGCAGTGGCGAAATCCCGCAGGACACAGCCAAATACCCGCCACCCAAAGACATTCCCAGTGGCAACGATGACGATGTCGTAGCCCGCCAGTTGCGCGAGGCCGCCATGCGCGAAGAAGACCCCGCGGTACGGGAAAAGCTGTGGGATGAATACCGCAAGTACAAGGGCATCAGCAAATGAAGGTGCTGCGCCCGCTGATCGCAGTCATCCTGGCTACCCTGCTGGGAGCCTGTGTCAGTCAGACTATCAAGACCACCTCGGTACCGAGGCTGGACAGCGCCACAGCGGAGGTGGCCGAGGCCCAGCTGCTGGATGTGGGAATTTCAATATTTGACCCGGGTATCGCCGATTATGAAGAAGGTGAACAAACCTACCCGGAAGTGCGCAAGGCCGAGGCCCGCTTCATGCCCTTTCTGCTGGCTGAAGCCATGCAGGACAGCGGTGCCTGGGGTGCGGTGCGGGTAGCGCCCAACCCCAAGCAGATCAATGATCTGGTCGTCACCGGCAAGATCCTGCATTCAGACGGCGAGGAACTGAAACTCCGCATAAAGGCCGTTGATTCCCGCCGCCAGGTCTGGCTGGAGAGGGATTATACCGGGGTCGCTAGTCGCTATGCCTATGAAACCACCACGCGCAACAAGTACGACCCCTTCCAGGCGGTCTATAACACCATAGCGAACGATTTGCTGGAGCAGCAGGAGAAGCTGCAACTGGGCGACCGGGAAGACATTCGCCTGGTAACCGAGCTGCTGTTTGCCCGCAGTTTCTCGCCCGAAGCGTTCGAAGGCTATCTGGGCGAGGACCGCAATGGCCAATACGAGATTCTCCGCCTGCCCGCAAAAAACGATCCCATGCTGGAACGGGTTGCCAGCATCCGCGAACGGGATCAGATGTTCATCGATACCCTGCAAGAGTATTACCGCAGTTTCGGCATCGAGATGAACGGTCCCTACCAGGAATGGCGCAAGGAAAGCTTTGAAGAGGCAGTGGCATTGCAGCAGCTGCAGTCAGAGAGCACTCGCCAGATGATTGCCGGCGGCATTGCCCTGCTGGCCGGCATCGCCGCGGCGACCACCGGCGACAGCTCGACCACCCAGATAGCGGGACAGGTTGCCGTCCTGGGCGGTGGCTACCTGCTCAAGAGTGGCCTGGAAAAACGCAATGAAGCCCAAATCCACGTGCAGGCGCTGGAGGAGCTGGGCATGTCCCTGGAAGCAGAAATTACACCACAGGTCATCGAGCTGGAGGACCGTACTGTGACTCTGCACGGCAACGTCGAGGACCAGTATGCCCAGTGGCGCGAACTGCTGGCGGACATCTACGCCGCGGAAATCGGCGCCCTTGAGCCCCCTACAAACAGCACCGCCTCAACTGATAAACTCTGACCCGATTCTGAACCCACAAGGCTCCACCACCGCATGCCATCCCACAATGAGCAAGTACAGCCTACCCCGTTTGATGTGGTGGCACCCACCCCTGCAGAGCCGACCAGCAGCGCAGGTGAACAGCGGCGCGAGGGTGCGCCACCCTGGGTACTGCCTGCCTTGGGCGGTCTCCTGCTACTGGCAGTACTGGTTATTTTCTGGCTGCCCGAACGGGTAAGCGCACCCGCCCCCACACCCGCTGCAACCGATCCGGCTGCGCTGGCCACGGCAAACCCGGCGCCGGACGCAAGCCAGCGCGCTCCTGCCGGCCCGGACGCCTCACCGTGGTCCGATGCCCAAATGGCCAAACTTCGCAAGGAAACCCAGGACGTGCTCGGCGAGCTACTGGAAGTCCAGGAGAGGCTGGAAGAGCGTGGCGTCCAGCGATGGGCTGCCGAACAATTTGCGGAAGTGGCTGCGATCGCCACTGCCGGTGATGAGCTGTATCGAAGCCGCGAGTACGCGCAGGCAAAAGAGCGCTACCAGGACGGCCTGACACAATTGCAGGCCCTGGAAGCTGGAATACCCGCGGAGCTGGCTCGCCAACTGGCGCTTGCCAACGAGGCATTGGAGAGCGGTGATATAGAGCAGGCCACTTCCGCTCTGGACATGGCAGACGCCATCGAGGCGGGCAATGCCGAGGCAGCTGCCCTGCGCCAGCGGGTAGATGCGCTGCCACAGCTGCTGGGCCTGCTCGAGAGCGCCGCTCAAGCAGAGGACAGCGGCGACTACGAGACGGCGATTGCACAGCTGAAGGAGGCAGTCGCTCTGGACCCCCTGCACAAACGCAGCAGCAGCGAACTGGAGCGGGTCAGCGCCGCCTACCAGGAATTGCAATTCAACGACGCGATGACCGAGGGCTACACCGCACTTGATGCCAACCAGTTCGATTCGGCACGCAAGGCATTCAAAAAGGCTGCGCAGCTGCAGCCCGGATCCACCGAGGCCGCCAGTGCCCTGCAGGAAGTCGAAACTGCCGCCACGGCCCACCGGCTGGCTGCTCTGCAGGCCAGCGGGGGGCGCGATGAGCAGGCTGAGCGCTGGCAACAGGCCGTCTCAGCCTATGAAAGTGCCCAGAAAATAGACCCTAATGTCCTGTTCGCTCGAGAGGGTCTGGCCCGCAGCCGGGACCGGGCCCGCCTGGACAAGCAGTTTCGCGCCGCCATCGATGAGCCCCAGCGACTGAGCGATGCCGCTGTTGCCAAAGCGACCGAACAAATGCTGCTGGTCGCGCGCAAAATAACACCGCGCGGGCCAGTATTGAGCGGCCAAATCGAACAGCTTGAGCGCTTGCTGAAACAGGCCAACACCCCGATTACCGTCGCCCTTCGCTCGGACCTGCAAACGGAGGTGACCGTCTACAAGGTCGCCAAGCTGGGCAAGTTCGATCGACACGAATTGCGCCTGCGACCCGGCACGTATACAGCCGTTGGCAGCCGTATGGGTTATCGCGATGTGCGCCAGGACTTTACCGTAACGCACGACGGGGCGGCGCCGATCGTCACTATCGCCTGCACGGAAGCAATCTGATGCCTGCTGACGAAAGCATCAACAACAGCACTATCGAGCCCAGTGCGTTCCAGCCGCTGGGCACAGGCGAACAAAAACCAACAGCGCCGGCCAACACCCGGCGCTGGGTGCTTGGCGCCTGCGGACTGGTGTTCGTGCTGGTCATGCTGTTCCTGCTCAGTGCACGCTCCCTGCAGGTGGTGGTCACTGCTGAAATGCCGGCGCAGGTCTCCATCAGCGGTCTCGCCCTGCCCTTCGGCGACCGCTACCTGCTGCGTCCCGGCGACTACACGGTCAGTGCCACTGCCGAGGGCTATCACCCACTACAAGCTCCGGTGACGGTCGATGAACAGGACAACCAGACCCTGCAGCTGGAACTGCTACCGCTACCGGGGCTGATCAGTATCGACACGCTCCCGGTCGGCGCTAACGTCCAGATCGATGGTGAAACAGTGGGCCAGACGCCAGTCAAGGACATGCCGGTTGAAGCAGGTGAACACGCCCTGCTGATCGAAGCTGACCGCTATTTACCGCTGGAGCGCTCACTGGAGGTCGCTGGGCGCAACATACCGCAACAGCTCGCCCTGGAACTCGAGCCGGCCTGGGCTGAGGTCACAATTGATAGCATGCCGCCCGGGGCCAGCGTGCTGGTCGACGGTGAGTCGGTCGGCGAGACGCCAGCCGTACTTGAGATTCTGGGTGGCGAACGCCAACTCATCCTGCAACTGGCGGGATACGCTGACTGGCAGCAGACACTGGCAGTCGAGCCCGGCCAGCCCCAGAACATCGAGACCGTGACCTTGCAACCCGCGGCCGGTGTGCTTGAACTGGCGAGTGAGCCCAGCGGCGCCAATGTGACGCTGGACGGCGAGTTCCACGGCCAGACGCCGCTTGCGCTGGAGCTGACACCCGACAAGGAACACCGTCTGGCCGTGTTCAAGCCCGGCTACCGGCGTTATAGCGGCACCGTGCAACTGCCAGCGGCGGGCAAGGACAGCCAGAGCATCAAGTTGACCGCCCAGCTCGGGGAGGTGCGATTTAACATCAGCCCCGCCAACGCTGAACTGAAGATAGATGGCAGGTCCAGGGGTAAAGGCAGCCAGACCCTGTCACTGCCCGCTGTAGAGCACTCGGTGGAAGTGAGTCTTGCTGGATACAATACGGTACGCCGCCGGGTCACTCCGCGGCAGGGTCTGCAACAACTGGTGGAGGTTCGCCTGTTAACAGCCAAGGAGGCAAGGCAGGCGAGTATCAAACCCCAGCTCACCACCTCGCTGGGGCAAACGATGCGGCTGTTCTCACCCGCCGACTCACAGCTGCCCGACTTCACCATGGGCGCCTCCCGCCGGGAACCCGGGCGGCGCGCCAACGAGGTTATGCACCCCGTAGCACTGCGACGCGCCTTTTACCTCCAGACTACCGAGGTCACCAACGCCCAGTTTCGCCAGTTCACCCGGGCTCACAACTCCGGGCAGATAGAAAGCAACAGCCTCAACCGTGATCACCAGCCCGTGGTGCAGGTCAGCTGGCAGCAGGCGGCGGCCTTCTGCAACTGGCTCAGCAAGCGCGAGGGCCTGCCCCCGTTCTACCGCGAGAGCAATGGCATCATCAGCGGCTTCAACACCTCGGCCACCGGCTATCGCCTCCCGACAGAGGCAGAGTGGGCCTGGGCCGCCCGCGCCAAGGGCGCATCCTGGTTGAAGTTTCCCTGGGGCGACGCCTTCCCGCCGCCGGCCAACTCCCTGGAGAACTACGCCGACAACACCTCAGCCTATGTCACTGGCCGGGTGTTGGGCGGTTACACCGATGGCAATGTGGTGAGTGCACCGGCCGGCTCCTACAAGGCCAACCAGAACCGCTTGCATGACATGGGCGGTAATGTTGCAGAGTGGGTACACGACGTATACAACATCCCCTCGGCCAACGGCGCCACCGAGACAGACCCGCAGGGGGCGCAAAAAGGCGATAACTACGTCATTCGTGGTGCCAGTTGGAGCCACAGTAAAATATCCGAGT
>Ga0316194_10003684_pt1 | contig 10640 bp, 5 predicted proteins | sample CroRivsedime1_MG_FD_204936 | JGI IMG/M metagenome (GOLD analysis project Ga0316194, IMG submission 204936) | Coastal sediment microbial communities from Maine, United States - Cross River sediment 1 | ecosystem: Environmental > Aquatic > Marine > Coastal > Sediment | place: USA: Maine... | reverse complement strand
CGTGGGTGATCCGTGCCGTAGAGATGACACCTGTGCTGTAGCCTGCGTCCTCAGCCAGTTCAAGCAGCGTTGGTAATTCGTTTTCCAGCGCTCGAGCGCAATCGTTGTGGCTGACTGAACCCGCCACACTGATGAACCCGACGCGGGTTTTCTCACCGGTCAGTATTGCGCTCATCGTGCCCGCGCTGTCTGGTACCTGACTGTCAGTATTGTAGGTTTTCACCAGCGCAACATTAGGAAACGATTCGAATGACAGTTGGTATTCTTCGCCAGTACCACCCGCCGCTTGCCCGGCATAAATACGGGCAGCGGTCACTGTGCTGACACCCATGCCATCGCCGAGAAACAGGATCACGTTGCGTCCGGACACAGCTGAGCTGTCAGTGGTGCTGGATGGCACGTTGGCACAGCCGCTGAGGGCGCCGATCAGCGCCAGTAAAAGAATAGTGAGAGATCTGCTTTTCATCATAGTCCTGTTGTTATTCATCAACCTCGGCTGGCAGGTTAAGCACGCGTCAGGCCTGCGCCCGCGGTGAACGCATAGTGACAAATTCTTCCGCGGCGGTTGGATGAATGCCAATAGTAAGGTCGAACTGAGATTTGGTTACACCGGCGCCGATGGCAATCGCGAGACCCTGGATAATTTCGCCCGCATCCGGACCTACCATGTGTGCGGCGACGACCTTGTCATCCACACCGTTGACCAGCAGTTTCATCAGCGTTCGTTCACCACGCCCGGTCATCGTATGTTTCATCGGTCGAAAAGCAGATTCGAAAACCTGCAATTGCGGATACAGCTCAACCGCTTGTTCTTCTGTTGGTCCGACCGTGCCGATATTCGGCTGACAGAAAACCGCGGTAGCAATGTTTTCGTAGCTGATGTTTTTGGCTGGATTGTCAGTAAACAGATTATTGGCAATACACATGCCTTCTGCGATTGCGACCGGGGTCAACTGCATTCGGTCGATGACATCACCGATGGCGTAAATATTGGCAACAGAGGTCTGAAAGTAGTCATCGACCACAACCGCGCCGGTGCCGCTGACATCAACGCCGACGTCTGCCAGCCCCAGTCCGTCCGTACGCGGTCGTCGTCCTGTCGCATAAAGCACCAGGTCAGCTTCCAGCTGGTCACCGCTGTTCAGCTCTAAAATCCTGGTTTGATCGCGCAGCGTAATCGCGTCAATAGTCGTATCGAAACGCAGATTAATGTTCTTATCAGCAAGCTCATTGCGGACAAATTCGCGAACGCCCTGATCGAAACTCCGAAGGAACAGCGGCCCGCGGTAAACCAGATCAACTTCGACCCCGAGTCCGGCAAAAATCCCGGCGAACTCGACTGCGATGTAGCCGCCGCCGACCACAACGGCCCGTTTCGGCAGCTCATCCAGATAAAAGGCTTCATTCGAGGTGATGACGTGCTCGCTTCCCGGAAATTCCGGTACAAACGGCCAGCTGCCTGTGGCGATGAGTATTTTGTCTGTGCTGAAGGTCTCGTCGCCGATTGCCACTGTGTGAGGGTCGACAATGCGCGCAGTCCCCCACTTCCGGTCGACACCGGCGTTGTCTAAAAGGTTCGCATAGACGCCGTTGAGTCGTTCGATTTCTTTGGTTTTGTTGTCCCTCAGACGGGCCCACTCAAAGCTCTCTGCCGCCACATTCCATCCGTAAGCAGCAGCATCCTGAAAGTCTTCAGAAAAGTGTGAACCATAGACGAACAGTTTCTTTGGCACACAACCAACGTTGACGCAGGTGCCGCCGAGATAGGTGTCTTCAGCCACGGCCACCCGGGCTCCATACTGGGCAGATATTCTGCTGGCCCTGACTCCGCCGGAGCCGGCGCCAAGAACAAAGAGATCGTAGTCGTAGCTCATGAAAGGATGCCCTGCTGCACAAGCCACGAGCCTACTGGAACCTTTTGGCAATGCCTAGGGGTTGCAAAGTGTTCACGAGTCTCACAGGACCACAATTGCCAATGCGGTCGGCTGCCACATAAACTGCCGGCTCACAGGCGCATGCGTCAGGATGATTGGTGGCGTCTAACGCCAGGAAAAGGACACGATAAATGAGCGAAATGAATGGCGCCAAAAGCCTGCTGGCAACTCTGGTCGGTGCTGGGGTGGAGGTCTGTTTCACCAATCCCGGGACTTCCGAAATGCACTTCGTTGCGGCATTAGATGAAGAAGACGGCATGCGCGCGGTACTGGGGCTGTTTGAAGGCGTAGTGACCGGGGCGGCTGACGGCTACGGGCGTATGGCTGGTAAACCTGCCTGTACCCTGCTCCATCTTGGCCCAGGTCTGGCTAACGGCCTGGCCAATCTGCACAACGCCCGGCGAGCACGAACGCCCATAGTCAATGTCGTCGGCGAACACGCCACCTACCATCGGGCACTCGATGCGCCATTAACTTCAAATATCGAAGGCTTTGCGGCTCCAGTGTCAGGCTGGATCCGGGTATCAGAAAGTGCCGGTTCAGTAGCAGCAGATGCCGCGGAAGCTGTGCAGGCAGCCTGCGCGCCTCCCGGACAGATCGCGACACTGATTCTGCCGGCTGATACCGCCTGGAATCCGGCGGACGGGGCTGTGGATCCGCTGCCGTTACAGGCGCCCGAGACAGCATCGGCGCAACAGATCGACAGTGTGGTTGCAGCGCTGAAATCCGGCGAACCTTGCGCGATGCTGATGAATGGCGATGCCGTCACCGAAGAGAGTCTGCTGCTGGCCGGTAAGCTGGCAAAATTCTGCGGAGTACGGCTGATCGGCGACACCTTCATCTCCCGCATTTCCCGGGGTGCCGGACGGGTCAACGTTGAGCGCCTGCCTTACTTCGCCGAGCAGGCGGAAGAGGCGCTGGCTGGACTACGTCATCTGATTCTGGTCGGAACCAAAGCGCCAGTGAGTTTCTTCGCTTATCCCGGCAAAGCCAGCGAACTGACGCCAGAGGGTTGCAGCATTCACAGCCTGAGCGCACCCGGACAGAATGCCCATGCAGCGCTCGAGGCGGTTGTCGAAGCCTGCGGCGCAACGGGACTGGCTGCAGAACTGGCAAATCTTAATCGACCCGCGCTGCCGACTGGCGAGCTGAATCCAACCAGCATTGCTCAGGCACTGTCCGCGTTGATGCCTGAACAGGCAATTTTAGTGAACGAAGCCGCAACGTCCGGCTTTGCGCTGCCAGGTATGACAGCGAATGGTCCGCAACATGACTGGCTGGACCTGACCGGTGGCGCCATCGGCATGGGCCTGCCGGCCGCAACTGGCGCGGCGATTGCCTGTCCTGATCGCAGGGTTATCGCCCTGCAGGGGGATGGCAGCGCCATGTATACAGTACAGGCGCTGTGGACCATGGCCCGGGAAAATCTGGATGTCACGACGATCATCTTTAATAACCGCAAATACGCCATTCTGCAGGTGGAATTCATGCGGGTGGGTGCCCATAACCCCGGACCCAAAGCGATGAGCATGCTGGATCTGTCTAAACCGGATCTGGACTGGGTCTCTCTGGCCAAAGGTATGGGTGTGCCCGCGCTGCGACCAACAGATGCCGAGTCTTTCAGCAAAGCGCTCGCCGAGAGTTTCGCCACGCCGGGACCGTTTCTGATCGAAGCAGTGATCTGAATCCTGTTGATCTGTTTGAGTTTTCACTGAGGAAGTTATTGTGAAACTAACCCTGTTCGGAACCGGCTATGTCGGTCTGGTCACCGGAACCTGTTTTGCCGAAATGGGCAACGACGTGCTCTGTGTGGATGTCGATGCCGCCAAGATCAAAGCGCTTGAATCTGGTGAAGTGCCTATCTTTGAACCCGGGCTGGAAACCATGGTGCAGGCCAACAGTCAGGCGGGCCGGCTGAATTTCAGCACCGATCTGGGAGCAGGCGTTGCCCACGGCGAAGTGATTTTTGTCGCCGTCGGCACGCCTTCCGACGAAGATGGATCCGCGGATCTGCAATACGTGCTCAATGTTGCTCGAACCATTGGCGAACACATGACCGAGTATAAGGTTGTGGTGGATAAATCCACGGTGCCGGTAGGCACCGCAGACCAGGTCAGTCAGACGATTGCGGAAACCCTTGCCGAGCGAGGTTCAGAGCTGAATTTTGATGTGGTTTCGAATCCGGAATTTCTCAAAGAAGGAGCGGCTATCGCCGACTTCATGAAACCGGATCGCATCGTTGTCGGTGCCAACACGGCTGAAGCTGCTCGCAAACTTGACGCGCTTTATGCGCCTTTCAACCGCAACCACGACAAGATTGTGCACATGGACGTGCGCAGTGCCGAGCTCACCAAATATGCCGCCAACGTGATGCTGGCAACTCGCATCAGTCTGATGAATGAGCTGGCGAATCTTGCTGATCGCCTGGGTGCCGATATTGAATCTGTACGACGCGGCATCGGCTCCGACCCGCGTATCGGCTACAACTTCATCTATCCGGGTACCGGTTATGGTGGGTCCTGTTTTCCTAAAGACGTGAAAGCGTTGATCCATACCGCCGACGCCAATCACTACGACGCGGCGATCATGCGGGGTGTTGAACAGGTCAACGAACAACAGAAGCGGGTGCTGTTCGACAAACTGTACCAGCACTTCGGCGGTGCACTGGAAGGACGCACTTTTGCACTCTGGGGTCTCGCCTTCAAACCCAACACGGATGACATGCGTGAAGCGCCAAGCCGAACCATTATGGATCTGCTGTTTGCGCACGGCGCTTCCGTTCAGGCCTACGACCCGGTTGCCATGGCTGAAACGGCCAGGATCTACTCCGATCAGCCGGCCCTCAAGCTCTGTGAACACCGTGATCAGACCTTAAGCGGCGCTGATGGTCTGATTGTGGTGACAGAATGGAACGAGTTCCGCAGCCCCGATTTCGGCTTCGTGAAGAGTGAACTGAATCAACCGGTCGTTTTTGACGGGCGCAATCTTTACGACCCGGACTACCTGGGCCAGCTAGGCTTCATCCACTACGCGATCGGCCGGGGCAATCGCCGGGGCCTTTAGAGACCCATTCTGGTAGATCGAAGATAATTCTTCGATCTACTTGATACTGTATATCCATACAGTTAATCTGATCGACCCCTGTACATAAATACAGTATGGTCATGAACTCAAGCAATCTCGAAAACAGCCAAAAAGAAGACAGCCAAAAAGAAGACAGCCAAAAAGAGGACGCCCAAAAAGAAGCCGGCGAAACTGCCAGCACAAAGCGCGCCCGGCTGTTCCAGCACCCGGATCTCTGGCGCGCGGGTCAGCTCCCCGCCGCAGGTGCTAACGGCCACCAGGCCAACACCACACCCAGCGGGTTTCCCGATCTGGACACTCACCTGCCCGGAGACGGCTGGCCCGAATCCGGCCTGAGTGAAGTTCTGCTGCCTACTGCGGGCATCGGGGAGCTGCAGTTGCTGATGCCATTGCTGAAACAGCTCAGCAGCCAGATGCGCTGGATTGCCTGGATTAACCCACCCTTTGTTCCTTACGCCCCGGCTCTGGAAGCCGCAGGCGTGGATGTCAGCAAAATCCTGCTGATTCATCCGAAAAATCATAAAGACGCACTGTGGTCACTGGAACGAGCAAGCCGCTCTGGAACCTGCAGCCTGGCGCTTGCCTGGCTTGATGAGCAGCAGATGGCGCTGAAAGACACCCGGCGTCTGCAGCTCGCCGCCAAACAGGGCAATACCCTGACCTGTCTGTTTCGGCCTGCCGCAGCAGCTTCACAAGCCTCAATGGCCGAACTGCGCCTGCAGCTGGCGGTGCCTGACACCACGACTGCGGGTGAACCCGATCATCTGAAACTGTCGATTCTGAAACGCCGGGGTGGCTGGCCTGTTCCAGAAATGCAGCTGGAACTGGCAACCGGGCGCAGCCGTACGGAAATCCGTGAACAGCTGTCACTCTGGCGACTCTGGCGCAGCGGCGCTGCGGTTACAACAACGGCCGGACCCGCCGTTCCTGAAGCGCTGCAGACACATTCAGGCAATGTGGAACAGCGCGTTACGCACTGAAACCGGCTGTCCTGCCGCCATGTGGCTTGGCCTGCAGTTTCCAGACCTGGGTCTGGAAGTACATGGGGCTGATAATGAGCAGGCCACTGTGCTGCTGGATGATCAGCGGGTTGTTGCGCTCAATCGCAGTGCGGCAGCAGTCGGGATTCTCTGCGGCAGCACACTGGCTACCGCGCGCAGTATCTGTGCAGAGATTCAGGTTTTCCGTCGCGATCGGGAACGGGAAAGCGAGCGACTGCAGAACCTGGCAGAAGCCATGTACGGCTTCAGCTCTCTGGTAAGTCTTGAGTTGCCCGATGGGCTGACGCTGGAAGTTGGCGGCAGTCGCCAGCTCTATTGCGACCTGACCCAGCTGGCACAACAGGCCTCGCACCTTGCCCGGAGTCTTGGCCATCGTGCCAACGTTCAGCTTGGCCCTACCCCAACCGCTGCACTGGTACTGGCGCGCAGCAACGCAACCAGGCTGGCTGAAGTGCCCCTGGCTCTGGCTGGATTGCCGAACAGCCAGGTGCAACAGCTGGCGAGCATGGGTATTCGTCAGCTCGGTCCTCTACTGACCCTGCCCGAGCGTGAGCTTGGCCAGCGTTTTGGCAGCGACCTGGTGCGTTTTCTCGGGCGCCTTAATGGTCGCAGACCAGATCCGCGCGAAGGCATCCGGCTGCGACCCGAGTTTATTCGCCGCCTGCATATGCTCGATCCACTGCGGGATAAAAATGCTCTGCAGCAACCCATGCAGAAGCTTTTAGGCGAGCTGGAACACTGGCTGATTGCCCGGCAGCTGACTGCAGGAGAACTGCACTGGCAATTTGCTGCTCAGAGCTCTTTAAACTGCACAGAAAGACCGCAGAACTCTGTGGCCATGAAGGTTGCCTTCGGTGCCGGTCGACAGCGCAAAAATGCTTTCCTGCCGATCACACTGCTGCGCCTCGACCAGATCGAACTGCCGGATGATGTCATCACCATCGGACTCAAAGCCCGGGTATTGAGCAGCGTTGATATCAGCAATCGCGGGTTGTTCACCGGGCCGGAAATGGGCGCGGCCGCGGACGGCTGCGCAGGCACACTGGCAGGCAAGCTAAAAGAAGACCTGATTGAACTGCAGGATGAACTCCGCGCCCGCCTCGGTGAAGATTCCTGTTACAACATCAGCAGCGTCAGCGAACACGTTCCCGAACGGGCCTGGCGTATAGACGTTGACAGGAAGACCAGCGGGCGCAAACGCAAAGGTCTTCACAACTCCAAGTCCACTGTAACTGACTTCGCTGACGCTCCCGCAGCGTTCACTCTGCCTCGCCCTGCATGGCTATTCGAAATCCCTCGAGCCATACCACGTTCTCAGCTGACTCTGCTGCAAGGCCCGGAGCGTATCCAGACCGCCTGGTGGGATCTTGCCGTGCAGCGTGACTATTACCTGGCCCGCCACAGCAGCGGTGCCCGCTGCTGGGTCTTTGTCGATGCAGAAGATCACTGGTTTCTACATGGGTATTTCGCATGAACTCACCTCTATCGAAGCGACTCAACCGGACCCCGGTTCGGTCAGCCTTTGCTGAGCTGCACTGTCTGTCGAACTACAGTTTTCTGCATGGTGCTTCTCACCCGGAAGAGCTTGTGCAGCAGGCAGTAGAACTCGGTTATGAAGCGATTGCCATTACTGACGAGTGCTCGTTTGCCGGTCTGGTCAAAGCGCATATGACTGCCCGGACATTCGGCATCAAGCTCATTGTCGGCGCCCATTTCCAGCTCAGCGAAGGCATTCGGCTGGTGATGCTGGCTCCCACCCGAAGTGCTTACGGACAGCTCGCCGGCCTGATCAGCAAACTTCGCCGGCGCTCGCCGAAAGGCACCTACACCATGAGCTACGACGATCTGCGCTGGGGTGTCGATGAATGCCTGGCATTATGGGTGCCGGATTCACCCGACATTGACCTGCTGATGCAGCAGGGTCGACGCCTGCAGGAATTCCTGCCGCAGCTGTGGATTGCTCTGGAGCTGTTTCATCAGGCTGATGATCTGGACAAAACCGCCTGCGCGCTGACCTTATCCATGCGTCTGGGACTCTCCATCGTGGCGGCAAACGATGTCCATACCCATGTTCCCGCTCGACAGCCGCTTCAGGATGTGATGACCGCGATCCGTTACCGGACCACGGTCGATGCTCTGGGAACCCGGTCTCTGGCCAACGCTGAGCGGCATCTGCGCAGTATCGATCAGCTGCAGACTCTGTATCCGCCAGAGATGCTCTTAGAAACCTGCTGGATCGCCGCGCGCTGTGAGTTCTCGATGGATGAGCTGCGCTATGAATACCCCGAAGAGCTGGTGCCTCCACATCTGACCCCAACAGCCTATCTGCGTCAGCTGACGCTGGCAGGCGCAGCGGAGCGCTGGCCAGAAGGCATACCTGACGACCTGCTGACGCTGATAGAGCGAGAGCTGGAGCTGATCAGCTCGCTGAATTATGAACACTACTTTCTGACCGTTCAGGACATCGTGCAGTTTGCGCGCAGCCAGAGCATTCTCTGTCAGGGCCGCGGCTCAGCGGCAAATTCCGCGGTCTGTTACTGCCTGCACATCACTGAAGTAGATCCGGCGCGCATGCATCTGCTGTTTGAACGATTTGTTTCCAAAGAGCGCGATGAACCGCCGGATATCGATGTCGATTTCGAACACGAGCGTCGCGAAGAGGTCATTCAGTATATTTACAAACGCTACGGCCGCGATCGCGCAGCACTGGCGGCGACTCTGATTACCTATCGTCTGAAAAGCGCCGTACGCGATGTCGGTAAAGCCCTGGGAATGGATCTGGATCTGGTCGACCTGCTGGCCAAATCGCTGGCCTGGTGGGACAAGCGGGAAGAGCTTGACGGTCATTTACGCAAAGCGGGCCTCGATCCGAACAGTCCGGTGGTTACCCAGTTCCTGCAGCTGGTCAATGAAATTCTGGGCTTTCCCCGACATCTGTCTCAGCACGTTGGCGGATTTGTCATTTCCCGGGGCCCTCTGGCACAGCTGGTGCCGGTGGAAAATGCGGCGATGCCGGAGCGTACGGTCATTCAGTGGGATAAAGACGACCTCGAAGCGCTCGGACTGTTGAAAGTGGACGTGCTGGCGCTGGGTATGCTGACCGCAATCCGCAAAGCGCTCACTGCTATCAATCGTTATCGAGGCCTTCCGCCGGAACAGGCACTGACTGTCGCCCGGATTCCGGCCGAAGACGCCAAGACTTACCGGATGCTCCAGCAGGGTGACAGTCTCGGGGTCTTTCAGGTGGAATCCAGAGCCCAGATGGCCATGCTGCCGCGTCTGAAACCCCAGCAATTCTACGATCTGGTGATCGAGGTGGCCATTGTTCGTCCCGGTCCAATTCAAGGCGACATGGTGCATCCGTATCTGCGCCGCCGTCAGGGTCTGGAAGAGGTCACTTACTCCAACGATGATGTGCGCAAAGTGCTGGAACGCACTCTCGGAGTGCCTATATTTCAGGAGCAGGTCATTGAGCTGGCCATGGTTGCAGCAGGTTTCAGCGGTGGTGAAGCTGACCAGCTGCGCCGTGCGATGGCCGCCTGGCGTCGTCGCGGCGGACTGGAACACTTCGAACAGAAACTGATCGATGGCATGCTCGCTCGAGGCCATGACCGGTCATTTGCTGAACGGGTATTCAAACAGATTCAGGGTTTTGGCGAGTACGGATTTCCGGAATCCCATGCCGCAAGCTTTGCATTGCTGGTGTATATCTCAGCCTGGCTGAAGTGCCACGAACCAGCCGCCTTTTACTGCGGCCTTCTGAACAGTCTGCCGATGGGATTCTACTCTCCTTCCCAGATTGTTCAGGATGCCAGACGTCACGGCATTCAAGTGCTGCCAATCGACGTTCAGCACAGCAGCTGGGATCACCAGCTGGACCCGCCGATTGCGATAAAAACCGCCGTCTCAAGTGAAAATTCACTCCCGCCTGCAACCACCATGCGCCTGGGTTTGCGCATGATCAAAGGTCTGAACGAAGCAACTGGAACGCGAATTGTTGCCGCTCAGCCTTTCAGTAGCCCAGAAGATCTGGCTCGAAGGGCGGACCTGGATAGCACCCAGCTGAAATTTCTGGCCCGGGCCGGTGCTCTGGAGCAACTCTCCGGGCATCGCTACCAGGCACATTGGGACGTATCAGCAATACGCCCGCCTCTGCCTCTGGAACAAGCGCATGCCAGCTTGAGCATGGAGCAAGTTTCCACCCAGGTTGCGGAGACCGGAGCCAATTACTCGGCCAGCAGTGAAACTAGAATTGAACTGCCGACACCAACGCCGGCAGAAGAACTGTTCGAAGACTACCGCTATACCAGCCTCACCCTTGGACCCCATCCATTGCAGATGCTCAGACAGCACCATGCCCTGAAAAATCATCGCACTGCGCTGGACCTGGAAACCTGTCGACATGGTCAGGTGGTTCGAATCGCCGGTCTGGTGACCGGCAGACAGAGGCCAAGTTCAGCGTCCGGAGTGCTGTTTCTGACTCTGGAAGACGAAACCGTAAATGCCAACATTGTCATCTGGACATCGGTGCTGGAGCGCTATCGCCCGGCCTTGCTGCAGGGTCAGCTGTTGCGCATCAAAGGCGTAGTTGAGAGGGAAAAAGCAGTGATCCATGTGGTAG
>Ga0316194_10003683_pt1 | contig 10642 bp, 8 predicted proteins | sample CroRivsedime1_MG_FD_204936 | JGI IMG/M metagenome (GOLD analysis project Ga0316194, IMG submission 204936) | Coastal sediment microbial communities from Maine, United States - Cross River sediment 1 | ecosystem: Environmental > Aquatic > Marine > Coastal > Sediment | place: USA: Maine... | reverse complement strand
CTGGTCGACATTCTGGCCATCTCCCTGCTCACTCATACCGGTGGCGGCATATCCAGCGGCATTGGTGGCTTGCTGGTGGTGCTGGTGGGAGCGGCCAGCCTGCGGCTGAGCAATGAAAGGGCCCTGTTCGCCGCTGCGATCAGCGCCCTGGCCGTGCTGGGCGAGCAAACTCTTGCCTTCAGCCAGGGCCTGTCCCCGGTCAACGCTTTCATCCCCGCCGGTTTCCTGGGCGCCATCATTTTCCTGGTCGCCGCTGCAGCTAACCCGCTGGCCCGGCGCCTGCGGGAAAGCGAAGCCCTGGCCATGCAGCGTGGCATCGACCTGGCCAATCTTGCCCAGCTCAATGACTACGTGATTCAAAACCTGCGCGAAAGTCTGGTCGTGGTCGACGCCGCCGACGAGATTCGCCTGATCAATCAATCCGCCGCTGACCTGCTCGGTGCCGATGTCCATAAGGCAGGACAGGGCCTGCAGCAGGTCTCGCCGGAGTTGGCGCGGGTGCTGCGGAACTGGCGCGCCGGACAAGCCGGCCCCGATGCGACCCTGGGCTTTCCCTCGGCCGGGGGCACGGTCCGCATCAACACCTATGTCGCTCCCCTGGAAGGCAGCGAAAACGGGCCCGTGCTGATGTTCCTGGAAGATGCCAGCCTGCTGGCTGAAAAGGTCAGGCAGACCAAGCTGGTGGCCCTGGGCCGACTGTCCGCCAGCATCGCCCACGAAATCCGCAATCCCGTCGGCGCTCTCAGCCATGCAGCCCAGTTGCTGAGCGAATCGCCAGCCATTCGTGATGAGGAAAGACGCCTGCTGGAAATCATCGGCATGAACAGCAGCCGCGTGAGTGAAATTGTCGAAAATGTCATGCAGCTATCGCGGCGCGACACCACCCGTCCGGAATCCATTGACCTGGCCACCTGGGTCGACAGTTTCGTCAAGGAATTCGTCTCCACCTGCGAACTGTCGCCGGGCAGCCTGGTAATCACTGCACCAGATCAGCCGCTGAGCGTCCGCATGGACCCCAGCCATCTGCGGCAGGTTTGCTGGAATCTCTGCGAGAACGCCCTGCAGTATGCCGGTGAGAATGTCGGCAGGCCCGTGGCCGAAATTCGCTTTGGCCGCCTGAGTGGTATGCGTCGACCTTACCTGGAAATAGCCGACCGGGGCCCGGGTATAGACGAAGAAATGCGCGAGCGCCTGTTCGAACCTTTTGCGACGGGCCAGGCCGGCGGCACCGGTCTGGGACTGTTTATTTCGCGGGAGCTTTGCGAGTGCAACCGGGCCACGCTGATCTTTGAACCTCGTGACCAGGGTGGCAGCATATTCAGGATAGTTTTCGCCGATCCGCGGCGCTGGGAGACAGACAGGTGAGCAAACCGGTAGCGCTGATAGTGGATGACGAGCCGGATCTGTGCGAGCTATTGGCCATTACCCTGAGCCGGATGCAGATCGACAGTGAAAGCTGCGGTGATGTCACCAGCGCCCGCGAGCGACTGCGCAGTCGCAACTACGAACTATGCCTGACGGACATGCGTCTGCCCGACGGCGACGGCCTGGAACTGGTTGGCTGGATGCAGGAACAGGGCCTGCGCACACCGGTGGCCGTGATCACCGCCCACGGCAACGTAGAGACAGCCGTGCGTGCCCTGAAGCTGGGTGCATTCGACTTTGTTTCCAAGCCCGTCAATCTGCAAGCCCTGCGCAAGCTGGTGGAAACGGCCTTGAAGCTCCCCGGCGATGGCGACACCAGCAGCGAGTCCGGCAGCCTGCTCGGAGAATCCGATTGCATGCACGCACTGCGTGCCATGATCGCCAAGGTGGCCCGCAGCCAGGCGCCGGTGCATATTGCCGGCGAATCGGGCACGGGCAAGGAGCTGGTGGCCCGCATGATCCATGCCCAGGGAGCTCGCGCCGACGGGCCCTTCGTACCGGTGAACTGTGGTGCGATTCCGGCTGAACTGATGGAGAGCGAATTCTTTGGCCATCGCAAAGGGGCATTCACCGGCGCGGTTGCCGACAAAGACGGCCTGTTTCAGTCCGCTGAGGGCGGTACCCTGTTCATGGACGAGATCGCGGACCTGCCCCTGCCTATGCAGGTAAAACTCTTGCGGGTGATCCAGGAAAAGTCTGTCCGCCCGGTGGGGGCCACCTCAGAAGTTGCCGTGGATGTCCGCGTGCTCAGTGCGACTCACAAGGACCTGCGCGCCATGGTCGCCAGCGGGGAGTTTCGCGAAGATCTCTACTACCGGGTCAATGTCATTGAGTTGCGCGTGCCACCCCTGCGCGAGCGCGGCCGGGACGTGCTGCTTCTGGCCGAATATATTCTGCAGCGCCTGGCCGGGGAACTCGGCATAGCGGTGCCGGAATTAACCGCCGCCGCGCACGACCGCCTGGCTGCTTACCACTATCCGGGCAACGTGCGGGAACTGGAAAACGTACTGGAACGAGCTATTGCCCTGGCGGCGGACGATCGGATCGATGCCGATGACATTCAGCTGCAACAAAGCCCCCTGCCTGGGCAGGAGGACGAGTCTGAGGAACTGGGCGAGCGTCTGCAGTCCGTCGAACGGGAAACGATTCGCGAAGCCCTTAAGGCACATCGCTATAACAAGACCCGTGCGGCCGAGAGCCTTGGCCTGACCCTGAGGGCCCTGCGCTATCGCATGCAGAAGCTGGGCCTGGACTGAAGCGGACGCCCTGAGTGACGAAATACGTCACTTTCTGACGCAATTTGTCCGCTGCCGAGGTTGATTGCTGGCGATTATGTTTCATGGTCCTTGCCAGGGCACAACCAGGAAAATCAATTGTCCTTGGAAAACGCGCACTTAGAGACGAAGCTCACAGATCTGGCACAGGCTTTGCAATATATTCTCCGCCGGCCTCGCGCCGAATGTTTTTTGCACTGTCGATTCTCAAGGAGAGAGACTAATGAAGACGATTCAAAAGGGTTTTACCCTGATCGAACTGATGATCGTTGTGGCGATCATCGGCATCCTGGCCGCCATCGCTATTCCGGCTTACCAGGACTACACCATTCGTGCGCAGGTTTCTGAAGGCCTGTCGCTGGCCTCCGCCGCCAAGGCTGCCATCTCAGAGACCTGGATGGCCCGCGGCGTTGCCCCGACCAGCCGCGCCGAAGCCGGCATGGATGACACCTCCGGAGACGGCACGGACACAACCGGTAAGTACGTGCTGGGTGTGGAAGTGGACGCCAATGCCAACGTGGTGATTACTTACGGTAATGATGCTCACGGCAATATCACTAACGACACACTGATCCTGACCCCCTTCCTGGCCGCTGATAACAGCGTCTCCTGGAAGTGTGGCGCAGGTGATGCCCCTCCGGGCGCCCTGATGAGCGCCGACACGGGCGACGGCAGCATCGACGAGCAGTATCTGCCGTCAAACTGTCGCACCGGTGGCTAATAGCTGACGGACTTACAGTCCGGGAAAGGGGCCCTTCGGGGCCCCTTTTTTTATGGTCCGGCGCGACAGGGCCTGGCTAAGCCCTTTTGCAGGAATAATTTATGCCCGGGCAGGCATCCTCCCTAAGGGGCTCCCGGGCCTGAAATCGCCCAAAAATAGCGGTCTGCAGCCCCCGCCAGGGGGGCAGGAGCGATGGCAACGTGAAATGCGTCAAGAAACGGGTTTCGGCCGCTTGCGTGGCTGGTTCGGCTTCTTCAGACTATGTCACATCGTTGGGCGTATGCGCCTGATTGATTGGGGTTTTCTCATAGGGTCAGGGATTTAATGGCTGTTTCCGCAACTGCAGCACCGCTAACCGGCCTGCCCCGCCGGCTGGTTCAGGACGGTATCGTGTCCGAGGACGCCTGTCTGCAGGCGATTAAGGACGCGCGCGCCAACAATCAGAGTCTGGTGGCCTTCCTTGTCGACAAGGAACTGGCCAACCCGCGCCAGGTGGCCATCGCCGCGTCCCACGAATTCGGCGTCCCGATGATGGACCTTAGCGCCCTGGAACTCGACCTGGATGCGGCGCGCTCCGTCGACCAGAAACTCCTGAACAAGCATCGGGTCATCCCCCTGGTTCGCCGCGGTCAACGTTTGTTCCTCGGCGTGTCGGACCCCACCAATTTACAAGCCGTTGACGAAATCAAATTCCAGACAGGTTTTCGCATTGACCCGGTGGTGGTTGAGCAGGACAAGCTCGATGAACTGGTTAATAGCGTGCTGGAAGCCGTCGACACCTCCATGGCGAATTTTGACGAAGAGGACTTCGATCTTGAAAGCCTCGACGTTATGGGCGGTGACGATGAACTGGAAGACAACATCACCCGCGACGATGTGGAAGACGCGCCGGTGGTGCGTTTCGTCAACAAGATCATGCTCGACGCCATCAAGCGCGGTGCATCGGACATTCACTTTGAGCCTTATGAAAAAGCCTTCCGGGTCCGCACGCGCCTGGACGGCGTGCTCAAGCAGGTGGCTGCCCCGCCTATTGCCCTGGCACCGAAAGTCTGTGCCCGTTTGAAAGTCATGGCTCGGCTGGATATTGCCGAGCGGCGCGTCCCGCAGGATGGCCGCATCAAGATGCGCCTGTCACGCAATCGGGCCATTGATTTTCGTGTCAACAGTTGTCCCACACTGTTTGGCGAAAAAATCGTCATGCGTATCCTGGATCCCAGCAGCGCGAAGCTGGGCATCGATGCGCTGGGCTATGAACCCCATCAGAAAGAACTCTATTTGCATGCCCTGTCCAAGCCCTATGGGATGATCCTGGTAACCGGGCCCACGGGTAGCGGTAAAACGGTGTCCCTGTATACAGGCCTGAATATCCTCAACACCGAAGATCGCAACATCTCGACTGCCGAGGATCCAGCTGAAATTAACCTGCAGGGCATCAACCAGGTCAACGTGAATCAGAAGGTTGGGCTGACCTTCGCCTCATCCCTGAAAGCTTTCCTGCGTCAGGATCCGGACATCATCATGGTGGGTGAGATCCGGGACCTGGAGACAGCAGAGATAGCCATTAAGGCAGCCCAGACGGGTCACCTGGTGCTGTCCACGCTGCACACTAACGATGCGCCGCGTACCCTGTCGCGCCTGGTAGACATGGGCGTCAAGCCTTACGCAATTGCCACCTCGGTGACCCTGATTATCGCCCAGCGACTGGCCCGCCGCTTGTGTGAGAACTGCAAGGAAGTCAGAGATATCCCTGAAGAGGCATTGGTACGCGAAGGCTTCGCGCAGGATGAAGTCGGCAGCCTGCGGATCTACGGTCCGGTGGGCTGCAAGCAATGCAGCGACGGCTACAAAGGCCGCGTGGGTATTTACCAGGTAATGCCGGTAACCGAGACCATTGCCCGGATCATTCTGGAGGGTGGTAACGCCGTGCAGATTGCCGAGCAGGCAACTAAGGAAGGTGTGTGGGATCTGCGGCGTTCAGCGCTGCAAAAAGTCAAGGACGGGATTACCAGCCTTGAGGAGATCAACCGCGTTACGATTGATTAGTAATGCCCGGGCGACAAACAACGCGCGCCCGGGTCTGATTGACAACATACGGAACGGAATCTGATGGCCGGATCAATTGCAGTCAAAGCAGTCCCCTTCTCCTGGGAAGGTACCGATAGCAAAGGTAATCGCATCAAGGGCAAATCTATCGCCCAGGATGAAGCCGCATTGCGAGCGGAGCTGCGTCGCCAGGGCGTCGTGCCGGTGCGCGTGCGCAAGCAGTCAAAGCTGTTCCAGTCCAGAGGATCAGTGACGCCAAGTGATATCGCGGTATTCAGTCGTCAACTTGCGACCATGCTTACCGCCGGTATTCCGCTGGTCCAGTCTTTCGAGATCGTCGGCAACGGGCATGAAAACCCGGCCATGGCAGAACTGATTCTGGCCATCAAGCAGGACGTAGAGGGCGGTACCGCCCTGGCAGACGCCCTGGCAAAGCATCCGCTGTATTTCGATGATCTTTTCGTCAACCTCGTTCAAGCCGGTGAGCAGGCAGGTGCCCTGGAAACCCTGCTGGATAAAATCGCGACCTATAAAGAGAAGACTGAGGCCATCAAGAAAAAGATCAAGAAGGCTTTGTTCTATCCCGCAGCAGTGCTGGTTGTGGCAGGCGTCGTGACGACAATTCTGTTGATTTTCGTGATCCCCGAATTCGAGAACCTGTTCCAGGGCTTTGGCGCTGACTTGCCGGCATTCACCCGGATGGTTATCGGACTGTCCGAGTTCATGCGTAGCCAGGGCTGGCTGGTCGCCCTGGTTATCGGCGGCACGGTGGGCGGCTACCTGTACATGAAGAAACGCTCCCGGCGAATGCGCGAAATACAGGACCGGGTCGTACTCAAGCTACCGATCATCGGCGACATCATGACCAAGGCCGCCATTGCGCGCTTTGCCCGGACCCTGTCCACCATGTTCAGCGCCGGTGTGCCATTGGTCGAGGCCTTGGAATCCGTGGCCGGCGCTTGCGGTAACGTGGTTTATGAAATCGGTGTACTGGAAATGAAAGACGAAGTTTCCACCGGTCAGCGCCTGCAGCGTGCCATGTACAACACCGAACTGTTCCCCAACATGGTGATCCAGATGATCGCTGTGGGCGAGGAATCAGGCTCCCTGGACGAGATGTCCGCAAAAGTGGCCGACTTCTACGAGGATGATGTAGATAACGCCGTGGACAGCCTCAGCAGCTTGCTGGAACCGATGATCATGGCGATCCTCGGCGTGCTGGTGGGTGGCCTGGTGGTCGCCATGTACCTGCCCATCTTTAAAATGGGAGCGGTCATCTGACCCTCGCCGATCTGTTTGCCCTGCAGCCGGCTGTTTTTTCCGGGCTCGCGGGTCTGCTGGGTCTGGTTATCGGCAGCTTTCTGAACGTCGTCATCCACCGCCTGCCCATCATGCTCGAGCGTGGCTGGCAGGCGCAGGCCAGGGAAATCCTGGCTGCTGAAGGCGGCGCAGCGACAGGACCTGAGCCCACCGAGGTCTACAACCTGGTAGCCCCCCGCTCCGGCTGCCCCGGCTGCGGCGCGCCCATCAAGGCCTGGCAGAATATCCCGGTGCTCAGTTACCTGCTGCTGAAGGGCAAATGCGCGGCCTGCGGCGTCGCCATCAGCGCGCGCTACCCCGTGGTGGAAGCGCTGACGGCGATCCTGTCCGCCCTGGTTGCCTGGCACTTCGGCTACAGCCTGGAAACCCTGGCCGCCCTGGTTCTGACCTGGGCGCTGATTGCTCTGACGGGCATTGACCTGGATCACCAGCTCCTGCCCGACTCCATCACCCTGCCGCTGCTGTGGCTGGGCATTGTCTTTGCGCTCATGGGTACGACCTTCACGGACCTGAACTCCGCTGTCATCGGAGCCATCGCCGGTTACCTGATCCTGTGGTCTATTTTTCACCTGTTCAAGCTGGTAACAGGCAAGGAAGGCATGGGCTACGGGGACTTCAAGCTACTGGGCGCCCTGGGGGCCTGGCTGGGCTGGCAGATGTTACCGGTCATTATCATATTGTCTGCGGCCGTCGGCGCCGTCACCGGCATCGGCATGATTGTTGTGGGCGGTCGCGATAGTCAGCGACCCATCCCCTTCGGGCCCTTTCTGGCCGCCGCCGGCTTTATCACCCTGCTGTGGGGAGCCGAACTCACGGGCGCCTACCAACAGGCTGTCGGATTCTGAAATGAACCGGGCGCCTGCGGCTGTGCCGCGTATCGGTCTCACCGGCGGCATCGCCAGCGGCAAAAGTGCGGTTGCGGACTGCTTCGAGGAACTGGGCATACCGGTGATCGACACCGATGTGATCGCTCGCGAGGTCGTTATGCCCGGAGAGCCGGCCCTGGATGAGCTGGTCCAGGCCTTTGGCCCGGGCATCCTGCAGACCGACGGCTGCCTGGACCGGCGAGCGCTGCGGGCCCGGGTATTTGCCGACCCGGCGCAGCGGCACCGGCTGGAAGGCATCCTGCATCCCCGGATTCGCGCACGCACCCTGAGTCAGGCAGACGCCGCCGGCGGCCCTTATCAGGTGATCGTGGTGCCGTTATTGCTCGAGACAGGCTTCGATGCCCTGGTGGATGAAGTGGTGGTCGTGGACTGTCCGGAAACCGAGCAAAGGCGGCGTCTGCAGGCCCGGGACGGAGAAGACAGCACCCAGATTGAACGCATGCTGGCAGCGCAGATTGGCCGCGCAGCGCGCCTGGGCAGGGCGGATGCCGTCATTGATAACGGCGGCACTCTAGCCGCCACACGCCAGCAGGTAGTAGCCCTGCATCACCGTCTGCTTGACCAGATAACGCGAACCGGGAGCTAGGCCGATTGCGGCCACGGGCCGTGCTGACGCAAAATGGCAAAATGTGCCTTGCTCACAGAAACAAGCCGGTGGCCGGGTGAATTCCTCAGTCGAGCGTCTGACCAATGCCGCGACCGCAACCGCCGTGGAGGTTTATGAACAGCCCCTGAGCGAGCGCATGCGCACCTATTTGCGCCTGGAATTCCTGTATCGACAGCTGCGCTTTCACCTGGATCGGCAGGCGCCCTGGGACAGTCGCGCGGCCCTAACGGCCATGCTGGATATCATCGCAATCCTCACGCGCGGCGACGTGCGCAGCGATGTCCTCAAGGAACTAGAGCGTCAGACCTACGTTTTCGATCGGCTCCAGGACACCCCGCAGGTCGATGAAAGCCGGCTGACAGGGCTACTGCGTAACCTGAATACCCATCGACAGCAGCTTATCGCCCTGGGCCCTCAGTACCTGCGTGCCGTGCGGGAAAATGAGTTCCTGAATGCCGTCAAGCATCGGAGCGCGATCCCGGGAGGCACCTGTGAGTTCGACCTGCCCGACTACACCCACTGGCTGCGACAACCCTACGAGCGTCGTTGCGCGGATATTAATCATTGGCTTACCTCCCTGCGCCCACTCTGTGACGGCGTTGCGGAGTTACTGTGGTTAATGCGTGAGTCCGGTGACTCAACCTCTCTGGTAGCTACCAACGGCGTCTATCAACACGCCATGCAACGCGATGCCAGCAAACATCTGCTACGTATCAGCCTGCCGGCAGTCAAAGGTGTTTATCCGGAAATCAGCGCCAGCCATCATCGCTTCACCCTGCGCTTCATGCACTGGCCTGACGTCAGCGAGCGAGCGGTGCAGGTTACGGGGGATATCCCCTTCGAGCTGAAGATTTGCTGAGTCGGGCAAGCGCCTGAACGATAGGCTCATCGGCCGGCAATAAGCCTGCTTGCAGCAACTCCCCGACCGCCATCCAGCGCAGGGGCTGATCCTCCAGACCGACGGGCTCCCCACTCCAGCGGGTCACGCGAAAGACGTGCAGGTGAATTTCGCGATCCGGATAGCAATGGGAGTAGTCCATCAGGCTCTGGGCTTCGAGCACCTGGATCCCGAGCTCTTCTCTTAGCTCTCTCTCCAAACCGGCGCGGGGACTCTCGCCCGGCTCCAGCTTGCCGCCAGGGAATTCCCAGGCTCCGCCGGCATGCTTGCTGGCAGGCCGCTGCGCGATTAGCACCCGGCCTGTCGCCTGCTGCAGCACACCAGCCGCCACCTCAAGGGTGACGGGAGCCGTCGAACTCAAAGGAGGCAAGCCCTCAACTCACCTGCCCGTGACAATGCTTGTATTTCTTGCCTGAACCGCAGGGGCACGGGGAATTGCGACCGACTTTCGGCGTTTCGCGGACAAAGGGGGCGGCCTGCTCGGCGAGCGGCGCTCCTGGCTGGGGTCGTCCGGGCGCGACCGGTGGTGCTGCCGCAACCGGTGAGCCGGCGGGTACCGCAGTAACCTGATCATGGCGGGCCTCAACCTGGGTGGTGGCGCGGCTCTCGTCCAGAGCTTCAACTTCTTCCTGGGTGCGCAGACGGGCGCGACACAGGACGCTGATGGTGTCGTACTTGATCTGGTCAAGCATGGTGCCAAACATTTCGAAAGCTTCGCGTTTGTACTCCTGCTTCGGATTCTTCTGGGCGTAGCCGCGCAAATGAATACCCTGACGCAGATAATCCAGGCCTGCCAGATGCTCTTTCCAGTGAGAATCCAGCTGGCTGAGCATCACGACTTTCTCAAACTGCCGCATGATCTCCGGACTGACGTCTTCCACTTTCGCCTCGTAAACCCGATCTACTTCCTCCAGGACTTTATTCCTCAGGGCATCATGGTCAGGCGTGCCGCTACCACTGGCAAAACTGTCGAGATCCATCTGGACAGCAAACTCACTGGCCAGGGCCTGCTGTAACCCAGGCAGATTCCAGTCTGCAGCCAGGCCTTCCGGTGATGCGTATTCGGCCACCACGCCATGCACAATCTCTTCACGTATACCGGCGACAACGTCGGCCACATCTTCCGACTCCATCAACTCGTTGCGCTGCTGGTAAACCACCCGTCGCTGTTCATTAGCGACATCGTCATATTCCAGCAAGGTCTTGCGGGCATCGAAGTTATAAGCTTCGACCTTGCGCTGGGCCTTTTCTATCTGGCGCGTGAGTAGTTTGCTCTCGATGGCCTCACCTTCGCGCATACCAACCCGACTCAACAGGTTCTTGGTCCGTTCCGGGTCCCCGAAGATGCGCATCAAACTGTCTTCCATGGACAAATAGAAGCGGCTTGACCCCGGATCGCCCTGGCGGCCCGCCCGACCACGCAACTGATTGTCGATTCGGCGGGACTCATGACGTTCGGTGCCGATG
>Ga0316194_10003682_pt1 | contig 10645 bp, 11 predicted proteins | sample CroRivsedime1_MG_FD_204936 | JGI IMG/M metagenome (GOLD analysis project Ga0316194, IMG submission 204936) | Coastal sediment microbial communities from Maine, United States - Cross River sediment 1 | ecosystem: Environmental > Aquatic > Marine > Coastal > Sediment | place: USA: Maine... | reverse complement strand
CATGGCGGCAACGTTGGCGAAATAAGACCGCTTCAGAATTGCCTGCGCTGATCGACACCTGCGCCCGCTACCGCCTGCGAGCGTGCCGCTACAACTGAATTCGCTAAAGTTGGGACTCGGCATCTGCCACGGCAGACGCCGCCGCCACTGCGGCGCGCAGGCTGTCCAAAGTCTGCGGTCCTACTAGAACATCAGCCAGCGCTCCGGCAGGATCAATCAGCAGTGTGGTTGGCAACACCGGCGGCGTTTCCTGCTGCCAGCGCAGTCTGGGGTCATTCACCAGCACCGGGAACTCTATGCCCATGGTATCGATGAGACTGGTGAGTTTTTCACCAGTCAGACCATCATAGTTAACGCCAAGGATGACAGTACCGCTGGTCGCCCGTTCATGATGCAGTTCGTTCAATTCGGGGATCTCTTTGCGACAGGGTGCGCACCACTCCGCCCAGTAGTTGATCAACACCCAGCGGCCTTCCCATTGATCAAAGCGCGCACCGCGTCCATCGGCAAACTCAATGTCGTTCTCCTGACAGCCCAGCAACATCGCCACCACCAGCAGCATGCTGAAAATTCTCAATTTGTGCCTCCAAAAACACTATCTAAGGATACCGCCATCTGATTCGAGCCGAACTGCAGCAGCGACTTCAACGGCTCGACAATATTGTCCATGCCGTCCACCGATTCCAGCCGAGTTGCGTCGAGCCCCTCCGGAACCACCTGATACAGATCCCACAGCGTCAAGGTTTTGAGACTGCGGCTGAGTAACCAGTTGTCCTGTTCGTCCTTCGCGAGCAGTTTGAGTTCCCTGAGTGCGGAAAAAATTCGTTCGTTCTCTGCAGCGGTCAGTGGCACCGACTCGGCGATTTCTTCGTCACTGACGGCCCGGCCTTCCAGATGGCCAGCAACAATCTGCTGAAGAACGCGCGAACACTTGACCAGCAGAGGCTCGGTGTCTTCGGCCACCCGCTCCCGCTGCAGCGACATGGTGCGCACGATGATGGCGCCGGTCAGCACCAGCACCCAGACCATGTACATCCAGAACAGAAAAAACGGTATGGCTGCGAAGGTTCCATAAATCGACGCCAGACCGGTATTGCTGACCCCATAATTAAATACAGTTTTGGCCAGCTCAAAAAATGCCACCGTCAGCAGGCCTCCCGCTGTGGCATGCAGAAAGCGCACCCGACAGTTGGGCATCGCCCAGTAAAGAATCGTGAAACCCACCCAGGTCAGCAGCAGCGGTAGGTAGCTCAGCAGCAGCGTTCTGACGCCAAATACATCCAGATCTTCAATCAGCTGCAGCGATGCAAAGTAGGCGCTCAGCAGAATGCCAAGCACAATCATCGGCGGACCCAATGACAGCACCCCCCAGTAGACGAGCACCCGCTGCAGGCCTTTACGCGGCACCGGTACCTGCCAGATGGCATTGAACGTCTTCTCAATGGTCACCAGCAACAGAAACGCAGTGACGAAAAGGAATATGAAGCCTGCGGCCGTCAGCCCTCGGGCACGATTCGAGAACTCAAGCAGCTTCTCTTTGACCACCGCGCTGCTCTCGGGCACAAAGTTGCTGAAGATGAAGGCTTCGATACGCTCTTCGAGTCCTTCATACGCGGGCAGAATAGAAAACGCGGTATAGGCGACGGTCATCATCGGTACCACCGCAAACAGCGTGGTATAGGTCAACGCCGCGGCACTGGAGAGACAGTCGTGTTTAAGAAACTGCGCAATCAATTGATCCCAATACCAGCCTGCGGCAGAGATAAACGCGCGGAACTGAGTAACTGCCTTTTTTATCACGGAATCCCTAGAATGCTTCAGCTGAACAACGGCGCGCGCCGGTGGCACCAACAAAACCAGCGCTATTAAAACATGTGACGTTACGAAACCACGTTACGCAACCAGCGAGGATAAGAATGAGCCAGGTCACCATCTATCACAATCCGCGTTGCTCGAAGTCCCGCCAGACCCTGAGTCTGCTCGAAGAAAAGGGCATCGAGCCGGACGTGGTGCTCTATCTGGAAACGCCGCCGGAGCCGGCCACTATAGCGAAACTGCTGGAAACCCTCGATCTGTCGGCACGCCAGCTGATGCGACAAAAAGAAGCACCCTATCAGCTGCAAGGTCTTGATAATCCGACCAGGACCGAAGCAGAACTGATTGCCGCGATGCACGAATATCCCATTCTGATCGAACGACCTATTGTCGTCGTCGGTGACCGCGCGGCGATAGGCCGTCCACCCGAAAACGTCCTGAAACTGCTCTGAGGAGACCCCGTTGAGCGATTCGTCTGAGGCACCCTACATTCTGATTCTCTACTACAGCCGTTCCGGCGGAACGGCCAATCTGGCGCGGATGCTGGCCCGCGGGGTCACCGAACAGGGCACCTTTTCGGCTCGCCTGCGAACGGTGCCGCCGGTCGCCCCCAGCACTGAAGAGACGCTACCGCCGGTACCCGAAGAGGGCGCCGTGTACTGCAGCAAAGAGGACCTGGTCAACTGCAGCGGCCTGGCGCTCGGCTCCCCTACCCGTTTCGGCAATGTCGCAGCGCCCCTGAAGTATTTTCTCGATACCACCGCCGATCTGTGGATGCAGCACGCGCTGGTCGACAAACCCGCCGCAGTTTTCTGCGCCACCGCCTCCCAGCACGGCGGCCAGGAGTCGACGCTGCTGTCGATGATGATTCCACTGCTGCACCACGGCATGATCATCTGCGGGGTACCCTACCGTGTGGCGGCACTCAATCAGACGGTCACCGGCGGCACCCCCTACGGCGCCAGTCACGTTGCTGGACCCACCCACACTCCAGTACTCAGCGAAGATGAAGCGGCCATTGCCCAGGCGCAGGGAGCCCGTCTCGCCGAACTGGCGGAGCAGCTGCGGTGAGCGAACCGTCCGGCAGGCCCAATGCGGCTCAACTGCTGCTGTTTTTCGCTGCGCTGATGATCGGTTCTCTGCTGGCGCTGACGGGTCTGCGACAGTTTTTCATCGAACCCCTGGCCAGTACTCACACCAACGCCATCTGGTTTTTCATCCAGGTGTTGCCGTTGCTGTTGATCATCCCCGGCATGCTGCGCCTGCACTATCGCAGCTGCTTTTTCGCGATCCTGGTGGGATCTCTGTACTTCATTCACGGTGTGCTGCTGGCCGTGGACGAACCCCTGCGTACGCTGGGGTTCTGGGAGGTGGGCTTTTCGCTGCTGCTGATCCTGGCAGCAACTTATCTGCTGAGGGGGTTAACAAGCGCTGGTGCCGGTGGCGAGTAACCGGTTACTGCTTCGCGAGCGCTTCGCGCACCTCGTCGAGCACCACTGGATCATCAATTGTCGACGGCACGGTATAGGGTTCACCGTCTACCATCTTGCGCAGTACCTGCCTGAGAATCTTTCCGGAGCGGGTTTTCGGTAGCCGGCTGACAACAATCGCCCGTTTGAAATTGGCAAAAGCACCGACACTGTTGCGCACCATCTGCACGAGCTCCGCATACAGCGTATCCGCAGTAATATTGCTGCCGTCCTTCAACACCAGCAGGCCCAGTGGCACCTGACCTCTGTCTTCGTCGTGGATGCCGATCACAGCACACTCGGCAATCGCTGGATGGTCGGCAACCACCTCTTCGAGTTCGCCGGTGGATAGCCGGTGGCCGGCAACGTTAATCACGTCGTCAATGCGCCCCATGATGTAGACGTAACCGTCTTCGTCACGATAACCGCCATCGCCGGTCAGATAGAATCCAGGGTACTCACTCCAGTACGAACTGATGTATCGATCATGGTCTCCCCATACCGTGGGCAGGCTGCCGGGCGGCAGCGGCTCTTTCAACACCACAGCCCCCTCCTGATTGGCGCCGAGTTCTGCGCCCTGCTCATCTAAAATCCGCAGGTCGTAGCCGGGTACCGGCAGGGTTGGCGAGCCGGGCCGGGTCTCCATCAGTTCCACACCGGCCATGTTGGCGCAGATAGACCAGCCGGTTTCTGTCTGCCACCAGTGATCGATGACCGGAATCTGCAGATGTGCTTCCAGCCAGTGATAGGTTGGCGGGTCGAGGCGTTCGCCGGCGACAAACTGATACTTTAAAGAAGAAATGTCGTAACCGGCTTTAAGCGCACAGTCCGGGTCTTCTTTCTTGATCGCCCGGAATGCGGTCGGGGCAACAAAAAACGATTTCACCCGATGTTCGGCAATCACCCGCCAGTAGGCGCCCGCATCAGGGGTACGAACCGGTTTGCCTTCAAACAGAATGCTCGTGCAGCCTTTGATCAGAGGCCCATAGACGATGTAGGAGTGGCCAACCACCCAACCCACGTCAGATGCTGCCCAGAACACGTCACCCACGTCCACACCATAGATCGCACCCATGCTGTAGTTGAGCGCGACCGCATGGCCGCCGTGGTCACGAACGACACCTTTGGGTTTACCCGTGGTCCCGGACGTGTAGAGGATGTACAGCGGATCCCAGGCGTCCAACTCCACCCAGCCGGCAGGCTCAGCTGATGCCTCCCAGTCATGCCAGTCGAGGTCTCGGGGCGCGTGCATATCAGCACGACACTCGGGACGCTGCAGCAGCACCACATTCGAGACCTTGTGCCGAGCCAGGCTGATCGCTTCATCCACAAGCGGTTTGTAGGCGATCACGTTACTGCCTTCGATCCCGCAGGAGGCACACAGGATGACTGACGGCGTCGCGTCATCAATCCGGGTCGCTAACTCCGGTGCGGCGAAGCCACCGAAGACCACGGAGTGCACAGCGCCAATGCGGGCACAGGCAAGCATGGCCACCGCTGCTTCGGGGATCATCGGCATGTAAACGACCACCCGATCCCCTTTGCTGACCCCGAGGGCCTTCAGGCCGCCGGCAACCCGGGCAACCTGATCGGTCAGTTCGGCATAGGTAAACTTGCGCACCTGGCCGGTAACCGGCGAATCGTAGATCAGCGCAACATTGTCACCACGACCCGCTTCAACATGACGATCAAGCGCCAGCCAGGCGGTGTTGGTCTTGCCACCTTCAAACCAGCGCCAGGCTTTGTTGTCATCCTGGCTTAAGATCTTCGGCGGAAACGTACACCACGGCAGTTCACGGGCTTTTTCGGCCCAGAAGGCTTCCGGGTCGGTCAGCGACAGCTGGTATTCGCTCAGATAGCTCATATCACCCCGGCGCTTTCCAGGCTGGCGATTTCATCGCCGCTGAACCCAGCTGCTTCGAGTACCGCATGGGAATCTTCCCCTGCAGCCCGGGCAGAATGACGGATTTCCGGCTCAGTACGGGAAAAGCGCGGAGATGGAGCAGGCTGGACCACACCATCAACTTCCACAAAGGTCTGACGGGCTTTGTTGTGTGGGTGTTCCGGGGCTTCAAAGACCGACAGGACCGGCGCAAAGCAGACATCACTGCCTTCCATGATCTCGCACCACTGGTCGCGGGTTTTGGTCTTGAACACCTCGGTCAGGGTCTGTTTCAGCTCAGGCCAGCGCGATGCGTCCATCTGTGGCGCGAAAGTCTCAGGATCCAGACCGGCTTTTTCGACCAGTAACGCGTAAAACTGAGGTTCAATCGAACCAATACAGACATATTTGCCATCGCTGGTTTCATAGGTGTCATAGAAATGGGCACCTCCGTCCAGCAGATTGGTACCCCGCTGATCGGTGAACGCACCGGCGTTGCTCATCGTGAAGAACATGGCCATCAGCGTCGACGCGCCATCAGTCATCGCTGCATCCACTACCTGACCTTTACCAGACTTCTGTGCTTCGAGCATTGCACAGACCATACCGAAGGCGAGCAGCATACCGCCGCCACCGAAATCACCGACCAGGTTGAGCGGTGGCACCGGGCGTTCGCCTTTGCGGCCAATCGCATGCAGAGCGCCCGTCAGCGCGATGTAGTTGATATCGTGACCGGCCGCATGCGCCAGCGGTCCATCCTGTCCCCAGCCGGTCATTCGGCCGTAAACCAGTTTGGGATTCCGAGCCAAACATTCATCAGGACCAAGACCCAGACGCTCGGTCACACCAGGACGAAAACCTTCGAACAGCGCATCCGCAGATTCCACCAGGCGCAACACCGTTTCGACCCCTTCCGGGCTTTTCAGATCCACCGCAATGGAGCGTCGATTTCGCGCCAGCACATCGTTGGATCGACCCGGGCGGCTGGATTTGCGATCAACACGAATCACCTCCGCCCCCATATCCGACAACATCATCCCGCAGAACGGTCCCGGACCGATGCCGGCCAGTTCAATGATTCTCAGTCCTGTCAGTGGTCCCATGATTCCCCTCTTTTTTGTCTTTGAATTGGTTGTCATCGCCCAGCGGGTCGGCGCTACGCGAGCGATCGCCAGGCTGCTCAGCCATCGAGTTTAGCGGCCTTGTTCGGCCAGTGTCATCCCGCCAGCGGCTTGTGTTTGAGCGGCAAACTGAATTTCGACAAACCGGCGGTACAGCGGGTTATCCGCCACCAGCTGCGAATGAGTGCCAATGGCCAGCACCCTCCCCGCTTCCAGAACCACAATCCGATCTGCTTCGCGCACCGTGGACAGCCGATGAGCGATGACCAGAACTGAACAGTGGCCGCGCAGTTCACGGACGCTGTCGCTGATGTGGCGTTCGCTGTCCGCATCCAGCGCACTGGTCGCTTCATCGAGAAGCACCAGCCGAGGCTCCGGCAGCAGCGCCCGAGCGATCGCCAGGCGTTGCTTCTGGCCGCCGGACAGACCCATACCACCCTCACCAATGACTGTATTGATGCCTTCGGGGAGCAGGTTGATGAACTCCGCTGCATGTGCCTGTTGCACTGCCCGGGCGATATCCAGTTCGCTGGCCTGGGGTGCGCCATACAGCAGGTTGTCGCGAATACTGCCCGAAAACAGCACCGGATCCTGGGGCACAAAGCCAATTTGAGCCCGTAAATCAGCGAGGCGCAGATCGCGGATATCCACTCCGTCCAGATAAATCGATCCGGCGCTAGGATCGTAGAAACGCTGCAGCAGGTCGAACAGCGTACTTTTGCCGGCGCCCGAGGGTCCTACCAGAGCCACTGTTTCTCCGGGGGCTACCGCAAATTCAACCTGGTCGAGCACCTTCTGATCCGGTCTGGTCGGATAAACAAAGTCGATTTTGTCCAGGCGCAACTGCCCTTCGCCCGAGAGACTCTTCGACACTGCGGGCTCTGGCAGTTCGGATTCCGACTGCAACAGCTCCATCAGGCGTTCGGTCGCGCCTGCAGCCCGCTGAAGATCGCTGTAAACCTCGCTGATCGCACCAACTGAACCCGCGACAATGAAGGCATAGAAAATAAACGCTGCCAGCTCACCCGCCGAGGTCTGACCACGCAGCACGTCCTGACCGCCAACCCAGAGCATCAGTGCGATGGCACTCAGCACCAGCAGCATCACCAGCGCCACCAGCCAGGAGCGCTGGCGGATACGCTGCACGGCGACGCTGAACGCAATCTCGACGCGCTCGGCAAAGGAATTTTCATCGGTGCGCTGATGGTTGAACGCCTGCACAATCTTGATGTGCCGCAGCGCTTCCCCCGCATAGCTGCCGACGTCAGCCAGTGTGTCCTGACTGGTTCGGGACAGGCGCCGGACTTTGCGCCCGAAAATGATCACCGGCGCTACCACAAACGGGACGCTGCCGATGACCAGCAGAGACAGCTTGGCATTGGTGATAAAGAGCAGAATCACTCCACCGATGAACATCAACGCATTACGCAGAGCTATGGAAATGGACGAGCCAATGACCGTCTGCAGCAGCGTGGTGTCGGTAGTAATCCGGGACTGAATCTCGGTGGGCTGGTTACGTTCAAAGAATCCAGGGTGAAGATGCAGCAGATGACTGAACACCGCTAAGCGCAGATCAGCGCTGACCCGCTCGCCTACCCAGGAAACAAAATAGAACCGCGCAAAGGTGCCCACGGTGAGCAGCAGCACCAGTCCGGCAAACACCCCGATACTGCGCTCCAGCAGATCTTCAGAGCCTGCCGAAAGACCCTGATCAATGACCAGACGCATACCCTGGCCGATCGACAGCGTAACGCCGGCGGTCAGTATCAGCGCTACGCTGGCACCTACCACGTACCAGCGGTAGGGTTTCAGAAATGCCAGCGCCGGGCCGAGCTTGGTGAGCTCCCGCGAAGCAGGCCTGTCGAGTCCTTCATCCATCAGCGCATTATCACACGGTTAGGCATCGATTGATTTGCCTGCACCTTCCTGATGAACTTGCACCTGAACCATTACCTGATTTATCGAGGTTGGCTGAAAAGTGACTCAACACAGTGCCGGAAGTGACCAACTGCTCGAAACCGTAGAGCTCGAGCCCCAGGGCGATGCTGCCGGAACCGTCATCTGGCTGCACGGGCTGGGCGCTGATGCCAACGATTTCGAACCCATCGTACCCATGCTGACGCTGAACCAGCCGCTGCGCTTCGTCTTCCCGAATGCGCCGGTCAGACCGGTCACGATCAATGCCGGCATGGAAATGCGGGCCTGGTATGACATCGATCCGGGCTCGCCACTCAGTGGTAGCGATGACATTGCTGAATCCGCAGCGCAGATTCAGGCATTGGTGGAACGCGAACACAGCCGCGGCATGGCCGCCAGTCAGATAACCCTGGCAGGTTTCTCCCAGGGCGGGGTGATTGCCCTGCATCTCGGCCTGCGCTGCCAGCAGCGGCTGGCCGGGCTGATGGCACTGTCGACCTACGTTCACAATCCCGAAAGTCTCGCCCAAGAGGTCAGTTTCGCGAGCGTCGATGTGCCCATTTTCATGGCTCACGGCGTCGCAGATCCAATGATTCCCATTGCCCGTGCGGTGACCGCCCGCGAGACCCTGATCGGCCTCAACTATCAGGTCGAGTGGCACGAGTATCAGATGGGACACCAGGTCTGTCCGGAAGAAATCAGAGACCTGGAAGCCTGGTTGAACCGTATTTATCCATGAACCGATCACTCCTCGCGGTGAGCGCGCAATGATTTCGCCAGACCCTGTTGCTGACCCGGCAACCAGGCAGCTGGAGCTGGCCCCGACACCGTCGGGCTGGCTGGCTGCGGTCCTTGCCGATTTCGACAGCTTTCTGAAAGACCACGCGTCCTGCGAAAAAAAAGCCTCCGGCATGGCCTTGAACATGGCCTCGCACTATCCCGACCGGCCCAGCCTGCTGATGGCGATGGCCGATCTGGCTGTGGAAGAACTCAGCCATTATCGGGAAGTCCTCAAACTGCTTGCCAGCCGCGGCAGCCAACCCGGTCCGGACAGCAAAGACCCCTACATCCGGGCGCTCAACGACCTGATCAGACGCGGCCCCGAGCACTTTCTGCTGGACCGGCTGCTGGTGGCCGCAATCGTCGAACGAAGAGGTTGTGAGCGCTTCGGGCTGATCGCTCAATCGCATCCGGAAGCAGCTGTACAACGTTTCTACCGGGCAATCGCCGCCAGCGAAGATCGCCACTGGCAGCTGTTTGTTGATCTGGCGATAGAACACTGTCCGGGACAGGGCATCGAGGCACGACTCAATGACCTGATCGCCGCGGAAGCGGAACTGATGGCCAGCCAGCCGTTTCGCGCGGCACTGCACTGATCGAGACTCACAACATCCGCACCGCACCAGTCGAGCGGGCAATGACATGCCGGTAAACCCTATGCTGCGCCGCTACCGGGAGCGCTACGCTGAGCCGGGAAGCGCACATCTGGCCACGGGGACCCAAGGCCGGCAGTTCAAACAGGTTCTGGTGATAGTCTGCTTTGCGGAAGCCGACGACTTTCTGGACGCAATGAATATTCCCGGCGGCATGGACACGCTGTCCGTCGTGGTTGTGAATTCACCAGACAACGCCAATGCCGAAGACCGCCGTCGGACCCTGGCGTGTCTGGCTGCTCTGCTCGCCAGACCCGCGCCGAACCGCCTCATCGTTGATCGGGTCAACGATCCGATTCCGCATCGCCAGGGTGTCGGTCTGGCCCGTAAAATTGGCGCGGACATCGCCGTCGAACTGATCGACAGGGATATCGTTCACACCCCATGGATCTATTTCACTGACGCAGACGCCCGCCTGCCTGCCGATTATTTTCAAACGCCACTGCCAGCCGCCGGCACGCTGCTGTTCGGATATCGCCATGAAGCGGGCGACGACGAACTGCAGCGGCGGGCTGACCTGTACGAACTGCACCTGCGCTACTACACCTGGCAACTGCGCAGAAGCGGCTCCAGCTACGGCTTTTCCAGCCTCGGCAGCCTGCTCAGCGTCTCAGCACAGGCCTACGCTGCGGTGCGCGGGGTCCCGAAGCGGAATGCTGCAGAAGACTTCTATCTGCTGAACAAGCTGGCCAAAGTTGCGCCCGTCACCCAGCTGACCCGACCCGTTGTCCGGTTAGCTGCCAGGATGTCGACCCGGGTGCCTTTTGGTACCGGTCCCGCACTGAACGCGATGCCGACCGCTTCAGAAGACTATCTGAGCTACGCGCCTGAGGCATTCGACTCCCTGTCCAATACTCTCACCGCACTGAACCGATATGCTGAGTGTGGCGAGCTGGCGCTCACGGACAGCCAGGCGTTCGCCAGCCTGGAAACCCTGGGCTGGAGGCGCTTCGAAGCGCAGTTGCAGCGGATCACAGCACTCCGGCAACGCCGGCGCCAGATCCGTGA
>Ga0316194_10003681_pt1 | contig 10647 bp, 8 predicted proteins | sample CroRivsedime1_MG_FD_204936 | JGI IMG/M metagenome (GOLD analysis project Ga0316194, IMG submission 204936) | Coastal sediment microbial communities from Maine, United States - Cross River sediment 1 | ecosystem: Environmental > Aquatic > Marine > Coastal > Sediment | place: USA: Maine... | reverse complement strand
GTCGGATGCCGGGTCATTTTCGAAGCATTGGGCGCCTGGAACGCTACGTGCCGTTGTTTTTCCGCTCTGGCTCTGTCATCGGAGCGTATAATTACTTCGGCACCACTTATAACCTGAATGGATGCTCAGTCGAACAACAAAGCAATGGTGAGACGAACTATGAAGAATAAGATAGCTCCATTTTTATTCTTGCTGGCAGCTGCAATTTGTTCGCTGGCAGCTTGCGGACCGGATCAGGATTTCACGAGCAGCTCAACGGAGCAGGTAACCCCGATCATCCCTGTCGCCGACGTGATTTACGTCGGCGGGACTGTCGTAACGGTGGACGACACAAACCCAACGGCCGAGGCGTTGGCAGTGAAAGACGGGCTTATTGCAGCAGTGGGGTCCAGGGCCGAGGTCATGGCCATGCGAGACGATCATACTCAAGTGATTGATATTGGAGGACTCACGATTGTCCCCGGCTTTGTCGATGGGCATGCGCACTTCCTGGGATTTGGAGCTCAAGCCGTGGGCGCAACCCTTCTTGCCCCGCCGGACGGTAACGTCGAGACGATTGATGATCTCGTTGTGGCGCTCAAGGAGTTTGCCGAAAGCCCGGATGCCAGGCGAACCGGATGGATATTCGGAACTGGATATGACGATTCCATTCTGGCCGAAGGCCGTCACCCAACTGCCGACGATCTCGACCAGGTCTCAACCGATAAACCTGTAATGGCTGTGCACATCTCCGGGCACTTTTCAGTTGTAAACAGTGCTGGCCTCGCGAAGATCGGGTACACAGCGGATACCGAGGATCCCGAAGGCGGGATCATTCGCCGACGCCCTGGCACCAGGGAGCCTAATGGCGTCCTGGAGGAGCTTGCCAGCATTCCACACATGTTCAGGGCGGTTATGCCGACGGGCGAAGAGGATCAAGAATACTTCATGGAGCGGGGGCAGGATATGGCGGTGCGCTTCGGCTACACGACTGCCCAAGAGGGTCGTGCCCTCAAATCGCAACATGACTCAATGGTTCAATTTGCAGAGAAAGGTCTGTTTGACATTGATGTCGTTAGCTACATTGATTACACCGACAGGGCAGTAATAGAGTCTGAGTGGCATAGCAGAGAGTATCGTCATCGCTACCGTATCGGTGGAATGAAGATTACGCTGGACGGTTCGCCACAAGGCCGCACAGCCTGGCGTACGAAACCGTACCTGATCCCGCCTGACGGCCAGTCGAATAGCTACCTGGGTTATCCGGCGATTCCTGACGACAGTGTTGTCGCGTCGCTCTTCGAAGAGGCATTTGCGAAGAAATGGCAGGTACTAACTCACGCCAATGGCGACGCTGCAATCGATCAGTTCATTCGGGCGATACGACCCGCTTTGGAGAAGCATGGGCCTGCAGATCGTCGCCCGGTATTGATACATGGGCAGTTTGTTCGACAGGATCAACTCGATGCACTCAAAGAGCTGAACGTAATGCCCTCGCTGTTCCCGATGCACACTTATTATTGGGGTGACTGGTATGACCAGATCATCGGGCCGGAGCTCGCTCAACAGATCTCACCGATGCGCTCAGCTCTGGACCGCGGAATGTTAGTCACCAGCCATACGGATGCGCCCGTTGCGCTGCCAAACCTGATGCAGGTGATGTTCACTACTGTAAATCGAACCTCGCGAAGCGGCAAAGTGATGGGGCCAGACGAACGGATTACGCCGCTCGAGGCGCTCAAGTCGGTCACGATCTGGGGTGCGTACCAACATTTTGAGGAAGGCCGCAAAGGGTCAATCGAGGTTGGGAAGCTCGCCGACCTTGTGTTGCTGTCAGACAATCCGTTGACTATTGATGCAACCCTGCTCAATAAAATAGCGGTGGTCGAGACTATCAAGGAAGGGAAGACTGTATTTCATGCAGAGTGACGGAACGACCGCTGTTAGCCAAAGCTGGCGGCGATAGAATCGCCCTGTGCTTCAATTCAGCCCAAACGGAATATTTGCGCTGGTGGCGCTTGCCCTGTGCTGGAGTCTTGCCGCAGTACTCTATCGCGTTAGCGCCGCAGGCAGCGTAGCCCGGAAGCTGTCAGTGCTACTGGTTGTTGAGGGCGCAACGCTCATCTCGACCGGTTACCTTGATCTGTTCCTGACTGAATCTGCGAAAGCACTGCCTTTTTACCCGGTATTCTTTCGGGCTGAGGAAATCGTACACACCATCGGCGATTGCGCGATGCTCGCCCTCTACCCACCGTTCCTTGCGGCCGCATTGCGTACTAAAATGACCCGACCATTTTCCGGCATTCGAGTGCGCATTGCACTTGGAACAGCAGCCCTCGTACTGTGCGGGATTGTCCTCTGGGGACCGATCAAGCTTGGCGGCACGCTCCTTTACGTTCTCCTCTCCGCGCTCTTCACCTACGCATTGATAGCGTCTATTCATGCCTGGCACACGGCGTCAGGGCCGGCTCGTTCGCGCGCAGGCATATTTGCGCTCGCATTTGGCATCCGGGATATCTGCTGGGGCATTGCCTACGGTGTCTCGGTCTTGTTCCTGTGGACAGGGACCTATCAGGTTGTTGATCCTGAAGCGCCAGGTGCGCTGTACATCATCTACGCGCTTGGTTCGTTCCTGGCCGTTCCCCTCATCGCCTACGGCATCCTCAGGACACAACTGTTCGATATCGACCTTCGTATTCGCTGGACAATCAAGCAATCGACGCTGGCAGGCATATTCGTCGCTGTGTTCTACCTGGTGACCGAAGGGGCGGATCGACTGCTGTCGTCCGAACTTGGCAACTGGATCGGTTTGCTGGCGTCGGCGCTCCTGGTGTTCTTCCTTGCCCCGTTACAACGGTTCGCCGAACGAATCGCCACGCTCGCGATGCCGAATACGCAAAACACGCCGGAGTACGCTGCGTATAAAAAGCTGCAGGTCTACGAGGCTGCGCTCGACGAGGCGATGCCCGGAGGAATATCCGTGAAGGAGAGGGCGCTCCTCAATCATTTGCGGATATCCCTCGAAATTGCCGCTGCTGACGCGGAGGCCCTGGAACGAGATCTGCAGCAGCATTCCAAGTAACCTTCAACCCATTGCACCCGGTCATCTTAGCCCCTATAATGCCGGCCCTGCGGTGCGGTGGAGTTAGGCCGCGAGATGGACTTTTAGCGCTGACTGCAAGAGACCGGCTCGTATCCCCGTTACCAGATTTTGGTAGATGATAAGCCCCGCATGGGGTTTTTTGTTGCCCGGACGATTGTCCAGGTAGCGACATACCGCTGTTTTGAATGGGCCGATTGGCCCATTTTTGGTTTTGAAATTAGATAGATAAAGATGATTGTTAAGGTAGTTTATTGATGATCGGCGACGAATTAGCACGACTGATCGAGCCGACGATTGAAGGGCTTGGCTATGAAATGGCCGACCTTGAGGTCAAATTGCACGAAAAAGACGGCGTTGTCCGAATCTATATCGACAAGGTGCCGGAAGGCATCGGCATGGAAGATTGCGAGGCAGTCAGTCGGCAGGTTAGCGCTTTACTGGATGTCGAAGATCCGATTCCAGGCAATTACACCCTTGAGGTGTCATCGCCGGGGCTGGATAGACGACTGACGAAGGTTGAGCATTTTGAACGCTTTCTGGGTGAAATTGTGAAGGTAAAACTTCGCTACGCACTCGACGGCAGACGAAATTTTCGCGGAACGCTGGAAACCGCGAGTAGTGAAAATATTGAAGTTAAGGTGGACGGCGAGATATTCGAGTTGTCATTGGCAACTATTGAGTCCGCCCGATTGGTACCAACGCTGTAGCTGAAAGACCGATAGGTCGAAGCTCACGGAGTAGCAGGATATGAGTAAAGAAATTTTGTTGGTGGTCGATGCCGTTTCAAACGAGAAGGGCGTCGAGAAAGACATCATTTTTGAAGCAATCGAAGCAGCGCTGGCATCTGCCACGCGGCGACGTCATGGCGAAGACATTGAAGTACGTGTCGCGATCGATCGCGAGACGGGCGACTATGACACGTTCCGACGCTGGCTCGTTTTCGAAGACGAGTCAACGGAACTCGAGGTGCCGGATCGTGAGCTGAGAATGATTGACGCTGTCGACGTCGACGAAGCTGCAGAGCCAGGCGGATACGTCGAGGTGCCGATGGAATCGGTCGAATTCGGTCGTATTGCTGCGCAGACCGCCAAGCAGGTCATCGTGCAAAAAGTACGTGAGGCTGAACGCGAGCAGGTGGTTGAAGAATACCAGGAGCGCGCAGGGGAAATGCTGTCCGGTCTTGTGAAGCGCGTTGATCGAAACGGCGTTTACATCGACCTTGGCGGCAATGCAGAGGGTTTCGTGGCGCGGGAACAGATGGTGCCGCGCGAGCCCGTAAGGCCGCAGGATCGCATGAAAGCACTGCTTACCGAGGTTCGTTCCGAGCCACGGGGCCCCCAGCTATTCATGACCCGAACATCACCGAAGTTTCTCGTTGAGTTGTTCATGATTGAAGTGCCGGAAGTTGGCCAGGGCTTGATCGAGATTTTGGGCGCCGCCCGCGATCCGGGCCTGCGCGCGAAGATTGCCGTGAAAAGCAATGATGCGCGAATCGATCCGGTTGGTGCTTGCGTGGGTATGCGTGGTTCTCGAGTGCAGGCGGTATCGAATGAGCTGGCTGGCGAGCGAGTGGACATCATTCTTTGGGACGAAAACCCCGCCCAGTACGTCATTAACGCAATGTCGCCGGCCGAGGTCGTATCCATTGTTGTTGATGAAGACTCTCACAGCATGGACATCGCTGTAGACGAAGAAAAGCTGTCACAGGCGATCGGCCGAGGTGGCCAGAACATACGTCTTGCGAGTGAGCTCACCGGTTGGGAACTCAACGTGATGACTGAAACGGACGCCGAGCAAAAAAGCGAAAGCGAAATGCGCACGTTGCTGGAGTTGTTCTCCAAGCAGCTCGACGTGGACGAGGAGGTCGCTTTGATTCTTGTTCAGGAAGGTTTTTCGACTATTGAAGAAGTCGCCTATGTGCCGACGTCGGAGCTGGTCGAGATTGAGGAGTTCGACGAAGATATTGTTAACGAATTGAGAAATCGCGCGCGCGATATCTTGCTGACTCAGGCAATTGTCCAGGAAGAAAAAATTGATGAGGCAGAACCTGCCGCGGATCTGCTTGGCCTTGAAGGCATGGACAAGAGTATTGCCTACAAGCTGGCAAGTGAAGGTGTGGTAACGCGTGAGGATCTTGCTGAACTGGCGACGGACGATTTGCTCGAGATAGTCGAGATGGAGTCCGAAGATGCTGCGGCAATGATCATGAAGGCGCGCGCACACTGGTTTGAAGCAGAACAACAGGCCTGAATAGACACGGATTTGGAGTAACACATGGCTGATGTCACGGTCGCACAATTTGCAGACGTATTAAAAGTTCCGGTAGACCGGTTGCTTACGCAGCTCGACGAAGCGGGCATTAAGGTTGCCGGATCGGGTGACACCCTAAGCGAGGACGCCAAGCTCGAGCTGCTGACGCACCTGCGGCGCGCGCACGGCGAAGAAGAAACTACTGAGACTGCGGCTGCGCCGCGAAAAATCACGTTGAGCCGCAAGTCCAAGTCGGAACTCAGACTGGCGGGCGCACAGGGACGTTCGCGCACAGTAAATGTCGAAGTGCGTCGAAAGAGAACCTACATCAAGCGAAACGTGCTGGAAGAACAGGCACAGAAAGAACAGGAAGCGCTGGATTTAGTACGTCAGGAAGAACAGGACAAGATCGACGCCGTAAAACGCGAACAGGAACGACTCGTCGAGGAAAAAGAGCAGGCGAAGCTGGCCGCTGAAAAAGGCAAGCAACTTGCGATCGAAGCCAAGGAGCAAGCTGATGTAGAGGCTCGTGAAGCTGCCGAAAAAGCGGCTGCTGTGGCGGCGGAAGAAAAGACGCGCACGGAGAAAGCAGAGCAGGATGCACGAGACCGTCGTGCAAAAGAAAAAGACAAGAAAAAAGGCAAAGGCGGGGACACACGTTACGGCCGCAAGGAATTGCATGTCGCCGGTGACAAGAGCGGTCGTCGCAGGCGCAAGACGCCGATGCGTCGTCGACCTGTTAACGTCGGTGGCGATGGTCAGCACGGGTTCGAGAGGCCAACCGCGCCTGTGATCCGTGAAGTCGAGATTTCAGAAAATATAGCGGTGTCCGAGCTGGCTCAGAAAATGGCCGTCAAAGGCAACGAAGTCGTGAAGGTCCTGTTCAATATGGGTGCGATGGTGACCATTAACCAGGTGATCGATCAGGACACGGCGATTCTGGTTGTGGAAGAGCTTGGCCACACAGCGAAAGCAGTTACCGAGGCCGAAGTCGACGACAAACTGCTGGCCGATGAGCAATTATCAGGTGAAGAGGTAGCGCGGGCACCTGTCGTTACGATCATGGGGCACGTTGACCATGGCAAGACGTCGTTACTCGACCACATTCGACGCACAAAAGTTGCGGCAGGTGAAGCGGGTGGTATTACGCAGCATATCGGCGCTTACAACGTAAAAACGGATAAAGGCAGCATTACGTTCCTTGATACTCCGGGACACGCTGCTTTCACGGCCATGCGCGCGCGCGGCGCCCAGGCGACGGATATTGTGATCCTGGTGGTCGCAGCCGATGACGGTGTCAAACCACAGACGATTGAAGCTATCCAGCACGCAAACGCTGCGGGAGTTCCGCTTATCGTGGCAATCAACAAGATCGACAAAGACGCTGCTGACCCGGAACGGGTGCGAAACGAATTATCGCAGCACGAAGTTATCTCTGAAGATTGGGGTGGCGAACACTTGTTCGTGAATGTTTCGGCACAAACGGGCGAAGGCGTGGATGCACTGCTTGATACCATTCTGTTGCAGGCGGAAGTGCAGGACCTGAAGGCGATCGCTGAAGGTCCGGCGCAAGGCCTGGTCATCGAGTCCAGTCTTGAGAAAGGGCGCGGTGCCGTCGCAACGCTGCTGGTTCAGGCCGGAGCACTGAAGCAGGGCGACATGATCATTGCTGGTGAGGAATACGGGCGCATTCGAAATATGTTCGATGAAACACACAAGTCGATTACGACGGCGGGACCGTCAATGCCGGCTGTGGTTCTTGGCTTGTCCAAGACACCGAGCGCAGGCGACGATTTCGTCGTGGTCAAGAACGAGCGCAAAGCACGCGAAGTCGCCGAATTCAGGCAAGCGAAGAAACGTGAAGCCAAACTGGCGCAGCAACAAGCGTCAAACATGGAAGATGTATTCAGCAAGATGACTGAAGGCGAGGCTTCCGTGGTGCCGGTTCTGATCAAGTCGGACGTACACGGCAGTGCCGAAGCGTTACGTGATGCTTTGAATAAACTGTCCACAGACGAAGTAAAAGTCAAAATTATTGCATCGGGTGTCGGCGGTATCACAGAGTCAGACGCTGTTCTTGCTGCTGCTTCGAAAGCAGTGATCATCGGCTTCAACGTACGTGCAGATGGCGCGGCTAGAAACGCAATTAAAGAGTCAGGCGTTGATGTGCGTTATTACAGCATCATTTATGAGGCCATTGACGACGTTAAGGCTGCACTCAGCGGTTTGCTTGCGCCGGAGATCCGGGAAAACATCGTGGGTCTTGCGGAAGTGAAGGAAGTATTCAGTTCACCGAAGCTTGGTGATATCGCCGGTAGCATAGTCACCGAGGGCTACGTGAAGAAATCGAACCCAATTCGTGTGCTTCGTGACAATGTTGTGATCTACGAAGGTGAGCTTGAATCGCTGCGGCGCTTTAAGGATACGGTAAACGAAGTTCGCTCGGGCACGGAATGTGGCATTGGCGTTAAGAATTACAATGACGTCAAGGTCGGTGACCAGATCGAATGCTTCGAGCGCGTCGAAGTCGCGCGCACGCTCGATTAGGCGTCGCGAAACAAGGTACATTCATGCCAAAAGAGTATTCACGTAACCAACGCCTGGGTTCACAGATACTCAGGTCGTTGAGCGAACTGCTGCGACTCGAGTCCAAAGACCCGGCATTGTCGATGTTGTCGTTGACGGCCGTTGACCTGACGCGGGACTTGAGCGTTGCCAAAATCCATTTCAGCTTGCTGAACCCTGACGACGATCCCCAGGCAGCGCTCGACGGATTGATACGCGCCTCCGGTTTCTTGCGTAGCAGACTTGGCAGCATGCTGAAAGTCAGGCATATCCCCGAACTGAGATTTCTGCACGACGACAGTGCTGCGCGCAGCGACGAAATCAGTCGTCTCATTGATCGCGCGAATAATAGCTAAATGACGACCAATACGAACAATACTGGCAAGCGATCGGGTTTGCCTGTAGATGGCTTGTTGTTGCTCAACAAACCGGCCGGACTTACATCGAACAGAGCATTGCAGAAGGTCAAGCGCTTGCTGCGTGCCAGGAAAGCCGGACATACTGGCAGCCTGGACCCGGCTGCGACCGGCATGTTGCCGCTGTGTTTTGGCGAAGCGACAAAAGTGTGTGCCTACCTGCTCAATGCGGACAAGACCTACCGGGTGTCGGCCAGGCTGGGAGAGAAAACAGACACCGGTGACGCTGACGGCCAGGTGATTGAGACCGCTGCCGTACCGACAATGACCGAGCAGGAGTGGCAGGAAGTGCTTGACGGGTTTTTGGGCGAAACCGAGCAAATACCGCCGATGTATTCGGCGCTAAAGGTGGACGGGAAGCGCCTGTATGAGCTCGCCAGGAAAGGCGAGACTGTCGAACGGAAGCCGCGCCCCATCCGCGTTGATGAGATTTCATTGCTGGAGGCCAAAGGCTCGCGCCTGGTACTCCGGGTTAAATGCTCGAAAGGGACGTATATTCGCACGCTGGTGGAAGATATCGCCGAGGTCGCTGGCACCATCGCTCACACAGACAGCCTGCATCGCGAGTCAGTAGGGGCGTTCAGGGCGGAAGACATGCTGGACCTCGACAAAGCCGAGGAGTGGGCCGAGAGCGAGCCAGAATTGCTCATGAAGCGGCTGTTGGCCCCGGATATCGCGTTGGCTGACATGCCCGAAATTACGCTTACGGACGATGGGCTTGCCCGCTTCGTTCAGGGTCAGATCGTAGAGGTTCAGGACGCCCGGGAGGGCGAGGTACGCGTTTACGGCGCGGCTGCGCAGTTTACAGGGGTTGGCGAGCTAATCGGCAATGAGAGGCTCGCGCCTCGCAGGGTTTTTAATTATGCAAAAAATCCTTAAATTTTAGGTGTTTTGGGCTATTACTGAGCCGTTACAGACGCTAGAATAGCGCGCTCAAAAAACAGGCCAGAACGAATACAGAGAACGATTGGAGTTTCTTAACGATGTCACTTTCAAGTGAAAACAAGAGCAGTATTATTGAAGACTATTCACGCGGCGAAGCCGATACAGGCTCACCTGAAGTTCAGGTTGCACTGCTGTCCGCACGCATTTCCGAGCTCACCGAGCATTTTGGTGAGCACAAGAAAGATCACCACTCCCGTCAGGGTCTGTTGAAGATGGTCAACAAGCGGCGCAAGTTGCTCGACTACATCAAGTCAAAAGACAATGCACGGTACCGCGAGCTGATTTCCCGGCTCGGCCTCCGCCGTTAATTAATCGGCACCTTGGCAATGAACTAACAAATTTGTCGGCCCGGAAGCGGGTACGCGGCGAATTCCTTATGCCCTAAACACTCATATATCGAGAAAATAGTGAAATCAATCAAGAAAACGTTCCAATTTGGGGAACATGAAGTAACGCTCGAGACCGGCGCTATTGCGCGTCAGGCCGACGGCGCGGTAATGGTAAGCGTCGCTGATACGGTCGTACTGGTTACTGCTGTTGGCCGCAAAGCGGCCGATCCTGGCCGGGACTTTTTCCCTCTAACCGTTAACTACCAGGAAAAGACGTATGCCGCTGGCAAAATTCCTGGCGGATTCTTCAAGCGCGAAGGGCGTCCCAGTGAAAAAGAAACACTGGTCTGTCGACTGATCGATCGCCCGATTCGTCCGCTGTTCCCGAAGGGATTCAAGAACGAAGTTCAGGTAATTGCCACGGTCGTTTCATTGAACCCGGACGTCGATCCCGACATTCCGGCAATGATCGGCGCATCGGCAGCACTGGCTATTTCCGGCATGCCATTTGCGGGCCCGATTGGTGCCGCACGCGTAGGCTACAAAGATGGCGCTTACTTGCTTAATCCGGGGCGTGAAGCAGTTGAAGAGTCTGAGCTTGACCTCATCGTTGCCGGTACCGAATCGGCAGTTCTCATGGTCGAATCGGAAGCAAAACGCCTGTCAGAAGAAGTTATGCTCGGCGCCGTTATGTTCGGTCATGAGCAAATGCAGGTTGTTATCAAGGCAATCAACGAGCTTGCTGCTGAAACGTCCAAGGCCGCGTGGACCTGGGAAGCACCGGCAGTCGACGAAGACCTCGACACAGCTGTTGCAGATGCTGCCGAGTCTGGCATGAGTGCGGCATACCAGATCAAGGACAAAGTTGAACGACAGGCTGCCGTTGGTGACCTCAAGTCAACGACTAAAGAAAGTCTGGCTGGAGCAGAAGATGCCCGCTGGTCGAGCGAAGAAGTTAAAGGCGCCCTGGCTAAACTCGAAAAACGAGTTGTTCGCCAGCGAGTCATCGCAGGTGAGCCCCGCATCGACGGTCGTGACACCACGACCGTTCGACCAATCG
>Ga0316194_10003680_pt1 | contig 10649 bp, 18 predicted proteins | sample CroRivsedime1_MG_FD_204936 | JGI IMG/M metagenome (GOLD analysis project Ga0316194, IMG submission 204936) | Coastal sediment microbial communities from Maine, United States - Cross River sediment 1 | ecosystem: Environmental > Aquatic > Marine > Coastal > Sediment | place: USA: Maine... | reverse complement strand
CAGTTCCTGGCCCAAAACCATGAAGCTCCCAAGCGCTAACACACACGGCCCCCAGGCTTTTCGCCTGGGGGCTTTTTTGTGTTGTGGGAAAAGCAAAAGCAAAACTAATTGTTCCTCCGTATAGTGAACAAGAGGACCCATATATCAGAATATATGGGTCCCCCAATATAGTGAAAGACCCTGGAGGGGAAAACTATGAGCATATCAGAGATTCTCGGTTTAGCCGCTGCCCTTGAGCAGTGGCGAGAAACATGCTACGGCACTTACGGGGATATCCCCGTAGTTGTTGTTCAAAGGGAGCGCCACTTGAAAGTGGTGCAAGAATCGTGCAAGTAACCCAAGCCCCTTATAGGGAGGATGAGATGAGTGGTAGAATAACAACTCGTCATTTGATCACCCATGCTCAGATAATCATAAGTGAGTATGGGTTTAGGACATGGCTGCGAGCATGGGTGCTTTCGGCCAGGCCTGGGGGATGCACATTCCTCCAGGTAATCAGCGGCAAGTAATTCTTGCGCGGCAAGTAATTCTTGCGAGGATAGGTTTTAAAGCGTTTGGGAATGTCTATGGGGTTGACCCTTAGGGCTTTTCTCACATGTAATTGAGACTTGTTCTCGCAAGATTAATTAACATACAAGTGGGTGTGTGTATCCCAGACAAGTGGGTATGCATGTTATCGAAGAAGAAAAGTATATACGTGAGTGTGTATATTTTTCTTTTTTGATAACAGATTTTTTGGCTAGCCGACCGATGTTGTCGAGGCAAGCCGGGTTTCAGCGATAAGGGTTTACAAAATGGAACTATATAATTTTGGTGCTGGTCTGGTTGCAGCCCATCGTCATCCTAATGGGGGCGGTTGGGTAGCTGATACAGCATTTGTATCAGAATCGGCATATGTAGGACCAAATGCTAAGGTCTACGGCGAGGCCGAAGTTAGTGGCAAAGCCGCAGTTTGTGATAAAGCCGAGGTTTTCGGCAATGCCGCAGTTCATGGTCATGCCAGAATTTGTGACAATGCCAGGGTTTTCGGCAATGTCTGGGTTTGTGGTAAGGCCAGAGTTTATGGTTGCGCTATAGTACAGGATAATGCCGAGGTTTTCGGCAATGCCAGAATTTTTGGTAATGCCAGAATTTTTGGTTTGGCTAGAATTACTGGTAGTACCAGGGCACTTCTACTTACAAAGTAGGTTGTTCTTGTACTTCTTTGCAAGAATTCTCTTGCAAAGGTCAAGAGTCTCAATGTAGTTGAGAACCTTTCCTCTGCCTTCAAGGATATTCTTTGAAGGCAGCGATAAGGGTTTACAAAAGGAGATAGAATGAGTTTTTTTGAGCGTCTCAAGGGAAAGACAATCCGTAGTGTTTTGGGTTTGAAAAAGCACAGCAAGGAGGTTGTGATTACCGTAGAAGGTAATCAGGAATTGGTAATGAACCACTTTCAGTGTTGTTACGAGAGTGTATTAGTATCCCAGATTGATGGGGATATCAATGACATCATCGGTGAGACCGTAACAATGGCAGAGGAATCTATTGTTACAGGGTCTGATGGTCCCGATTACCATTGGACCGCAACTTTCTACAAGTTGGCAACCCGCAAGGGTTATCTGACCTTCACTTGGAATGGTCAGAGCAATGGTTACTATTCAGAGAGAGTGGATCTGGAATGGCGGAAGACGAAGGTGCAAACAAAGTTTGCACCGACGCTTGGTGATCTTAAGTGGCCGAGTTTAAACTAAGGCTTTAAAACCTTTCCTCTGTCTTCAAGGATATTCTTTGAGGGCAGCGATAAGGGTTTACAAAAGGAGAGAGAATGTCGAAGAAGAATAAGAAGAAAGGAACAAGTATGAGACGTCGGATTCCAATGAAGGATTGGGCTTTAATCCTTGGAGTGACTGTATTAACGCTCACGGTTGTGGCGTTGCTCCTCAACGGGGCGTTTTGGTTAGTGACTGATATGTTCACTGGCATTGTGCATATCATCAAGCACACATAAACTTTTCCTCTGCTTTCAAGGATATTCTTTGAGGGCAGCGATAAGGGTTTACAAAAGGAGAGAATATGGAAAGGACATATGATTTTGGTGCTGGTCAGGTTGCAGCTCATCGTCACCCCAATGGGGGCGGCTGGGTAGCCGCCACAGCTAAGGTAGCAAGGACTGCCTATATAGGTCCTAATACCAAGGTTTTTGATAATGCCGAAGTTAGTGACAATGCCAGGATTTACCACAATGCCAAGGTTTTTGGCAATGCCGTGGTTGATGGCGAGGCCAGAGTTTGTGGCAATGCCTGGGTTTGTGGCAATGCCTTGATTGATGGCGAGGCCAGAGTTTGTGGCAATGCCAAGATTTATGGCGATGCCAGAGTTTTGGGTGATGCCAAGGTTTTTGGCAATTCCAGTACTTCTTTGCAAGAATTCTCTTGCAAAGGGCAAGAGTCTCAATGTAGTTGAACCTTTCCTCTGCCTTCAAGGATATTCTTTGAAGGCAGCGATAAGGGTTTACAAAAGGAGAGAATATGGAAACGACATATGATTTTGGTGCTGGTCCTGTTGCAGCTCATCGTCATCCTAATGGTGGTGGCTGGGTCGCGGATGTTAATGAATTTAACATGTGAACGAAAGTTCACAGAAAGAGAGTTGATAAAGAGAAAGGGTGGTGTGTTCAGCGCTAACACACACACGGCCCCCAGGCTTTTTGCCTGGGGGCTTTTGGCGTTTGTTCTGCACCTGAGTATATATTCAGGTGCAGGGATAAGAAAGGAAAGAAAGAAAAAATGATCAACTTGACACCTCATACAGTATCTATCATTGGAGACACTGAGGAGTTCACATTCCCACCCAGTGGGTATGTGGCTAGGGTGGCAATGACCACCACGCCATCGGTGGAGCTGACTCGTGAGGTCGGTCTCCCCATACATACTGTCGAGTATGGGGAAGCCGAAGTTCCCCCCGAGTTTCGCGGGAAGGACTTGATTGTGTCATCGATGTTCGCCGATGCTTATCGAACCCAACATGGGTTCGATGGTCAACGGCTATTCGTCCCTGACTCTGGTCCAAGTGCTATCCGAGAAGACGGGCAGATAAGAGCTGTCCGTCAGCTCCTCTCCAAATAGAGTGAGCCTTTCCTCTGCCTTCAAGGGTAATCTTTGAGGGCAGCGATAAAGGTTTATCATTTGTACAAGGAAAGAGAGCGGAATGAAGATACACTTGATTTAGGGGTTACTTGCACAAATCTTGCACCACTTTCAGGTGGTGTGCATTATCAGAGAAGAAAAGTATACAGATGAGTGTGTGTGTGTATTTTTCTTTTTTGATAAGGGATAGTAGCCCAATTTGGCAGAGGCAACAGACTTAAAATCTGTAAAGTGTGAGTTCGAATCTCACCTATCCTACCAAAACAAACCGGCAAGAATTCTTTTACCATAAAATTATTTCGCAGGACCCTCAAAAGCCAGTCAGATCTCGAACACACACGGCCCCCAGGCTTTTTGCCTGGGGGCTTTTGGCGTTTGTATCCCCAAGCCTCAAAGGAGAGAACATGGAAACGACATATGACTTTCAGGATGGTAATGGTCCGGTACCTGCTCATCAGCACCCCCTTGGGGGCGGCTGGGTAGCGAATACGGTTAAGGTAGCAGAGACTGCCTATGTAGGCTCGGAAGCTTTGGTATATGGCAGGGCCCGCGTTTACGGCAATGCCCGAGTCTTCGACGGGGCCCTCGTCTACGGCGATGCCCGTGTCTACGGCGATGCCCGTGTCTACGGCGATGCCCGTGTCTACGGCAATGCCCGCGTTTACGGCAGGGCCCACGTCTACGGCGATGCCCTCGTCTCCGGCGATGCCCTCGTCTACGGCAGGGCCCACGTCTACGGCAATGCCCACGTCTACGGCAATGCCCACGTCTACGGCGATGCCCTCGTCTACGGCAATGCCCACGTCTACGGCAATGCCCGAGTCTACGACTGGGCCCTCGTCTCCGGCAATGCCAGCGTCTACGGCAATGCCCGAGTCTACGGCGATGCCAGCGTCTACGGCGATGCCAGCGTCTCCACCAGGTGCTCCAGGTCACCGGTGTTTTTGGGAGATATCGGAGAGTATCCGATTACCATTTCGGATACGCACATCCAGATCGGATGTGAGTGCAAGCCACTGGAGCAGTGGCTGTCCGAGGCCGCGCCAGAATACTGTCCGCGGCTGGAGGCAGCGCGCGACGCGATTGTCATGCTTGCCCGAGTCCATCAAGGGCAGCGATAGCTGCACCCTTCGAGTAGACCGCGCCAGCCCCGGTAGGCCCGGGGCTTGGGGCCACGATACAGAAAGAATTAGTACGACAATCAGCCAAACTAAGATCAGGTACCTGGTTGGCTGGGTGGGGGCCTTAAACCCCATGTCCACTATCTTTTGTTACCCATAAATTTTTCCTTTGCATATGAGTACATATTCATATACAGAGATAAGGAGGTTGGATGAAGCTAGTCACGAAGGGAGCACGAAAAGCATGCCGGTGGGTCGTTAGCAACGACCTTAGTGAGCTAAAGAAAACAGCTCACAGGCAGTATCGTCGCCAGATCAATAAACAATGTTCATTGATCGCAAAAGGTGACATTGACTTCGAGGAGTTTGATGAGACTCCTCGAACGCTAGTAACAGCTCGTGAGGTTTGCTAAAGTCGCAATTTTCTGAGAGTTGCGAGATATCTCGGAGCGAGGTATTGGAGTTGATGACGATGTCAACTCCACATCGTCTAGGGGATACCAAGGTTCTTGCTAATGATTTTGGGTTCCTATCGGATTTTATGGAATCCGAGGATCTTCCTGGAGAGAGGGATCAACTCCTAATTGGATGTGAGAGTGGCCACCATGACATCAGGTGGGAACTTCATTTCCTATAGTAGGAAAGGAATGAAAGGGTGAAAGAAAACGAAAACCAAAACCATGATCTCCAAAAGATCTCAAACTGATACTTCTAACAGTAAGCCTAGTACTTGGCTGTGTAGTTGGTTATCTAGTAGGAACCTTCGAGTTCCAAGCCGTCGGATAGGTAGATATTCAGCCAGAGTTTATGGTAATGCCTCCAAGGCCCCTATGTGTATGCATGGGGGCTTTTGGGCGTTGAGAAGATTGCATTTATCTTTTTTGATAAAGCGGAGTCTTTTTCAGAAACGAATCGATACAAGATCTTCATTACGAATCGACTCTTTAGCGAGATAGGTTCGAAAGAAGAATGGAGAATTCGGGGGTAATGAAGGTTTTGTATGGGTTTGTTTCATTTTTGGGCCGGAAACTTTGTTTCCACTAAGTTGACCAAAGACTCAAGTCTTCAACTCTCGAGAAGAGGCTGCAATTCATGCAGCTCAGAATTGGTGGAACTATTACTCCCGTGTAGTTTTCCGAGACTGAGGTTTTAATTTCTGCATTCAAGTATATATCTACTTGAGTGCAGAGGTGAAAGTCTCGTGTCACCATAAACTGTGAACTTTAGTTCACAAGAAAGGTTATATAATGAGAGCACTACTGGCATTGGCAAGAGCGGGGCGAGAACGTTGAGGTAATCGGGTACTGGCAGTACCGCAGTGGACATATGATTGGGCCTTTTAAGTCTATTGAGTCTATTCAGACTTGGGGTAATGAGAAGGCTGAATGGTCAAAGACCAATCAAGCTTCCCTTGATCTTCATCAACATGTCTCGAATGCATGTGATGTGGATCTCGATAACCATGAAGCCGCAGTGATCAGGCACAATGGTAAGCTCTTATCTATTAGGTGGAGCGACCACAACACCCTTGTGACCTTTGGTCACAAGATCGAGAATGATGGGGTTGAGGTAGGGGGTTGGAGGAAGCAACCTTTACTTCCTAAAAAGTAAACTGTGAACAACACTCCTTTCTTTCGAGGGGAGTTTCTGGGATAGTAGCCCAATTGGCAGAGGCAACAGACTTAAAATCTGTAAAGTGTGAGTTCGAATCTCACCTATCCTACCAAAACAAAAAGGTGATAGAATATATTTTTTCCCGGTCGAGTAAACTTTCTTCTTCCTTTCTGTTAATACTTACACATACATATGAGTCAATTAACAAAAAACTCAACAAACAGAATCGCCTAAGAATCTCGTCTCTCGAGATATAGTAGATCTAAAAAGGCAATATATTCAAACGTTTACCGAGTTTTAGTTAAGAGATTCAGGACAATAGAAAGTTTCTATCGGCCGAAGAAAAGAGAAAGTCATCGGGCGATATAGTTGTATCTACCACTCAAACTTGTGAACAATAGTTCACAGAAAGGATTAAGTAATCATGAATGTATCCCCAAGCCTCAAAGGAGAGAACATGGAAACATATGACTTTCAGGATGGTAATGGTCCGGTACCTGCTCATCAGCACCCCCTTGGGGGCGGTTGGGTAGCTGATACAGCATTTGTATCAGAATCGGCATATGTAGGCCCGGAAGCTTTGGTATATGGTGAAGCCGAAGTTAGTGACAATGCCCGCGTTTACGGCAGGGCCCGCGTCTTCGGCAAGGCCCACGTCTACGGCAAGGCCCACGTCTACGGCAAGGCCCACGTCTACGGCAATGCCCACGTCTACGGCAAGGCCCTCGTCTACGGCAATGCCCGAGTCTACGGCGAGGCCCACGTCTACGGCAATGCCCTCGTCTACGGCAATGCCCGAGTCTACGGCAATGCCAGCGTTTACGGCAATGTCTACGTCTACGGCAATGCCCGAGTCTCCGGCAATGCCCGAGTCTACGGCGATGCCAGCGTTTACGGCGATGCCAGCGTTTACGGCGATGCCAGCGTTTACGGCGAGGCCCACGTCTGCTACGACGCCCGCGTTTCCAGCAGGTGCTCCCGGTCACCGGTGTTTTTGGGAGATATCGGAGAGTATCCGATTACCATTTCGGATACGCACATCCAGATCGGATGTGCATGCAAGCCACTGGAGCAGTGGCTGTCCGAGGCCGCGCCAGAATACTGTCCGCGGCTGGAGGCAGTACGCGATGTAATCGCTGCGCTTGCCCGAGCCCATCAGCGACAAGGATGATAGCTGCACCCTTGATGATAGCTGCACCCTCCGAGTAGACCGCGCCAGCCCCGGTAGGCCCGGGGCTTGGGGCGTTAGGAGGACCAGATCATGGCCACGATACCTTTCCTCTGTCTTCAAGGATATTCTTTGAGGGCAGCGATAAGGGTTTACAAAAGGAGATAAAATGGAAACATATGATTTTGGTGCTGGTCTGGTTGCAGCCCATCGTCACCCTAATGGTGGCGGTTGGGTAGTTGATACAGCATATGTATCAGAGACTGCCTATATAGGTCCTGAAGCCAGGGTTTATGATAATGCCCAAGTATATGGCAATGCCGCAGTTTGTGACAAAGCCGAGGTTTTTGGCAATGCCGTGGTTTGTGGCAATGCCAAGGTTTTTAGCAATGCCTGGGTTTGTGGCAATGCCTTGATTGATGGCGATGCCAGAGTTTGTGGCAATGCCAAGGTTTACCACAATGCCAGAGTTTGTGGCAATGCCATAATTTCTGGTGATGCCAAGGTTTTGGGTTACGCCAAGGTTTTTGGCAATGCCTTGATTGATGGCGAAGCCTTGATTGATGGCAATGCCAAGGTTTTTGGCGATGCCAGAGTTTGTGGCAATGCCAGTACTTCTTTGCAAGAATTCTCTTGCAAAGGTCAAGAGTCTCAATGTAGTTGAACCTTTCCTCTGCCTTCAAGGGTAATCTTTGAAGGCAGCGATAAGGGTTTACAAGGAGAGAATATGGAAACGACATATAATTTCGGTGATGGTTTTGGTCCGGTTCCTGCTCATCGTCATCCCAATGGGGGAGGTTGGGTAGCGGATACGGCTTTTTGTATCAGAGACTGCCTATGTAGGCCCAGATGCCAGGGTTTACAACATTGCCCAAGTATATGGCGATACCGAGATTTTTGGCAATGCCGAGATTTATGGCAATGCCGAGGTTTATAATGCCAAGGTTTTTGGCAAGGCCAAAGTTTTTGCCAATGCCTGGGTTTTTGATGCCGAGGTATCTGAGAATGCCTGGGTTTATGGTTATGCCCATGTTTATGGCAATGCCCGTGTTTGTGGCAATGCCAGGGTTTGTGGCAATGCCCAAGTATATAGCAATGCCGAGGTTCGTGGTGATGTCAAGATTTTTGGTAATGACAAGGTTTATAAGGCGGGTACTTACCATACATCAGACGACATTACTACTTACAAAGTAGGTTGTTCTTGTACTTCTTTGCAAGAATTCTCTTGCAAAGGTCAAGAGTCTCAATGTAGAAAGTAATTGAATATGAAATATTGTGTATACGATAGCGGTAAACCGGCGACTCTACCTCTAGCCGATCCAGCGTTAGGCTGGTCAAACAACGAGTTTGACTCGTTTGAAGAAGCGGTTAAATATGTAGAAAGTTGGTTAGGGGACTATAACAATCTCCCAACCAATTGGGATGGTTCAAAACTGGAGTATCATGAGTCTAAATGTACTATAGAGATCAGGTCCATGGAAGATACTAAGGAGAAGAATATGGAAACATATGATTTTGGTGCTGGTCCAGTTCCTGCTCATCATCATTCTAATGGTGGCGGTTGGGTAGCTGATACGGCATATGTATCAGAGACTGCCTATGTAGGTCCAGATGCCTTGGTTTATAACAATGCCCAAGTATATGGCAATGCCGCAGTTTGTGGCAATGCCGAAGTTTGTGACAATGCCCAAGTATATGGCAATGCCAAGGTTTTTGGCACTGCCAAACTTTATGGCCATGCCGAGGTTTATGGCAATGTCGGAGTTTATGACAATGCCGAGGTTTCTGGTTATGCCCATGTTCGTGGTGATGCCGAGGTATCTGAGAATGCCAGAGTTTATGGTCATGCCGAGGTTTGCGGTGATACCAAGGTTTGCGGCAATGCCAAGGTTTGGCGGTTCAGCAATTCCGAAAACCCGGAACTTTCCGGTTGCCATACATCAGACGGCATTACTACTTACAAAGTAGATTATTCTTGTATGCCTTTTCAAGAGAATTCTTGCAAAGGTCAAGAATCTCAATGTAGTTGAGAACCTTTCCTCTGCCTTCAAGGATATTCTTTGAAGGCAGCGATAAGGGTTTACAAAAGGAGAGAATATGGAAATGACATATAATTTCGGTAATGGTCCTGTTGCAGCTCATCGTCACCTTAATGGTGGCGGTTGGGTAGCTGATACAGCATATGTAGCGGAGACTGCCTATGTAGGTCCTGAAGCTTTGGTATATGATAATGCCGATGTTTATGGCAATGTCAGAATATATGACAAGGCTCAAGTATTTGGTAATGCTGAGGTTTATGGTAATAGCATTCTATTGCATAATGTTAAAATTTATGGTGATGCCAGAGTTTATGGCAGTGCCCATATTTATGGCAATGCCAATGTTTATGGCTATGCCGAAGTTGGTAATACTGCCAGGGTTTGTGATAATGCCTGGGTTTGTGGTAAGGCCAGAGTTTATGGTTGCGCTATAGTACAGGATAATGCCGAGGTTTTTGGTAATGCCAGAATTTTTGGTTTGGCTAGAATTACTGGTAGTACCAGGGTTTTTGATGATATCGAAATTAAAACTGATAATCATGAACCAGCTGGCGGCACTTCTACTTACAAAGTAGGTTCTTGTACATCTTTTCAAGAGAATTCTTGTAAAGGGCAAGAGTCCCAATGTAGTTGAGACATTCAATATGGCCGTTACGGCGGCCAACTGAGGGCTTTTAGCTCAGCAGGTTAGAGCACCGACCTTATAAGTCGTAGGTCCTGGGTTCAAGTCCCAGAAAGCCCACTAAAAGGAAAGGATTCATATGAACAAGATAGAGAGTATTCTTCATTTAGCGGCGCGGTTTGCGGAGGCTGGAGATGAAGAAAGGAGTTTTAAGCTTGCGGCGATAGCTCAACGTTCGGACGGTGCGTTAGTGGTGAGTCCAAACGGAGCTGTACGGATAAGCCAGACTCCTGTTATTAAGCTACGGGAGCCTTCGGCTCATGCTGAGGCGAGGGTATTACGCAAGGCTGGATATGGGGCAATTCTTTTTGTTGCTCGAATTCACAAGGATGGTAGATGGGCTTTGGCACGTCCTTGTGCGACATGCCAAGCACGGATCAAAAATCAAAAGGTAAGTAAAGTTTATTATACAATTGGTCCAGGCGAGTATGGAGTTTGGACCCCTAACAAGCAAAGGAGACCTAGATGAAGCATTATTTTTTAAACAAGGGAGTTGAAGAAGAGGTTTTCCAGTCGGAGTTATTATTTGTAGCGTGGTTTTCACGCTATGGTTTATATGATGACGAGATTGATCCTTTACATCAGGAGGGTTGGGTAAGGCAGGCAAAACAAAAAGAGGTTGAGAAACTTGAGCAACTAAAAAAGGATTTGAAAGTTATTATAGATTGGTATGTTAAGGAGCTGGACAGCCGGCCGATGTTGCCGAGGCAGTCAGGGCAAGAAGAAGTGAAAACATAAGGCATATGATATGTGGATGACTGAGTACATAGCGGCGATAAATCGTAATCTCCGGGACAAGTATGGTATTCAGGAGATTGGTGGAACGAAGGAAGAGCCTTGTATTGAAACCCCTCCTGATGGTGAGTATCCGATGGTGATTAATGGCAAGTTAGATCA
>Ga0316194_10003678_pt1 | contig 10652 bp, 6 predicted proteins | sample CroRivsedime1_MG_FD_204936 | JGI IMG/M metagenome (GOLD analysis project Ga0316194, IMG submission 204936) | Coastal sediment microbial communities from Maine, United States - Cross River sediment 1 | ecosystem: Environmental > Aquatic > Marine > Coastal > Sediment | place: USA: Maine... | reverse complement strand
CGAGCCTTGATTCCGGTACAGAGGGCATGTAATAAATTTGGTTGGGGTTGAATGAGGCAGGATCACAGGGACCGGAAAATGTCTCTAGTGCGCATCGCATCTGGAACCATTCTCCACCATCAACAGCTACCCCATGTTCATTAAATGACTTCCATGCAGGTATTGGCTTGGTGAAAGGAATGATGAACCGGAATTTGTGTGTTTTGTTATCGTGCAGGTGGCGGAAGGATGAGTAAGACACATATTCATAATCCTGAAACCGGTCCTTTATCTCATCAATGGTTGTGTTGCCGTCGTAATCCAGAACTAGACAATCCACTTCGATAATATTGGCCTGCCTTCTTTTTACGTAACGGGCTCCTGTTAGAAAGTCCTCATACAAGTCTTCTGAATAATCGGGGATCTGATCAATTTCTTTGTAGTGGGCGGTATTAAATAAATTCACGTCCTCTTTGTTTTCTACTACCTCATGACCGAACGTGAATAAGCCAGCGATGTTCTCCCATGTGGTAGGTAAGGGACGAACCTGGTTGTCCATCCTCGACATGAACATGTTGATGTGTATGTCTTTCACAATGTCATTACCCCGATCAGTTATCAGGGAAACTGGGTAGAAATCATTCAGAGATTTCAGTAGTTGCTACCTTGAGTTTTGTTTCCGATGAGTTCCCGGCACCGGAAATGAATAACCAGAATAGAATCGTGTGGTGGATGCAGGGGAGGGGAACTCGGTAGCGATCCGGACACCCGATCCTATCTGGTGTATTCAGAGGTATTTATCGACGGAAACCGGGGCGGCTGGAATCTGTGTTCTGGCTAGGAATTGGGTTGACGGATGCAATGTCATAGAGGGTAGGGGGGGCAGTGTTATGATCCACCGTTAAGCAGGTGGCAATTGCTCGCAACTCTATCAAAAATCACATCACTCCAACCCGCCGACTTCAGTAACTGATTGAAAACCTGTTACGAATCGAGCGTGCAGAAGATTTAGCTACAAACTGTCTGCATGGATGTCCTTGATAGCAGGTATACCGGTCATACAGTCACTTCGAATATTAACAACGACTTAACGTCCGGAAAGGGCCACAAAGCGGACCTAGAGCGCGTCATTAGCTACTTCTGGAACGTACTGAAAGTTGCCGTTCAGGAAACTTCGCTTTTCATGTAAGTAGTATTACTTATGGTTTTCAATCGTAAGTCTACTAGTATTAGATTTACTTGCCCCTATTCATTTGCTCTCACAGAAATCTAGTCCGGTGAGTGCTGTAAAGCACGACCACCCAATCAGCTAAGACTAAACAAAGAAAATGCTCTAGCTGGAATAATCAATGACGTAATGACGGGGGGGGGAATCACCATGAATATAATGAAGAAGACACTTCTTCGGATCGGCTCTGCCTGCGGACTCGCCATGCTGTTCTTCGGGAGTTCCAGTGTGCACGCCTTCTGTACTGAGTTCGATATCGCGGGTATCGGCGTCAATTGCGTAGGCGAGGGGCACAAACTCGTGACTGGTGCCATCAAGCCGATCCTGCGCCCCGAAATCTGGTCGGATATCTGGAACGGCAACTACTCCCAGGATGATCCATTCGGCGACTTTGCAGGTGACGGTCAAAGACACTTCGAAAGTTGCCGGTTTGCGACCGATGGCGAAATTGCGGGCTCTACGGATTACATCCGTGACACGTATCACAAAGCCCTCTCCTACCTGAATCCCGCTGATCCGGACCCCGTAAGCGCAGCAAATAATTTCGGCAAGCTGCTGCACACGGTGCAGGACTTCTATTCCCATTCCAACTGGATCAATCTTTTGAACATCTCCGCACCGACACCTGTGAATCCAACACATTTGATCGACAACACCACAGGGGAGTGGCGACTGCTAAGCCCGCTAAGCATCGTCCAGGACGACATCATCGTCGGCCAGATCCCGACCAGTGGTCTCCCGGGCGGGTGGCAAGTCGAGCAGGAGCTTACTTCGGAGACTCCCTTTTTCATGACGAATGAGGGAAGTTTCCTCCGCGGTCTGATCGTGGGATGGAACTCCAACGGGGCCTGCCCGGATGTTCGGGAAGGCACGACTATTGACGAATATAGTCATGTCAAGCTGAACAACTCTACGGGCGAAGTCACCCAGATCCCGCGAAATTTAAAGCTGACTCACGGCGAGTCCAAGATTGCCGGCAGATACGATCTCGATATCCCTCTTTTAATTAATACGTACCAGGAGACCCGTCCGTGCCATGATGGCTATCCAACCTATGTCTGTCTGCAGAAAGATCACCCCGGACGTCCTGACTACGGCCAGGCCATCCACCTGGCGGAGTATCAGACCGCTCACGAATGGTGCAGATTGCTCCAACTGGCAAAGGATTCTCAATACGGCTATGCAGCGTCAAGCATCTTAATGACCCTGTGGGCCAAGCCTCACGACGAACCCGTTGGACCGGATCCGATCACGACTAGTGCTTGCGGAACGCCCCCCGAGGTGTTGGCCGGCAAACCAGGCCCCATCGAGGTGACGGTTGACCCAGATGACGTTTACGTAAACCACCTGCCCGTACCGGACGTCCCGGTTGGGAGAACCGCGGTATTTGCCGTCTACACCGGTGACTTTCGTCGCTCGATCTCCCGTCAGGGTTTCGGCCTCACCGACGACTCCCGTGTGCGTACCGACTCCATAACGCTGTGCGTGAAGCCTACCGATCGACTGGTTGCCACGATCTGGGGTTGGGATGACTTCGACGATGATCCATTCTATCCGACTCTTAGTCCAACGGATCGGATTCTCCGCGGCCCAACGTGGGTTCTGGACGGGCCGGGTTTCCAGCCTCCAGAGGATGACCAGGAGAACCAGGACATGTACGTCGGTATCGACGTGACCGTCGGAGGAGCCGACCCGGACGGTGACGGCCTCTCTACCGCCTGTGGCGAGACGTTCTACGGCACCGACCCCCTCGACGCCGACAGCGACGATGACGGGCTCACCGATGGCGCTGAGGTCAATACCTACGGCACCGACCCCCTTGACGCCGACAGCGACGATGACGGGCTCACCGATGGCGCTGAGGTCAATACCTACGGCACCGACCCCCTTGACGCCGACAGCGACGATGACGGGCTCACCGACGACGCAGAGGTCAATACCTACGGCACCGATCCCCTTGACGTTGACACCGACGATGACGGACTGACCGACGGCGAGGAGGTCGATACCTACGGCACCGATCCCCTTGACGCCGACACCGATGATGACGGGCTCTCGGATAGCCAGGAACTGGATGTGGGCACCAATCCCTTGAACCCCGATACCGATGGTGATGGACTGCTCGACGGCCAAGACGTCGACTGGATCGAAGATGCGATCCTCGCCATACCCGAAGACGCGATACAGAGCTCGGGTAAAAAGGGTAACCGCAACGCGATGCTGAATCTCCTCGCGGACGCCGAGGCCCATCTGCGCCGGGGGAATATCAAGCCGGCGCTGGACAAGATCACGACGTTGCGGTCGAGGATCGATGGATGCGGGTCAAGTCCCGACTCGAACGACTGGATCACGGACTGCGCCGAACAGGTTCGGATCCGCCAGCTCCTCGACATTCTGATCGCGAATCTGTGATCGCGAGTATTCGTGTCGGGTAGGTCAGATGTCGCCTGGCTGATGCAGGGGGCTTCCCGGGATTTACCGGGATTCCCCTGTCCGCACTCAGGCGGCCGGCCCGGCCCGCCGCGGGCTTGCACTTCTTACCGGGGCATCCTGGACAGGTGCAGGGGGGAAAAAGGTGGGCAGCGGGATGTGGCAGGTGTGTCTAATAGCTAGATGAGAAGATGTTTAAGGTCCGAAGTTGCGGCATTTTCACCGTTTGACAGTCACCAGGGAATGACCGTTGTCGGACCGAACCCGGTCCTACACCAGGTTCTTATATAAGATTTGGCTAAAAGGCGTGAGTCGACCCAAAGCGGAAGTTCAGTTTTTTACCCTAGACGGGTACTTTGTACTGGAACCGGTCGTTCTCGGATCGGATTCTGAACGGATACTATAGACTGCCCAAAGACGACATTCAGTGGAAAAAGGACCGGTATTGTCTACACATAAATTCCACGGCCGGAGACGACACGAAACGGATATTCCCGAAGCATGTCGATAAATGCCGAATCAGATAGTTGCGCGCCCGGTTACTTGACCAAGGTCGGAAACAGGTCTATACACCGTCTAATGGCCAAACCGAATGACGCAACTTCAGTTGGACCAGAATAACAACTTAAAACATTCAACCGTTGTGCGGTCCTGGCGTGGACGTGCCGTATAGCGAGCATTGAGGAGGGCAATACTATGCGGCAGATTCTGCTTCGAACTATAGGTGCGCTTGCGGCGTTGTTACTAGCGCCGGTGCTGCAGGCCAGTGTAGTTATAACAGTTGTCGAGAGTGGCGGAGATGTTGTAATGAGTTCACCGGGCGGCACCCTTGATCTAACCGGTGCAAACCTCGATTTCAATAATATCGGCCCCCTGGGGGGGTTTGTACAACCCACATCCCCGGAACTGTTCATAGGCCCAAGCCAGTTAATAGATGTATATGATGTGTTTGACAATCCCGGATCAATAGGGTCCGGGTTCAATCCAACAAGCGCGGACGCAACCACAGGAACTGACACCTATGGAGTCAGTGGCCCCGCCATAATCGTACCGGATGATTATGTTTCCGGCGCTCTCCTGTCTGCATCTTCGGCGACGTTCGTCGGTAAATCGTTCGTCTCCCTTAAGCTCAACGAGGGCAGCTACGTGTGGGATCTTCCGTCCTCGGACACCCTAACTGTCAATGTGACCAGCGTTGTCCCGATCCCCGCTGCCGCCTGGCTCTTTGGCTCCGGCCTGCTGGGCATGATAGGAATAGCCATAAGAAAGAAAGCTGCTTAATCCCTCAAGAGCGTATCAACAAAGACGGCCCTGAAGGGCCGTCTTTGTATGGGTGGTGAATGTCTTGTTATGCGGCATTCCCGACATCCCCTGGTCGTCTGGGAACGGCAACTCACCGCTCGATCTCGGACGTTCTGTCAAGGCTAATATAAGAATTCGCTAAACGGTGCAGTCCGCAGGAGAGAGGAGATTCAGAAAAATTCTATAAACTTCCAGGGCGTGCTGGAATAAGCCACTCAAATTAGAGCTACGGTCTGCAGCTCAACAAGCTGTCAGATTGGCCCACCTTCCTGCTGGGGGCTCTCGGTGGGGGACCTCAGTGCTTGAAATGTATACGTCTATAGTTCTCGCTGAGCGTATCCAGTCCAGCTTCAAGTGTGCTGACGATCTCGTTCCGGTACAGACCCTCATGAACAGGCGTGTCACCTATTTAATCACCAGGTGCCCGACCCTGGCTGTTTTACCATCCGGTTGTAGATCTGTTGACTGATGTCGCCACATAAACAGGTTCTGGCAGGTACAGATACGGCCAAGCAGTACTGCGATCTGCCGCAGATTGGCAATTATTCGCTGCAGGAAAAATATCTTTCCTAGCATATCGATCTCCTGTGTTGTGAGAGTCATTGTCTCTCACTCAGGCTGGAATAGAAAATGCTGGTTAGGTGATTATTTTTCTTGTCGCAGAGTTATGCCGCTTATGTCACGGGAATGTCATATACTTATGACACTTAAGCCGGAGACAGCTACATTGTACGCCTGCGGCTACTTGATAAAAAATAAGTTATACAGTAGGATATGATAGTTTTCTTGTTTTGAGAAGGCTGCGGCATGGTACATGCATAATATTATGGGAAGCTTTTTGCGTGGCATAACCCCGGAAGAAGGTCTGCCATCTGCTAATTACTGTATTGATTTTCAGGATAAGTCTGCCAGGCGCTGATGATTAACCGAGCATCCGTCCTGCAGGCATTATAGCCTGCCTGCCAAACCATGAGCCCTGCCAGGAAAGCAGGGTTGAGGCCTGGAATAGGAATTCCGACTGTCGATTGTCTGTTCAATCACAGGCACATCGCCTGTGTACCACGGAGGAGAATTTGTGGGCACCAAGAAGATTCCCAGTGAGTTGAAGTCCATGCTGGATGTCTATCAGCAGCCATTTGTCCTCGTTGATCGCCAATTCACCATCGTGGCATCGAACAAGGCCTATGCCGAACAGTACGGCCTCACACCAGATGAAATCATCGGGCGCAAGTGCCACCAGGTTTCCCACCATTCTGACAAGCCCTGCGCCGAGATCGGCGAGGACTGTCCTCACCGGCGCATGTTTATCAGCGGTCAGGTCGAAGAGGCATTGCATGTCCACACCCGACCTGACGGCGGAAGGGATTGCGTTGAAATCAAGGCACATCCTATCCGCGGCGACGATGGCGAAGTACTCTACATGGGCGAGCACCTCCGCCCTATCGAAACTCATGACATGCTCAACAAGAACGAGCTGGTGGGCAGTGCCGAGGTATTTCTCGATGTTGTGCGCGAGGCAGGTATGCTAGCGCCGTCGAACCTGCCTGTCCTAATAACCGGCGAGAGTGGTGTCGGAAAGGAGAAGTTTGCCTCCTATGTCCACAAGCGTTCGCTGAGGGCCAGCGGCCCTTTTATAACCCTGGACTGCTGTGGTCTCAACGAGACGCTGTTCGAGACCGAGCTGTTCGGGCACGAAGCAGGTTCGTTTACCGGTGCGCAAAAACAGAAAAAGGGGCTGTTCGAGGTAGCAAATGGCGGCACCCTGTTCCTGGATGAAATCGGGGAAATTTCGCTGACGCTGCAGGCCAAGCTCCTGCGTGTGATTGAAACTGGCGAATACCGTCGCGTCGGAGGAAACCAGGTGCTGCACGCTGATGTGCGCATCGTCTCTGCAACCAACCGTAATCTACCCGAAATGGTTGAAAAAGAGACCTTCCGGAGGGATCTCTATCATCGCTTGGCTGGCCATACCGTGTCTTTACCACCACTGCGTAAGCGCAAGAGCGATATTCCCCAGCTTATCTGCTTTTTCATGCAGGGTATGGAAAACAAGGCTGCGCCGTCGGGCGAGACATTGCGGCTGCTCGAACAGTACAATTACCCGGGGAATATCCGTGAGCTGAGATACATCATAGAGCTCGCAGCCCTCAAGGCGGCCGACGGGTATATCCACCCGGAACACCTGCCGGAAAAACTGCGTAGCAGGCGGAGCGAAGAAGTCGACATGGATGTCACCGAGCAGCATGGATACGTTAGTGATGATCCAGGCGGAAATTCGGCACAGGCGCCTCGCCGTGAGGATGAAGCCTGGCTGGATCAGGATACGCAACGGTTTCTCGCGGTGCTGCGGTCCTGCCGCGGCAACCGGCGTGCTGCTGCACGTGAACTGCACATCAGCGAACGCAAGATGTACCGCCTGCTCAAGCGTTACGCAGCGATGGGAATCGAGGTTCCTCGCCCCTATCAGTAAGCCTCGCCGTCAGTGCGGGCAGTCACCTGCAGGAAAAAAACGGGCGGCCAATCGGCCGCCCGAGTGTGTGCAGGAAGAATAGGGGGTTACTTTCTGCGAACTGCAGCTCCATGCACATCGCTGTGCTCGATGCCCGTATAGGCATGACCACCCGGTGCGGAACCCGGGGCGGTGTCGACCGTGTTGGTCGTGCGCAGGACACCCGCCAGGCGTCCGGATGCCCCGCCGTCGAGGACCTCGATGATCCCGACACCCGGACAGCTGCCCTGTGCGGAATGTGTCACCGAGACCGGGACCGGGCCGCGCAGTGCAACCACAAGGTACTTGCCGTCCGGTGTGGTATCCATCAGGTCAGGGGCCGGATCGTTGCCCGGCAGGCCGGCATCATCCGTAACCGAGGCGGCGGCACAGGCGCCTGCGCCGTTGCCCTGCCCGTCGGCGGAAGTCAGGTCGTAGGTGGTGTTGGCCAGTGTTGTAGTGTCGAACACCTCGACGGTGTTCTGGATGCGGTCCACATTGTGGATATGCGATCCGGACAGGGTGCGTGCCATGCCATGGGCATCGCGGCGGGTCGTAATCCCCGGCAATTGCCCGGTGGTGTTGGTGGGCGCTGAACCATCGGTGTTGCCGATCGTGCTGGTATTGCTGGGATCCTTGTAGACCATCGTGGGCCACGGTGTGTTCGGTGCATTCGCGCTGTTGCCGAAGCCCGCGTCATCGATGGTGTACATGGTAAAGGTCGACTGCGTGGCGCCGGCACCTGAAGCCGAGACGCCGGCATTCAGCCACATGACGTCGCCGACCTGCACGCCGCCGCAGCCGGCGCCGTTGATGACGTTGTTGCCGTACTCGCCGACGATCTGCATCGGGGTGGCCGTGATGTCGGCCACCAGCAGGCCGCCGCCGCCAAAGGTGACATAGGCATTGTCATTGTCCGACACGATCGGGCAGATGATCACGTTGTTGGCACGGCCGCCCATTGCGGCGTCGGGCCCGGAAGCACAGTCGTTCTCCTTGCATTCGCCGTTGGGCGTCAGGTCGCCGAACGCGCCTGAATCATAGGTGCCCGCGACGGTGCCGAGCATGTTCTCGCCCTGGCCATTCACGCCGAGATACACCCTGGCGCTGTCGCTGATACTCATACCCTTGCCGACACCCAGCGAGGCGTCCTGGCGGAAGGTCGCGGCGGTAATCTTACCCCCTGGATTGCGGGTGATGTCGATACGCTCCAGGACCTTGCCATTGAGATTCGCGACCAGCAGCGCACTGCCATCGCTGTTCCAGAAGGACATGTGCACCGAGCGGCCCGCGTTGGTTCCGGTAACTCGAAACAGGGCCACTGCTGCCTTGCTTTCACCATCGACGATGCCGACGTACCCGCCGTTCGGCGCGAACAAGTTTACGTTCATGTAGCGGTTCTGCGGGTCGGGCAGCATGCCGTGAAGGCGGCCGAATGCCGGCAGTTCGCCCAGCGTCTTGCCGGTTGCGCCTGCGGCATCGTACTCGGCGAGGCCGGACGGGAAGACGTCGTAGACGTTGCAGGGGCCGTCACCGGCCCGGTTCTTGCCGTCGCAACCGAGTGGTTCAGCGGGTTTGCCGGTCTTAAGTTGCTTATCCATGTCCTTGCTGTCCCAGATCCACATGAAACTGCCACTCACACCAGGAGAGGCGATGCCGGCTACTGAGTTCGACTGATCGGAACCCCATACTTCATAGCCGTCGGATCCATCGCCGTTTGCAGCGGCAGGACTGGCAGCAATCATGCTGGCGAATACTGCAACTGCCGTGGTGCTTGCCTTGATTTTGAATTGTTTCATTGAGTTCTCTCCACACGTTGGTATGTTGGTTTGATTATTCAGACCGGTGCGTTCCCGATGCCAGGAGGTTTTCCGCAATCTCCGGTCTCTTGCCGGGTGTGGCAGAACGTAGCAATTGCATCGGGTCCACCGAACCCAGTCGGCCTTGCGGAAAATGCGCCTGGCAAGGCCTGTACAAAACAAATGCAAGCAGCGGGCCAGTTTTTAATGCGCAGAACACTTACGTCACAGAGGCTGTGTGGTTATACATCAAGCCGGGTGGGTGATTCGCTCGTTAGCTGTTGTTTTGTGTCTGTTTATGCGTAAACGCGCGAAGGAAGTCAGTCGTGTGGCTGGTGTCGATGTCTTGGTGAAGCGCGGTTGAAGATGAAAGAATCCAGATGCAGATTTATGACAGTATCTGCCGCAGGTTCTGCCATTGTTCTGCCGCGTGTCTGCCTGGCTTGTGCCACCAGATTAATGGGCCTGAGAATCAGTGGGGTCAGACTCGATCCATATGGGATGACGTAACACTTAACAAGGATAGTGAAGTCGTTGATGATGCCATCGTTACTAAAGTCACTGATACCACCGGCAACATGACGCATGCTGCTGCGACTATTACTGTACCGCGCGATTAATAAAGATCTCGGGAGTGTCCGTTTTTGCGGCATTGCCGTCCTTCCTTGGGGGCCAGGGGAACGGAGAGTTTGGGGCGCATTCCGGACGTTCCCGGCAGAATACCTGAGTAAATTAGTCGGATGACAGGTATCGGCCCCAACTCGGACGTACAGAAAATTTCCTTAAACTTCCGTAATGTACTGGAAGCAGACGTTACGGGTCGATGTTAGGGCAACTAATTACAACCCGTGCGTGCTTATATGGTGCACCAACGCACATCTTGCTATGCACAGAGAACCCACATCTAATATAATTTAAACCAGTAACTTCGGGGTTTTTCCTTCTCTGAAAAATAAAAAATATATAAATACAGCCCGCTTTACCTTCTAGAGCATTTGTTGCATTGAATTTAAGGAAAATTTAAAGATGTTTCTCGACTATGTTGCGCTAGGCCTCCTGATTTTTGTTGGGCTTGTTTTGTTTTATGGGATTATTGCCATTCACGATATACCTTATGAGATTGCAAAGCACCGAAATCACCCACAACAGGATGCCATACATGTAGCTGGGTGGATTAGCTTGTTTACATTGCATGCCATCTGGCCTTTTCTTTGGATCTGGGCGACGCTTTATCGGGAGGATCGCGGCTGGGGATTTCAGGCCAACGCACCAGTCAGCACTGAAACACTCAGTGAGTTAAAGCGTGATCTAGAAGCCATCTCGGCACGTATAGATGCGCTCGATAAAACCCCAAAAGAGTGATCAATTGAGATGGACCTGCTTCTTATACTTACCTATGCGGCTATTTGCGTATTCATTTTCAAAG
>Ga0316194_10003677_pt1 | contig 10654 bp, 8 predicted proteins | sample CroRivsedime1_MG_FD_204936 | JGI IMG/M metagenome (GOLD analysis project Ga0316194, IMG submission 204936) | Coastal sediment microbial communities from Maine, United States - Cross River sediment 1 | ecosystem: Environmental > Aquatic > Marine > Coastal > Sediment | place: USA: Maine... | reverse complement strand
CTCTCATTAACTCTCATTCATTCGATTCGCATTCGTTTGCTTCGCCGATTTTACTGCCCACCACCACCGGATGATTTGCCGCCCTATCCTGACAGTCTGAGTCACTGCTAGTATTCCCGGCTCCTTTTATATCCAGTTTCTTTTGTATCCAGTTTCTCTTATATCCAGTTTCTATCCAGCCGACCGATTCGAACCAGGCTGGCGCACGGGAGGATGCCGAATGACAGACTACACGGACATCGAAGTCACACAGACGGGCTATGTGGCCACCATCGAGATCCGGCGGCCGCCTGCCAATTTCTTCGATCACAGTCTGATCGGTCAGATCGCCGACGCGTTCGATGCAGCAGACGCCGACCCGGACTGTCGGGCGATCCTGCTGGCGTCACAAGGAAAACACTTCTGTGCCGGGGCGAATTTCGGCTCAGGGAAGGACGACGACTCCGGAAGCCGTGATTTTACCGAGGAAGGCTTCCGGAACACCACCGGAAAACTGTATCGGGAAGCAGCCCGCCTGTTCGCAAACAAAACGCCCATCGTCGGCGCCATTCAGGGCGCCGCCATCGGCGGTGGCCTAGGTCTCTCCCTGGTGCCGGATTTCCGGGTGGCAGCCCCCGAAGCGCGCTTCGGCGCCAACTTCGTGAAGCTTGGCATCCACCAGGGTTTCGGCATCTCCGTCACCCTGCCGCGCCTGATCGGAGAGCAGCAGGCAGCGCTCATGCTGCTGACGGGCCGAAGGGTGAACGGCGAAGAAGCGCTGGCCATGGGCCTCGTTGACGTGCTCACCGACCAGGCGAGCCTGCGCGAGGAAGCGATGCGCCTGGCAACGGAGATCGCCGAAAACGCACCGCTTGCGGTCGGCTCCGTCAGATCGACCCTCCGTCAGGGACTGGCCGACGAGGTCGCGCAAGCCACCGAACACGAACTCTCCGAGCAGCTCTGGCTGCGCGCCACCGAAGATGCCCAGGAGGGTATTCGCGCCGTGGCCGAGCGCCGGCCCGGGAAATTCACCGCGCGCTGATCGCCCGGCTGTTCAGATCCACAACGAATTCACGCTTACCACCTGGGAGAAAATAAATGAACACAGGAAAGCTCGGTGTCTGGTACTTCTTTGATGGGTTGCCTGCGCCCGCGGCCGCCGAAGCGGCCAAGCGGATCGAGTCACTCGGTTACGGCACCCTCTGGATCCCGGAAACGGTGGGGCGGCACCCGTTCGTCCACGCGAGCTGGCTGCTGGCCAATACGAGCAAGCTGAACCTTGCGACGGGGATCGCCAATATCTATCACCGCGAACCTGGCGTGAGCCTGGCCGCGCACAACGCGCTCAACGAACAATCCGGCGGGCGATTCATGCTCGGGCTCGGGGTATCGCACAAGCCGCTGGTGGAGGGGGTGCGAGGCCTCGACTACGGCCCACCTGTCGCAACCATGAAGAAATACCTGGAAGGCATGGCCACCGCGCCCTACCAGGGGTTGCCGCCAGCGGAAACGCCGAAGACCGTGATCGCGGCACTCGGCCCGAAGATGCTCGAGCTGGCCCGGGAGGCCACGGATGGTGCACATCCCTACTTCGTCTCACCGGATCACACCGCCATGGCCAGGGAGATCCTCGGCCCGGACAAGATGCTCTGCGTGGAGCAGAAGGTCATCCTGGAAGCTGATCCGACCAAGGCGCGGGAGCTTGCCCGGCCGGTGGCTTCCATCTACATCGGGTTGCCGAACTACCGGAACAACTGGCTGCGGATGGGACTCGAGGAATCGGATCTCGAGAATGGCGGCAGTGACAAGTTCATCGACGCCACCTTCGCCTGGGGCAACCTGGATGCGATCAAGGCCCGGATCCAGGCGCACTTCGATGCCGGCGCCACCCACGTCTGCCTGCAGCCGGTGAACCCGAACGGTCAGTTCGGCGACCTGCACTGGGAAGCGCTCGAGGCGCTGGCAGACCTGGCCTGATTGACCTCAGAGGGAACAGCGATGAGTGAGTTTGAAGGGAAAACGGTGCTGGTCACCGGTGCGGCCGGCGCGCTGGGACGCGCCGTCGTCGATCACTTCGCCGGCAAAGGCGCAAAGATTGCGCAGCTGGACGTGATCAAGCTGCACGACCACTTCAGCGCAACACCTGATCTGACCGATGCAGACGCCTGTAAAAGCGCCGTGCAGGCGGTCTTTCAGGAGCTGGGTTCCATCGACATCCTCGCCAACATCGCCGGCGGCTTCGCGATGGGCGAAGCGGTGCACGAGACCAGCGCCGAAACCTGGGATTTTCTGATGGGGCTGAACGCGCATTCCGTGCTGAATATGGCCCGGGCCGTGGTGCCCGTGATGCTGGAGCAGGGCGGAGGCCGGATCATCAACATCGGCGCGGGCGCCGGCCAGCAGGGCATGGCGCAGATGGGGGCCTACAGTGCCTCGAAGAGCGTCGTCATCCGCCTCACCGAGGCGATGGCGGACGAGCTCAAGCACCAGGGCATCAACGTGAACTGCATCCTGCCGAGCATCATCGACACGGAACGGAACCGGGCCGACATGCCGGATGCCGACTTCAGTGCCTGGGTGACCCCGGCTGCCATGGCCAAGGTGGTGGCCTTTCTCGCCTCGGAGGCGGCGACACCCATTCACGGTGCCGCGCTCCCCGTCAGCGGTTTGAGCTGACGGGCGTCAGGGACTTGAGTTGAGGTCTCTCAGACCGTGATCGGCTCGAAGCTGCCGTAGCCGCCTTTGAAGAAGAGCAGCGGCGTACCGCTTTTCACCACTTCCAGCGCCTGAACCCGACCGACGGCAATCGTGTGATCACCGGCATCGTGTTCCGCTTCCAATCTGCAATCCACGAAGGCCAGCACCCCTTCCAGCACCGGCGAGCCTGTTACGCCCGCCGACCAGCTCAACCCTTCGAACTTATTGCCACCGGAGCGGGCAAAGGCATCGCAGACCGGCTGCTGATCGGCGGCCAGGATGTTGATGCAGAAGCTGCCGGATGCCCGGATCTTCGGCCAGCTGGTGCTCGTCTTTGCCGGACAGAGCGCGACCAGCGGCGGATCCATGGACAGGGAGACGAAGGATTGTGCGGCGAAGCCAACCGGCTCGCCCTCCAGGCAGGCACTGGCCACCACCACACCGGTGCAGAACTGGCCCATCGTGCTCCTGAACAGCTGGCCGTCAATCTCCGCCATTTGGTGTCCTCCGCTTTCGAACTGCCGACTATACGTGTCAGGTCGGACAGCACCAAACTCAGCACCTGAAACCGCTGACCACAACAGGGTCATGCATTAGAATCCTCCGCTCTCGAAGTCTCAGGATGACACGCAGATGGCAGATCTCGACAGTTTCCGCACCGAAGTCCGCAGCTGGCTGGAAGACAATTGCCCCGAGTCCATGCGCACCCCCATGCCGGAGGAAGAGACCGTCTGGGGCGGCCGCGGCGAGACCTTCGCGAACCCGGACTCGAAGCTATGGCTCGAGCGGATGGCCGAACGGGGCTGGACCTGCCCGACCTGGCCCAAGGAGTACGGCGGCGGCGGCCTGAGCCCGGACGAAGACCGGGTGCTGGAGCAGGAAATGCGCCTCATCAGCGCCCGCTCACCGCTGTCCAGTTTCGGCATCTGGATGCTCGGCCCGGCCCTGCTCGAGTTCGCCTCACACGAGCAGAAGCTCGAGTACCTGCCACCCATCTGCCGGGGCGAGATCCGCTGGTGTCAGGGCTACTCGGAACCCGGCTACGGCTCCGACCTCGCAGGCCTGCAGACCAAAGCCGAAGACCAGGGCGACTACTACCTGGTCAACGGCTCGAAGATCTGGACCTCATACGCAGACAAGGCGGACTGGATCTTCTGTCTGGTCCGGACCGATTCGGACGCGCCTAAACACGAAGGCATCAGCTTCCTGCTCTTCGACATGGCCTCAGAGGGCGTGAGCACCTCGCCCATCCAGCTCATCTCCGGCGCCTCGCCGTTCTGCCAGACGTTTTTCGACAACGTGAAAGTCCCTAAGGGACAGCTGGTCGGCGAGCTGAACAAGGGCTGGACCATCGCCAAACGACTGCTGCAGCACGAGCGGCAGATGGTGTCCGGTATCGGCGGCATTTCTGCACTTGGCGGTTCCCGCCGCAACCTGGAAGACGTGGCCAAGGACTATCTGGGCGAGATGGACGGCAGGATCGCGGAGCCGGCGTTGCGCGCCCGGGTGACCGACCACAGGATGAACGACAGAGCCTTCCAGCACACGTTACTGCGGGCCGCGGAAGAGGCTAAGAGCGGCGCGGCGGACGGCAACCTGGCCAGTCTGTTCAAGTACTACGGCACCGAGCAGAACAAGCGCAAGTACGAGCTGCTGCTGGATGTGATGGGCACCCAGAGTGTGGGCTGGTCCGGGCCCGCCTTCAGCGACCGGGAAATCAATACCACGCGCCAGTGGCTGCGATCCAAGGCGAATTCCATCGAGGGCGGCACCAGCGAGGTGCAGCTGAACGTGATCGCCAAGCGGGTGCTCGGGCTCCCGGATTGAGCCTGGAAATGTGAACCAATACTGGAGATTTACTGTAACCCATTGATTTTTATGCGCTAAACTCCATATCTCTACAGGACGTTGCCCGCACGTGAGGAGAGAACATGGAAACCATTATCGTACTTGTCATCATTGCCGCCCTTGGCTTCTGGCTGGTCAGCATCTACAACAAGCTGGTCACCCTCAAAAATCGCTTCAAGAACGCTTTCTCCCAGATCGAGGTGCAGCTCAAGCGTCGCTATGATCTGATCCCGAATCTGGTCGAGACCGCCAAGGGCTACATGAGTCACGAGCGGGAAACTCTGGAAGCCGTCATCTCCGCGCGTAATCAGGCCATGGCCGGCCTGCAGGCCGCGGCCGCGGATCCGGCGAACGCCAGCGCGATCAAGGAACTCGCCAGCGCCGAAGGCGCTCTTGGCGGCGCTTTGGGCCGTCTCAGCGTGGTGATGGAGGCCTACCCGGACCTGAAGGCGAACCAGAACATGATGCAGCTCTCCGAAGAGCTCACCAGCACCGAGAACAAGGTGGCCTTTGCCCGCCAGGCTTACAACGATCAGGTGACGGACTACAACACCTACAAGCAGACCTTCCCGCCGGTAATCTTCGCCGGCTTCTTCGGCCACGGCGGCGACGCGGAGCTTCTGGAGTACGAAGACCGGGAGGAAATGCAGGCGGCACCGAGCGTCTCATTCAACTGATCCTTCTGATCGTATTCCGATCCTGTCGTTGTCGATCTGAAGACCGATGAACTTCTTTCAGGCCCAGGATGACGCCCGGAAAAAAACGCTCTGGCTGGCGGTGTTGTTCACCGCCGCCGTGCTCAGCCTCATCCTGCTGACCAATCTGCTGGTTGCAGCCGTCTATGTCTGGACGAGCAACTACGCCAGACCCGAACAGCTCAACCTGACCGGTCTGCTGACCTCACTGCCAGCGGAAACCTGGCTGCTCATCACCGTGGGCGTGCTCGGTGTGGTCGGTGTGGCGAGTCTCTACAAGTTTCTGATGATCCGTGGCGGCGGGCGCACGGTGGCCGAATCCCTGGGCGGACGCCTGCTCACTTACGACAGCACCTCGTCACCTGAGGAGGGCAACAGCCGGCGGCTGCTCAACGTCGTTGAGGAGATGGCCATCGCCTCGGGCATGCCCGTGCCTCCCGTTTACCTGATCCCGGAAAACAGCATCAACGCCTTCGCGGCCGGCTTCGGTCCGGATGACGCCGTCATCGGCGTCAATCAGGGCACGGTGGAACTGCTCAACCGGGACGAACTGCAGGGCGTGATCGCCCACGAGTTCAGCCACATCCTGAACGGCGACGTGAGCATCAACCTGCGGCTCATCGCCGTGCTGCATGGCATTCTGTTTCTGGGGATGGTCGGCTACGGCATTCTCCGCGGCGTCGGCCACGGCCGCCGCACTTCCAGCAGCGGCAACAACAGCGCCCTGCCCATCCTGGGGCTGGCCGTTGGCCTGCTTGTGATCGGCTATGCCGGCACCTTTTTCGGCAACCTGATCAAGGCCGCCGTCAGCCGCCAGCGCGAATATCTGGCTGATGCCGCAGCCGTTCAGTTCACCCGGAACCCCGATGGCATTTCCGGCGCGCTGAAAAAGATCGGCGGCCACTACGAGGGCAGCGAGATCAAGAGCCCGGCCGCCGGGGAAGCAAGCCACATGTTCTTCGGCCAGGTGCGGACCCTTTTCCTGAATTCACTGACCGCTACTCACCCACCGCTGGACAAACGCATCAAGGCCATCGATCCGCGCTGGGATGGCGACTTTCCCGTGGTCGTGGCCGGCGTCCCGACCAGCGAGCTAGCCGAGGGTGCCAGCGGTTTCGCCGGCAGTCCGGCAGACCCTGACACTGCGGCTGCAACAAAAACGGCTATATCTGCGGCCGCCATTGCCGAGATCAACGTGGCAGCCGATCCGGACCAGATCACCGATGCGGTAGGCAGCCTGAACGACAGAGGCCTCGAGGCCGCCCGCGCGCTGATCGACAGCACGGATGAGACACTGAAAGACGCCGCGCACGACCCATACAGCGCTCGAGGTCTGATCTACGCGATTCTGCTGGATGAGAACGAAGCGCAGCGCGACAGACAATTCAGCCACATCCAGAGCAACGCAGAGCGGGGCGTGCCCGCGCACACGGCCCGACTCCACGCTCACCTGGCAAACATGGATGCGCCGCATCAGCTCACCCTGGTGAGCATGGCCATGCCGGCGCTGAAATCGCTCTCCCATCCCCAGTACAAGCGCTTCATCAGCAACGTGATCGAGCTGATTAAACTGGATCGAAAAATCAGCCTGCCGGAATGGGTCCTGCACCGGATGCTGGTGAAAGAGCTGCGTCCCCATTTCGAAGGGCCGCGCCGTAGTCGGCCCCGCTACGGCCAGATCGATCAGGTGGCGGAAGCCGCCGGCGTGCTGTTGTCCACGCTGGCCCGCTTCGGCCACGATGACGCCGCAGCCAGGACCGCGGCATTCAAGGCAGGCGCCGGCGCGTTGGAACTCAGGCGCGCCAGCATCGAGCTCGACAGCGCCGAGGACCCCAACTTCAGCCGCCTGAACGAAGCGGTTCGAACCCTGTCGCAGCTGAAGCCTCTGGCAAAACCGAAGCTGATCAAGGCCTGCGCCGCCACCGCCACGGCGGATGGCCATGTCTCCGGCCTGGAAGGTGCGCTGCTGCAGGGCATCGCTGCGGCACTCGACTGCCCGCTGCCGCCTTCCATCTACGAGGCGGCGGGAAATACGGCCTCATAGCGGGAAGCCGCGGTTTACAGGCTCACACCCGACACTACAATGGCCCTCTTTCAGCGCCGCTTCAGCTGGCGCTCGATCACTCGAGGAAGCCCACCTGAGCATGGCTGAGCCTGGCCCAACCGACCGAGAACGCCACGCCACAGGCAGCGAGCGGCAGCTCGCCGCCCTCGACCTTGGCTCCAACAGCTTCCACCTCCTTGTTGCGCAGGAATCCAACGGCCGGCTCCAGGTGGTGGACCGGATCAAGGAGATGGTTCGACTGGCAGCGGGCCTGGAGGACGACAAGACGCTGAGCGCTGACGTCGTGCAGCGAGCACTCGATTGCCTGGATCGGTTCAGCCAGCGGCTTCGTGGTCTGGCACCGGAAGATATCCGGGTCGTGGGCACGAACACGCTACGTAAAGCCACCAACGCCGGGCACTTTCTGGATGAAGCGAAACGCATCCTCGGCACCGAGGTGGAGATCATCTCCGGCCGGGAGGAAGCTCGACTCATCTATCTGGGTGTCTCCCACGCCCTGGAAGACACCGCTGATCGACGCCTGGTGGTGGATATCGGCGGCGGCAGCACAGAACTGATCCTGGGCAGACGTTTCCGCGCTGAAGTGATGGAGAGCCTGCATATGGGATGTGTGGGCATGACACGGCGATGCTTCGCGGACGGCAAGCTCAGAGCAGGCCAGTTCAAAGAGGCAATCAGCCTCGCGCGCCAGGAACTCGAACCAGTGGAACAGGTTTACAAGGAGTCGGGCTGGGATCTCGCCATCGGCGCCTCCGGCACCATCCTCGCGGTGCAGGACATACTCAGCGAGCTGGACCCGGACACCTCCGCCATCACGCTGGACGGCCTCAAATCCATCAGAAAGGCCCTGATCGACATGCGTCAGATCGAGCGGATCAACCTGCCCGGATTGCCGAACGAAAGGGCCCCGGTGTTTGCAGGCGGCCTGGCCGTGCTGTTCGGGATTTTCGAGTCGCTCGGCATCGACAGGATGCAGGCAACCAGCGGTGCCCTGCGCGAGGGGCTGATATACGACCTGCTCGGCCGGGTGCAGGATCAGGATATCCGCGAAACGACCATTCGCGGACTGGTCAATCGCTACCACATCGAGCAGACCCACGGCCGACGCGTGCGGGAAACCGCCATCGGCCTGCTGGCCCAGGCCGCCATGCCCTGGAAGCTCACCGAACCCACGGACAAGCTGCTGCTCGGGTGGGCGGCCGATCTGCACGAGATCGGCATGGACATCGCCCACAGCCAATACCACAAGCACGGCGGCTACCTGCTGGAAAATATGGACATGGCCGGCTTCTCCCGTCTCGACCAGCACCACCTGGCGGTGCTGGTGCGATCGCATCGACGGAAGTTTCCGGTCGATGACGTGGAGATGCCGACGCGCCTCAGGCGCCTGGCCGTGCTGCTGCGCCTGTCGGTGGTGCTGCACCGCAGCCGAACGGGTGACACCCTGCCTCACGTGAGCCTCAAGGTGCGGGGCAATCAGATCAAGCTGGAGTTTCCGGATGACTGGTTGAATCGTCATCCGTTGACGGAGTTGGATCTGGCGCAGGAGGCTAACTATCTCAAGGCGATTGATCACACGCTTACTGTTGTCGCCTAGCTAGACTGATTCGTGTTGTCCAAGCGGGTTGGCTCTAAACTCATCTGATTCTGCTATTGCCGCATTGCGAGCGTGCAGAACAGCCAGAGGGACTGCCTACTGGTCTCCGGCGATTTCGGCGAGGAGGGTTTCCTGGGCGCTTTTTCTGGCGGACGCGGTAGTCTGGACGCGCTGATAGAGGCCGTCTGAACCGAGTTGCCAGGCCTGAGCGTTGTCGGTGAGATAGAGGCGGCATTCGGCGAGGATGCGTTTCTGGATGGCCGGATCCTCGATGGGGAAACAGGTTTCGACGCGATTGAAGAAGTTGCGGCCCATCCAGTCGGCGCTGGACAGATAGAGCTTCGGGTCGCCGTCGTTTTCGAAATGAAATACCCGGGTGTGCTCCAGGAAGCGGCCGATGATGGAGCGCACGCGGATGTTACTCGAGATGCCTTTGATGCCGGGCCGGAGCGCGCAGACGCCGCGGACCACCAGATCCACCTTCACGCCCGCCTGTGAGGCCCGGTACAGGGCCTGAATCACCTGGGGCTCAACCAGGGAGTTCATCTTGGCGAATATGTAGCCGGTCTTTCCTTTCGCCGCGTTCTGCGCCTCCCGGTCGATGAGCTCCAGCATGGTTCTGTGCAGGGTAAAGGGTGACTGCAGCATCTTCTTCAGCCGCCCTGCCTTACCCATGGAGGTGAGCTGCTGGAAGAGCTGCTGCACGTCTTCGCCGATGTCCGGATCCCGGGTGAACAGGCCGTAGTCCGTGTACAGCCGCGTGGTTCGCTGGTGGTAGTTTCCCGTGCCGAGATGCACGTAACGAACCAGCGAACGGCCTTCCCGACGCACCACCATGCTCATCTTCGAGTGGGTCTTGTGGCCGACCACCCCGTAGACCACCTGCGCGCCGACGCTCTGCAGATGGTTGGCAAGCTCGATGTTGTCCCGTTCATCAAAGCGGGCCCGAAGCTCGATCACCACCAGCACCTCTTTGCCGCTCGCCGCGGCCCGGGTCAGCGCCTCCACCACCGCCGAGTCCGGACCGGTCCGGTAGAGGGTCTGGCGGATGGACAGCACCTGAGGATCGGCGGCGGCCTGACGCAGAAACTCGATGAAGGGCGCAAAAGACTCGAAGGGGTGGTGAACGAGAATATCCCCCCCCTGGATCGCTTCGAAGGCGTCGTTGGCCTTACGGAATCGATCCGGTATGCGTGGCGTGAACCCCGGATACTTCAGCTCGGGCCGATCCACCAGATCCGGAATGGTCACCAGCCGCATCAGGTTGACCGGACCGTTACAGCGATACACATCGTCCTGGTTCAGTCGGAACTGGGCCCGGAGGAATGCCTCCAGATCGTCCGGGCTGTCCACGTCCACCTCGAGTCGGACCGCATCGCCGTAGCGGCGGGAGGAAAGCTCTCCTTCCAGCGCCCGAAGCAGATCGTCGACTTCTTCCAGATCGACAAACAGGTCGCTGTTGCGGGTCACTCGAAACGGGTAGCAACCGGTCGCCTTCATGCCGGGGAAGAGTCCGGAAACATGGGCCTCGATGATCGATGAGAGCAGCACGAACTCGTACGGAGAGGTGGCGCAGGAATCCGGCAGCCTGATCACCCGCGGAAAGGCCCGTGGCGCCTGGACGATGGCCCGGCCGATCTGCCGGCCGAAGGCGTCCTGACCTTCCAGCGAGACGATGAAGCAGAGGCTCTTGTTCAACGGCTGCGGAAACGGATGGGCCGGATCCAGCGCGATAGGGCTCATGATCGGCGCCAGCTCTTTCTTGAAGTAGCG
>Ga0316194_10003672_pt1 | contig 10661 bp, 7 predicted proteins | sample CroRivsedime1_MG_FD_204936 | JGI IMG/M metagenome (GOLD analysis project Ga0316194, IMG submission 204936) | Coastal sediment microbial communities from Maine, United States - Cross River sediment 1 | ecosystem: Environmental > Aquatic > Marine > Coastal > Sediment | place: USA: Maine... | reverse complement strand
CTACCTGACCGCCCTCGATGCGGATCTGTCTGCGTCGGCCCCTGTCGCGACGCTGCCCTATATGGGTTCCACGGAATCGGAAGAGATCGTACCCGGTGAATATCAGGTCCGGGTACTCCAGGCCAGCGATGATGAGCTGATCTTCGACTCCGGACCTCTGCAGCTATTCCGTGACGAGGGCGCCCCACCCGAACGTGGAGGTCACGAGTGGTTCTTTGCGTTCACAGAAAAGGGCGGCGCGACGATCTGGCCTATCCAGCTTATTCTTACGGACGGAAATTCCGTATTCATTGTGTCCGGAGCCGGGTCGACTTCGGCGTTCCGCGTATTGCATGCTGACCGATCGCTCGGGAGTATCGATGCTCTGCTCGACGGCGATACGTCGAATCCGCTGGCCTCAGATCTTGCCTACCTGGAGAATTCGGACCGAACTGCCGTCGAGCCTAACGACTATTCAGTCACGCTGACAGCGGCCGGACAGCCGGACGATGTCATCCTCGAGCAACTGGTCATCGCCAATCCCGGGCTCGAACAGACACTCTATGTCCTCGACGATGGCGAGACCACCGTCATGCAACTCGGGATCGACAACCGCAGACCGGTCGCGACCGAGGGCCGTCTGGGTTTCGTGCTCGGCGCCCCGCTCGGTGAGATCGTCTCCCTGTACATTGGTTATGAAGAAAACATTGATCCGGCCGAGGGGAGATACGGATCAACAGTCATCCGCAAGGCATCGCCTCCAAACGTACTGGGCAGGAGAGCGCGACTCCCCGGCACCAGCCTGGTCTCAGTGACCGTCTGGTCCAATCTTGACGACGATGACCCGGAAAATGACACGGAAGAACTAGTCTTTGGCCCGCTCCCGGTGGAACTCATGGGGGGCGATGTCAAAACACTGTTGCTGCTACCCCCGGATGCCGGTAGCACCGAAGTCATCGATCCGGTCCTGATAGACGATCTCTAGGCCAGACATCCGCCCATCGTTGAAATAAAACGCCACGAGCGCCGGTCTGTATCCCAGACGGCTGCCGACGGCGACACAGCAGCCAGTACCGATTCGCGCTTTGATTGCGTATGCTGGAAAAGACGACTGGAGCTGTTGGAATCCCTCGATGGAAAAAGAATTTCCCGTGACCGGCGCAGGCCTTGGGCTGCGTCGAAGCATGATCAAAGAATGCATGCAGTCCCCGCCTGAGGTCGACTTCATGGAAGTCGCGCCGGAGAACTGGATGGGTGTCGGCGGAACGCTGGGCCGGAAGTTCCGCTGGTTTACCGAACGTTATCCGTTCGTGTGCCACGGGCTTTCGCTGTCGCTGGGCTCACCGTCCCCGCTTGACGAACACTTCCTGCACCGGCTCAAACGATTCCTGGATATTCACGATGTCCGCTTCTACTCGGAGCATTTGAGTTACTGCAGTGACGACGGCCACCTTTATGATTTGATGCCGATCCCTTTCACGACTGAGGCTGTGGAGTACACGGCAGCGCGGATCCGGAAGACTCAGGAGATCCTGGAGCGTCGCATCGCGATAGAGAATGTTTCCTACTATGCAGCTCCCGGGCAGGAGATCGAGGAGATCGAGTTTATCCGCGCGGTACTGGACGAGGCCGACTGCGACCTGTTGCTGGACGTCAATAACATCTACGTCAACAGTATCAATCACGGCTATGACGCCGAGACATTTCTGCATGCCCTGCCCGCCGACAGGGTGGTCTACTTTCATGTCGCCGGTCATTACGTCGAGGCCGAGGATCTCCGCGTCGACACGCACGGCGCAGACATCTGCGATCCCGTCTGGCAACTGCTGGAGACTGCTTACGCCCACGTCGGGGTCGTGCCTACGCTGCTCGAGCGCGACTTCAACATTCCGCCGCTGAAGTCCTTGATGAGCGAAATATCCAGAGTCCGCGAACTCCAGTCGCAAGATGGCGGCAGCGACGAATCGAGATCTGCCCATGGCTGAGCGTCCGGGCTTCCAGGCCAAGCAATACGCGTTCGCGGCTCACATACGGGATCCGGACAACAACCCCGCCCCGGACGGCATAGAAGACCGTCGCATGGCGATTTACCGCGGCCTGTTCTTCAACAATATCTCGCAATTGTTGTCGCGGACGTTCCCGGTTCTTTTCAAGATCCTCGGCAGGGAACGCTGGCAAGGATTGATCCGGGACTACTTCTCCACGCATCAGTCCCATACGCCGCTGTTCCTCGAGATGCCGAGAGAGTTCCTCCAGTATCTTGAAAACGAGAGAGGCGCCGTCGACGAAGACCCCGCATTCCTTTACGAGCTGGCCCATTACGAGTGGGTCGAGCTGGCGCTATCCGTCGACGAACGCGAGCCACCATTAGAGGATGTCGATCCGGACGGAGACCTGTTGCAGGGAAAACCGGAGGTATCGCCGCTGGTGTGGTCACTGCAGTACCGATTCCCGGTGCACACGCTGTCCCCGGATCACCAGCCGGCCGAGGCTCCTGAGACGCCGACCTTCCTGGTCGTCTACCGGGATCGGGAGGATCATATCGGATTCCTGGAGATCAACGCGGTCACGGCGCGCCTTATCGAACTGCTGATCGACGATGAGAACCCATCGGGCCAGGCTGCGCTGAAAAAGATCGCCGCAGAGATCGACCATCCCAGACCCGACACCGTCATCGAAGGTGGCCTTGAGATCCTGCAGGACCTGCGTGATCGCCAGATCATCCTTGGCACCGACAAGAATTCCAAAGGTATCAATTCATGAATGCTATTTCTTCGATGTGGTTACGGGTGACTGACGCACTCGATGCCGTCGGCTACTGGATCGCCCCGCTGGTGCTGCGGGTTCTGGTGGGATGGGAATTCTTCGAAGCCGGTCTGACGAAGTACTCCGGCGAGAATTGGTTCGGAAGTATCCAGAGTAACTTCCCGTTCCCCTTTAACGTGGTGCCACCCGATGTGAGTTGGTGGATGGCCACCTGGTTCGAACTCGCCGGGGGCGCCTTGCTGATCGTCGGACTGTTTACCCGCTTCTGGGCCGCGAGCCTCATCGTACTGACGGTCGTGGCGACGCTGGCGGTCCATTGGGGAGTCGGCGATGTCTGGTCGGGCGATGTCCGCGGTTACCAGAATATCGGTGAAGTCCTGCAAGGCTACGTCATCACCAACAAGGGTTTCGGCAATTTCAAACTGCCGCTGATCCTGCTCATCATGCTGGTGCCGCTCATGCTCAACGGCCCGGGTAAAGCCAGCCTGGATCATTTCATCCGTGGTCGAGTCGTCGGCGCCTGAGAATAGCAGCGGGGTATGACCCCGCCTGCGGCTGGCAGAGAAAATCATCTGAGAACCGTCCTGGTGACCGTGATTGTGACGAGGACGCCACTGGGGGACACGGATAATGGACACTCTTGTTCGACTGCAGGAGATTCTTGCCAATCTCCTTCTGCTGGCCATCGGGATAGGCATCCTGGTCGTCATCGGCATGTATATCGCCGACGTGACGCAGACCCAGCATGCCATCCGCCGAAACTACCCGGTGGTCGGGCGCTTCCGTTACGTTTTCGAGCACCTGGGCGAATTCTTCCGTCAGTACTTCTTCGCCATGGATCGGGAAGAGATGCCGTTCAACAGGGCACAACGATCCTGGGTGTACCGGGCCGCCAAAGGCGTGGACACGACCGTGGCCTTTGGTTCCACTCGAGATCTCAGACCGTCAGGTACTCCCATCTTCGTCAACTGCCCCTGGCCCACGCTGGAGAGTGACGCGGTCGAGACCGAGTCCCGTCTCATCGGCCCCTACTGCCGACTCCCGTACCAGACATCGAGTCTGTTTAACATCTCCGGAATGAGCTATGGCGCGATCTCCCGCCCGGCGGTGCAGGCCCTCGCCAACGGGGCGGCCAAAGCGGGCATCTGGATGAATACTGGCGAGGGCGGGCTGTCGCCTTACCATCTGGAAGGCGGCTGCGACATTGTTTTTCAGATCGGCACGGCCAAATACGGCGTCCGGGATACCGGTGGAAACCTGAGCGATGAGAAGCTCCGCGAAATCGCCTCTCATGAGCAGGTGCGGATGTTCGAGATCAAGCTGAGCCAGGGTGCCAAGCCGGGCAAGGGCGGCATACTCCCGGGCGGCAAGGTCACTGAAGAGATAGCAGCGATCCGCGGTATCGAGGTGGGCCATGATTCGATCAGCCCTAACCGCCACCCCGATATCTCTGACATCGGCGAACTGCTCGACATGATTGAGCACATCCGTCAGGTCACCGGCAAACCGACGGGATTCAAGACGGTAGTGGGAGCCTATGGATGGCTGCAGCAGATGTTTGCGGAAATACAGCAAAGAGGTGTGGAGAGCGCGCCGGACTTCATCACCATCGACAGCGCGGACGGCGGTACGGGAGCCGCTCCGCAGAGCCTTATCGATTTCGTGGGACTGCCGGTACGCGAGAGCCTGCCGATGGTCGTCGACCTGCTCGACGAGGCCGGGCTCAGACCGCGGGTCCGGGTCATTGCCAGCGGAAAGCTGGTCAATCCGTCTGAAGTCGCCCTGGCACTGTGCGCCGGCGCTGATTTCGTCACGTCTGCGCGCGGATTCATGTTCGCTCTCGGTTGTATCCAGGCGCTCCAGTGCAACAAGAATACCTGTCCGACCGGTATCACGACTCACAACAAGAAACTGCAGAGAGGTCTCGACCCCATGGACAAGGCCGAACGTGTCTATCGATACGCCATGGCGATGCACAAGGAGATCGGCATCATCGCGCATTCCTGCGGTGTCAGGGAACCTCGCGGCCTGAGGCGTTATCACTGCCGGGTGGTCGCCAACAACGGAAGATCCGTGCCCCTGGACGAACTCTATCCGCCAAAGGCAGCCGCTACACAAGCAGCGTGACGGCCTGCTGGCGCGACGCTTGACGGGTAGCTGGCTGATCCAAAGCGCGCGTCTGCCGCTATGATGGCGTCTTGACCGCAAGCGGCCGCAGCCATCGACATCATGAAAGTCCTCTGGATCACGTCTCACAGTGACACGCTGAACAGCATTCGTCCGGAGGCCGAGACCTTGATCGGCCTTGCGAATGCCGGTGTCACCTGCGAGATCATGACCCAGGGTGACTCCGTGTACCGACAACCCATGGAAGCGGCCGGCATACGCGTCATTGATTTCGTACCGCGCCACAAATTCAGCTCGGCTGCGGCGAAGACCGTCCGTCGCGCATTGATCGAGGGGCGTCACGACCTACTTCATCTGTTCAATAACAAGGCGATAGCCAACGGCTTACGGGCGGCTCGCGGCCTGCCCGTCAAGGTCATTACTTACCGGGGACAGACGGGCAACGTACACCGCTATGACCCGATCTGTTGGCTGACCCACCTGAGTCCCCGCATTGATCGCGTTGTCTGCGTATCCGAGTCGGTGCGTCGGGACCTGGCGAAGCGGCGGCTCGATCCTGACAGCTGCGTCACGATCTACAAGGGTCACGACCTCGGCTGGTATACGGAACCGCCCGCTGATCTGCAGAGCGAGTTCGCCATACCGGAACATGACTTCGTCCTCTGCACGGTGGCCAACTACCGTCCTCGCAAGGGTCTGGAAGTGCTGGTCGCCGCCATGCAGCATCTACCTGAGGATGCATCGGTGCGGTTGTTACTGGTCGGGTCGGGCCTGGCGGCTCCGAAACTGCAGAGAGCCATCCTGGCAAGCCCTTACCGTGACCGGATACATGTGGCCGGCTTCCGACAGGACGCCTGCCGTCTGATCGCAGCGAGTGACTGCTCTGTCCTTCCCTCGCTGAGACGAGAAGGCCTGCCCAAGACTGTTATCGAGGCGATGGCCTACGGCGTCCCACCGGTAGTGACGGACACGGGCGGTTCCGGGGAACTGGTCGTCGATGGAGACTGCGGACGGGTTGTACCACCGGGAGACCCGCGGGCGCTGGCACACGCTATTGGGCAGATGGTTGAGAATCGCGAAGATGCGAGGAGGATGGGTGACCGGGCACGGCAGCGTATCGATGCGTGTTTCAACATTCGCCAAACTATCGAAAAAACATTAGAAATGTATCGTAAAACTATATTTAATTAAGCTTTTTCTTTGTTTTTGGCAAGTACAATTCGGTCAGCGTTCCCTCGAAGGCTTCCGCCGCCATCGCCACCGTCTCGGTCAGCGTCGGGTGCGGATGGATGGTCAGACCGATATCCCCGGCATCCGCATCCATCTCGATAGCCAGGGCCGCTTCGCCGATCAGGTCACCGGCGCTCGTGCCGACGATCCCGGCGCCCAGCAGGCGGTGACTGTGCGGGTCGAACAGAAGCTTGGTGACCCCCTCGTCACGGCCGAGGGCGAGTGAACGCCCGCTGGCAGCCCAGGGAAACTTGCCGACTTCGTAATCGACCCCCTGCGATTGCGCTTCCGTCTCGGTCAGCCCAACCCAGGCGACCTCGGGGTCCGTGTACGCGACAGACGGTATGACTCTGGCGTCGAACGCGCTCTTCTTGCCCGCCGCAACCTCTGCCGCGACCTTGCCCTCGTTGCTGGCCTTGTGGGCCAACATCGGCTGACCGACGATATCGCCGATAGCGAAGATGTGAGCGACATTGGTCCTCATCTGTCTGTCGACTGGAATGAAGCCGCGCCGGTCCAACTCGATGCCCGCGTTCTCGGCACCGATCTTGCCACCGTTCGGTACCCTGCCCACTGCAACCAATACCTTGCCAAATACCTGCGGCTCGGGTGCCTTGTCGCCCTCGAAAGCGACCCGTATGCCCTCCTCGCTGGCTTCCATGCCGGATACCCGGGTCCCCAGCCAGATGTTCTCGTATCGTTTGGTGATGCGCTTCTGCAGAGGGCGTACCAGATCCCGGTCACATCCGGGCATCAGCTCCGGCGTCAGCTCGACTACCGAAACCTTGACCCCCAGCGCGTCGTAGACGCACGCCATTTCAAGCCCAATGATGCCGCCACCTATAACCAGCATGCGGTCAGGCAGCGCATCCAGCTCCAGCGCACCGGTGGAGTCCATAATACGAGGATCATCCGGCAGATCCGGCAGCATAAATGGCTGGGACCCGGCAGCAATAATGCACTGCTCGAACGCGATCACCCTGCGCCCGTCATCGCCGGTCACCTCGAGAACCTTCGGTGAAACGAACTGGGCGACCCCATGGACGACCCGTACTTTGCGTCCCGTCGCCAGACCTGCGAGACCCTTTGTCAGTCGCTCGACGACGCTGTCCTTCCAGCCCCGGAGCTTGTCGATATCAATGGCCGGCGAGCCGAATACGATTCCGTGGTCCGCCATGCTGTCAGCCTCTTCGATAACCCTGGCTGCATGCAACAGCGCCTTTGACGGGATACAGCCTACATTCAGGCATACGCCGCCGAGGGTCGGATAGCGTTCGACAAGAACGACATCCATGCCCAGGTCGGCCGCCCGGAACGCGGCCGTATATCCACCGGGGCCGGCACCCAGAACGACGAGCGCCGTGGTGATATCCGCGTCCCCGTGTCGCCGGTCCGCCGGGGCTGGAGCGGCCGCCGACTCGACTATCGTCGCAGCGTCACCGGCCGACGTCGGCGCCGGCGCGTCAGCCACATCCCCGCTCAGCCTCGCGATCAGCGAGCCTTGCGAAACCTTGTCTCCCACGGACACGGAAATCTCTGCCACGACTCCGCTTTGGGGCCAGGGAACGTCCATGGACGCCTTGTCGCTCTCCAGCGTGATCAACGGGTCCTCCGCCTCTACGCGGTCGCCGGTGGCCGCGTGGATCTCGATGATCTCTACGTCCTCAAAGTCGCCGATATCGGGGACCCGGACTTCTATGTTCTGGCTCATGACCTGGTCACGCTCGTCATGCCAGCATCAACCCGTCCGGATCCTCGAGTTGCTCGGCGAGGAATCGCGTGAACCGGACCGCCTCAGCGCCATCGATAACCCGATGGTCGTAGGACAGCGAGACCGGCAGCATCAACCGCGGCTCGAACGACTCCCCTTGCCAAACCGGTTTCATGATCGAGCGAGAGACACCGAGGATCGCGACTTCCGGGGCATTGATGATCGGAGTAAACGCGGTCCCACCGATACTGCCCAGACTGGAGATTGTGAAACACCCACCTTGCATGTCAGTGGGACCCAGTTTCCCATCTCTGGCTTTCCCGGACAGGGTTGCGAGGTCTCTGGCGATCTCGAGCAGTGTCTTCTTGTCAGCATCCCTGATGACCGGCACCACCAGCCCATTGGGAGTGTCGGCGGCGAATCCGATGTGGAAGTACTTCTTGAACACCAGGTTCTCGCCAGCCGGATCGAGAGAACTGTTGAACCTGGGGAACTCCTTCAATGCATGGGCACAGGCAACGACAAGGAAAGCGAGCGGCGTTAGCCGTGCGCCCTGCTTGGCAGCCTTGTCCTTGAGTTTCTGCCGCCGGGCCTCCAGCGCCGTGGTGTCCGCCTCATCAAACTGGGTCACATGCGGCAGGTTGACCCAACTGGCGTGCAATCGCGGCCCGGATATCTTCTGTATCCTCGACAGGGGCTGAACGTCGATATCCCCGAATCGTGAGAAGTCGACTTCCGGCACCGCGGGGAGCGCGGAGACGACCGCTGTCACCTGCCCATCGCCCTGGCCCGCCATCACCGCCTTTACGAACTCTTTTACATCATCCCCACTTATCCGCCCTTTGCGACCCGACCCAATGACGCGACCGAGATCCACGCCGAGTTCGCGGGCAAATCTGCGTACCGATGGACTGGCATGCGCCTGAGCAAATGTACTCTCGTCGATAGCTGACAGCTGTTGCGGCGAGGGCTTCTTCGAGGCTGCCGGGCTCGCAGTCACGGAGTCGGGCGGCGCGGACGTATCGCCCTCGTCCGGGCCTGGCCGCGACCCGGCCGTAGCCGACGATGACGGCGCTGTCGCCTCGAGTCGTGCGATCAGATCTCCCTCGGATACCTTGTCGCCGCTGCTGATCACCATCTCGCGGATGACGCCTGCGACCGTCGATGGAACGTCCATCGATGCCTTGTCTGTTTCCAGCGTGATGAGCGGATCGTCGAACTTGACCGTGTCGCCTACTGTCACATGCACGTCAATCACGTCGACGTCGGAGAAGTCGCCGATGTCCGGCACCCGCACTTCGGCCGGATGTCCGTCTGCAGGCACCCCTGCAACTTCGCCCGGGGCGTGCCCGGCTTCTTCGACAGGGGCCGCCAGGTTCGCACTCTGCGCGTCACCCTCCGCTTCAATGACCGCGACAAGGTCGCCTTGCGATATACGATCTCCGTTTGAGACCGCCAGACGTATGACCTGGCCGGCAGCCGTGCTTGGGATGTCCATGGACGCCTTGTCAGTCTCCAGCGTGATCAGGGGGGCTTCGACCTCCACCTGATCGCCCGCAGAGACGAGGACTTCCACGACTTCAACGTCCTCGAAGTCGCCGATGTCCGGTACCCTGATCTCAATCTGTTCGGCCACCGTCGCCCCCCGTCAATCCGTCACCGGATTGGGCTTCTCCTGGTCGATGCCGTAACGCCTGATGGCCTCCTCGACCTTGTCTCTGCCGATCTTGCCCTCGTCTGCCAGCGCCTTCAGTGCGGCCACAGCGATGTGATTGCAATCCACTTCGAAATGCGCCCGCAGAGCCTTGCGAGCGTCGCTGCGGCCGAATCCGTCTGTGCCAAGCGTCACATACCGGCCCGGGATCCATTGGCGTATCTGGTCTGCGACGATCGTCATATAGTCGGTCGCCGCGACGAAGGGCCCCTCGCAGTCGCCAAAACACTCTTCAACGAAACTGGTCTTCGGGTCGTCCATCGGGTGCAGCCTGTTCCAGCGCTCCAGGTCCTGCGCTTCACGGCGCAGGACGTTGAAGCTGGTTACGCTCCACACATCGGCGCAGATGCCAAAGTCCCCTTGCAGCATCTTCGCGGCCGCCAGCGTTTCCCTGAGGATCGTGCCGGAGCCCAGCAGCTGGACCCGGGTGTCACCCGCGCCGCCTTCCTTGATGCGGTGGGCTCCTCTGAGGATGCCCTCCTCCGCGCCCTCCGGCATCGCCGGTTGCGTGTAGTTCTCATTCATACAGGAGATGTAGAAGAAGACATTCTCCTGACTCTCGAACATTCGTTTGAGCCCGTCATGGACAATGACTGCCAGCTCGTAGGCGTACGCAGGGTCGTAGCAGACACAGTTGGGATAGGTGGACGCCAGCAGATGACTGTGGCCGTCCTGATGCTGCAGACCCTCCCCTGCCAGGGTGGTGCGCCCGGCTGTCCCTCCAATCAGGAACCCACGCGACTGCATATCGCCCGCTGCCCAAACAAAATCGCCTACACGCTGGAACCCGAACATCGAATAGTAGATGTAGAACGGCACCATATTGACGCCGTGATTCGCGTAGGCAGTGCCCGCAGCATTCCAGGCGCACAAGGCGCCCGCCTCGTTAATCCCCATCTCCAGGATCTGGCCGTGCTTGTCCTCTTTGTAGAACATGAGCTGATCGGCGTCCTGGGGCGTGTAAAGCTGTCCCCCGCTTGAATAGATGCCGATCTGGCGGAACATGCCCTCCATGCCGAAGGTACGTGCCTCGTCGGGCACGATTGGAACGATGTGCCGACCGATGCTCTTGTCGCGGACCAGCGCGGTCAGCATTCGCACCAGCGCCATGGTGGTCGATATCTCACGTTCCCC
>Ga0316194_10003671_pt1 | contig 10663 bp, 6 predicted proteins | sample CroRivsedime1_MG_FD_204936 | JGI IMG/M metagenome (GOLD analysis project Ga0316194, IMG submission 204936) | Coastal sediment microbial communities from Maine, United States - Cross River sediment 1 | ecosystem: Environmental > Aquatic > Marine > Coastal > Sediment | place: USA: Maine... | reverse complement strand
GGATTCGATCAATATGATCCTGATTGTACTCGGCCTGGTTTCGACTCGTTTTTTTGGGTCGGGGCAGTAAACCTTCCCGTATATAAAAATGGATTGTCTGTCTGGTGATACCAGTTGTTTCGGTGAGTTCCTTGATACGCATGGTTAGTGCCTCAATAATTGTAAATTTCTGCTTTAGAACGAAAAAATTGTGACATAGCTACATACGCCACGGGTTGTTTTCTTTTCAAAAAGGCTACGATTTCTATGTTAAAATACAACAAAAAATAATGCTTGACAATATTTATAATGCAGAGTATCGATATACATAGTGAATATATATAATATGTATAAATTCATAAATTACCGCTGAGAATATTTCCGCATGACATCTGAAAACGGTGATACCATAATCATAGGCTCTCATCTCGTCTCTTCTTTCGTATTCTCTGCGATTCTGTTTTGCATAAATAACTACTCCCATAACCTTAAACAATAAGGCACTGACTGTTTAACCAGCAACAAATTGTCATCAGGTGCCACAGACAAAATAATCGATTGGCCATATTTAGCGGTTGTTGCGAATCAATTTAGCAAATTGTCATTTAAATAATATAGCTATAATATTCATTTCAAAATAACACGAAAAAACAGTCGGTAGGAATAAATTAACGCATCAGCAGAAAGGAGGCAACATGGCATACGTCGATACGTTTGTGGGGTTTAACATTATGGCAATTGTAGGTCTGATGCTGGTTATAGGCGTAATTATACGGGCCAAGGTAAAGATTTTTCAAGATTTTCTCATCCCCGCTGCCATCATCGGGGGGGCCATTGGATTTATTCTAATCAATATCGGTGTACTTCCCTTTGAGTCCAAACAATTTGTGAATTTCAGCCTGCACGCCTTTATCATCAGCTTTATGTCGTTGTGTCTGACAAACAAGCCCGATGATGCTCCTGAAGTCAGCAAAAAAGAATATCTCAGGGGCGGGCTTTGGATGTCTTTTATCTGGTCAGGCAGCGTGGGGTTGCAGGCCATTATCGGTGGGCTGCTACTCATCGGGTATAACATGGTCACTGGCAGCAGCTTTTCGGAAATGTTCGGCTACATAGCGACCCACGGCTTTACGCAAGGACCTGGTCAGGGCTTGACCATGGGCAAAATATGGGCAGGATTAGGCGCCTCCGGCGATCTGCCGATCGTGGGACTGATCTATGCGAACATCGGCTTTATTTTTGCTTTTATCATTGGTGTACCTGTGGCCCGCTATTACATCAAGCGGGGGTTGAATGCCAATAAGAAAGCCAGCATTGAAAAAGAATACCTCGTCGGTATTCTCGAGAATAAAAAATCGAGTTCTTTGGGATATGAGAAAACGCATCCAGCCAATATCGACACCATGGCTTTTCAGCTGTCCATTCTGTTTATCTGCTACGGGCTCACATTCTTATATATGAAGTATATTCTGGTTCATCTAAAAGGCGTGCCCTTTTTAGGGGTGATGAGTGCGTGGGGGCTGTTTTTCTTTCACGGCCTGGTTGTGGCCACAATCGTGAGGTTGATTATCAACAAGATCGGATTGGGGCACATGTTAAGCTCTCGCCTTCAAAAACACATTACCGGTGCAGCGGTTGATATATTGTTGGTCGCCTCCTTTATGAGCGTCAGTTTTCAGGTTCTTACGAAATACCTCGGGCCTATTGCGGTGGTGTCTGTGGGAGTTCTTGTGACTACATTTCTCTATATCTGGTATTTTGGCCGCAAGCTTACCGAACTGGGTCCCGAAAGACTGGTTGCCCAGCTGGGATGTTGTACCGGCGCCACAGCCAATGGACTGTTGCTGCTGCGTATTCTGGATCCTGATTATACCACAAGTGTATCCATGGAGCTGGCTTTTTTCAATGTGGCGATTTTGTTTACCGCCGGGGTACCGCTATTCCTGGTAGCACCCAACGTGCCTAATATGAGTATGCTCGGGATCATGGGAGTCTACGGCCTGTATAGTCTCGTTTGTTTCGGAGTCATCTGGTATCTGGGACAAAGAAAGGGTGATGCGGTGGAACAGGCTTAGTACCCACCTGTTCATCTGAATATGTTGGGGGAAGGGAGGAAAGGCACGCCTCCCTTCTCCAAATTCTTTTATAATTGTTTCGGCATGGAGGTTATCCAATGGGCCAAAAAACAATCTATAGCGGAGGCACCATCTTTACGATGGACAGTTCACTACCTACTGCTGAAGCACTGTTTGTGGAAAACGGTATCATTAAAGCGGTTGGTGAAATGTCAGAGCTAAATAATCTGGTAGACGCAAGTACCAAGAAGATAGATCTTCATGGAGGCTTTCTAGTACCAGGGTTGATTGAAAGCCACAATCATCTTTCCTTCTTTGCCTTTTTCATGGAGCATTGCAACCTTGGCGGTGGCGTTTGTGAGACTAACGATGATGCTGTTCGTCTCCTCAGGGACTATGATGCCGATTCTCCACACATCGTTGGTTACGGTTTTGACGACAGCTACACACCAGCCTTGCGACATCTCAGCAAAAACGATCTCGACAGGGTATCACAAGAAAAGCCTGTGCTGGTTCATCATATGTCCGGACATGTAGGGTATGCTAATAGCATGGCGCTTGAGTTGTTAGGAATCAATAAATCAACGGAAAACCCTCCCGGTGGTTGGATCGAAAGAGATGAAACAGGCAACCCTACCGGCAAATTGGAAGAGATGGCCTGGTTCAAGCTAGTAGGTGAAAAAATACCCCCACCAACAGATCAGATGAAGGTTCAATCACTGATAAAAAAAGCCGTAAAAGTGTTTAACGAATACGGTGTGGTGGCTGTCCATGATGCTGCAGTCGGTATTGGCGGTACTGGAGAAATCATCGTATCGGCCTACCAAGATCTAGAAAAAAACAAAAAACTCAACATTCGAGCATTTTTATCTATGATGGTCCAGTCTGATATGACTCAATCACCCGAGCAGATCGATGGCGTAGGCATGGGAAAAAGGAGAATCGTTGCTGGTGGTGTCAAGCTATTTGTCGATGGATCAATACAGGCCAATACAGCCGCGATGCTTGCACCCTATAAAAACAAGCCTGATTTCAAAGGTGAAATGGTTATGAGCCAGGGTGATATTGAGGCGGCTGTGTTAAAGTATCATAAACAGGGAGATCACATCTCGGTTCATGCCAACGGCGATGCGGCCATAGAAGCGGTAATTACAGCCTTTGAAAAAGCCCAAAAAGAATATTTCAGGGAAAACACACGGCATATGATTATCCACTGTCAAACAGCCCATGAAAATCATATTGAAAGGATGAAAGCTGTTGGTGTGATTCCCAGCTTTTTTGGGATGCATGTTCATTATTACGGTGATCGACATTTGGACATATTTCTAGGTAAGGAGCGTGCATCGAGGCTCAATCCTTTTGGTGATGCAAGTAGAGCAGGTCTTGATTTCACGTTGCACACCGATACACCCGTTATGCCGCCCTGGACCATGGAATCCATTGGAACGGCGGTGACCCGCAAAACTAAAGGTGGAGTGGTATTAGGGGAAGATCAAAAGATCAGTCCGGAAATGGCTCTAGCAGCCTATACGACAATGGCGGCCAAATGCTCCTATTCTGAAAAAGATCGAGGCAGTATCAGCGTGGGCAAATTGGCAGATTTTACGCTGTTATCGCAAGATATAACTCAATGTGATCCGGATACTATTAGCGATACTAAAATATTAAAAACAATAATTGAGGATAAAACAGTTTTTGAAGCTTGATTAAGTGCGCACATTTTACATAAAAAAGGATTTAGGTATCGGATAGAAAAATAATGTTCTATGCGTCAGACACAAATTAAACTGCCATACAGTTTGAATTAGCGAAATAAACCTCCAAATTATGTGCTATGCATAATTTTGGAGGTTTCATCATTTTCGGTGATATCCTCCAGGTTGTGATTGTGTAACAATATCTATCATTGAAAAGAGAAATTTGTAGCATCGCCAACCCCAATATGTTGTGTAAGAATCAATTCGGAAATATAGAATCACCAATGTTCGATCTCGGCTATCAATCGAAAGCTGGCAGTATTAAATAAACAGCTTCGATTACACGTACTAAACTACAATGAGATTAATTGATCACCTTTTCTTTGTAACACGCCAAATATCCATTCCCTGGAATAATCCTTTTGATGCGCTTCAATTTTTGTCGGAGGATGATGCCCTCTCTTTTTGTGTTTTCTGAGATCTAGATTCTTTTGGTGTTGGGGTAGGCGACCAGGGGATTGCAGGCGCCACTGATCAATCCGCTAACCTGATAGGGTTTTCTTCTTAAGAGGTTGTACGGGATCGGATACCACCCGGACCTCCAGCGGGTCGGTTGCATCCAGATGTACATCGCGCTGGGGAAAGGCAATCGTCACCCCCGCTTCTTTGAAAGCGTTATCAATTGCAAGGTTCAATTCATGCAGCATCGGGATATAGTCATCGATTCCGTCAATATATACCCGCAGTTCAAAGTTCAGACTGTTGTCGCCAAATCCTTTGAAAACGGCATCTGGAGCGGGTTTGGAGATAACACGCGGATTTTTTCGGGCGACCTGCATGAGCAGTTTTTCGGCCAATTTGGTATCGGAGCCGTAAGCGATGCCGACCGGTATCCGAATCCGGACATATTTATCCGAAAGCGACCAGTTGATCAGGCGGCCGACAACAAACTCTTTGTTGGGGACGATCAACTCTTTGCGATCCCAGTCGATGACGGTCGTGGCCCGGATACGGATACGCGATACGGTTCCGTTGATGTCGCCGATGGTGACCGTATCACCGACTCTGAACGGCCGTTCGAACAGGACGATCAGTCCGCAGACAAAGTTCGCCACAATTTCCTGCAACCCAAAACCGAGGCCGACACCCAGCGCTGCAACCAGCCACTGCAAATTTCCCCATCTGACACCGATCTTATTGAAAACAAAAATGATGCCTATGGCCGTTATCGCGTATCGGCAGACGGTTGAGTAGGCATATCGCGCCCCGGGATCCAGCGGCAAACGATTCAATAAAATAACTTCCAGCAGGCCCGGCAGGTTGCGGCCGGCAATGATTGTTGTCACGGCCACAATGACGGCCATGGAGATATTTGCCAGGGTGATGGGAACCGTTTTTGTAACGCCGTCGGCCACCGTACTATAACTCCAAAATTCGATATCCTGCAGGATGCCGAAGGCCGGAAACACGGGCTCCCAGATTGTCCAAGTCCCTACCAGAGCAAAGATGAACAAAACCAGTTTCAAAAGCGAACGGGTTTGTTCATCAATCTGACTCATTCCGATCATGGGCTCCATCCGCAATGACCGCGTGCCGCGGACGGGGCCCGCGGCGGCTTCTGCTCGCGAGGCCGATTTAAGATGCAAGTCCTGATTTACGATGGCTTTTTTTATAGCAACTCTGCGGCGAACCAGCGTCAGCATTCGCAACACCAGATCGTTAAAAACAATCAACGTCAAAATAAGCACTATGGTTTTGCCGACCAGGGATCCGATTTCGATTGCTGAGTAATAGTAGCCGACCGCCGCCAGCCAGATAATCAAGAGCGGCATAAGGATGGCCAGGGGATACCAGAGGTATCGCAACCGGCACAACCAGCTTTGGGGGTATTTTTCAATCAATTCGGCTGTGATGCCGCCGTTGAATCGCAGGATGCGCGCTGTGAATATGGAAATGGCCAGGGCCACAGTCATGAGGGCTAATTTTGCGAGCGCATCACTGTATTCAAATTCGGGCACTGTTTTCATTGCACCCAGAAAAAAGGTGGACACCACGACTATCGGGGTCAGCCAACCCAGGTTGTGCTTAACGGTCCGGCGGGATGACGCCGGCCATTGAAAGTGTATCTCCCCCAGACCGTTTTGACGACAGATATTGTAGAACAGAGCCATAAAGATCAGGGGGCGGATAACGTTGATCAGACCACCGACAATGCCTGTGCTGAACGGGCCTGTTTGATCCAGGCGCATCAATTGAATGGCCGGAAATGCCAGCAGGAACGGCCAGACAGCGGCCAGCAATACCGTCAGTCCCAGGGCTTTAATCGTCAGCAGGAAGGAATCCTCCAACTGCTCCTCGACGCATTCAGCGATATACTTCAGTTTTTTGCGGGCCGACCTGCGGCTGACGATCAGAAACAAACCGATCAGCAAACCTATTATCCAGATAGTTGTCTTCTGGTGAAATGAACGACCCAGATCCTTGAATAATTGACCCCAGGAATCCGGGTTTAAAAAAAATCTCAGGGAGACTTGCAGCTTCTTGATGTCACCGGTACCGACTGGCTTGGAGCTGCGAATCCAGAGCAGATGGCGATCGAGTAATTCACCAAACTCCTCGGCAGTGTTGACCAGTTGTTGTTCGGTAAACTCAATATCCTGGATCAATTTGAAGATCCGGTCGTACCCGGATTGCAATTTATGAATGATATCGAGGCGATTGGTTATCAATTCCTGAATTTTCACATCGAATGACATGCGGTCGACATCCGATAGAAAGCTGACAGAATCGATCACGCTGTCCGCCAGGGCCTTGGGGTCGGAAAGTTCACGCTGCAATTGATCCAGCTCGATCTGCTTTTCACTGATTTCACTCATTTTGATCTGGCGAGCATCGGACCCTGCAAAATACTGATCGGCGCTGGGCAGGGTCAGACGCTGTTTGCGAAGCGCCAATCCGATGGCCTGGGTCAGAACGGTGGATTCAACTCTCTTTTTGGCCGTATCAAATTCCTCTTCGAGCGCTTTCAGACGGGATTGATAACCTTCATATTTTCCTACCAGGACTGTTTCTTCCCGGGTAATCTTTTCCAGCTCGGTACTCAGTTGAATGTTGAAGTCAAACTGGTCCTGGACAATCTTGGGCAGCAGGGGAACTTCGACGATGGCATCCTGGGCGTCCTCCCGTGTCTGAGCGGCCTCTGTCTGGCGGCGTTTTTGAACTTCGACCTGCCAGCTTTTAAACATTTTTTCGCGGCCTTCCACCGCTTTCTGAGCGACCTCTCGTTCCGTGCTGAACAGTTCTATGAGCAGATTATAGCTGCGTTGTCGCTGCTCGTTCAATTTAATTTCGGCGGTTAATTGTTCCCGCTCGGACTTGAGGCTTAGCAACTTAGAATTATTAAGTACATCTGTCTCGGCAGCGCCGGCCATTGTTTCCAGCTCCGTTTGGATGTCTTTGAGCCGGCTGGTTGCGATCGCAAGTTGTTCGGGTGATTGATCAGTGATGGCCTTCTCTGCCGTTAAGCGATCACTCCATTTCTGCAGCCTGCTTTCAGCTGTTGCGAGTTCGGCTTTTTTCTGGCGGAGTCGCTGTTCGAGTTTTAACGTGCTCATTTGCTGGGCGCGGGCCTCGACTTTTTCAGGCGCCATGAACGGCTTTTTCAGCTCGGCCTGCAATATTTTCAACCGCTCGGGGGCTGTCTGGATGAGTCCTGAGAGTTCGTTGGCCCTTTTGTTGGTGCTGAAGGCCAGCTCTGCATACGCAATCGCTCGGTCTATATAATTTAAACTGTCGGTTTTAACCGTGGCATCGATGTCCGTCATACTTTCGATCGCCAGGCGCCTGGACTTAAGCTCTTCAATGGTTTTGACCGGGGATGAAGCTGCCGTTGATGGGGGCGTTGCGGTCTGCTGGGCCTGTATCTCCGGCAAAATCAGCGGCAGAAGCCATATCGAACTAACGATAAGAAAACCGACTAGTTTTTTTATTATGTTCTGCATATCTCGTCTCCAGGGCACGGATGAGGTGACGCTTGAGTAAAATCAGGTGCTGACGGGCAAAATTTGGATAAGGTAGATCATAATAACAGTGAATTTCGATGTCAAACAAAACTACTGAAAATGCCGGATTCTAGGGAAACAATTCAGCCTAATTTTTCCAATTTTGATATGGCCGCAAAAATGCACAAAAAGCACAAAAACAAAGCTGAACCAACAAAAAATCATAAATTTAACTTGACACAAAATGCCACATTGTAATATATACATCCTAATTCTTTATTCGAACCGGAATAACCTATCCCCCTGTCCCTATCTTCTGATTTGAAACGATCATTCCTGTTCAAATAGATTCTGGCTGCCCGTAAACTTCAAACTAATAAGGAGTGAGACATGGCAATTGGCGTCTTAATAAAGCGAGTAACGAAGCATGGGGTTAATGCGAAGGTACTTTTACCTCACATCATAGAACTAAGAGCGCTTGCCGTCAGACAGCCGGGATACATTTCAGGCGAAACATTTTTTAGTCTAGATCACCCGGAGGAATGCCTGGTAATAGGCCGGTGGACATCTATCGAGCATTGGCAGCAATGGCAGCGGGACGCTCGTCGTATCGAGTTAGATGGAAATCTCGAGAAACATCTTGGGATCAAAACAGAATATAGTATATATGGTATTGGCCTCTGGTAATGTTCTAACAGATTGGGGGTAGCTCGTCTGCAAAAAGCCGTCGTAACGGGATGCCGGATTCTTCTTGCGGCTCCTGTGGAGAATCTCAAGTATTTTAGCCCTTGCAGCTATCATTGTCACCTGTATAAATTAGAAAGCGTGGATTGTCGTTAAATTCCACGCTTTTCTTATATTGTATGCCGACCCAAGATATTGGGGTGATTGGTTCTGTTATAATACTGGCTTTTTACTCCAACATATGCAAGGTCGAGGATATTCCAAATTTAATTGATGCTAACGAATACATGAATTTTTGCGATTTTTTGGTTACTCTCAATGAAATTTTGGTGAAGTTGTGATATCAAGAGAACACAAGGTCTTTCTAACATCAGCGAATTTCCTAAATCTCCATTTTTTCTCACAAAATTACAATGGGTAAGGAGTCAAGCGATGAATTGAGAAAAGGTATGGATTAGGATTTGAAACCACCATTGGATGATCTCAAGCCGACCATACGGGGGTGCCATGCGACACCGGAGCCTGCACTTATTTTTAATTGCCATGACAACCATGCTGATCACTTTGGGGTGTACGATTTATCAAAAACCCCGCCCGGATTTTGATGTTCCTTTCCGGGAAAGATCGCATTCGAAGATCGATGGCGAGGTCAAGGTAACGGTTGCGGTGCTCAGTGCTGAAGAAAGCCGGCAAATTTTTGGCGTCAATCTTGCCGGCCAGGGGATCCAACCGGTCTGGGTTAGAGTTCAGAATGCGGATACAGTCCCCTATTGGCTCATGTCGGCCGGTCTCGATCCGGACTATTTCTCGCCAATGGAAGCCGCCTATGCTTTCCATGGCACGATTGGAAGTTCCGTCAACAAAAAATTGATGACCACTTCAGGGTAATGAATTTCAGGAATCCTATCGCCCCGGGCACCTCTGTTTCCGGTTTCATTTTTACCAACCGGGACGAAGGCATCAAGGTGGTGGACATTGATTTGATCGGCTCTGGCAAAACCAAATTTTTCACCTTTTTTGTTTCCGTCCCCGGGATCAGGGCGGACCATCATGAAGTTGATTTCGATGCCCTCTATTCTGAAATCGAGATCGTCGATCTTGACGAAAATGAGTTGCGAACAACACTGGAAAATTTGCCCTGTTGCACAACCAACGAAGATGGAACCGAAAACGGCGACCCCCTGAACCTGGTTTTAATCGGAAATCGCGCAGATATGTCCGCCGCATTCGTTCGCAGAGGATGGCTTCCAGCCGAACAAACATATGGCAAAGCGGTGTGGAAAACGATAAAATCGTTTCTTTTCGGGACCCGATACCGATACTCACCCGTGAGTCCGCTATATTTATATGGGCGACAGCAGGATTTTGCCGGGCAGAAGCCCCGTCACACGGTCCATGAGCGCAACCACCTGCGGGCTTGGCTCAGTCCTATGCGCTACCGTGGCAAGCCGGTTTGGATCGGTCAGATCAGTCGGGATATCGGTGTGCGCTTTACGTTTAAGACCTGGCCGCCGGTAACCCACAAAATAGATCCGGATATCGACGAAGCGATGTATGCCCTCGTTGAAGATCTGATCTACTCTCAACAGCTTGCCAAAGGGGGGTATGTCAAAGGCGTTGGCGCGGCGACGCGTTCAAAACCACGGCACAATCTTACGGGAGACCCCTATTTTACGCAAGGTTACCGTGCTGTTTTGGTTTTTGATGACAGGCCCCGTTCCTTCGCCGAGTTTGAAAGGTTTGATTGGGAAAACCCTATATCTACCAAGCTAAAGCGACTTGAGACGGATGAACAACCGGATTTCGACGGGCAATGACACCCGGAAATTGTTCAAGTAGCATTCAAAATATCCGTCACACTATCCACATTCGTTGCGTTCGTTTACCAATGAATAAAATTGGGTTCCCTGATGTTGCATTTCTCCGTCTCTATCTCTTCCTGCCGGCAGAATCTCGTCTATTATTTTTTTTTATTCGAAACCGAAAACCTGGTCCTCTGGACTCGGATCTTTACTATCTGCACTAAACATACTTTCTCAGCGGATATATTCTGCACAACAGGGGTCCGAAGGTGACGGCTCCAGTGGCCGGATCGCAAAATTCTTCACTATCCGGTGTGAGGACGTTGACATTTGACTGGAAGACGCCGAATAGAATCGGGTCTTCGCCGATTTCTTCCGGAAACCACCACCCATGCTGGGATTCAACCATTCTTGGAAGAATACGG
>Ga0316194_10003666_pt1 | contig 10669 bp, 8 predicted proteins | sample CroRivsedime1_MG_FD_204936 | JGI IMG/M metagenome (GOLD analysis project Ga0316194, IMG submission 204936) | Coastal sediment microbial communities from Maine, United States - Cross River sediment 1 | ecosystem: Environmental > Aquatic > Marine > Coastal > Sediment | place: USA: Maine... | reverse complement strand
GTAAAAGCTTTACCTGCAAATGTCTCGAAAGTTCAGCGATTTCGTCAAGGAAAATTGTGCCTTTGTCAGCCAGTTCAAAACGTCCTTTTTTGTCCCGAAGGGCACCTGAAAAGGCACCTTTGACATGACCGAAAAGTTCGCTTTCAATGAGGCTTTCCGGAAGCGCTCCGCAGTTAATCGGAACAAAGGGTGCTCCGCTTCTGTGACTTTCATTATGAATGGCACTGGCAACCAGTTCCTTTCCGGTACCGGTTTCACCCGATATATGTACCGGATAATCGTAACCGGCAACATCCTGGATTTGCCGGAAAACCGTCATCATTTTGCTGTCTTTGGCGATAATGCCTGAAAAGCTGGTCAGTTCATGGGCCTTCATAGAAAGGTTTAAAATTTCGGTAACATCTACTATTGAAGCAAGTACACCGAAGTTCCGACCGTTTTTATCTCTTATATTCGTAACAGACATTTCGACGCGTCGGGATTCACCGGTTTTTGTTACAATATTGTTTAAATACTCCCTTTTGTCTTCAAAAGCAGGTTTTTCGCCGGAAAAAGAACATTGTCCTCCGCAAAAAGGCTCTCCAAAAACTTCATGGCAATCTTTGCCCAGAACTTCTGTCCTATTGTAACCGGTTATTCTTTCGGCTTCCTTATTGAAATAAAAAATATGACGGTTCAAATCATGGGCGATGATACCGATCTTGAGGTTGTCAAGAACGCGCTCCAAATTTTTTTTGTCAGCAAGAATTTTTGATATCATGGCTTCGGACATAATGGGTATATATAAGATATCAGTACTTTTTTGTCAAAGATTATCTATATTCATATCGTCTCTGATCCCAAACCGGGTCAGTACAAAGTCATATTTTACTGGATCATCAGGAATAATTCGTCTAAAACCGGTTGTTATCTCAAGGGCGGTGCGCATGTTCGCCTGTTGCTTTGTGGTAAAACCCAACTTCAAACTTATCTTGTGCATGTGAGTATCCAGCGGAATGATGAGTTTTGACACAGGCACACCATACCATCCTCCTGGATCGACACGGTCCTTTCGGACCATCCATCTTAAAAAAAGATTCATCCGCTTGCAGGCACTTCCTTTTTCGGGTAAAGCAATAAGGTGTCCGGGGTTACTGTTCCCGACTGTAAGCGCCGTTGCAAAAAAAATCAGGGCAGGAATGACGGTCCTGTTATCATCAGATATCGCACGAACAAAACAGTCGTTTAATGAGCCATATTGGTCGATGACGTTTTTTGCACCCTGAAGTAATGCCGCAAGATGATCTCCATTGGCAAACCTGTGTTTAAATCCCTTAAAAACTTCACACATGGATGAATGCGTCGATTCCTTAAGAAACAGATAAGGAGAGGGTGTCATCATGTCAAGGACACATGAAACGCTTTTCAATATTTGTTTCACCCTGCCGTAAGCCAGGGAAGATGCAATCAATCCGACAATCTCCCGGTCTTTAATATCCCTGTATAAATAAAGAAATTCAATCGGATCCGGATGAATATATTTTGCTTGATTATATCTTTGATATAAATTTTCCAGTTTGCATTTAATGTTTTTTTGGGGCATTTTTATTCAGGCTTGTCAAACACGGGTTTTTTCATATATATCTATCTCAAGTTTCGCAACCATATTTTTATATAAATTCATAACATGGAATTCTGATGAAAAACGAAACAAATAACATACATTCCCTCTTTTTTGAAGAAAAAGAAGTCATACTTGTGGGCACAGCGCACGTTTCCAAAGAGAGTGTTCAACTGGTCAGCGATATCATCGAGACGGAAAAACCGGACACGGTCTGCGTCGAACTGTGTGAAGCCAGGTATCAGTCTATTCGCCAGAAAGACAAATGGCTGGATACAGACATCATCAAAGTTATCAAAGAGAAAAAATCCTTTTTACTGTTGTCCAATCTCCTTCTGGCATCTTTCCAAAAACGGATCGCCGATAAATTTGATATTGTGCCTGGGGCTGAAATGATTAAAGCCATCGATGCCGGTGAAGCCGTCGGTGCAGATATACATCTAGCCGACAGAAACATTCGCATCACCCTGGCGAAAACCTGGCGTGCCATGGGATTGTGGGGCAAAATCAAGCTGCTGTTTCAACTGCTTTTGTCCATGGGTGAAATTGGAGACATAAGTGAGGAAGACATTGAAAAAATGAAACAAGAAGATGTACTTGAATCACTCCTTGCCGATGTAGGAAAGTCACTTCCTGTTTTAAAGGATATCCTCATCGACGAAAGGGATCAATACCTGACCCATAAAATACGAACAGCGCCGGGGAAAAATATTGTTGCTGTTGTGGGTGCCGGTCATGTTCCTGGCATTAAAAAATACTGGGAAGCCAAGATCGACGTTGAACGCTTAGATCAAATCCCACCCAAAGGAAAACTATCCGGCATCTTAAAATGGATCATTCCTTTAGGTATACTTGTACTCTTTGTGCTCGGTTTTTATCATGGCGGAACCCATGCAGGAAAAAATATGATCACATGGTGGGTGATGGCAAACGGTATTCTTGCAGGTCTTGGCGCGGTCATCGCTCTGGCTCATCCCTTTACAATTCTGTCTTCAATTCTGGCCGCTCCCCTGACCTCTTTAAACCCTATGATTGCAGCAGGCTGGGTTTCAGGACTTATAGAGGCCTTTTTACGGAAGCCTAAGGTCAGGGATTTTGAGAATTTGCCCAATGACATCCTCTCCATAAAAGGCTTCTGGAAAAACAAGATCACACGTATTCTTCTGGTGGTGGTTTTTACAAACCTGGGCAGCTCAATTGGCACCTTTGTTGCCATCCCATTAATGGTAAAAGTATTGTAACTATGGAGATGTCTGCAATGAATCAAGATATTCGTATCGGCGCACTGATATCCGGTGGCGGAACAAACCTCCAGGCCATCATGGACACCTGTGAATCCGGGCAGATACGCGGCAGCGTTGTATTCATCGGAACGGACAATCCTGGTGCCGCCGGCCTTAAAAAAGGTGAAAGATTTAAAATTCCTTCTTTTGGCGTTGATTATGGCTCGATTATTCGACGATTTAAAAAATCGCCTGAAAAGGTAAAGCTTCCAGACGATTTTGATTTCAATGAAATCCTTTCAAAACAAACCCTCTACACGGTAGATGCCGATAAGGAAAAGATGAAAGCCTTTTTTACCACGCGGGCGATTGCCGAGGCAATGCTCCTTGACAAAATGAAGGATTATCCGTTTGACCTTCTGGTACTGGCTGGTTTTATGCGGAATCTGACGCCCTATTTTATCGACAGGGTAAATACGGTTCCCGGCCACCCTAAAATAATGAATATTCACCCCGCACTACTCCCGGCGTTTCCCGGTATTGACGGATATGGAGATACGTTTCGTTATGGATGCAAAATCGGCGGATGTACGGTCCATTTTGTCGACTACGGCGAAGATTCGGGTCCCATTATCGGTCAAAGAGCTTATACGATATCAGAAGATGACACCATAGAATCTGTCAGGGAAAAAGGCTTGAAACTGGAATGGGCGCTTTATCCGGAATGTGTAAAACTGTTTGCCGAAGGCCGTGTTAAAACTGTCAGGATGTCATATGTTCTTAAAAGCGGAGAAAAAACACACAGGACTATAGTGAAGATTTTGCCCTCGCCGAAAGGCTAACAAATAGTATCTTACTTGAGTTTTGCACCCTTTATTTATAACAACGCCCTCATAGCGCAGTCGGCCGGGAATTTTTAAAATAAAACATGTCTTTGGCGCCTTAACGTATGACGTAAGAACACAAAGTGACGTCTATATTAAAATATTATGTAAATGTCTGTACGTTGCATCCTCTTTGCGCCTTGTCCGGATTCATGCTGCTTTTTTAAGTTTAACGATCGAATCTATATTATTTTACCTTAAAAAATTTTCCCAGCCGCCACTTTTTATCGGCGTTGCTTAAAAATTCAAGTTAAAAAGTGATGCTTTAGCCTTTTGAAATCGATTTGTTGTAAAAAGCTAAACTATTACAAAAAGAAGGGGACTATTTATGTCACATGGTGCTGATTCCGTGAAAAGTATAATTTTTGCTTTATGTGCCAATCTGGCCATCGCTGTTTCAAAACTTATCGCAACGGCTGTTACGGGTTCCGGTTCCATGATGGCTGAATCCATTCATTCATTGGCGGACAGCGGCAACCAGCTTCTTTTGCTGCTGGGTATCAAACACGCAAAGCGTCCGCCTTCACCGGATTACCCTTTGGGTTTCGGCAAGGCGGTTTATTTTTGGTCCTTTATCGTTGCTTTGATATTGTTCAGCATGGGAGGGGTGTTCTCTATTTACGAAGGATTCCACAAATGGCGTCACCCTGAACCTCTGACTTATCCCTATGTCGCCATAGGCGTGTTATTGTTTTCCATCATAGCAGAAAGTGTTTCCATGTGGGGCTGTTTACGGGAGGTAAACAAGGAACGACGGGGAAGAACTTTAAGACAATGGTTTAAAGAAACCCGTCAAAGCGATCTTTTGGTTGTCTTTGGGGAAGATCTTGCCGCTTTACTCGGTTTAGGCTTCGCATTGATTGCAATTATTCTCACCATTATCACAGGCAATCCAGCATATGATGCCATGGGGAGTATTTCTATCGGCGTTTTACTGGTCGTTATTGCGTTTCTCATCGGAATCGAAGTGCAAGCCCTGTTGATCGGCCAGAGTGTGGAACCGGAACAGCGGATTCGAATGCTCGAGTGTTTACAAAAACAAGAGGAAATCGATCGAGTTTTTAATCTACTGACGTTGCAATTGGGCAAGGATGTGATGGTGGCCGTAAAAGCCAAAATGGTAAAAATGGATTCTGCTGAGTCTCTTGTAAAGGCCATCAACCGTTGTGAAGTTGCCCTTAAGCAGGCATTCCCTCAGGTGCTGTGGTTGTTTTTTGAACCGGATTTAGAGGATTAATTTGAGGATCTCGGGATGTAGCCAAACAACAGAAATCCCTGAATGAAAAAACCGATAAGGGTCATGATTGCAGAAGACAGGAAAGCCATTTGATATGAAAAGACTTCCGATGCGCCATAAGCCATGAGTATATCTGTGATGGGTCCGGCAATGAAGGTTCCGGCGATACCCCAGCTGAGAAAATATGTAGCGTTAAATATACTGAAAAGTTTGGCGCGTTTTTTCGGTGGAATCAGAACTGATGCAAATGCATACGAAGATGCAAGAACCACGACTTCAGAACATCCTCTCAAAAAATTGCTGACGTAAATAAGCCCCAGATTGCCGGCAATCGCCAGTAAAAAAAGTGATCCCACCGCCAGAGCAGTTCCCAGAAGCAGTGAATTCCCATCCCCTATTTTCCTGCCTATCCAACCTGCAACAAGCCCGGTTATAATCATAGCAACCGATTGTGTATTGACAATATAGCTCAGCACCTTGCTGGAGATCGCAAAACCTGAATCAAGAACCAGGTACTGTGACTGAATAACGGCAATGGAATTTCTGCCGAAATTGATAAAAATCATAGCAATAATAAAAATCGTGAAAATTTTTCCAGCGGAGGCCGATGCGCCGATTTCCGGAATGGACGCATCCTCAATTTCACGCCGGATACCTCCCTCGGGCACCAACATCATGGGAACAACGGAAATAAACATGGCAGCGCCTGCAACAAAAAAGAGCGCACCTTCGTAAAAGCCCCATCCATTATACTTAAGGCCCAATCCATCATACAGCAACCCCCCGATCCATACACCGGCAATTCGACCGATACCGCCGACACTAGCCAGCCGACCCTGCACTGCATTTCGGTCCTCCTGGCGATAGATATCCGATATTAAAGCGCTCCATCCCACGTTAGACATCGACCAGAAAATTTCAACAATCGATAGACCTATAATAATCACATATCCTGCCAGGCTTGAATTTTCTGTCAGGGTGTGCCCATACCACACCAAAACCGTACCGAATCCCGCCAGTATTTCACCGGATATGATCAAGGTCCGCCTGAGTTGAAATTTATCTGAAAACGTGCCCCATACAAACGTCTGAAAAATAATATTCATCACCATGGGCAACGTGGCAAACAACGTCGTTTCAGTAACGCTTAAACCCAAAAAATGGCGCAAATAGATGGATAGATAGCTGTAAAACAATCCGCGCCGGAACATGGCAAGCATCTGAAATGAAGATATCCCGAAAAAAACACGATATGACTTTTGATGTTGACGATTCAATTAATATTCTTCCTTGAATAAAATCGTGTTGCGATTTTATGAAAACCCCGTCACCGCTGTGCAGCGGGATTGCCGATATGCTACGACAAACTACTGGGTACTTCGGAATTTTTATCACAGCACTTTCGACTGAGGTAATGCACTTAAACCTTCTTTATAATGATTGTTAACCATACATTCGGCTTTATCTTTCATTGAATTTAAATTCGATTATATTATAACGTCAAACGTTCAAAATTATAATGTTTACACTATGCATTTCATTCTTCCTAAAGCAATAATTAGCAGTTCTTTTACGATTGATTTCTCCGTCCTCTTTTAACATAGAGTATCGTAGAAAGAGAAATCATGGTTGAAGCTTCATGTCGGTTTAAATATTTTTGACTGTGGTTAAGCATACAAGTGAAATTTTCCTTGCATGGAGATCGGCGCCAAAGGTATACCCTAAATAAAATCGTGTAACGATTTTATCCGCTTGAGGCGGATAAATGAAACTCTCACAAACAAGCTTGCGGGATCTTATACGGGAAAATTTATATTGAAAAGAAATAAACTCGACAGACTCAGTTTTTTTTTAGCCGCATCCAGCGGTTTTTTACTGACATTATCCTTTCCTAATTTTGACATGTCCTGGCTGGCCTGGTTCGCCTTCATTCCCTTGTTTGTTGCATTAAGAAATCTTTCCCTTAAAAACAGTTTTTATCTTGGTCTGTTTGCTGGCCTTGTCCACTATTTATCGCTGGTTTACTGGCTGGCACATACCATGTCAGCATATGGTCATCTTCCCTTTTACGTAAGTATACCAATCCTTTTGCTTTTATCATTCTATCTGGCGCTTTACATCGCGTTATTTTCAATGGCAGTCACCCGCCTGTGCTCAATCCCACTTTCTCTTTTATTTATACCACCATTGATATGGGTTTCTTTAGAATATATCCGTTCATTTCTTTTCACTGGTTTCCCGTGGGAACTCATGGGATATACACAGTTCAACATGCTGCATATCATACAAATTTCAGATTTATTCGGTGTATACGGAGTCTCTTTTTGTATTGTCTTAAGTAATGCAGTAGCTTTTCTGATTTATCTTTGCCTGATGGACAAAAACTGGCAAGGAAAAAGGGTTCAGACAAAACTGGCTGCCGGAGCGATGGCTGCTTTTGTTGTGATCCTCGGCGCTATATGGTTTTATGGGAAATGGAGAATAAATAATATCCATGAACTGGCTGGAATGTCTCCATCGTCTAACGTTACCATTGTTCAGGGTAATATTGACCAGGCAAAAAAATGGGACCCTGCTTTTCAAAAGTCGTCAACAATGAAATATATTCATCTTTCATCTCTTTCAAAAGACCTTCAACCGGATCTTGTCGTTTGGCCGGAAACGGCAACACCTTTTTACTTTATGCATGACATCGAACTATCTAAATTGGTCCTCACGGGAATTTATGAGATCGGAACGGACTTTTTAATCGGCAGCCCTGCTTTCACACTGAAAAACAAAAAGATTGAGTACTATAACAGCGCCTTTTTGGTCGACGCTGTCGGAAACGTCAACGGCAGGTATGACAAGACCCATCTTGTACCTTTTGGAGAATACGTTCCCATGAAAAAATGGCTCCCGTTTGTGAGTAAAATGGTGGAAGGTGTGGGAGATTTTGACACCGGTGAAAAAGGCCAAACCATTAGATGGCAAAAATCCAGTATCGGAATACTGATCTGTTATGAAATTATTTTTCCGGCCCTTTCCAGGGCCATGGTCCAAAACAATGCATCACTGCTGATCAATATCACCAATGATGCATGGTACGGAAGATCCAGCGCACCATATCAGCATTTTTCCATGTCTGTTTTCAGGGCCGTTGAAAACCGGAGATCCATTATCCGAGCTGCAAATACCGGAATCAGTGGATTTATAGCGCCTTCCGGCAGTGTCATTGAAACCACCCAAATTTTTAAAGATGCCGTGATTACCCAAAAAGTTCCCATACTTCAGGTTGAAACCCTGTATTCAAGGTTTGGAGATGTGTTTGCAATGGCATGTTTAGGGTTGTCTTTGTTTTTTATTTTCCTTCGGCTACTCAAGTTTCGCAAACCACCTTTTAAATATTAATTAAAAGGATTGTTGAAACATATAAAAAATCGTATTATAATTACTATTTAAAATCGGATCATTAAATCGTAACCATGATGTTAACAAAACATCTGCCAAAGGAGGCAACATATGACCATTGAAATTAAAGAAAATATAAAAGCGTTGTTCGTAAAATTACAAAAGATCAAGGACTATCTTTGACCTGCCCGAAAAGGAAAAACGGCTTAAGGAAATCGAAAAGCAGATTGCCGAAAAAAGCTTCTGGGAGAAGCCCGAGTCCGGTAAAACAATATTAAAAGAGCGAAAAGTGATTTCGAATGTCATCAGTAGGTTTAATGACCTTACCAGAAATCTGGAAGATAGCGAGGTACTGTTTGAGCTCGGTGTTGAGGAATCGGACACAGATACGATTGATGAAGCCTCACGTCAGATTAGACAGCTGGATAAAAGGATAAAAAAATTTTCCATCGATCTCACGCTGGATGGAGAAGACGATCCGAATAACTCTATCGTATCCATTAACGCGGGAGCAGGAGGAACCGAAGCTCAGGACTGGGCTGAAATGCTTTTTAGAATGTATATGCGATGGGTTGATCAAAGAGGATTTAAAATCAGTATTGTTGATTTTCAGCCTGGTGAAGAAGCAGGGATAAAAAGTGTTACATTTACCGCGTCCGGAAATTATGCTTACGGATATTTAAAGACGGAAACCGGTGTGCATCGTCTGGTCAGAATTTCTCCATTTAATGCCGGCGGCAAAAGACATACCTCCTTTGCCTCTGTATTTGTTTACCCTGAATTGGACAGTGAAATCATGGTCAGCGTCGAGGATAAGGATCTTCGTATTGATGTTTACAGGGCCAGCGGTGCCGGCGGACAGCATGTCAACAAAACAAACAGCGCCGTCCGCATCACTCACCTTCCCAGTGGGATTACTGTTCAGTGTCAACAAGAAAAATCGCAGCATAGAAATAAAGACTTGGCCATGAAAGTTTTAAAAGCCAGGTTGCATCAGCTTGAAAAACAGAAACAGGATGAAAAGCACCAGGAAATGCATGATAGCAAGGATGAAATCGCCTGGGGAAGTCAAATCCGGTCTTATGTCATGCACCCTTATCAAATGGTTAAAGATCACCGTATCAATATGGAAGTGGGCAATATCAACAGTGTTCTTGACGGCGATCTGGATCCGTTTATTGAAGGGGTGTTACTCTCGGACAAATCGTAGCCCATATAAAGTGTAACCAAACAATATTGAGAAATGCCCAATCCCTCACGCAAAAGTTATAACGGAATAAGGTTGAGCCCGTTGGCCCGTGTACCTGTTCGCCTGTTATAAAACCAATCAAATACATTAAACAGGTAAACCGGCAAACGGGATAACGGGCTCAACTATTTATTTTTAAATCCACAACAAACCATATATAAGTTTTGCCACAGCATAAACCGACAAAAGTCGACAAACTTTATTTTTTATTATGAATCCACTTGAAATTATAACCGAATTTTATGACCCCGGCTCCGAATCCTTTCAAATTCTTGTAAAACATGGGCAGCAGGTGGCAAATAAAGCCATTAATGTTGCCAAAAGTGTCCCCCATCTTAAACCGAATCTTAATTTTATAAATGAAGCCGCCATGCTGCATGATGTTGGTATTTTTGAAACCAACACCCCTGGACTTGGATGTTCAGGACAACATCCATACGTCTGTCATGGCTACCTGGGAAGAAAAATTCTGGAAAAAAAAGGTTTGTCGCAACATGCTCTTGTATGCGAACGTCATGTGGGTATCGGCATCACCGCTGAAGAAATAAAATTCAACAATCTTCCATTGCCCCAACGGGATATGGTTCCAATATCCATAGAAGAACAGATCATCTGTTTTGCTGACAAATTTTTTTCCAAAAACGGCAATATGGATATAAATGAAAATTCTGTTGAAGATATCCTAAACACGCTTCGAAGGTATGGCCCTAAAAAAGTAATACGTTTTCAAAAATGGATGCGGCTATTCGAAAACCATTGAGAAAAGATAAACCCTACCGTTTTGTAAATTTAGTCTTCCAGAACATGCTTAACAAGATGCCCAATTTCAGGGAAAATTAGGGCTTTGCAGGCAAGTTTACAAGCCTTGAGACTGCCGGGGATGCAAAAAAGAACGGATTCTCCAATCAGACCGGCCGTTGCACGGGATAAAAGAGCGGCGGAATCAATCTGTTCAAAACTTAGCTGGGCAAAAAGGGGACCAAAAGCTGTAAGCTCTTTTGTCAAAAGCGGACGGACGGCTTCAATGGTTACATCTTTGCTGCTGATGCCTGTACCGCCGGACAGCAGGACAACCCGGGCATCACC
>Ga0316194_10003665_pt1 | contig 10670 bp, 8 predicted proteins | sample CroRivsedime1_MG_FD_204936 | JGI IMG/M metagenome (GOLD analysis project Ga0316194, IMG submission 204936) | Coastal sediment microbial communities from Maine, United States - Cross River sediment 1 | ecosystem: Environmental > Aquatic > Marine > Coastal > Sediment | place: USA: Maine... | reverse complement strand
CGATCCCGACATCAGGGCTGAGTACGAGACATTTCCTTCACCCGACGGGCACGGAGAGGGCCGAGGGTATCTCGTCGTTCCGAAATCTTTGGCGGAGCCGACGGGAGCGGTATTGGTCGTGCATGAGAATCGGGGCCTCAATCCCTATATCAAAGATGTTGCGCGCAGAGTCGCCAAAGCGGGCTTTGTCGCGTTTGCGCCCGATGCGTTGCACCCGGTGGGCGGCTACCCCGGAAACGATGATGAAGGACGGGAGCTGCAGCGCTCGCTGGATCGGGCGAAGATCGAGCAGGACATGATCGCCGCCGCCAGGTTTCTCAGGGCCCAGCCCCTCTGCAACGGCCGTCTCGGTGTGGTCGGTTTCTGTTTCGGCGGATATATCACCAACATGTTGGCGGCCACTCTGCCCGATCTGGTGAACGCCGGTTCGCCCTTTTATGGCACACCCCCCGCCGAGGAGATCCGACCGAACATCAAGGCGCCCCTGCTGATTCATCTCGCGGAGCTGGACAAACGGGTCAACGCAACCTGGCCCGAGTATGAGCTCGATCTGAAGGCCAACAAGAGCCCCTACACAATGCACATGTATCCCGGCGTCAACCACGGGTTCCACAACGATTCGACCGGCCGCTACAACGAGGCCGCAGCGGAACTCGCATGGAGTCGGACCATCGAGTTCTTCGCGACCCACCTTGCCGTTTGAAGGCGCAGGAATAACACATCCATCGGCACCGATGCCGATGTTTATTGAACAGTATTGACGTAAACCGTAAGTCCTCGGGGTAAAGGTTGCTTACATGAGGATGTGCCAGGCGAACGCTATCTGCGCAAGCCAGGCGATAGCGAAGGCGATCGTCCGCCCCCACGGAATCCTGAAGGTGTAGGCAAAGAAGTGAGCGACACGCGCCCAGAAGTAGACGGCAGCGGCGGCGGCGGTGCAGTCGTTGGTCACCCCGACGGCGTGCGCAATCAGCACCAGGACGGCGAAAACCACCAGATTCTCCACCGCGTTGTAGTGTGCTGCTTTCATGCGTATCGCCCATGCCGCCATCGGCTTGGGATCATCCGGATAGCCCACCGCATCCACCACTCCGCGGACCATGATGAGATTGAGGATGTACGGAATCCACATCACGGCGGTGAACGTGGTTACCAACGCCAGATACATCAGCTCGGTAATCATGACGGATCTCCTTTTGTTGATTCGGTGCGGGTAACTGCGATCTGAGAGTGAGGCACCGTCTCGCAAATGTCAACGTAGGGATCATCGGTGCCAGGATCGAAAGGGTTGGGTGGACGGGGGGGGGTTGGCCCGCCCGGGCGTAGTTCTCGACCCTCTTATGTCGTGGAGTTATTGGTCCGGCTTCGCCTTTGGCTTGCGGCTGCGCTCTTTGAGCTACGCTGGCACCAGGCTTCGTTCAAAACTCGGCTTGAGGGTGGAAAAGGAGTCCGGCTTCGCCTTCGGCTACGCCGTGACAGGCTTCGTCCAAAACAGAGTTTTGAACGAAGCCTGGTGCCGGAGGAGGGGGTACTGACGCCCTCCCTGCTTCGCGCTGCGAGCTTCGCCGTGACACGTCGGGCGTCGTGACTCCCCCTCACCAGCCAGTGACCGTAAGCCAATCACCCTCCCTCTCGGAGACCCCCATGGCAACGGCTACGGATGGCTGCTGAGGGTGAGTTCGAACACGGCGAGAAGCAGCGGCCCATGGCTCTGGCCGCTGGGCGGATGGGTGGAGGCGGCCTAGAGCCATCCGCTGGTTCCGACGTGAGCTCGTGCGCCCTGCGCACGAGCAACCCTGGCGTTGAAATGCCGGAGGTGGGGGTCGAACCCACACGGGATTACTCCCAAGGGATTTTAAGTCCTGTAAATGCAATATTTACAGCAACATACGTCAACTGCGTTCAACACTCTGCAACACCTAAATCACCGTGCCGGCGGAGCCTCTGGAAACCATAGATTGTTGGTTCTTATTGTCGGGTTTTGCCCGATGTTGGGAGCAAGTGTCCCATGGACAAATAATCCCCTGCGATTAAGGCAGAAACTCGATGGTGCCGGATCGATGCCCCGCCTTCGAAGTCAACCAACAATTTCGGCACCTCCCCTGCAACCCACCCGTTGTTTTCCGAGCCGCCACAATGCTGCAGTGCGAAACGTGGCAACCGCAAACTGCCTCACCCACCCGTGGCCGGTACATAATTTTTGAAAGGCCCCACTCGCGCCAGAGGGCACGCCCATTGCGTGCGGGCGTCACCGGGCCTTGGAGGGTATGATGTTTGAAGCGAGACCGAGAGGCCTTCCCGCCCGTGGCTGGCGTTCATTAACCGACCAGAGAGGTCATAACGAGAGGTAGGGCACGCGATGCTTTTTCGATGCTTGCCCAAGGAGGGATTCAGAGACCTGGTCGAGATGACCCTCGAGACGATCGAGGTCGTCGGGCCGAAGGAGATCGGCCGCGACAAGGACGACAATCCGATCCATCACTACCTGCCGGTGTCGAACCCAGACGAGCTCGATTTCGACTACGCGACCACCGAGTACTCTGCAAAAACCTACTTCCTCCCCTTCCAGGAAAACCTGTCGACCTACCGTTTTGATGAGGATGACTGGCATCAGGATATTCGCTACCGGATCCAACCACGGGCCATCATCGGCCTTCATGCCTGCGACATCAACGGGCTGCTCAAGCTGGACAAGGTCTTCGCCCGCGATTTCTTCCCGAGCCCGTATTACATCTCGAGGAGACAGAATACCTTCATCGTCGGTATCGACCACGAGCCCTGCGATGGCGGCTTCTGCAGATCTCTGGGGACCGACACGGTGACCCACGGCTTCGATCTGTTTCTCACCGATCTCGGTGATCGATATTTCGTTGCCATCGGCTCGGACCGGGGCTTCGGCGCATTGCAGAAGGTGAATGCTCGAGAGATCACCGATGAGGACACCCATAACTACTTGACGGAGCGGCAACGCCTCGCAGGCTTGTTCCAGGCCGAGGTCCCGGTCAACGACCTGGGCAACTTGCTCGATATCGAGTTCACATCGGAGGTCTGGGAAAAATGGGGACGCAAGTGCATGAGTTGCGGCAGTTGCGCCATGGTGTGCCCGACCTGTTACTGCTACGGGGTTATGGAAAAGGTCTCGATGGACTTCGAGCGAGGGGTCAAACAGCGGCAAGCGTACTCGTGCAATCTCGTTGATTTCGCAGAGGTGGCAGGGGATCACAACTTCAGACCGGACAGCACGACCCGGCTCAAGTACCGCTATTACCACCAGCACCGTGGTTTCGTAGAGATCTACGACGAGCCGAAGTGTGTGGGCTGCAACAGATGCGGGAGGACATGTCTCGCCGGAATCAGCCCTGTCGAGGTGATTACCGACCTTCAGATGGATGAGCGAACATGAAGAACCTGTTCCAGCCCTACGATGTTTCGTTGGAGAGCGAGATGCTGGAGCCTTTGGATTTCAATCGGAGGAGCCGGCTCAAGGAGACCGACAGGTGCTTCAAGGCAGAGATCCTCAACGTGATCCGCCTGACCGACATGGAGAAGCTCTTCCAGGTGCGGATTCTCGACGCGGGCGAGAGTGAGCGCTTCTCCTTCCTGCCCGGCCAGTTCGTCATGGTCGAGGTGCCGGGGTACGGTGAGATCCCCATCTCCATCTCGAGCTCTGCCTCGAGGGCGGGGTATCTGGAGCTGTGCATCCGCAGGGCGGGCATCGTCACCGGCGCCCTTCACCGGGCCGAGCGTGGTGCACGTATCGGCATTCGGGGCCCCTTCGGCACTCATTTCCCGATGGAGACGATGAAGGGACACGACGTACTGCTCATCGCAGGCGGCCTCGGTCTGGCTCCTCTGCGCGCATCGATCTTTGGTGTCATCGAAAACCGGGCCGACTTCGAAAACGTGCACATCCTGTATGGGACCAAGAGCCCGGATCAGCTCCTCTTCGACTATCAGTACGAGGAGTGGAGTCGCATCGACGACATCGATCTGCAGGTCATCGTGGAAGAGCCGGACGACAAATGGACAGGTCCTGTGGGTCTGATCACCAAGCTGCTGGACGGAATCGAAGTCGATCCGCAGCGGACGTTCGCCATCGTGTGCGGCCCGCCGGTGATGTTCAAGTTCGTGTGCGGCCGGCTGAGTGAGCAGGGGATGCCGATGCGGAGGATGTTCGTATCTCTGGAGCGGCGCATGCATTGTGGCATGGGCAAGTGCTGTCGCTGCAACATCGGATCGACCTTCACGTGCATGGAGGGGCCGGTCTTTGACTACTGGACCGTCATGAACCTCAAGGAAGCGATCTGATGAAGTACCTGGGCATCGAGTCCCAACGACCGAAGATTGGAGTCTTCGACTTCACCGGCTGCGAAGGGTGTGAGCTGCAGCTGGCCAACAAGGAGGAGACGCTCGCTGCTTTCCTGAGCTGCATCGACGTGGTGTGTTTCCGTGAGATCTCGTCAGCTTCGGGAGAGGGCTTCACGATCGCCCTCGTCGAGGGGGCGATCAGCCGCGAGGACGAGGTCGAACGGATCCAGTGGATCCGTGAGCAGACCGAGGTGCTGGTGGCGCTGGGGAGCTGTGCCTGCTTCGGAGGGGTGAACCGCCTCAAAAACGCCTTCGATTTGGACGAGGCAAACCGCGAGGTCTACGGTGATCAACCGAAGCCCACGCTGCCGGTCCGGGCGATCAAGGAGGTGGTCCCGGTCGATCTGGAGATTCCCGGCTGTCCGGTGAGCAAGGCGGAGGTGGAGCGCGTCGTCCAGCACCTCATATGGAAGGTGCCCTTCCGCTTCCCCGCCTACCCGGTGTGCCTCGAGTGCAAGCAGCGATACACGACCTGCGTGTTCGAGATGGGGGAGCTCTGTCTGGGACCCATCACCCGTGCCGGGTGCGAGGCCCCATGCCCTGCCGCGGGCCTGGGCTGCTGGGGCTGTCGGGGCCCGGCCCAGGAACCGAATATCGAGGAGTTCCTCTCAGTGGCGAGAGAAAGAGGGTTCGGCGAAGACGAAATTGTCGATCGTCTTGCTTTCTTCGGTGGTTTTCGGGGGATTACATGAGCCGAACGGTGAAGGTTGATGTGCACCACCTCACCCGGGTCGAAGGTCACGGCAACATCCTGGTGCGGATCAAGGACGGGAAGCTCGAGGAGGCGAGATGGGATGTCGTGGAGACGCCCCGCTTCTTCGAGGTGATGTTCAAGGGCAAGGACTTCAGGTCGGTACCGCTCCTGGCGGCCAGAATCTGCGGAATCTGCTCGATCAGCCACTGTCTCACCAGCCTGGGGGCGACCGAGAACGCCTTCCGGTTGGCAATCCCGAAAACGGCTACCAAGGTAAGGCTGCTGGCCAAGCACGGAGAGACCCTGCAAAGCCATCTACTGCACCTCTTCTTTCTCGCCATGCCGGATTTCCTCGGTCTTCCGAGTGCCCTGCCCCTCCTGGAGACGAACCCGAAGATCGTCGAGACCGCCGTCCGTCTGAAGGGCCTGGCCAATCGTCTCTGCAACGCTGCTGCGGGTCGTACCACCCACCCGGTGTCCCTCCGAGTCGGTGGCGTGACTGTCATGCCCTGTTCGGACGAGTTGCTCGATCTTCGGGGCGAGCTCGAGCAATCTCTCGATGACCTCGCTGCCACCGTCGACCTCGTCAAGACTTTCGAGCTTCCGGAGTTCGTGCGGGAAACCGAGTTCGTCTCCTTGAAAGCTGAGGATGGCTACCCCTTCATCGGCGATCGCGTCATTTCCACCGACGGCGTGGAGTGTGACGCGGCCAATTACCTCGAGGTGGCCAACGAGTACGTCGATGCCAACAACACCTCGAAGTGGACCCGTCTGAACCGGGGCTCTTATGTCGTCGGCGCCTTGGCGCGGTTCAACAACAACCACGAGTTCCTCCATCCCGAGGCACGGAGGGTCGCACGAGAGATGAATCTCGAGCCCGTCTGCCACAACCCCTTCATGTGCAACGTGGCTCAGCTGGTCGAGTGCATCCACTGTACTCACGAGGCAATGCATCTGATCGACGAGCTGACCGCAACTCCACCGGGCGGGCTCGCTGCCCCGGTGGAAACGAAAGCCGGGCAGGGGATCGGTGCAGTCGAAGCGCCGCGCGGCATCCTGTTTCACGATTACGAGTACAACCACGACGGGCGCATCGTGCGCGCCAATTGCGTCGTACCCACCACTCAGAACAACGCCAACATCCACGACGATCTCTCGAGTCTGGTGACCCATTTCGTGAAACAGGGATTGAGCGACGAGGCGCTCGAGCTCAAGTGCTCCATGTTGGTCCGTTCATACGACCCCTGTCTCTCCTGCTCGGTCCACTAGCCCACTTATTTCACCGCGAGGCTGGACAGCACCGCTCTCGACCCTTCTCGAACACAGGAGAGGGAGTGAAAACTCGAGCTGTCGCTCCGCCGCCGAATCGCACCGCGACCAAAACGTTGCGCAGAAGCAGCTTGCCATCCCGCTTTCGATCTCTTCCCATCGAGAAAGACAGCTAGCACCTGATCTTCAGCCCGCGCAACTCCGAGGTGAGCGTTGCGTGAGGTAAGCTCGGGCCGAAAGTGGTCAGCCGCTACAAGCGTGGCGAAGGAAATCCGGTCGGACGCGGGAGGGAATCCACAGGTGCACAACGTTTTGGTCGAGTTGGTGGTCGTCATGGCTGTGTCGGTGGGAGCTGCCCTCCTGTTGCGCCGCATGCGATTGCCGCCGGTGGTCGGATTCCTACTCGCGGGGGTGGTTGTCGGCCCGGGCGGTCTCGGGCTCGTCACTGATCGAAACACCATCGTTGGTGTAGCCGAGGTAGGGGTCATACTGCTGCTCTTCACCGTCGGTCTCAAGCTCAAGATCAGCGAGCTGTGGCGTATGCGGGTGACGGTCTTCGGCTCGGGCACCGCCCAGGTTGTGCTCACCGGCACGGTGGCAACCTCTGTCGCCATGGCCATCGGTCGGCCACTCGGCGAAGCAGTGACCTGGGGGATGATGATCTCACTTTCCTCCACCGCTCTAGTTCTTTGGCTCCTGGAGGGCTCCGGGAAGACCTCGAGCGCCCACGGTCGGACAATGATCGGCCTGCTACTGATGCAGGACCTGGCGGTGATCCCGATCATGCTGGCCTTGCCACTGCTCGCCGGCCGGGGCGGCGACCTCACGGCAGTCACCTGGTTCCTCCTGCGGGCATTCGGTGTGATCGCTCTGACGGTGATCGGCGCGCGGATTGTCTTTCCCGCCCTTGCGACCCGCGTCGTGGCTACCGGGAGCCGGGAGCTGTTCACTCTCACCACGGTTCTGGTGGCGGTAGGCACCGCGCTCGTGTTCGGGCACTTCGGGCTGTCCGTGGCGTTGGGGGCGTTTCTCGCCGGGATGGTCGTGTCGGAATCGAAGTATGTCAGCCGAATGGTGGAGGACGTTACACCGTTACGCGATGTCTTTAATAGCCTCTTTTTCGTATCGCTAGGGATGCTGGTGGATCCGTTGGTGTGGGTCCAGAAGCCAGTGATCACCCTGTGTCTGGTCGCCTTGATCGTGCTCGGCAAAGCGGTTCTGGCAGCGGCGGCGGCGTGGCCGGTGGTCCGCGACCCACGTACCGCTGTCGCGGTGGGTCTTGGCCTGGCTCAGATCGGGGAGTTTTCCTTGGTCGTCGCTTCCGAGGCCGGACGGCTCGGCCTCGTGGGTGAATCGACCCACGCGCTTTTCCTCGCTGTAGCGGTTCCAACGTTAATTCTGGCGCCCGGCCTCACGGCGGTGGCCCACCGACTAGCCCAGCGCGCAGGAACCGCGGTACCCGAGATCAATGTCGATGACCACCTCGTGATCGTGGGTTACGGCGTCAACGGCCACAACGTCCACCTTTCACTGGCTCCCCTGGGTGTGCCCAACGTACTGGTCGACCTCAACCCACACACCGTCCGTGAGCTTCAGGCAGCGGGCGAGTACGCTGTGTACGGCAACGCCGAGCAGGAGGCGGTGTTGCGCGCGGCCGGGGTCCACCGGGCCCGGGGTGTGATCGTGGCGATTCCCGATGCCGCGAGCACGCGAGAGGTCGTCGCGGCATCGCGTCGCCTGGCGCCGGACGCCACCATCATCGCCCGCACGCGATATGTACAAGAGGTTGACGCGCTCGAGTCCCTCGGGGCGGACCAGGTCATCCCTGAAGAGTTCGAGACCTCTCTCGAGCTGGTTGGGCGGGTACTCGAAATGTATGGGGCTCCGACATCCATGATCCTCGACGAAAAGGCGGCGTTGCGTCGCCGGCACTACGGTGTCCTTCGATCAAACGAGGAGATCGAGCACGCGGTGACCTTCGACGAACTCCGCCGCCACGTCCGCCTCACGGAGGTGGAGGTTGCTCCGAGCAGCCCGGCCGCCGGGAAGACCCTCCGCGATCTCAACCTGCGGCGCGCCACGGGCGCGACCGTGCTCGCCGTTCGGCGAGGCGCGCAGGTCGAGGCGAACCCCTCGCCGGACACACGCCTCGAGGGAGGAGACCGTCTGGTCATCGTGGCTGACGGCGAGTGCGAGGCTCGGGCACGAGCGGCGGTGCAATGCAAATGATCAAACCCTGCTATTTGATATGAGCCAGGTCAGCTCGTATCTTCTCGCCGTAATGCGCAAACGCGGCGCGGTCGGCCATGATCACGTCGAGCTGTCGAGTATGCATGAGGAGGTAGCCAACCACCTGGGGGGCCTGCGCGACGGCTTGGTGATCGAGGCTCGTGCGGCGCGCGGTGACGACATCTTCGGTGCCCTCGGTGTCGACATTGGGTGCATTGCACATTGGGTGCCACGTACCGCATTGTTGCATCCAGGTTGAACCGAATCTCTCGGATTCCTGGCACCAGCGATCTTGAGGCGGTGGTGGTGCCGGAGCCGGGATTCGATCACGGCGAGAAGCAGCGGCAAATGGCTCTGGCCGCTGGGCGGATGGTTGGAGGCGGCCTAGAGCCATCCGCTGGTTCCGACGTGAGCTCGTGCGCGAAGCGCATGAGCAACCCAGAAGTCACCAAGTGGTGCCGGAGGTGGGGTTCGATCACGGCGAGAAGCTGCGGCCCATAGCTCTGGCCGCTGGGCGGATGGTTGGAGGCGGCCTAGAGCCATCCGCAGGTTCCGACGTGAGCTCGTGCGCCCTGCGCACGAGCAACCCTGGCGTTGAATGCCGGAGGTGGGATTCGAACCCACACGACCATACGGTCAAGGGATTTTAAGACCGTTGATTTCCGCTATTAACCACAACTCGCCACACGTCTCCCCATACTGAACAACTCGTAAAGAGTTGAAAAAAGATCATTTAATGGAACTTCAGTTTATGGTGATCGATGTTGACGATGTGGATTGTTGCGAAAAAATGTCCCATGAATGTCCCACGGATTTGCAGCCAGTGATGCACGGCTGACGGAATCCAATGCACAACGAAAATCAATTACACTGTCCCAAACTGCACGTACTTATTGACAATTACGGACGATTTGGGACATGATAAGCACGGGTTGGACGCCTAAATGCCAGAAGCACCAAATGCTGAAATCACACCGCGCGAGCATGAGGTTCTCGAACTTGTTCGCGAGCTCGGCATCGTTCGAGGCAATGACCTCGAGGAACGGGGGTTCTCACGGAGGTACCTGTCACGCCTCACTGGTAAGGGGGGGCTTGAGAGAATATCTCGGGGTCTGTACGGAGTGCCCGATTCCGACGTCACTGAGCACCAGTCCTTCGCCGAGATCGCTAAGCTCTACCCGGACGTCGTTGTCTGCCTCCTCTCAGCGCTTCAGTTCCACGGTCTGACCACACAGATGCCGAGGCAGGTTTGGATTGCAGTTGATGTCGACCGACGGTCACCTGCCAAATCACCGGTTCGGGTGCGAGTCGTCCGATTCTCCGGCAGAGCACTCACCGAGGGTGTCGAAATACACAACGTCGGTTCCGTGCCGGTCCGCGTGTACTCGGTGGCGAAGACGGTGGCGGATTGCTTCAAGTTCCGCAACAAGATCGGCACCGACGTGGCTGTGGAGGCACTCAGAGAATCACTTCGTGACCGGCGAACCTCACCCGATGAGCTGCTGAAGTTCGGGGCAATCTGCCGGGTCGAAAAGGTCATGCAGCCGTATCTCGAGGCCATGGTGTGAGGGTCGTGGAACTGAAGAACGTTTCCGCCTCGATCCAGGCTCGCCTCAAGAATCGGGCCCGAGACACCGGTGAGGAACTCCAAACGCTGCTCACACGATTTGCCCTCGAGAGACTTCTCTATCGGCTGAGTGTCTCGAAGCACCGAGAATCCTTTGTCTTGAAAGGAGCATTCCTCTTCCTCGCGTGGGAGGAGTCGGTCGAGCGTCCAACCAAGGACCTGGACCTGTTGGCCGCAGGGGAGCCCGACATCAAATGGCTCGAACAAATCTTCAAAGAACTGTGCGAGTTGGAAGTGGAATCGGACGGGATGGTCTTTCCGCCGGGTACCGTCTCCGGTCAGATGATTCGCGAGCAGGCTGCCTACGATGGCATTAGGGTCAATCTCGAAGCGCACCTCGGCAGAGCTCGTGTCCGACTTCAGATCGACATCGGCTTTGGTGACGCTGTGGTTCCGGATCCGATGGACATCGATTTCCCAGTGCTGCTCGATCTTCCAAAACCCAGGCTCAAGGGCTACCGCCCCGAAACTGTGGTGGCTGAG
>Ga0316194_10003663_pt1 | contig 10670 bp, 4 predicted proteins | sample CroRivsedime1_MG_FD_204936 | JGI IMG/M metagenome (GOLD analysis project Ga0316194, IMG submission 204936) | Coastal sediment microbial communities from Maine, United States - Cross River sediment 1 | ecosystem: Environmental > Aquatic > Marine > Coastal > Sediment | place: USA: Maine... | reverse complement strand
CTATGTCGAGGAAATCGACGTCACGGCCCTGGAATCTCTGCGCAGGCATCTGAATGCAAAAAAAGACGCATCGGAGGCCAGGCTGACGCTGCTGCCATTCCTCGGACTGGGGCTGGTCAGGGTATTGCAGGATTTCCCGCAATGTAACGCGCACTACGATTCGGAACGTAACGTCCTTATCCGCCATGAAGCGGTGCACCTGGGTGTTGCCACCCAGACGGATGACGGCCTCAAAGTGCCGGTGGTGAAGCACAGTGAAGCGCTCAACCTGGAAGCACTGGCCACGGAAATTCGCCGGGTATCTGCGGCCGCGCGCGACAACAGCGCTCGCCGGGACGAACTGAGCGGGTCCACCATTACCATCACCAGCCTCGGCAAGCTGGGCGGCATCGTCAGCACCCCGGTTATCAATCAGCCGGAAGTGGGCATTATCGGGGTGAACAAGGCGGTGGATCGGCCGGTGGTCATCGATGGCCGGATAGAAGTACGAACGCTGATGAACCTCTCGTCGTCATTTGATCACCGTTTTGTCGATGGTTACGATGCGGCTGCCATGATCCAGGGGCTGAAGGCGTTACTGGAACAGCCGGCCACGCTGTTCATGTAAGTCGCATACGGAAACTGCAAAGAACCAGCGGTAAAGAAATAGGCCGGGAAGAAATCCCGGCCTATTTTGCTTTTCTCCCGCTTACTTTCCCGGCTATCAGTATTTGGCACTCAGCAGGTAAGCTGCCCCATACCGATCACCTGGAGTAAGCACTTCCGAGCACGAGGTATGGAACCCGATCTTCTGGAGGACATTTCCCTCAGTTTCACAATCAGCCAATGGATTGTCAGACGAGCATTCACGATAGATATGAATGACGGTAGTCGGAGCTACCTGCTGTTGACCGTTTTTAGGGACGCCGCTGACATCAAAGCTACCATTCTCCGTAACGTTCAGCTTTTTATCGACATACGTAATACTGTTACTCAAGCCCTTTTGGTCAAACCAGTAGATATCCACCGGGGTATCCGGCCAATAACCAGGGGCATAAGGATAATCCGGGACAATGATCGGATTGACCGCATTCGCAGAGGTATCCTGTATAAACGTTGGTTGGTTTGGCTCATACCGCAGCTTGATCGAATCAGGCCTGCCCAGGTCATTACCTTCGCTGTCAAAGCAGATATCTCCGACGGGCTCGACACAGTTGTAAGTCGCCGAATCAAAGGCGCTGACATCGGGCCCACCGTCCACGGAAACCGCGGTCACATCAACCCGATTGACCCTGCTAAAGGAGGAATCACAGTACCCGGCCTTGAACAGCGCTTCGAAGCCGCTGGTTCCGCTGGTGATCATAACTTCACCATTGACCGGTATATTGGCAATCACCTGGTCAATCCCCAACTGGGCGTCAATGACACGAACACTGGTAAGTTCTGCGGCACCCTCGTTGGTCACAGTAAAGCGCCAGTATCCGTCAGCACCCGACGAGGCGGAAACACTGGAGCTCCAGTCGGTTCCATTGGTACTGACCTCTTTCAGAACACTGATAGCAGGTTTACCGACGCATTTAACGCCCGCCGGATTGGTCGCGCTGTCCTTTGAACCCGGGTCATTGGCGTCGGTACCCTCGACTTCGGCCAGGTTTACGACATTACCCAGCCCATTTCCGACCTCTGTACAGACATCGTCGACGGATAGCTCACCGAAGCCTGGCGTGGCGCTGGTGATGTATACCAGCCCCTCGTCTTTACCCAGGGTTCCGCCATTGGCTACTTTATCGCCAGACCACAGCCCTCCCGGGCCAGGAGCTATAAAGTCACGGACCACGACATTGACCAGGTCCACATTGCCAATGTTGGCAATGATCAGGCGATACTCGGCGGACTCGGATGTACCGGTAACCGGGTCGTAAACCACTTTCGGATAGTCATCCTCGTCGTCGGCTTCAAACCAACCACCATCGCCTACCCTGACTTGCTTGAGGATAGACACCATCGGGTCTCCGCTGCATTCCAGCGTGGCCTTGCCGTCGTCCTGCACGGTATCGCCACCCAGAACCCATTCGCCGTAGGCAATTGCGATGTTTTCCTTCAACGCCGTGTGCGTGCACACCTCGTCGACATCCAGCGCCGGCCATGGGCCGCCTCCCAGAGAAGTTGCCGGAGCGCCGGCATCAAAAGTGACGGTCTCGGTGTCACCGACCTTCAGTGGACCAAAGATGTAGTCATCACCCGGAATGAACGGATCTGATATCCGGACCTTGACCAGGTCGATGTTGCCAGTATTGGTCACGATCATCTGGTAGTAAGCGCCGCTGGGAATGCTATCGGTGCTTTCCGAAGCAGAGTAACCCACACCGTCGAGACTGATCTTCTTGGTGAGTTCAATCATCGGATTGAGTTCAAACTCATCACAGTCCTCAGCAGAGTCGACAATCTCAGAACCGACCTTCACATCAACATGGTTGGTCAGGCCGGTGTTATCTTCCCCGGCGTCTGCCACGCAATCGGTACCCTCAACTGTGGTCTTGGTGCCATCAATCTTGAACCTGAGTGTAAATTCGAAGCTCTCGTGTTTGCCGGCCTCAATCGTGCCGTCGTCCACCAGCAGTGTATCGCCGGCATTGAACTGGGCCTTGTCCGGGGCTTCAGGCGTCTCCACCGTGCCATCCGTCCCACCTGCGTAGGAAACGTTACTGACGATGGTATCAAGCACCAGCGCTTCATCCACCATCAACGTATCGACCAGGTCGTAGGTTTCAGACTGGCCGCCATTGTTGATCACCTTGACGCCGTACTTCACGTCAACCGTGTTTTCCTGGTCGTTCTGGGAGAGCACCACAGCCGATTTTTCAACTTCGAGAATGGCCGCTGGAGCACAGGGGTTGGGGGTTGCCGGATAGGTCAGGCTGACTTCGTCTTCCAGATCATATTTCACCCGCAACACAAGGTTCGGTACTTCGTCTGTATCGGTGAAGGTCCAAACGCCGTCAGCGAGCGTCCAACCCGGCCAGCCCGTTGCTGTGGCGTCCGGATAATCACCGGTCGCGGCAGCACCCGGCCACAACATATACCCTTCCAACGCAGTCAGGGGTGTGGGAGGAACCACTTCGATTTCGGGCGGTGCGGTGTCCACATTGACCCAGCTGTATGAAATTTGGCCGGGATTCACAGCCTGGATATTGCTGGTTTCTACCTTGTAGTAGACCCACGGGACATCATTGGTGCATTCAGCAATCGCCGTCAGGGAAATACTCCTGCCGTTAACCGTCTCATCGTCTTTATTGGACGGCACATCACGGCCATTTTGAGGCGCATCCTTGGCAAAACCCTGGGCGATATTGGTCACCGAACCGTTTTCGATGTCATCCTGGGTAATCGTGTAGGTTGCCGCACAATTGACTGACTCACCCGGTGCAATACTGGCCGGGTTGCCCGAACAATCCACCGAATTCGGGTCAACGATCTTGTCGTCATCCACTGAGTACGGTGCATATAGCGTGAGGTTGCCATTGTTGGTCAGCTCGTAGCTATAGTCGATTTTATCGCCCACGGCGTCATAGGTCGTTGGAGTGGCCGTCTTGACCAGTGTCAGTACTTCTTCGGTCTCCGCTGTTACCGTCTCGTCGTCTTTATTGGACGGCACATCAGTGCCGTTTTCAGGCGCATCCTTGGCAAAACCCTGGGCGATATTGGTCACCGAACCGTTTTCGATGTCATCCTGGGTAATCGTGTAGGTTGCCGCACAGTTAACTGACTCACCCGGTGCAATACTGGCCGGGTTGCCCGAACAATCCACCGAATTCGGGTCAACGATCTTGTCGTCATCCACTGAGTACGGTGCGAATAATGTCACGTTACCGTTGTTGATCAGCTCGTAACTATAAGCAATCTTATCGCCCACGGCGTCATAGGTCGTTGGAGTGGCCGTCTTGACCAGCGTCAGTACTTTTTCGGTCTCCGCTGTTACCGTCTCGTCGTCTTCATTGGAAGCCACATCACCGCCTTCTACAGGTGCATCCTTGGCGAAACCCCTGGCTGTGTTAGTGACACTGCCGTTATTCAGGTCCGTCTGGGTGATCATGTAACTTGCCGCACAGGTAACCGACTCACCCGGTGCAATACTGGCCGGATTGCTTGGACAATCCACCGCGTTCGGGTCAAGAATCTTGTCATCATCTACCGAGTACGGTGCATACAGCATGACGCTCCCGGAATTGGTCAGCTTGTAGCTGTAATTGATTACGTCATCCACCGCGCTGAAGGTCCTGGGTGTGGCTGTCTTGTCAAGAGTCAGGACAGGCACAGGCCTTACAAAACGGTCGCAGTCACCCCAGGCCGTATCAGAATCAACTGCAGACTTTGGTGCAGTTCCAGCACGACACTGGCCCTCCACATCGAGGGTGTTGACTATAGACGTATTGCTGGTACAGGCAGATTGCCACTGGGCTTGAAAGCTGGCACCGCCAATGGTGACAGAATCTCCTGCGGCAAGGCCGGCGATTTTCATATTTTTGATACCCAGTACCGCGTCGTTGACAACGATATCGTCCACGTAGTCCACCGAGCCCGTATTGGTAATGATTGCCCGATACGCTGCCAGTCCGCTGGACGACAGCTCAAGAGCGTCGCTATTACTGTCCGCATCGTGCCAGTCGGCTTCCTGGGTACACTGTCCGGCAGAGAGATCCGGACTACAAATCTGCTTCCTGACCTGAATGTCACAGGTGCTGACAATGAGGAAGTTCATCCGGCTTTCGCCGGCCTGAAGCCCGTTGTCGCACATGGCATCCTCATTTTCGTCCGTTAACGGAAATGTAGTGGCCTGGTACATGACCTCTCTCAGGTTTGGAACATCCGGAGAGTCCTCTCTCAGTGCGGTAACTTCAAACTCCCATGAAATCGTGCAAGACTCGTTTTCATCAATGATGACAGGGCCGTTGAGCGGAATAAAATCGATGAAGCTGGACTGCGGCGCGGGAAATTTAATTTTTTCGTTGCTGATGTTCTTGCAATTGTCCCCGACAATAATTCCACCGAGGTAGTTCACGGTATTACCCGGTGAAATACAATTGTCATAGGTCAAACCGTCCGAATTGGCATTACAGTCGGCCGCAAAGCCAAAATTTGGAATGCTCAAATGACTTCCGCCTGCGATATCCCGAGCCTTGAAACTGGCGGTCGCCGTGATAGGTTCGTTAAGGAAAATAGGGTCTGTGGGTGACCCCGGGCCACTGATACGTGTATCCAGGTCAGAATTACAGGTAGCTGTTGCGGCTACCGCCTGAATTGGAACCGTGCTGGCAATGATTAACGCCAGAACTGACAAGCAACGGATGGACAAAAGCCGTTGACGCTTGGAATCTTGCAATTGTTGCATTACCGCTCTCCCTGTTTGGTCCTGTCATGGAATTCTTCATGCCAGGTTCCTTACAATTTCTCAAAAAAAAAGCAAGCACCGCCTCCCAAAAAGCGCGTCCTTGCTTGAGAAATCCCTCTTGAGAAAGTCAGCGTGGTCTTTGCCCGTTACCCCTGCCCACGTCTGCAACTCATATACCCAAAAATTTTAATTGGCGGCAATCTTCGATCTAATTTCCTCTATTCTCACGTGACAAATCTTTCTATATCATAATACACAAACGTTACAATAATCAAAGTGATGCCACATCCATCTCGGACGTAACATCAATGCTCCTTGCAACTCATAAATCCCTTTAAGCACTGATACACCCAGCGAAGGACCTGCCGACTCTGCGTGAATTTTGGAATGGGTTCTGTCCCTTTCGTGTCTAGCCCCTTGGATAAATAATAGTGCAATTTCACCTCAATTGCACCCATTGGCATTTCGTCCCGACGAACGGCCGTTTGTAAAGCCTGAGTGGTCGCAAAATCCGGTCGAATAAATTGACTTTCATTGACTCTCTGGCTATAAATACAAACGTCAGGAAGAAAAGTTTGTAATTTTCTGTTTTTACTTGTCATTTTACTCAAAATTCAAGTTAATGAATAACTTGGAGGACAACTGACAGCCTGACCGAAAATGCGTCACAGGGAGTGACGCTACAACAGGGATGTTACGACAATGCAAGGATTGCAAAGACTTGTCGGTGCGGCCGTGCTTACTGCATGGTGCGCTGGTTCGGTTTGGGCCGGGGGTGACAGCTTCGCTCACTTTGGTTTGGACGAACCCATCGAAGTTACCTCCGTGGTCATAGCGGAACGCGTTCAAACCAGGATTTCCGCTGGATCAACCCAGGGCTTACCTTTTCAAGTGCGCGAAATAAGCGTTCCCGGCGCAAGTTTCATCAAGCTTCATTTCTCAGAATTCAATTTGCCTGATGGTATCGAAGTTGAAATCAGTAATCCTGACGGCAGTGAAGTATGGGTCTATGCCTCGAATAAGCCGAATGAACTGACGATCGATGCAGCGATGGGCGACGACGGTGTCAACCGCTTTTCGGCCATGTCCATTACCGGCGAGACGGCGATTGTGCGGGTCGTGGGCGACCCGCACCTGTTTGACCCAAGCATTCACCGCCTTGAAATCGACTCCTGGCTGGAAGGGTTTTCAGCGGAAAAGTCCGTCGCCCTGAATCGTGGAACCGGCAAAAGTGAGCTCGGTAATTTTTCCCAAACACAAAACGCCTGTGGTTCGGATGAGCGCTATGACAGTGTTTGCTGGGCAAATTCCAATCCATGGGAATACAACCGGTCCGCAGCAGTCGCCAAGCTGATTACCTCCAGGGGCGAGGTATGCACCGCCTGGCGCGTGGGGCCGGACAACCATCTGTTCACTGCAAAGCATTGCCTGGGAAAACAGTCGGAATTGGACGGCAGTGAAATCTGGTTTGACTACGAGTCGTCATCCTGCGGCGGCTCCAGCAGCACAAGCGCTGTCAAGGTGACGGGCGGCAGCTTGCTGACCAAGAGCAGTTCGCTCGATTTCACGCTATTTTCGGTAAGCAATTTTTCAAGGATCGCGCAGTTTCCATCGTTCGGCCTGGAGACGTCTACGCCAGCAATCGGTGAGCCCATATTCATCCCTCAACACGGGCTGGGAGAGCCGCGGCAAATTGCGATTGAAAGTGACATGAACAGCAGCGGGCAATGCGAAGTCGACGCCCTGGACCTGGATGGTTATGCGCCAGGATCGGACCTGGGGTATTACTGCGATACCGTTACCAGCAGTTCCGGGGCACCCGTGGTGTCCACCGACAGTGGCCGGGTGGTCGCTCTGCATCACTTTGGCGGCTGCCTCAATGCCGGCGTGAAAATGTCCGCGATCTGGCCGGCAGTCAGGAGTTACTTCGGCGGCCAGGTTCCTGACGGAAGCAGCGGCGGTAGCGCAGGCGGATCGAGCACCTCCGGCAACGATGCCCCCGAGGCGGCATTCGAATATTCCTGCGATGACCTTTCATGCCGCTTCGATGGTAGTGGCAGCCTTGATCGCGATGGCGAAATTGTCGCCTTCAGTTGGGACCTGGGCGATGGCCAGTCACATAATGGACAGTCTTTCAACCACGAGTTTACAGCCGAAGGCAACTATGAAGTCACTCTGACCGTTGAGGATGACGAAGGCGAATTTGGATATACAACACAAAGCATCACGCTTACGGCACCCAACCAGGAACCAAGAGCCAGGTTTTCTTACAGCTGCATCGCCAACAGTTGTGAGTTTGATGCATCCCGGACCAGCGATCCGGATGGTTCAATTGCCAGCGTAGATTGGACCCTGGGGGACGGCAACACGGCTACTGGCTATGAAATCAGCCATGTCTACGATGAGGCCGGCCACTATACGGTCAGGCTGGTTGCCACAGACGACGAAGACGCCTGGAATGCCACCACTCATCAGATCGTTATCGTACTGCCGAACGAAGCGCCCAATGCTAACTTCGACTTCAGTTGTGACGACCTGGACTGCAGCTTTAATTCAGCCAGCAGCGACAGCGATGGTGAACTGGTTTCCTGGAGTTGGTCGTTCGGGGATGGTTCCAGTGCCCAGGGCCGGGAACAAAACCATACGTTCGAAAGTGACGGGAACTACACCGTGACCCTGGTGGTCGCCGATGACGACGGCGCCACTGACGATCTCTCGCGCTCGGTCAGCGTTGTTACAGGGATAACCCCTCCGAAGCCCGAACCTGAGCCCGAACCTGAGCCCGCGGCAAACCAGGAACCTGTCGCCGATTTCAGCTTCAGCTGCGATGAACTTGACTGTGTCTTCAACGCTGAATCAAGCCATGACCCGGACGGAACTGTTGTGAACTATGCGTGGTCATTTGGGGACAACAATAGTGCCTCCGGCAGCCAGGTTAGCCACCAATTCAAAGGCATGGGCGCTTATGAGGTCATCCTGGCAGTAACGGATGACAACGGTGCAATCGACAAGCGCTCACAAGCCGTAAGTGTCGAAGTCCAGCGGTCCAACAGTGCGCCCCGGGCACGCTTTACCAGGGAATGCGATGAGCTGGCATGCCTCTTTGACGCCGGTTCCAGCCAGGATACCGACGGTTTCATTACCGAATATCGCTGGACTCTGGGTGACGGTTCCAGCATGACCGGACAATCAGTGCAATATAACTACAGATCTGCGGGTACATTCATTGTGACATTGGAAGTGAAGGACGATTCGGGTGAGTCCAGTTCAACGTCTCGTACTGTAGAAGTGGGAGAGGAAGCGCCTGTCATATCGCTTTACGGCACCGGCAGCCTCAACAATGGTAAAAATATCGCGACCTTGAGGTGGTCCGGTGCTGAGTCCCAATTCGTGGTGCTGTATCGTGATGGCATTGAGATTGCCAATACCTTGAACGATGGCAAACTGATCGACACGACCGTATCCACTCGCACCAAGGCCGCCGCCTATCGAGTGTGCCAGGTTGACCTCCTGCACTGCTCCGATACCCTGATGCTCTATTTCAACTGACAGAAAAAAGCCCGCGGTCGAAGCCGCGGGCTTATCTAGACTTATGTCGGCTTTTTAACTGAATCGCCGGAAAGTGATCGCACCCATCCCGAGCATCAACAGTGCCAACAAAATCATTCCGTGCTGGCTAAGAGTAGGAATACCCTCAAAAAACACGGTATTGATAAATTTGCAATCAGCTGAGCCACCAGGCGCAATCTTTCTGGCTTTGCCGCAATCATCAATGGCTTCAACGCCACTGGAATTCAGTTGTTCAGTGGCAAAGCAGCTGGCTGAGCCTTCAGTGGTATCTACCTTGGCCGTCATGAATTCACCGTCACCAAGAGTTCCCACGAGCCGCCAGGCGCCACCAGGCTGCAGCGGCGGAATAACAGTGCCTTCCACCTGGTTTTCATCAGCGTCTTCGTCCAGCTCCTGTTCAAAAATCTCGGTATCGCAGGTAATCGTGATGTTGGCTTCTTCAACAACTTCACTACCTCCGGTGCCGTTCACTATCCATTCCTTGTATGCGGTAAACATGGCAGGTTCACCGGTGTTGGTAATGTCGCAATAAAAGTCACCACCCAGGACACCATCGAAAAAACAACCTTCATCATCCGGGTCGCCGAGCTCGCCGAAACTTTCATAGGTCGCACCCGGGTCAGCATCTGCTAGGTAAGTCGGAGCGTAGCCGCGGGGAACAGGGTCTTCATAAACTTCACAGTACGCTCCAAGAGATGGAATGTTGTACACAACAAACCCAACCCGGTCGAAAGTTCCATTCGCAGAGGGATCGGTCAATCCTGTGAAATCCGGGTTAATTACGGTACCTGCATCACAACGCAAATGAACGTCTACACCCTGCTTGTTGTTATCGGTGAAATCCTTGGTGACCCAGAACACCGCGTTGGCGTTCCTCAGGTCGAACCTGACAGGGTTGGTAGAACCGGAATTTTGTTCAATGGGATCATCAATACCATCAAGCAAGCAATAGGCGTCCGTGCCGCCGAACCCCGCCCATTCAATAATATCCTTGGTCGCATTATCCTCGCTGAGAGCCGTAACAACTACTTCAAATGCCACCGTGCAAACGTTGGGGGTGGCGTTATCTGACAAAGGCAATACGACGTCCGCGGCATTGGAACTCCCATCTTCAAAGCTAAAGTCAAGTTGGATTAAGCCGGATTCTGTGACAATAACTTCGGGAACCGTAACTCCGGGAAAATCGATAAAACAATTATCGTCAGGGATTGAGACGCTGCCTGGAACCAATTCAACCGTGTTGCCAGGGCTGGGGGTTGCGGCCTTGCACTCTTCGAAATTATCACTGGCCGCGCAGTCCAGCAGGTACTCGAACCTGGTAAAATTCGCCGTTCCTGGAAGAGCTGACTCACCTGCCTCCAGGGTCACTTCAATGGGTATGGGTTCATCCAGGTCGAACGAGTTTTGCACGCTCGCCACGTTTACGACTATATTCGCAGGACATGCACCGGCCTGAGCCAACAATTGGCCGGGCATAAAAGCCAGCGCCAATACCATGCATATCAAGACCGGATATAGATGCCCTTGGGCTTTTTCTGCCCTGTCTCTTCCTGATAAATTCATTTCGTCCTCTCCCTTAGCTCCCCATGTCAACTCCAAATACAGCGTGGAACAGAATACCGTGTCCGGAGAATAATGTCCGTATTTTAATAACCCCGCTCTATATCAACAACGGACAGCAGGGGCTGACCCTTTGTGTAGCGGCGCAGATTTTCCTGCACCAGCAGATACA
>Ga0316194_10003662_pt1 | contig 10670 bp, 7 predicted proteins | sample CroRivsedime1_MG_FD_204936 | JGI IMG/M metagenome (GOLD analysis project Ga0316194, IMG submission 204936) | Coastal sediment microbial communities from Maine, United States - Cross River sediment 1 | ecosystem: Environmental > Aquatic > Marine > Coastal > Sediment | place: USA: Maine... | reverse complement strand
TATTGTTGACGTAGAAGTGGCTGTGCCGGTTCTCGCGCAACTCCAGGGTGATGACATCGTTCGCTGCCACATCGGGCCAGATCTGGCTCAGGGTATTCAGCCATTGCTGCTGCTGGGGATGGGAGAGTTGCTGCGCTTGCCACTCCTGCGCCGTGCGCTCCACAAGGTCTTTGGATTGGATATTTCGCAGGTACTGGATTTCCAGGCGCAGGGGCGACTGGCCCGGTTGGTAGGTGCCATCAGCAGTGAACAAGCGGGAATCATAGATGGGCCAGAACAGTACTTTCAGATGTGCTTCCCCCACCTTTTGCAATTCGGTAGTTTGCGCGAGGGCAGTGGCGCCAAGTGATAGCAACAGTGCAGTAAGCAAGATTTTCACGCGGTCTCCTCCTGTTTATCGTCATCTGTCAGTTTTGCCGCCAGGCGATACATAAGCGGTAGCATGACGCCCCAGATAAGCGCCATGATGCCCAGGGTCAGGGGTAGTGGATGCGGGAATTCCACCCCTCCCAGGCGCTGGCCAGCCCAGTAATTAAGGGGAAATACCACAGCCCCGGCGAGCGCGCAAAGCAGGGGGCGCGACCCCAGGTAGGCCAGGCTGCGGGTCAAGGTGGTGGCGAAGGCCATCCACAGGCAGCATAACCATAGGGGTACCAGCACGCCGCCGGGGAAGGCAAAAATCCCGGTGGTGCTGAGGATGGCGTCAACAGCAATGCCCACAGCCGCCAGACGTGACAGGTTGAACAGCTCTACCCGGGTATCCCGTGCCAGGGACAGGTGTATCAGGATCAGGAAAATAGCCACTGGCAACAGGGTGTCGCGGCCCAGGACCGCGCAGAACCAGACACTCTGGAACCACAGCGCGTTGAACCAAACGGTGTCAGTGAGGCGCCCGTTCATGAGCGTTCTGACGGTCACTGTGGCCTTGGGCGCTGTTTCTGCTGGGGGTATGTAATCAGTCATAGTCCCAAGTATACGCTAGCTGTGGCCATTTGGATTCGGTCGTGCAGCGAGCAGGGCGCCCCGAACGGTCAGAACTGCGGGTCGGTGCCATGCACACCCAGATAGTGGGCGCTGGGTTGGGGGCGCTCTTCCAGCACTTCAGTGAACTCATAGATGCGCTCGTAGTTGGTGTCCTTGATCAGCCATTTGCCGTCCACCTTGAGGTAGCGGTCCCAGTAAAGCGCGGTACCGTGGGTTTTGGCGTTGTGGTTGAGAATCCACATGTTATCCGCCAGGTACCAGATGCCGGTGGCCTCAGTGTCGCTGAGCATCTGGATCTCGGGGTGGTGGGCGTTGTGCTGGCCTATCGCCTCGCGGCTGAAGGCCATGGCGATATTGTCCACGTACTGCTGGCGGCCCTGGATGTTCCACTCGTAATTGCCACCGACGAAATGCACGGTCACGTCCTCGTGAAACAGGGTGGCCAACTCTTCCAGGTTGGCGGTGTCCACGCAGCGGAAATAGGCGTATTTGAGCTGACGTATGGCTTCCATATCCATCAGGCGCTGGATATCCGCGCGCAGTTCTTCTATGCCCCCCTCGCTGGCTGCCAATGGCAGGCCACCAGTAATACCAAGGTTCTTTTTGTTTAATACCTGTCGTTCGCTCATGCCGTTACCTTTGTGTTGTTATCAGACTGACCCAATAGTAGCCAAGATTGGCTGTTTTGCCCGATCTGTGACTTCTTCACAGTTGGCCCGGCGTCGATTGTACTGGCTGGGGCTATCCTCTAGAATGCGCGTCCTTTCCTCTCGTCGCATAACAACAACTCCCCCGCCGATTGGTGCAGCTATTTGAGCCATCTATTCCGCCCTCTATGGGGGTGGACGTGTGTTATCGAGAAACCGTCATGTTTGAGATTCAACCCAGTAAAGTCGCGACCGTTAAAAACGATATCCTGTCGGGCCTCACCGTGGCCCTGGCGCTGGTGCCCGAGGCGGTGGCCTTTGCCTTTGTTGCCGGGGTAGAGCCCCTGGTGGGTCTCTACGCGGCATTCATGGTAGGGCTGATAACCGCCTGCATCGGTGGCCGACCCGGCATGATTTCCGGTGCCACGGGAGCGCTGGCGGTAGTGATGGTGGCCCTGGTGGCAGACCATGGGGTGGAATACCTGTTTGCCACCGTGGTGTTGATGGGGATTCTGCAGATCGGCGCGGGCGTCATGAAGCTGGGTAAGTTTATCCGCATGGTGCCGCACCCGGTGATGCTGGGCTTCGTCAACGGCCTGGCTATCGTGATTTTCCTGGCCCAGTTGGGCCAGTTCGGTATCGCCGGCGAACCGGGCTGGTTGCACGGCACCTTCATGGAAGGCAGCATACTCGACGTCGCCTGGCTGGAAAGCGCGCAGCTGAATATGCTGCTGGGCCTGGTGTGCCTTACCATGGCCATCATTTATTTTTTGCCGCGCATTACCAAGGCGCTGCCCTCATCACTGGTCGCGATCGTGGTGGTAAGCCTGCTGGTACTCGGGCTGGACCTGGATACTCGCGTGGTGGGCGATATTGCCTCTATCAAAGGCGGTCTGCCCAGTTTTCATATTCCCTCGGTTCCTTTTAGCTGGGAGACCTTCTTTATCATTCTTCCCTATGCGGTGATTCTCGCCGCTATCGGCCTGATCGAATCCCTGCTGACCCTGCGCCTGGTGGATGAAATTACCGAGAGCCGCGGCCGCGGTAACAGGGAGTGTGTCGGCCAGGGAGTTGCCAATACCGTGACCGGCTTCTTCGGCGGTATGGGCGGTTGTGCCATGATCGGGCAGAGCATGATCAACGTGAATTCCGGGGGTCGCGGCCGTCTCTCGGGTATTTCCGCGGCCCTGTTCCTGCTGCTGTTTATCCTGGTGGCCTCATCGCTGATAGAACAGATTCCGCTGGCGGCACTGATTGGCGTGATGTTTATTGTGGTTATCGGGACCTTCGAGTGGAGCAGTTTTCGGGTGCTGCGCAAGGTGCCGCGCACCGATGCGATGGTACTGGTGCTGGTATCCGGAGTGACGGTGGCCACTGACCTGGCGGTAGCGGTGGTCGTGGGTGTCATCGTTTCTGCCCTGGTTTTTGCCTGGGAACACGCCAAATATATCCGCATTGAGGCCCGGGAAGATCACAAGGGCTCCACCGTGTACGCGGTAACGGGCCCGCTGTTTTTCGGCTCGGTGACCTCTTTCCTGGAGCATTTTGATCCGGCCCAGGACAACGATGATGTGGTGATAGATTTTGCCCGCTCAAGAGTGGCGGATCACTCGGGCCTGGAGGCGATCGATACCCTGGCGGAGCGGTATCTCAATGCCGGTAAAACTCTGCACCTGGTGCACCTGAGTGCGGACTGCCGCAGGGTGCTGCGCAAGGCCGGCAGCCTGGTAGAGGTCAACGTGATCGAGGACCCGCGCTACTTCGTTGCCGATGACGTGCTGGGTTGAGCCCTGCGGCCACCTAGTCCGCGATATTGGCTTCCACCGCATCCAGGAAGCCGCACATGTCGACGATGGTTTCCGCCTCGGGGTCGGTGGTCTTGCCCTTGAGGTCGCCGGTGATGATGCCTTGGTCTACGGTCTCTATCAGGGCCTCCTTTAACTTGCCGGAGTAGGCGCTCAGTGCCTGGTTGTCCTCGCGGCTGGCCAGGGTCTCCAGGGCGTTTGCCAGGGCGTAGATCAATGCTGAAGAGTTGAAATGCGCCTCCCTGCCGTCGGTTTCCAGGTACTTCAGGTACAGATCGTGGGCGGTGCCGTGGGGCGCCTCGTACAACATGGTGCCGTCTTTGCTTTCGATGATGGAACTGGCGGTAGCCAGGCTGCCGCCCAGTGCCGCCGAGATATCGGAGAAAATATCGCCGTCCAGGTTCTGTGCCGGGTACAGGGCGTTCCTGGGTGGGTCGGTGATCATTTTCTTCAGTTGGCTGGAGGGGCGCATGATCATGAAAGAGGGTGGTCGGATGCCTGACTGGGCCAGTTCATAGCGTACCTCCAGCAGTACATGACTGAAGACCTCATCGTATTCCATGTATTCGCGCTTCAGTCCGAAGTACACCTCCTTGTTCTTGTTCGCGGCGTCGCGAAATACCTGCAGTACCCAGTCTTTAATCGCCTGGCGATCATTGGACATGAACAGGATGGGATCGCCCCTGTGCACGTCTCGTGCATGCTTTTCCTCCCCGTCGACGATGACCTTGATGATGCCGTCCTCCTGCGCCGGAAGATTGAAGCTGCCGTACTGGTCGCCACCACCTGCGCTCATACGCGACAGAGAGACATGGAATTTGCGCGTGGGAATGCCGTGTTTTTTCAGTTCGTTGACCAGTTTGAACAGCTTGCGTCCGGTGGTGTTGTCCGGCACACCCCATAAAGCGCGTTGCGGAGGGTTGGCGACGATTCTCGCCGCCTGGGCGTCGATCAACTCATAGTGGTAGTTGAGACCTGCCGCCGCCAGCTGCTCGCGGTAATCACTCTCGTAAATTGCCTCGATAGCCTCGCGCATAACGCCGTCATAACCGGGAATAACGGTGTCCTTCAGCCCCAGGTAGACATCGCGCTTTTCCTCCAGTGCCCGCTGGAAGAACTGGTGAGCCCAGGCCCTGACTTCATCCAGGTCGTTGGTGGCCAGCAACCAGGGATCTCCCTTGCGCAGTGTGCGGCGGTGCAACTCCACCGGATCGCCGCTGCTGCCCACGAACATGACCTTGGCTACGCCAGTGGCCCTGGACAGTTCATTATGGCTGTGCTTGATGCCTCCGGTATCCATGGTGAACACTTCGATATCGCGGTCTCGCCACTCAGGTTGGTTGACCTGCAGGTTGCGGAACTCAATATCTTCACGGGTAATGTTGCCGCCAATACCCTTGCGGATGGCGCCATTGGGAGATTTGGTGGCGAGCTTGTCCAGTTTCTCTTCGTCAATGTCCGGGTGCCTGGCCAGCATTTCGTCCAGCTGTTGCCGGTTGACGGTCATGCCGGCATTTTTGACGCCAACCCCGTATTGTTTCAGGCTGGCAATAGCTTCGACCACCGCCTCGCCATTGGTGACCAGGCGATTTTCAGCGGTGAGGTCGACCTCCACCAGTTCGATATCCAGCCGTTTTTTGACAAACTGTTCCAGAATACGTTCAAAGGCGATTTGCGCCATCTCGTCGCCGTGCAGAATCACCAGTGGTTTTGCCACTTTGATTTTACGGTCCATACAGCCTCCAGGCCGGTGCGGTCGCAGTCAGCTCCGGATCGCGGTGCAGACGGCGGCAGGATTAAAATTCAACAAGATAAGCGTTTTCAGGGTAAAAGCCCACGCCGACTTTAGTCGTACCGGGCCTGTAATTCAGGTTCAAGTGTAGTCCACTCGCGTGGCGCTGTGCAGGTGGACGTGCCTGGATCCATGACAGGCTCAGCGAGTGCGGTGATTCTCCGAGAAGCGGATAACAAACTCACCGATGATCAGCGTGATAATTACCCCGGCCAGTACCGGCCATTGCAGGCCCTCGCCCGGGGTATACACAAACAGTACAATGGACAGCGCCAGTATGGAGATGCAGGTCCAGGCGGCGGCACGGGCTGCGCCAAGGCCACCGGGCAAGCGGTAGGGCCGGGGGTGGTCCGCATCCACGATGCGCATCTTCACAAAAGCCAGCAGCATTGCTTCATAGGGCAGCAGGAAGATGACCGCGCTGAAAGCAAACAGTGACCAGAACAGGTCCTCGTTGGAACCCGACAAAAAGCCGTACAGCATCAGCACGATGGTGCTGACGATACCCATCAGCACTGCGGCGCCCACCGGGGTGCCCAGCTTTTTACTCTCAATGCCGAAGACTTTTGGCAGCTCGCCCTCCAGGGCGGCTTCCGCCGCGGCGCGGTTACAGCCCAGCGCCCAGGTAACCCCGTTGGAGAAAAAGGTGTATAAGGCACCGATGCCCAGCACCAGTACGAACAGGTTGCCCGCTGGAGTGCCGCCAAAGAACAGCGCCAGGGTATCTATCAGTCCCTCTACCAGGTTGATATCCCCTGCGGGGATTGCCGCCAGCACCGCCATGGTCCCCAGCAGGTACAACACGATGATAATCGCACCGGATATGAAAATAGAGCGCGGCACATCCCTTGCGGGATCGCGCATTTCCTCGCTGCCCGCGCTGACCAGCTCGAAACCCAGCATGCCGTAAATGATTGCCGGTATGTACTGCATGCTGTTACCCCAGTCCGGTTTCAGCGTCTCAAAAGTGAGCGGGTTGGCCATCCCGTGGTCCTGCACATAGGCGTAAGCACCAATGATAATGGCCAGGAAAATAATGATTTTAAGAATGGCACCCAGGTTGGGAATCCACTTACCCACGTCCAGGGTAATCACGTTCACTACCACCGCCAGCCAGGTCAAGGCGATGCCAATACCAATCTGCCAGGCCAGGCTGAGCTCCGGGTAGAACATCTGCTTGAACACCCCGGCAAACAAAATAAAGATCGCCGGAATCCACACCGCCGTGTTCACCCAGTAACACCAGGTGGCCCGCGATGCCCAGCGTCCGCCAAAGCCGTCGCGAATCCAGGCATAGATGCCGCCCTGCTCAGGATAGGCGCAACCCATCTCCGCACAGATCAGTGCAAAGGGCACGAAAAAGATCATCCCCAGCAGCAGCCACCAGAAGATACTGGGCGCCCCCACCGAGGCCGCTGCGGTCAAAGTATCCAGCAGCAGAATGGCCGAAACGGTAAACAACACCATATCGCGCTGTCGCAGGGTTTTTGTATGCTGGACCTGTTCGTTCATTTTCGTTATCCCTACTTGAGGCGATGCACAGTTCGCCCCCTGAGTCTGCCTGTAGACCTACATTGGATCAAGGGCTGAGTATCGCCCTGGCGGCTGGAGCCACAAAAGCCAGCGATAAAAAAAGCCCGGTTAAATGGCCGGGCTTTATAGTAGTTCCTAGATGCCGTAATGGTCCGCCGTGGTATCCAGTGCCTCACCCAGCATATCCACCAGGCTATCAATTTCTTCAATACTGGACACCAGCGGCGGCGCCATGATCATCGCGTTCCCCGTCTGGCGCACCATCAAGCCCGCGGCGTTGGCCGAATTACGGCAGAACACCGCACCCTCTGATTCCGGTCCCAGGCGCTCACGAGAACTCTTGTCACGGACCAGCTCAATAGCGGCGAACATACCGCGGCCACGCACCTCACCCACAATGCGGTGATCTTCCAACTCGCGCAGGCGTGCCTGGAAATGCGGGGCGATCTCCGTACCCGAAGTCTGGATCAGGTTGCTGTCGTGCAGCACCTGCAGCGTCGCCAGTCCCGCAGCGCAGGCCACCGGGTGACCCGAGTAAGTCAGGCCGTGAGCAAATTCACCACCACCGCTGAGCAGCACGTCGGTGATCTTGTCGCTGACCATCACACCGCCCAGGGGTATATAGCCGTTGGTTATCGCCTTGGCGAAGGTCATCAGGTCGGGCTCCAGGTCATAGGTCTCGCAGCCGAACCAGTTGCCGGTGCGACCAAAGCCACAGATGACCTCATCCATAATCAACAGGATATCGTGCTCATCGCAGATGCGTTTGATTTCCGGCCAATAGGTGTCGGGGGGAATAATGACGCCGCCCGCGCCCTGGACCGGTTCTGCGATAAAGGCGGCAACATTTGCCTCCCCAAGCTCATCAATTTTTGCCTCCAGTTCCCGCGCCACCCGAATGCCGAACTCATCCCGGCTCTCATTTTCGCGCCCCACCTCGAACCAGTGCGGCTGGTTGATATGGTGCACATAATCCAGCCCGTTGGTCTGGTCGTGCATCGCGCCCATGCCCCCCAGGGAGGCGGCGGCAATAGTGGAGCCGTGATAAGCGTTCTTGCGGCTGATGATCAGTTTCTTTTCCGGCTTGCCCTGTAACTGGTAGTAACGGTGGGCCAGGCGCAGGTTGGTGTCGTTGGCTTCCGAGCCGGAGTTGGTAAAGAACACATGATTGAACTGTGGGGGTGTGACATCTACCAGGGCCTGGGCCAACTCTACCGCCGGTTGGTTGGAGCACTGGAAAAAGTTGTTGTAGTAGGGCAGCTGTTGCAACTGTGTGTGTATCGCATCGATGATGGTAGTCTGACTGTAACCCAGGTTGCAGCACCACAGCCCCGACATGCCGTCCAGCATACGGTGCCCTTCGCTATCGTAGATGTAGATATGCTCAGCCCTGGACATAATGCGACCGCCGTGCTCGCTGTAGTCCTGGAAATCCGTAAACGGGTGCAAGTGGTGAGACTGGTCCATCTGGCGCAGCTTGGATGTGTCGACTGTCATAATTTGTGCCTTCTCTTGCCTAAGGGAAACCATCCGGGCCAGCTTGCGGCCTACCCATATGTGTTATGGCTGTTTGCAGTGCAGCGTAGTCCAATAGTGTGGCACACGGGCCCGGGGTTTGAATTACCCCTAAAGTGGTGTTTTGATCGTCGAATGGCAAAGGAAAATAAAGCGATGGCCGACAATAATGACAGCCTCAATGCGTTCCTCGAGCAGCATCCGGATATCGAGGTGTTTCAGGTTATGCTGCCGGATATCGCCGGCGGTCTGCGTGGCAAATGGGTAACCCGGGACAAGATCCACAAGGTCATGGCTGGCGGCCTCAAGTTGCCCATCACTTCACTGGCATTTGATGTCTGGGGCAGAGACATCGAAGCCCTGGTTTTCGACAGCGGTGATGGCGATGGTTTGTGTGAGGCGGACGAGCGCACCCTGGCGCCGGTGCCGTGGGCCAGTCGCCCAACCGGGCAGGTAATGATGTCACTGCGTGAACTGGATGGCGCGCCCAGTGGGCTGGATGCGCGATTTATGTTGCAAGGTTTGATGGCCCGCTTCGCTGAATTGGGTCTTACCCCGGTGCTTGCCACTGAGATGGAGTTTTACCTGCTTAACGACCAGCGCGACGCGCAGGGCAAGCCACTGCATACCCAGACAGACTGTGTCGGCGGTGCTCTGGCCAGCGGCCAGACCTACGGTATCGACATGATGGATGACATGTCCGAGCTGATGCATGGCATTCGCGACGCCTGTACCGCGCAGCATCTGCCCATCGATACACTGGTCAAGGAATCCGCACCTTCACAGTACGAAATTAATCTTTACCATAACGCTGATGCGCTGGTAGCCGCCGACCAGGCGGTGATGTTGCAGCGCGTCATCAAGGGTGTGGCAAAAGCACAGGGGCTGCGCGCCACCTTCATGGCCAAGCCTTTTGGTGAGCTGGCAGGTAATGGCATGCATGTGCACTGCAGCCTGCTCGATGCCGATGGCGCCAATGCTTTTGATGACGGCACCGCTCGCGGTACCGACCTGCTGCGGCATGCCATCGCTGGTTGCCTGGCAACCATGGAAGACAGCATGTTGCTGTTCGCCCCGAATCTGAACTCCTACCGGCGCTTCCAGCGCGGTACCCACGCACCGCTGGCACCCAGCTGGGGTTATGAAAACCGTACCGTTGCCGTGAGAGTGCCCGCAGACGCTCCGATAGCTACCCGCATCGAGCACCGGGTGGCGGGTGCAGATGCGCAGCCGCACCTGGTGATCGCCGCTATTCTCTCGGGTATGCTCTACGGCATAGAGAATAAACTGGAAGTGGCCGCACCGCTTGAGGGCAATGCCTATGACCAGTTACCCGCGAGTCTGCCGCGATACTGGCCCGACGCCCTGGCGCGTTTCGAGCGCTCGGAATTTATCGGCGCCTATCTCGGCAGCGATTTCCAGCGTGTGTATACCTTGCTCAAGCAGCAGGAAATGGATGAGTTTGATCGCCAGGTGACTCCGCTGGAGTATGACGCCTGCCTCTGAAACAAGCACAAGAGTAGCCCATGACTGACAAAACCGTACCGGTGGATAGCCTTTCTTTATATTCCAATATATTCAGCTTTATGGGTCTGCCCCTGAGCCGCGACCTGGATGATGACAGCGTCAAGGCCGTGGTCATGGGTGTTCCCTATGACCTCGGGACCAGCGGCCGCGCCGGCACGCGCAGCGGTCCACAAGCGATACGCCAGGCCAGTGCCAACATGCGTTGGGAGGAAAAACGCTGGCCCTGGGATTTTGCGCTGGGCCAGCGGCTCCAGGCTATCGATTACGGGGATGTGGATTTTCTCTTCGGCGACAGCGAGGATATGTTGCAGAAAACCGAGGAAGCCGCCGCCAGTATTACCGCTGCCGGGAAGACCCTGGTCAGTTTTGGCGGCGATCACTTTGTGGCACTACCGCTACTGCGTGGCACTGCGCGCACCCACGGCAAATTGGCCCTGATCCACTTTGACGCCCATACCGACAGTTATGAGGACGCAGGCAAGTACAATCATGGCTGTATGTTTTACCGCGCGCCGCGAGAGGGCCTGATTGATCCGGCGCACTCCGTGCAGGTCGGCATTCGCACGGATTATGATCGTGCCAGTCATGACTTCGAGGTTATTGACGCCCACCGCGCCAACGAACAGCCTGTTGACGAGACCGTCGCCGCGATACGCTCCCGGGTGGGCGATCGCCCGGCCTATCTCACGTTCGATATCGACTGCCTGGACCCGGCCTTCGCGCCGGGTACCGGCACACCCGTGGTGGGCGGTCTCAGTACCTCCAGGGCCATGCGCATCCTGCAGGGCATTGCCGACCTGAATATCGTGGGTTTCGACGTGGTGGAAGTGTCTCCGGCCTACGACCACGCCGACATTACGGCGCTGG
>Ga0316194_10003660_pt1 | contig 10679 bp, 17 predicted proteins | sample CroRivsedime1_MG_FD_204936 | JGI IMG/M metagenome (GOLD analysis project Ga0316194, IMG submission 204936) | Coastal sediment microbial communities from Maine, United States - Cross River sediment 1 | ecosystem: Environmental > Aquatic > Marine > Coastal > Sediment | place: USA: Maine... | reverse complement strand
GCGGGTGGACCGGATGGTTCCCCATCCGTTATACGGCAAATATGTGCGCCGTTCGACGAAGTACCACGCACATGATGAAGCCAATGAGTGCCATACGGGCGATACCGTCCTGATTGAGGAAAGCCGACCTTTGTCAAAGACGAAGGCATGGAAGGTCGCCAGTCTTGTCGAGCGCGGGACCAAGGTCTGAGGCGCTTGCGGCGGCAGCTAAATACACGTAGAATCGCGCGCTTTTCCGGGACAGGGATGTATGCGCCATAGTTCTTCGGCGCTTTTAAAGCATTCGTTGAATCCGGTCGGCAACGCTCCGGTGATGTAGTCAGTCCGGACCACGCATCCAGAATGAATGACCCGAACGGGTCCCAAAACTGGCTCGTCGCATACAGTATGAAGGCGGGCAAAGTTGGAACGAGGTTAATGACATGATTCAAATGCAGTCTCGGCTCAAAGTGGCCGACAACACGGGCGCACGCTCGGTAATGTGTATCAAGGTGCTGGGCGGCTCGAAGCGGCGATATGCCGGTGTCGGCGACGTCATCAAGGTTAGCGTCAAGGACGCGGCACCGCGTGGACGGGTCAAGAAGGGTGAGGTGTACAACGCCGTTGTGGTGCGAACCGCGACTGGCGTCCGGCGCCAGGACGGATCACGGATCAAATTCGATTCCAATGCAGCGGTGTTGCTCAACAACAAGCTTGAGCCGATCGGTACTCGTATATTCGGCCCGGTTACCCGCGAACTCAGAACCGAAAAGTTCATGAAGATCGTATCCCTTGCACCAGAGGTCCTCTGAGGAGATTGGCTATGCGCAAGATTCGAAAAGGAGACCAGGTTGTTATCCGTACCGGCAAGGATCGCGGCAAGCGTGGTTCGGTTTTGCAGCTGGTTGGAGATGACCGGGTCCTCGTAGAAGGCGCGAATCGCGCCAAGAAGCACGAAAAACCCAATCCGATGAAAGGCACGACCGGCGGGATCGTTGAAAAGGAAATGCCGATTCATATATCAAACGTTGGGGTATTTAATCCGGCGACGCAAAAGGCTGACCGCGTAAACATCAAGACGCTCGACGATGGCCGCAGGGTTCGGGCGTTCCGTACCAACGGCGAGATGCTGGACGCATAAGAGGAAATCATGGCCAAGCAGGAAGCAGCAGTCAAAGAAGAGGTCCCGGTGCCGCGTCTGGTGGAGCAATACCAGAAGGAAATAGTGCCGATCCTGATGAAGCAGTTTGGTTACAAGAGCATCATGGAAGTGCCGCGTCTGCAGAAGATCGTTCTCAATATGGGTGTTGGTGAAGCGGTCAACGACAAGAAAATCCTTGAGCACGCTGTTGGTGACCTCGCGCAGATCGCCGGACAAAAACCGGTTGTGACCAAGGCGCGAAAGTCGATTGCCGGGTTCAAGATTCGGGCGGGTTATCCGATTGGCTGCAAGGTAACCCTTCGTAACATTCGCATGTTTGAGTTTCTGGATCGGCTGATCAGTGTGGCAATCCCGCGCGTGCGCGACTTCCGTGGTATTTCAGGGAAGGCGTTTGACGGCAGGGGCAACTTCAACATGGGCGTGCGGGAACAGATCATTTTTCCCGAGATCGAGTACGACAAGATCGACGCTTTGCGCGGTCTCAATGTCACAATTGCAACGACTGCAAAGAGCGATGACGAAGCGCGTGCGCTTCTTTCGGCTTTCCGGTTTCCATTCAGGAATTGAGGTAGTCATGGCGAGACAATCCGTTGTTAACCGCGATAAAAAGCGCCGCGAAACAGTGAAGAAGTACGCGGCTCAACGCACTGAGCTCAAAGCAATATTGACCAGCAGCAGTGCATCGGAAGAGGAAAAGGGGCAAGCGCGAGAAACGCTGCAGAAGCTTCCGCGCGATTCCAGTCCGGTTCGTTTGCGCAATCGTTGCGCGCTAACCGGTCGTCCTCGCGGGGTGTTCAAGAAATTCGGTCTGGCGCGGGGCAAACTGCGCGAGATTGCCTTGCGCGGTGAAATTCCGGGTGTAATCAAGGCGAGCTGGTAGGAGATATCCAGATATGAGCATGAGTGACCCCATTGCCGACATGCTTACCCGCATTCGCAATGCGCAAATGGCGGAAAAAGTGTCTGTGGTTATGCCGCTAAACAAGTTGAAGTTGGCGATTGCCAAGGTGCTAAAGGACGAGGGCTATATCGAGGATTTCAAGATTGATGATCCAGGTGCCGTAAAGCCAGTGCTTGAGATTGGCTTGAAATATTACGCGGGAAAGCCCGTCATTGAACGAATCGAGCGCGTTAGCCGTCCAGGGTTGCGGATATATAAGGCGGCACGCGAAATCCCGCAGGTAATGAACGGACTGGGTGTGGCAATCGTGTCGACTTCTCGGGGTGTGATGACGGATCGCAAGGCCCGATCAACCGGGGTTGGTGGCGAGGTGCTTTGTATTGTTGCCTGATGAATTTTTATGTCGGTCCAGGCTGGCATCAGAAGGCAAATGACGCAAGAAACCGGCCGATCAACAACGCCGAACAATATTTGTAAAACTAGAGCAGTAGTGGAGCAGACTCATGTCACGCATCGGTAAGAATCCGGTGACCATCCCCACGGGGGTTGAAGTCAAGATTGGTGACCGGGAAATCACGGCGAAAGGACCATTGGGCGCGCTAACCCAATCGCTCAACGCTCTGGTTAATATACGCCAAGAAGGCGAAACGCTGGTGTTTGAGCCGGCGAATGCGAGCTCGGCAGCCAATGCGATGTCCGGTACCGTCCGGGCGCTGATCGGGAACATGGTAACCGGTGTAAGTACCGGCTTCGAACGCAAGCTGACGCTCGTAGGTGTCGGGTACCGTGCCCAGGCTCAGGGAGACAAGTTGAATTTGTCTCTTGGGTTCTCGCACCCGGTCGTCCATCAGATGCCTCAAGGGATCAAGGCCGAAACGCCTCAACAGACTGAAGTGGTGATCAAGGGAATCGACAAGCAGCTGGTCGGCCAGGTTGCCGCAGAAGTGCGACGTTACAGACCGCCGGAACCCTACAAGGGAAAAGGGGTCCGCTACGCCGGAGAGCGTGTCGCCATCAAGGAAACGAAGAAGAAGTGAGTGTGCCGTCATGATGGAAAAAAAACAGGGAAGGATTCGCCGTTCGAAGAAGACGCGCAGCAAGATCGCGGAGCTGCGTGCCACGCGCCTGCTGGTGCACCGTTCGAACACGCATATCTACGCTCAGGTCATCGATGCAGACGCCAAGGTTGTAACGTCCGCTTCGACCCTGGAACCGGAAGTGCGCAAACAGGTCAGCAATGGCGGCACCGTGAATGCTGCGGCAATGATCGGTAAGCGAATCGCCGAAAAAGCCAGGGAGAAGGGTGTCGAAGCGGTTTCATTCGACCGCTCCGGTTTTAAATATCACGGCCGTGTTAAAGCGCTTGCGGATGCCGCGCGCGAGGCCGGACTGAAGTTCTGAGGATCAGCTAATGGCAAGAATGCAGCATCAGGGAGACGACCGCGGAGACGGATTGCGGGAGAAGATGGTCGCGGTGAATCGCGTCACCAAGGTTGTGAAGGGTGGCCGTGTTCTTGGTTTTGCAGCGCTGGCAGTTGTCGGAGATGGCGACGGTGGCATTGGCATGGGCAAAGGCAAGGCGCGCGAAGTTCCGGTTGCCATCCAGAAAGCGATGGAAGAGGCACGGCGCAAGCTATTCAAGGTGGCATTGCGTGATGGCACCTTGCAGCATGCCGTCGTCGGTGTGCACGGTGCGGCGAAGGTTTTCATGCAACCGGCATCCGAAGGAACAGGCATTATTGCGGGCGGACCGATGCGCGCGATTTTCGAGGTGATGGGTGTCAGTGACATCCTTGCCAAATGCATTGGCTCGACGAATCCTTATAACGTGGTTCGCGCGACACTTAACGGGCTTGCGGCTATGAATTCGCCGAGTGAGATTGCGCTCAAGCGCGGCAAGACTGTCGAAGAAATACTGGGGTAACGAGCATGGCAGAAACCAAGAAACCCGCAGCAAAGCCGGCAGCGAAGAAAGCCGCCGCCAAGGCTGCTCCGAAGAAGGCCGCGCCAAAGAAGACGGCGACCAAGAAAGCGGTAGTAAAGAAGACGGCCGCCAAGAAAGCGGTCAGTGCAGTCAAGACCAGTCCGGAAAAAACGGTGCGAGTCACGTTGGTTAAGAGTGTTATCGGTACCAAGGCGGGACATCGTGCGACCGTGCTTGGGCTCGGCCTGCGGCGTATCCGCCATAGTGTCGAGCTCGAAGACACACCCTCGGTGCGCGGAATGATCAACAAAGTGAGTTACCTCCTCAGAGTGGAGGCTTAGATGCGACTGAACAAGATACAGCCTGCAGACGGCTCCAAGCGTGCACGCACTCGCGTCGGGCGTGGTACTGGCAGCGGCAAGGGCAAGACGGCAGGGCGTGGCCACAAGGGCCAACACTCCCGTTCTGGTGGTTATCACAAAGTAGGATTCGAGGGTGGGCAAATGCCCATGGCGCGGCGCCTGCCTAAGCGCGGGTTCGTGTCGATGACGCGCGATGACACTGTAGAGATTCGCCTCTCTGAACTGAACAAGGTCGAGGGTAACGAGATTGACCTGCTCGCACTCAAGCAAGCCGGTGTCGTTGCAAAAAACACCGTTGCGGGCAAGATCATTCTGAATGGCAAACTGGAAAAGAAGAACATCACTGTGCGTGGCCTGGGTGTGACGAAGGGTGCCCGCGCGGCGATTGAAGCCGCAAGCGGCAGCGTCGAGGGATAAGACTTGGCTCAGGACAGCATGAAGGGGATGACCGGCAAGTTTGGCGACCTGAAGCGTCGGCTTCTGTTTTTGCTGCTCGCGCTCATCGTCTATCGCATCGGTGCGCACATCCCCGTACCCGGAATTGATCCGGTGCAGCTGCGGGAATTGTTCCGCGCCCAGGAGGGCGGAATACTGGGCATGTTCAACATGTTCTCCGGTGGCGCATTGTCGCGCTTTACGATATTCGCGCTTGGCATCATGCCCTACATATCGGCATCGATTATTATGCAGTTGCTGACTGTAGTCGTTCCGACCCTTGAGCAACTCAAGAAGGAAGGCGAAGCGGGGCGGCGCAAGATCACGCAATACACGCGTTACGGAACGCTTGTCCTGGCCACATTCCAGGCGACCGGAATTTCGATCGCACTCGAGTCGCAAAGCGGCCTTGTGATCGATCCAGGTATGGCTTTCCGCTTTACCGCGGTTGTGACGCTGGTGACTGGCACCATGTTTCTGATGTGGCTGGGCGAACAGATCACAGAGCGTGGCATTGGCAACGGCATCTCTCTGATCATTTTTGCCGGTATTGCGGCCGGTTTGCCGAGCGCCATGGGCGGTACACTTGAATTAGCTCGTACCGGTACTTTCTCGATTCCGCTGGTATTGCTGCTGCTTATCGGGGCAGTTCTCGTAACGGCCTTCGTGGTTTTCGTCGAGCGCGGCCAGAGAAAGATATTGGTGAACTATGCCAAGCGGCAGGTCGGGCGAAAGGTATACGGTGGGCAAAGCTCGTTTCTGCCGCTGAAATTGAATATGGCGGGTGTCATTCCGCCGATTTTCGCCTCCAGTATCATCCTGTTTCCGGCGACGCTGGCTCAGTTGCTTGGGTCAAGCGAGAACGTTTACTGGTTGCGCGATATTGGGGGCTTGTTGCACCCCGGGCAGCCACTTTACGTAGCGTTTTACGCAGCGGCGATTATTTTCTTCTGTTTCTTCTACACCGCACTTGTATTTAACCCGCGGGAAACAGCAGACAACCTGAAAAAAGGCGGCGCGTTCGTTCCGGGAATTCGCCCAGGTGAGCAAACGGCCAAGTACATAGAAAAGATTATTTTGCGATTGACGTTGGCCGGGTCGATCTACATCACACTAGTGTGTCTGCTTCCAGAATTTCTGATTGTGAAATGGAACGTGCCGTTTTATTTCGGTGGCACGAGTTTGTTGATTATTGTCGTTGTAACAATGGATTTCATGCAGCAAGTACAGGCCTACGTCATGTCTCATCAATATGAGGGCTTGCTGAAGAAAGCAAACTTCAAGGGCGGAATGTTTCCGACCCGCTGAGGAGAGAAGAAATGCGCGTTAAAGCATCAGTTAAAAAGCTGTGTCGCAACTGCAAGATTATCCGGCGCAACCGGGTTGTGCGTGTTATCTGCAGTGAACCGCGTCACAAGCAGCGGCAGGGTTAATTGTCCTGACGGACATTCGGAACTGGAAAAATTATGGCACGAATTGCAGGTGTAAATATCCCGAACCACAAGCACGCGTGGGTCGCGCTGACGTCAATTTACGGTATCGGACGCACGCGTGCGTACATGATTTGCTCTGAGGCCGGCATCACTCCTTCTACCAAGATGAAGGATCTCAGCGACAGCGAGATGGAGAAATTGCGCGAGCAGGTCGGTAGGGTCACCGTAGAGGGCGATCTGCGTCGCGAGATTTCGATGAACATCAAGCGTTTGATGGACCTCGGAAGTTACCGCGGCTCGCGTCACCGCAGGGGCTTGCCGGTGCGTGGGCAACGTACCAAGACAAATGCACGGACCCGAAAAGGCCCGAAGAGAGTCCTGCGTTCGGGACGTAAGTAATTACCGGACGTAACACACCAAACATACAGGCGGGAATATTCAGAGATGGCAAAAGCAACCAGCCGGGTGCGAAAGAAGGTCAAAAAGAATGTGGCGGAGGGAGTCGCGCACGTTCATGCGTCCTTCAATAACACGATCATTATGATTACGGACCGCCAGGGCAATGCCTTGTCCTGGGCGACTTCTGGTTCCAGCGGATTCAAGGGCTCGCGCAAGAGTACGCCGTTCGCCGCACAGGTTGCCGCAGAGCAGGCCGGTCGCGCAGCGCAGGACTGTGGTGTAAAGAACCTCGAAGTGCGCATCAAGGGTCCGGGACCGGGGCGCGAATCGGCAGTGCGGGCGCTCAACGCAGTCGGGTTCAAGATCACCAGTATTTCGGACGTTACGCCAATTCCGCACAACGGGTGCCGCCCGCCCAAGAAGCGCCGCATCTAAGGAGACTACACGTGGCCAGAAACCTTGATCCAAAGTGCAGACAGTGCCGTCGGGAGGGAGAAAAACTCTTTCTGAAGGGCGAGAAGTGTTTCACTGACAAATGTGCAATTGAACGGCGCTCATATGCGCCAGGTCAGCACGGACAGAAAAACACACGCATCTCCGACTTCGGTCGTCAGTTGCGCGAGAAACAAAAAATTCGTCGTATTTACGGCGTGCTGGAGAAACAGTTCCGCAATGGCTACAAGGAGGCTGCTCGCAAGAAGGGCGTGACCGGCGAAACCTTGCTGCAGGATCTTGAGAGCCGACTCGATTCGGTTGTCTACCGTATGGGTTTCGGTGTTTCCCGGACGGAATCACGCCAGATTTTGCGCCACAACGGTATTCTCGTGAATGGCAAGCGGGTCAATATTCCTTCTTATAAGGTTCGCGCGGGTGACGTAGTGGAGGTGGCCGAGAAGTCGAAGGCGCAACTGCGCATCAAGGCAGCCGTTGAGGCCGCCGAAAGCCGCGGCTACCCTGAGTGGATCGAGGTGGATATCAAGGCACTCAAAGGAACCTTCAAGGCGCTTCCACAGCGCTCCGAGTTGCCGTCGACCATTAATGAATCGATGGTCGTCGAACTTTATTCCAAGTAATTTTCAGTTTTTGCCTTCGAGACCCACGTGGTTTCGAAGGTGGGAATTTTCGAAACTTTGTAAAGGGTCGAATCTATGCAAAGCAGCTTCCTAAAGCCGCGAATTATTGATGTCCGATCTACAGGTGCTGGTCAGGCTAAAGTCACAATGGAGCCTTTCGAGCGCGGTTACGGACATACTTTGGGTAACGCCCTGCGTCGCGTGCTGCTGTCTTCGATGCCCGGCTTCGCACCAACCGAGGTAAAAATCACGGGCGTTCTGCACGAGTATTCCGCGATTGATGGTGTTCAGGAAGACGTGGTCGATATTCTGCTCAACCTCAAGGGTGTGGTTTTAAAACTTCACAATCGGGATGAAGCCGTACTTAATCTCAAGAAGGAAGGCGAAGGCGAAGTGCGCGCCAGTGATATAGAGAGCACGCACGATGTTGAGATCGTAAATCCCGATCATGTCATTGCTCACCTGGCACCGGGTGGAAAGCTCGACATGCAAATCAAGGTCGAGGGAGGAACAGGCTACGTTCCGGCTAATGTCCGCGAGAACTCGCAGGAGAACCGGAGTATAGGCAGTCTTCTGTTGGACGCTTCGTTCAGCCCTGTGCGGCGCGTGAGCTATGCAGTCGAAAGCGCCCGCGTCGAGCAGAGAACCGATCTTGACAAACTGGTAGTGGATATCGAAACGAACGGCGTTGTTGAACCGGAAGAAGCGATCCGTTATGCGGCGCGCATTTTGATGGAACAGCTTGCGAGTTTCGCAGACCTCAAGGGTACGCCCGCTCCCGTTGAAGCGCCTAAGACCCCGCAGGTTGACCCGATCCTGCTGCGACCGGTCGATGATCTGGAGCTCACCGTGCGTTCGGCAAACTGCCTGAAAGCGGAAAATATTTATTACATCGGTGACCTGATTCAACGCACCGAGACCGAGTTGCTCAAGACACCGAACCTCGGGCGTAAGTCGCTTAACGAGATCAAGGAAGTGCTGGCCGCACGTGGATTGACTCTCGGGATGAAACTTGAAAACTGGCCACCGTCCGGGCTGGAAACAGCTTCAGTCTGAACACGAATAAGGGGAAACAACCATGCGTCACCGTCTCGGACTGCGCAAACTTAATCGCACCAGTGCGCATCGTCAGGCGATGCTGCGCAACATGACCAACTCCCTGTTACGGCATGAAGTCATCAAGACAACCCTGCCGAAAGCAAAGGAATTGCGTCGCGTGGCCGAGCCGATTATTACGCTCGCCAAGAAACCTTCCGTTGCCAATCGTCGTCTCGCCTTTGCGCGCCTTCGGGACCGTGACATCGTCGTTAAGCTGTTTGACGAGCTTGGACCGCGATATGCCAACCGAAACGGCGGGTATCTGCGTATTCTTAAATTCGGCTTTCGCCAGGGTGACAATGCACCGATGGCATTGGTCGAGTTAATGGATCGGCCGGAGGAAGCCGAGGAGGCGGCTGGTTAGGTAACCACACCCGCTACCAAACTCAAAAAAGCCGGCTTTGTGTCGGCTTTTTTGATGGGAATCGCGGCCGCGCCGTACTTGCACACTCTTGTCGGGATGAAATCTATCGAGCGTTCAGGCCGATTCCTCAGCCAGAGCGATTCCGTGATTTGCCAGAGTAGCGCGCAGATAGTGCCCGGTGTGACTGGATTCATCTTCGGCGATCTCTTCGGGGGTGCCGGAAGCAATGATAAGCCCGCCTTCGTCACCTCCCTCGGGCCCAAGGTCGATGATTATGTCAGCTGTCTTGATGACATCCAGATTATGCTCGATGACCACCACGGTGTTTCCGTGATCACGCAGGCGGTGCAAGACCGCCAGCAGCATTTCGATGTCCTGAAAATGTAAGCCGGTGGTCGGTTCGTCAAGTATGTAAAGCGTCTTACCGGTGTCACGCTTGGAAAGTTCAAGTGCGAGTTTGACACGTTGCGCCTCCCCGCCGGAGAGTGTTGGTGCGCTCTGGCCGAGGCGGACATATCCCAGGCCGACATCTACCAGAGTGTCGAGGCGCCGCACGATGGCCGGCACGGATGAGAAAAATGCTCTGGCCTGCTCAACGGTCATTTCCAGAACTTCGTGAATGTTGCTCCCTTTGTAGCGGATCTCCAGTGTCTCCCGGTTATACCGTTTGCCGTGGCACACGTCGCAGGGTACATAGATGTCAGGCAGAAAATGCATCTCGACCTTGGTAACACCGTCCCCCTGGCAGGCTTCACAACGTCCGCCCTTGACGTTGAAGGAAAAGCGCCCGGCGCCATAACCGCGTTCGCGAGCCAGCGGTACGCCCGCAAACAGGTCACGCACCGGCGTAAAGATTCCGGTATAGGTTGCCGGATTGGAGCGCGGCGTGCGTCCAATCGGACTCTGGTCCACGTTCACGACCTTGTCTATCTGCTCAAGCCCCTCGATTTCCGCAAAGGTGGCTGGCTCGTGCGATGAACCGTAAACGTGGCGGGAGGCGGCGCGGTAAAGGGTATCGTTGATGAGAGTCGATTTCCCCGAACCCGATACCCCGGTCACGCAGACAAATAGACCGAGCGGCAAATTAAGTGTCACGTTCTTGAGGTTGTTGCCGCATGCGCCGCTCAGGACCAGCATTCGCTTCGGGTCGGGTCGGTGGCGAAGTGACGGCAGACTGATCCGGCGCCGACCACTCAGATAAGCGCCTGTAAGCGATTGTTCATTAGCCGCAATCTGGGCGGGCGTACCGTACGCTACTACCTCTCCGCCGTGCTCGCCGGCACCCGGGCCCATGTCGATGACGTGATCCGCTGCCAGGATTGCGTCCAGGTCGTGCTCCACCACGATTACGGAGTTTCCCAGATCGCGCAGATGTTTCAGCGTGTCCAGCAATCGGCCGTTGTCGCGCTGGTGCAGGCCGATCGATGGCTCATCAAGCACGTACATAACGCCGGTAAGTCCTGAACCGATTTGGGAGGCGAGGCGAATGCGCTGGGTTTCACCGCCGGATAGGGTATCGGCCGATCGGTTCAGGCTCAAATAGCCCAAC
>Ga0316194_10003657_pt1 | contig 10688 bp, 10 predicted proteins | sample CroRivsedime1_MG_FD_204936 | JGI IMG/M metagenome (GOLD analysis project Ga0316194, IMG submission 204936) | Coastal sediment microbial communities from Maine, United States - Cross River sediment 1 | ecosystem: Environmental > Aquatic > Marine > Coastal > Sediment | place: USA: Maine... | reverse complement strand
AGTGAAGCTTGCTTTTGCCGTATTTGCATCGGCTAGAACTACAGTCGGGCTTCCGCCCGTCTGTTGCCAGAAATAAGCAATAATCAAATTACGGGGTGAGGAGTTAGATCCATCCAGGATTACCGTATCGCCCTCATTCACGGTTTGACCTGGTCCTGCATCTGCCTGCGCTAGAGCTTTTGAGATTGAAACAGACACGGAGAAAAGAAGAGAAAACAGCAAAATTATATAAATACGGATTTTAGCCTGTACAGTCATAATTATGTTCTATTGAAATTTGTCAGACATTTCACACCTGTCGGGAACATCAAGGCTGGCCCCGTCTTTGTCAAAAGTGTCAATAGCTGACCCACGGTCGCCCACTACAGATCGTCTCTCATTTCTGGCATGAAACAATCTGGACCCGGCGCGATGGGGCAAACAAGCCGGTCAACATATTTTCGGCAGTCAAAACAGGTGCGCTGAGCTTCTCTGATTTTAGCGCCGCTTAGAATCTGAGGAACTAAATAAACTCTGAGCATCCTAGTCTGGTGAGGGCATTCCTCTCGGTAGAAGAGGTGACACGAATTGATTCTCTGATCAATCAAGACACTCACCCCCCTCCATTGTCAAAGTGGACTGTCACATAGTGCCACTGAAGATTAGGTTCCTATTTGGATTAGTACCGTGAGGTCTCCAGCCCGGGTAGAGAAAATGTAATGAGTGCACATTGACAACAGGAAAACAATGTTAACCCAACACGCCAATAATAAGTCTGTTCGAATTAGTAGTTTTGTGTCTACATGAAGACTTCAATATTGCATACTGTCGTGTGCATCCAGGGGGAAATTTGCAGTCATCTATGTGCAGCCAGGCGGCAAATAATGCACTGTAACTGTAGTACAGCAAACAATGTGCCAGATTTGGTTTGAGGACATTACCGTTGAATTTAGGAATTGCCTACAGAACACAAAGGGGGGAAGGAGCAAACAATACGCGACCGTGAATCAGAGGGCAAACAGAAGGCCGCTGGAAAAGTGCAGGTTACATCCCTTAATTCACACTTTCCCCACCAGAAATCTCACACAAAATGTTGAGAAGAAAAAAGGCGGAGCCAAAAACTCCGCATTTTCTAAGCTTAAACCAAGATATTGTGGCCGGTTCTCAAGAGGCAGAGTGTAGATTAAAGTATGGAATGTTAAGTCCGCGGGACAAGTACGGACTTCAGATACTATCGACCTGAAAGATAGTCATCCGAGTGCACATATGATGAGCATATGTGTTATATTAAGCCATATTTCTGAGTTGTAATAATTGTTAGCTATAATAGTTTAATCTCATAATGAAAAGAAAGATAACTGTGACAAGCCAAGCAGATGATATTTTCTGTGGTATTCTTCTGAGTTTATGCCAGAATGAAGCTCATCATTTTCAATGAAGACAGCGCCATAGAGATGTCCTTTGTCAACATAGATGAAAGGATTTCTCAGAAAGAATCCTTTCAAACCCTGCGAAAGCTGCAGGGGTTTGACGATAAATCCAGGTTTGAAAATGAATAGTTTCGTTGTATTAAATGTAGTACGTCTTACTAACTCCAGATTCCATTTCTTCTTATACTGTAACACACCGTCCTTCAGAAATGCCCTCGATCCCCCTAAGGACATTTTCTTATAACCCCTCTCCTGCAAATACAAAGAGGAGAAATAGATTGCTGCGGCCATGGCGCCATCTTTAAGATGAGCTGGATTCCCATCTTTTAGACCTACGCATCCAAGGCTTGGCTGATTGCCCTGGAAACCAATCACCTGCCCTGCGATAGCTTCGTTTCCTTTTTTGACGAAAAGCAACTGTGAAAGTCCCAGTTTAAAGTCTCGTATCAGGTGATCATACTTCCTTAAACATGTCCTATCTTCGTGACGCCAAATAACATAGGGTAAATACATATTATGGTAAAAACTATGAAATTGAGATTCTTCATTTGTTACCTCAAATCTAAGTTTATTTCCCCTTATTTTTCTTAAATCTTCTTTAGCACTTTTGTTTGAAACAGGAAGAGGGATATTTACATCACCGTTCACCCAAAGTGGAATGAAATAATCATTTTGCTTCTTATGTAGTATGCGGTGAATTATACTTCCCTCCATGAAAAGCAAGTGACAATCATTGTGTTTTTTCCTAATTATGTTGTAGATTTCCCATAACCATTTTCTTCCCATGTAAATCTCATTGTAGTTGTTCCCAAATGATTGACTTACTATATAATTCTTTTGTGCTTCATTTCCGATATAGACAATATTCAGATTTTCACCACTCAATGGCTCAGTCCCAATTACGCTCCACGCATCGCATGTTACAACGCCGTTTACTATTTGATGTAAACCGGATATTAATTTTCTCAAGCTATAAGCTTTCATGACAACATCTTAGGATCAGTGTTTGGCCATGACCACACTAGCCTGCCAACTGGAATCAACAAATGATATTAACAAAGATTTGTATTATCGTGTTCTTTGCTTAATGGTATCGGGAATATCAAATCTCGAACTTATTTGCAAAACCTGAATTCAAACCTATTATTCTATTTCCTGGCGTCCCAGTTTGTCATATTTAACTCTGGAGCTAACATGCCATCGTTTCAGCAGCTCAAGATGTACTCCAGAGTACAGGATTTTTGCATTTAGTTTCGTCTTAAATCTGATTGAAGCAGTATTATAACGGTTAGAAATACTATAAAGTCTTTTTCTTCCCAACCTGAATAGCTCTTTATACATTTGATAGCGCAAATATGGTGCTATTCCTCTTCCGCGAAAAGAGATCAGTGTGTAGAGATCAAACAAGTAGGCCTCATCGTATTTCAACGGAAATTTACATCCTCCGTAGCTACACTCATCTAAGTCGCACCACGAAAAAGCAACTAATTCTCCTTGATATTTTAGTCCGAGACACATTTTGCCTGAGTCTAACCTTGTCTGCAGTTGTGATCGAGATATATTCCTGAAAGGAAATGTTGAGATTACATCCATATCTTTTTCGCTAAGAAAGCTTAAATCGTAGTCTTCAAATCCTGTATCTAAATGCAGCAGGCAATCGTCAGATATCCCTTCTAAGAAAAGATAGAATGGTATGATGTTAACGCCAGTCTTAGAGATGGCATCTAGCATAATCCCGACTGGGGGGTTATAGCGCATTTTAGTTTGGATGTGTTTGAAATAGTCGGTCATTTTTCTTCACCTATCTGATTAGTAGGCAAAAGCTAGATAATCAGCTAGTTCAATGCGAACTAGATTTTACGAGAAAGCGTTACAAAGTATTTCTTGCACAAACTCCATAAGACATTTCGTCCACGATTAATCCCCTCTAAAAATCCTCTTCGTTCGAGAGGGTACACAATAAATGTAGGCAAATGAACATTGGTCTTGAAGTGATCGATAACCTCGAGTCCTGTTCTGCGACAGGCTCGAATGATCCTAGAGGGCGAAAATCCTTTAAACGGGACGTGATATTTAAAAAAAGATTGTATTTTCGTGACTGGGTAGCTGAGGCAGAATGGGTTTTCAGCTACCAGCAGCAATATCCCATTCGGCTTGAGAATCCGATGGTATTCCCTAATAGCCTTCTCCGGATACTTGCAGTGGTCGATTGTTGAGATGTCCCAGATTAGGTCATGGCTATCTGACACAAACGGCATAGATTCGATGCTTCCGTTGACAATAAATAATTCTTCTCCACACCCCGATTTCGCTTGGTTGCAGATCTCGCCAGAAATGTCGATCCCAAATGTCAACCCGCAGGTATCTAAAAAAAAGCTTTCATCTTTTTTTGCTTCATTCCATAGATCGGTTTTTAGAATCTTCAGGTCTCTTTTGTCGGAAACAAATGAAAGAGTGAGCGAGGTAAGCCATCTGAGATTTCTCTCTCGAATTCGATAGTAAAGTTCTAGATGAGACCGATTATAATGTTTTCGTTCACTCCATCGGTCCCATAGGAGTCCGGTGTTATACTGATATTTAGCCATTGTTTCATCGACCAATTAGAGCTCCTGTTATCACCAGATGATATAAACTCACAATGAACTTACTTCTTGATCTGCTGCGTGCTTATGAACGGCCGAAGCTCCGCAGAGTTCTTTGAAAAATGAATATAGACTTACTTCCTTAACCTTCTCCTGAATCCCACAAGCCCAACCAAACCAGTGCCGAGTAGGAGCATGGTGGCGGGTTCAGGTATGGGGGCAAAGATAAGACTTGTTAGATCACAACAGCTATGCGCTCATTCGTATCTTGTTTTGATTTTCTCCCATATTGGCCATTACCATCTCCTAGTTTCAGTAACTTTCTTAACTCGCTAGGGGTCATAATCTCTCTTTCGTTGACCTCTGCTATCTTATGAATTCGTCTTATCAGATCAGCATTTCGGGCTAGCTTACTGCGGTCCGGATCAAACCAGATATTGTCTTCAAGACCAACTCTTACCCCGCCTCCGTAAGCAATCGCGATCGAGTTCATCATCAATTGTGCGTTGCCAATGCCAGCTACGCTCCAATATGAATCTGATGGCAAGTCGCGAACCATCACTCCCAAGTGGAGTAAATCGGCCTGAGCACAGGCTATATTTCCTAGCAACAAGTTAAAATAGTGAGGGGGCTCTATAAGTCCTTTCTTTTCCAGATATTTTGCATAGTTGATCATTCCAGCATCAAATGCTTCGAGTTCTGCTAAAATCCCACGACGTTTCATTTCTAGAGCCAGCGACTGTATCATATCTGGAGAATTCACGCTTGCTTGACGGTTGAAGTTAACCGAACTCAATGTCAGGCTCCCCATGTCTGGCTTCAAATCCCCTTCAAGTTGCAGTGGTTCAGCTCTCTTTTCGAATTCATTAAAAGTGCGCCCACTCAAAGATACGCATAACACCAAATCCTTGGAAAACTTACGTATGTCTTCTATGATGTCTCGATAGATCTCAGCCTTGTAAGTAGGTTCACCAGTATGTTTATCTCGCGCGTGGAGATGAACTAAAGTTATCCCGATTTCTAACGCTTCGTGAACATCTTCCACAATCTCACTGACGCTCACAGGCACATGTGGCGTCATTTTTTTTGTGGGAATCATACCTGTTGGGGTGAAATTTATGATCAAATTCATTGTTACCCTTGCGATCTAGAAGATTTTGGTAAGGGATGGGGTGAGGGTATACCAGTTTCTCTCAATGCGAGGAATTCGGGCATATGATACCCTCCCTGTTCTTGTTGAGATTGAGGCCCATTGGCCTCATTGCTCTATCTTCAATACACAAAGATCATGCCAATTCGAATAACCTTCAAATTTTTATTTAGTTCAGACACTTATCCAATGTGATAGTAGAGCCATATCTGAAAAGCTGAGAATTATTTGTTACAATTATGGAAACTATTTACCACTCTAATCTGTATTTGTGGTCACGATTAGGCAGAAAAAGACATGCGGCGTGGCCTAGAAAAGGAGGGGACGATAGTGAAGATAATGATGAAATGTAAACTCACCCCGACCAGTGTAAAACTGTAGATTACATCCCTTAATTCACACTTTGCCCACCAGAAGCCTCAGCCCAAGATGTTGAAAAGAAAAAAGCGGAGCCAAAAACTCCACATTTTCTTAGTTTAAACCAAGATATTGTAGCCTGGTCTCAAAAGGAAAAGTGTGGATTAAAGTATGTAATTCACATTTCCAGAGTCTAAATGGGGCATTTAAAAAGCGGAGCCGAAGCTCCGCATGGTCTTTGAAAAATGAATAATCCTCGTGATGCGATTTGTAGAGTTACTTGTATTACTACTGTGGCATCACTCTCTTACCGTACTTGTCAAGGTGCTCAACTCTAGCGGTCCCCCCAGCATCATCATAGTAAATTACCCTCTTATCTACTCCGAGCTTCGATACAGGACTGTCTTTAGCGAAGTAGTATTCTCTCTTTTTCAATTTCGCATTCTTACTATAATGCGACACACGTTTAGAGATTTTCTCTTTTCCCGTTTCTTTATCTGATGGATAAACCTCAAGTACTCTTCCCGTACTCTTGTAGTGAATTATCATATCTAAATCCAACTTCTGAGAATGGCTCCTACTTTTGTAGATTTCAATCTTTCGTCTATTTCCATGACTATCATAGTAATCTATGGTTTGTTGTATTCCTGCTTTATAACTATCGTCTTGTTCAGAATACTTGATTTTCTTCGTAATGCCGCCAAATTTGTTTTTCTTGGAAATCACAACCTCGGTTTCTGCCAAAGCTGTTGTGCTCATGCACAAAAAGAACATCATCGTGAGATATGCGATTTTATTCATATTAACGCCTTTCAAGATACCCAAGCCTCCTACCTCATAGTAAGAGTTCACGCTGCTCTCAGGTTATAGCAGAGCAGAAGGTCCGCGAGTGGGCTTTGAAAAATCAATACCTCAACTTGACCTTTGTAAAATTAAGAGTTGTCACTCATTCTCTATGCCGGTTCTGCTGATAACTCCGAGGTGCAGTGTCCACAACGTGTGGCTTTGATGGGTATTGTCGATAGACAGTGAGGACACTCTTTCGTTGTCGGTTCCTCTGGCGGGGTCTCTTCTTCTCGCTGCAGTTTGTTGAGTGCACGAATTAGAAGAAACACAGCAAAGGCGACAATGAGAAAGCTTATAACCGTATTTGCGAACATACCGTAGTTGATTGTGACCGCACCGGCCTTCTGAGCTTCTGCAATAGTTGCAAAAGGTCCAGCAGTCGCCCCTTGTTTCAGAACGATAAAGAGGTTACTAAAATCAACATTGCCCAACAGCAAGCCGATTGGCGGCATAATCACATCTGCTACGAGTGACTTGACAATGGTACCGAAGGCCGCACCAATGATGATGCCAACAGCCATGTCAACCACATTGCCCCTCATGGCAAACTCTTTGAATTCTTTTAACATCTTTTGCTCCTTCCCCTCTTACAAATCTTCGTGATCCTTCTAGAATCCTTTTTCCTGCTTTTCGTTATCTTTCGGTGAAATATGAGGAAGAACTACTCTTTAAGCTTGATCCACAGATGCCCTTCACGAATCTTAATATCCTCCACCCCTTTGGAAAATAGATCCCAGAATCCCCCATCGCTGCCGAATTCTTCCACCAGATTCTTATTCTTAATGTCGCCCCACCAGGCAGTGGGCAGTGGGACTCCACCCAAGCTCACCCCGCGTATGGCTACAATTGGCCGATCCTCTTTGTAACTCAGTGTGATACCAAAAAACAGCCGCAGTGTTTTCCCGCCAAGGATAGGAAAATCTTCATCTACAGGTAGTAACAGCTTCACACTTACCAAATCGTCGGCAAGATCAATCGCCACACGCTTTGCTGTCTCTGGATTTTTGGCAATGAGTGCATTTAGTTCCTTTTCCGAAAGGCTGATTTCTCTCTTGGCGTCGTCCTCACTATAACGTTCAGGCTCGAGCGGCACACTTTGATGGTAGGGTTTCGCTTTCTTGATAGCAGGCTTTTCCTTGACCGCCGACTTCTCCAACTTGGCAAGCTTTGAATCTAGCACCTGCTGTTCCTTGGCGCTCAGGCGCGTCGGCTCAAACTGGGAAGCATAAATGTTTTGCTTGACCCACCACGCTGAGAGCAGGGCGGCAACAATGATGGCAATGAAAGCGATTCCTAGGACGTGTCGCCATCCAAAACGACTCTTTTTCGGAAGGGTTTTAGAGTCCTGTTCAGTCATAGGCCTAAATCTACCTTGATACAGGTCTTGAGTGCCAATGGGGATAAGTTATATAGGCTCCCACCAAACACCTAGGATACTGTACACAACATCCAGATGTTAAGCTTCACAAAACAAAAGCTTTGTCACCAAAACGGCCGCAGCTACAAAAAGGTGACCACATTAATGCGGTCACCTTTCTCTTGAGTGTCTGTCCTAGTAGGTCAAAACTCGAGGCAGTTGTTTGGCCTGCCCGACCCACTCGCTTACCTCTCCCTGCGTGGGCACTCGGCGAACCAGGTTTTTCGATTCATTGACCTCTGCAAGCTTCTTGTGAAGGTTCTCAGCATTTCGCTGCGCCAGCTCAGGAACGGTATCTACCCCTGCTGCCTCCAGCAAATCAGCATACTCTTCACCAACACCCTTAATGCGGAAAAGATCAGCCATGTTGGCCCAGCGCAGTATTAGTTTTTCACTGACACCTGCTTTTTCGGCTATCTCCTTACGGCCCGTTGGAGCCGCACCTTTCTCAAGCAACTGCTCCAGTGTCCCAACACCTGCTTCTTGAAGCTTTTGGGCGTAAGCCTCTCCAATGCCTTCGATCTCAGTAAGTTTTGCCATGGTTACACTCCTTTCTTTCCAAATAATTTCCTAGGTTTATTCGATCGTGAAATTGCCAGCCCACACCTCTTTAAGAACTTATACATTTTCACCATTCATACTAAAACGAAAGTACCTCGATATTGAAAGCCATCCAAGCATGTGTAAATGATCTCATAGACTAATCATCGATTACGAATATTCAAGGCAGGGCCCAATTAGTCAGACAGGTTTGTTTGTAATTCTAAGTAATTGAAAACAAGAAAATTATTCACTATTGGTAAATATTTAGCTTCAGAATAGGAGGTAACTATTGGGGGATACCCCCCCCCAGAAGGTACAGTTGTTTAAGCCAATTTGGGTGATACGCAAGAGGAATTAGTCGAGATCGAGGCTGTGACCAGCTGCAGAAAGGGTATACTTTGTCTAGAGATCGTGTCAATACGAAAAACTACCATTTGGATTCACCAGAATTGGGAGGCTCCAAGGGGGGGTAAACTGTGCATTACATCCCTTAATTCACACTTTGCTGGTATTTACATTGGCACAAGATGTGGATTGTCAAGGAACTGTTCGTATAGTTAAAAAGCCTCCACCGACCCCGTAGGAGCACTACCCGAGTTGAGGGCCGATGAAGGCATCCGAACAAACCAAATTGCGTCCCATCAAGGCACCAGTTTGATCGTATCAACTACTTCCCACATCATCAGCTCCGTCGACGTAGAGGCTAATTTCCCATATCCAGAAAAAATCATCAGAGCCAAAGGCCTCTCTTCCCTTGATATGTCTACCACATAAATAGGCCCCACTTTTGATAAATACTTGGTATTGGTCGAGTAATCTTCACGAGTCATAAGCAGGTAAAATTCCAGACAGTTCAAACCATTTGCCGAAGTGTATTGCTTCTCATTATCGATGGCACCACAGTGGGTTGAGCCATCTGGACCATCAGCACCACAGATCACCTTGGCTCGCTCACGGGCGAAGTCTAGGAAGAGGTTCTCTTTGTGCTTGGATTCTTTGATGAATATTTTGAAGGCGTTATCTTCTATGTTGGCTCGGAGTATAATTCTGTCATCTCTAATAAGGTCAAAACCCCATTGTCCAGAAGTTTTTATCTTGTAGATCGAAGGATATTTGAGGGTAAATCCATATTGGCGGTTTTTATAGGTCTTTTTGCTGTCGGCGGTTGCCACTGTGACAGCCGATAGGCACGTCATAAGAGAGAAAAGCACAATTGTGGAGAGAAGTCGCTTTAGAAAGCTGAATTTTGGCTCTGCCATGTAATCCATGCCAAATGCCTTCAGGCTGAGAGGTATTTGCAGTGGATTTAGGTTACACGAGGACTTGCTGGCTTACAACAGGAAAAAGCCAAGAAAAAATATGCCCGCAAGGCGCTACAGATGCGAAACTGTGGATTACATCCCTTAATTCACACTTTCCCCACCTGAAGCCTCAGCACCAGATGTTGAGAAGAAAAAAAGCCGAGCCAATGACTCCGCATCTTCTCTGTTTAAACCAAGATATTGTAGCTTGGTCTCAAGAGGAAAAGTGTGGATTAAAGTATGAGATCTGCATTTTAAGAAACCCAGCGCAAACTTCAAATTAGGAACAATATATGTTTATTTGCATCTAGGTCGCACAGACAAGCAGTTGCCCTTGGCAAGGCTACGATGTTTGGTTAAGATCAACTTCCTTGTGATCATCCTTTGAAAATAGGTCAGTAAATATGGTTGTTACGGGGAAAAGAATAACGCCTGCAGCCCAAATCCCTGTGAGAAGCAGAACTACTTTTAAAAAAGGGTTGACTACAAACTCAAAAAGGAATCGATAGTCGATAACAGCAATCGCTGTGAGAACAACAATATAAACCCACCAAGGAGTTTTCTTAAACACGTTGAGGAGCTTTTCTTCCTCAAAAGGCATTTCATTCTCACAATGAGGGCATTGAATGTAGTGGTGGTGATCTTTTTTATAGATCATAGCCATACGCCTTGGTTTCTTCCCTTCTAAACTGAGATTCTCACTGTCCACAAATCAAAGATGTACCCAAATCCATCTTTGCCTTACACAATCTTCATAAATAACAGTTGAGTTTTAAATGACTTTCAGTACACATAGAGGTCTTTTCTACAACCGAACTTTCTGGCTTTGTTCTTGATAAGAACCGAGAGACTATTTCCAAAATGAAATTTCTGTCAGATTCGCAAAGATCGAGAAAACGAACGGCTATTCCGAATGGATCGTTTCGCAGTACTTGGGCTGTCACGCAAAATGACATTTGTGATGATTTGATCCACAAAGTGACCTTTGAGTCTGGCTTATACTCGGTTTCGGTTATCAAATAAGCTCCACCTACACTCATGTTGACAACCTTTGCCCTTGCATACTCCTGGTACTCAGAAGTT
>Ga0316194_10003654_pt1 | contig 10693 bp, 9 predicted proteins | sample CroRivsedime1_MG_FD_204936 | JGI IMG/M metagenome (GOLD analysis project Ga0316194, IMG submission 204936) | Coastal sediment microbial communities from Maine, United States - Cross River sediment 1 | ecosystem: Environmental > Aquatic > Marine > Coastal > Sediment | place: USA: Maine... | reverse complement strand
CGGCTTTTTCCGTTTCCGAGCGAAGCGATGGGCGAAACCCTGACCGGTCGTCCACAGGGTCCAGCAGTGACCTCCTGGGTCAGCAAAACCAGGGGGTATGGGCCATCAACTGGACCCGGACAAACTCTGCTCAAGGCGCGAAAACACTGGGGTTTTCCCCGAATATAAAAAGTTGGCCTGGACTGTGCATTCACTTGGGCGAGTGTTTAACAACGCTGATGGGCCACCCAAGGGCCTTAACATTAAAAAGCATTGGTCTAGGAGACGACTGAAATGAAGAACGCCCAACAGGGTTTCACCCTTATCGAACTGATGATCGTGGTGGCCATCATCGGCATCTTGGCCGCCATCGCCATCCCCGCTTACCAGGATTACACCATTCGCGCCAAGGTAACGGAAGCGCTGAACGTGGCCGCCGCCGGCAAGACGGCTCTGTCCGAGCACTACCTCGCTCAGGGCACAATGCCCGCCGATCCGACCACCGCCGGCATCGACACCACGGCCACCACCCAGTATGTGGCGTCTCTGGACTATACCCAGACCTCCACCAACGTGGGTTTTATCGAGATCACCCTGGCCGGCACCATCGGTGGTGATGCCAATGGCGACACCATCCGGCTCACCGGCACCGGCAGCTCGTCCAGTGTGAAATGGTCCTGCACCGACGGCAACCTGGACAACAAGTACCGCCCCTCCTCCTGCCGCTAAGGCTCGGGGATGACCTGAGACCTAAGGCCCCGCACTGGCGGGGCCTTTTTTTATTGTAACTCTGCTGGTCCGCTATAGGGATTCCGCTCAATGCCGGCTGATCTTCCAAGCCCACTCCGATGGTCGATTACCTTGGCTTGTGTCGCGCTGCTGGTCACGGCCATGGTCTACTGGCCCGGTTTGAGCGGCGAGTTTCAGTTCGACGATCAACCCAACATCATCGACAACCCAGCGGTCGCCCTGAACAGCTTCAACTGGCCCGAAGTTCGCGAGGCCGCTTTCTCGGGGATGGGGGTCAGCAGCCGCATCGGCCGCCCACTGAGCATGCTGTCGTTCGCGCTGAACCACTACTTCAGCGGATTCGATCCCTTCGTATTCAAGGCCACCAATCTGGCGATCCACTTGCTCAACGGGTTGCTGGTCTACGCGCTGGTACTGGCGATAGCGCCTTTCCTGCTGGGCTCCGATGTGCGCAACAGGCGAGTCGAGCATGGCAGCGCGGCGCTTGCATTGATGGTCAGTGTGGTTTGGTTGCTGCATCCGCTGAATCTGACTTCGGTTCTGTATGTGGTACAACGCATGACCTCTCTCAGCGCTCTGTGGGTCCTGTGCGGGGTGTTGGCTTACGCGGTTGCGCGAAGACGGATGCTGGCGGGGCAATCTGCATATGCGTTGTTGCTGCTGGTGCCTCTGTGCACGGCACTGGCATTCCTGGCGAAGGAAAACGGAATCCTGCTGCCCGGGTACGTCTTGATCCTGGAACTGTTCGTGTTTCGCTTTCGGTCTCCGAGGCCGGAACAGGTGCGAATCCTCAAGGGATTTGCGGTAGCGCTCGTCGCCCTGCCCCTGATTGCCGCGTTTGCTTACCTGATGCTTTGGCCGGAGTCCATACTGGGCGGGTATTCGAAACGGCCATTCAGCCTGAGCGAACGCCTGCTCACCGAAGCCCGCGTCGTGCTGTTTTACCTCCGACTCATCCTGCTACCGGATCTCTCCGCCATGGGCCTGTACCATGACGATTTTGGGCTCTCCCGCGGCCTGCTCAATCCGGTTTCTACGCTGCTGGCCATCGTCGGCCTGAGCGCATTGGTGGTTACCGCACTGGCCGTCGTCGGTCGATTCCCGGTTTTACCTTTTGCGGTGGGATGGTTTCTGGTGGGGCACAGTCTTGAATCGACCGTGGTGCCTCTGGAACTGGTACACGAGCACCGCAACTACCTGCCGTCCCTGGGTCCTCTGCTGCTGGGGTGCTCCGCTTTGGTGGTCGCGGTTCGACGCTTTGACTGGTCGTACAAAGCCGTTTCCGGCGCAGCCTTGATCGCATGCGTCGTGCTCGGCGGGATGACTTGGATCCGAGCCGGCTACTGGGCCAACAGTCTGACTCTGACCGCCGTCACCGCGGCCAATCACCCGCGCTCTGCGCGGGCCCACTACGACATGGGCCGGCTGTATGCCGGGATGGCGGTCGCCCACCCCGACGATGCGGTGGAGTATCGGGCCAACGCCAAGAATCATTTCCAGATCAGCGCAGGCCTGGACCCACATCGGGCGGCACCGCTGTTCGGACTCATACGCCTGAACTCGGCGCATGGGGCGTCCATTGCGGAGCCGGTCACCCTGTTGACCAGGAGACTTGAGCACAGCGTCCCGCAACCCGGTACCGCCGGATGGTTCAGCAACCTGCTCAGCTGCCAAAGCAAGCGTGTATGCAAGATCGATGATCAAACCATCGCAGACCTTTTTCAGGCGGCGCTTCGCAACCCAAAACTGCCCAACAGTTTTCGGGCCGCTCTGCTGATCAAGGCCAGTCAGTTCATGTACAACCGCGTCGGTGACGGGGACCTGGCACTGCAACTGGCCCGGGACGCCGTGGCGACATCTCCGCAGCGGCTGGTGTACAAGATCAGTCTGATCAACCTCTATCTGGCGCTCGACTTACGATCCGAGGCAAGACAGCTGTTGGAAGCCGCCCGCAAACAGGATAGGCTTGCGCGTTTTAGGCGGGAGTTCGATGCGCAGTGGGAACGGCTCAACATCAGTGAAATGCCGGGACCCGGCTCCCTGACGGACGCATCCTGAAAGCACGAACAACGCTCATGTCCCAATCCCCCTCGGCCCCAGTCGAGATCTCGGTTGTCTTGCCGGCGAAAAACGAGGCTGACAACCTCAAGACACTGCTGCCTGAGATTCAGGCAGTGCTGCCCGACGCCGAAATCATTGTGGTCAGCGATGGATCGACCGACCGCACCGAAACCCTGTGTCAGGAGTTGGGTGTACGCTGCCTGGCTCATCCCTACAGCATGGGCAACGGAGCCGCAGTCAAGGCGGGAGCGCGGGCCGCCCATGGGCGGACGCTGGTGTTCATGGACGCAGACGGTCAGCACGATCCGGCCGATATACCGCGTCTTCTTGCCAGCTTGAACGGTGGATACCACATGGTGGTGGGCGCACGCCAGGCGGATACGCATGCCAGCCTTGGCCGGCGACTGGCGAACGGGGTCTACAATCAGGTGGCGACGCGCATGGTGGGGCACGTGGTGGCCGATCTCACGTCCGGATTTCGGGCCGCGGAAGCCAGCAAATTCCGCGAATTCCTACGCCTGCTGCCGAACGGCTTCTCGTACCCAACCACCATCACCATGGCTTTCTTTCGCAACGGCTATTCGGTTGGCTATGTGCCGATCCGGGCCAGGGAGCGCGGCGGCGTGAGTCACATTCGTCCGCTGCGCGACGGGTTCCGATTCATCATCATCATTTTTCGGGTCGCCACCCTGTACTCTCCGCTCAAGATGTTTCTGCCCATCAGCATGGTTTTTTTCGCCCTGGGACTGCTGCGCTACGGCTACACCTATGTTGCCCATGGCCAGTTTTCCAACATGTCCGCCCTGTTGTTCTCCACTTCGACGATCGTGTTCCTCATCGGTCTTGTGTCGGAACAGATCACCATGCTGCTGTTCAGCACCAAGTCCACAAGTCCGGATTCCTGATCGGGCGATCCTGCACCGATCCCGATCCCGATCCCGATCCCGATCGCGCTGCCTATGCCGGGCCCTCCGGTCCGTCAATCCATGCCTTGCAGCTAATGGTACTGATGTTGCTTAGGGTTCCCGCATTGAGGCGAGCGGGCTGACACACCGGGTCGGCAATTCAGCAGCCGTCGGCGAAGACATTTCCTATTGGAAAGGCTCGATCCAGCGCATACAGTAATTTTCAAGGCCGAACCCCTAAGGCGAACCTATGGCGTCCCCACAGTCCCAAACCACTTTTGCTCAGCCGCTTGACGGTCTGGCCCGAACCCTTGTTAGACACCAGATTCTAACCGAACAAGCCGCCCGCGATGCGAATGGCAAAGCCCGGGCTGAGGGCACGCCCCTGACCACCTATCTGGTGGAAAAAGGCTCGATCGACGCCGGACAGATTGCACGCACCGCGTCCCGCGACTTCAGCATCCCACTGCTCGATCTGACCACTCTGGATCGCGATGCCACCTTGTCCGACATCGTGGATGAGAAAATCATCCGCGACAATCGTGCACTGCCTATCTATCGGCGTGGCAATCACCTCTATGTGGCCGTCTCTGATCCCACCAATCAAAGGGGGCTGGAAGAGATCAAGTTCGCCAGCGGCCTGCGAACCGAGCCCATACTGGTGCGGGACGATCAGCTCGGTTCCGTGATCGAACAGGCGCTCGACAAAGTCGACGCTCTGGGCGGCATGCTGGACGAGGATCTGGACAACATCGAGGTGACCAGTGATGAGGACCTGGCCGCCGACCGGGCGCAGGAGTCCTCCGAGGCGGACGACACGCCCGTGGTTCGGTTCGTCAACCGGGTACTGCTTGACGCCATCAATCGGGGCGCCTCAGACATTCACTTCGAACCTTACGAGAAGTTTATCCGGGTCCGTTTCCGTCAAGACGGCATTCTGCATGAAATCGCCCGGCCGCCGAACAATCTGGCGACCCGCATGATCGCCCGGCTCAAGGTCATGTCCAATATGGACATTGCCGAGCGCCGGGTGCCGCAGGATGGCCGCATCAAGATGAATCTCTCGAAGAAGCGTGCCATCGACTTCCGTGTCAACAGCCTGCCCACGCTGTACGGTGAAAAAGTCGTCCTGCGTATCCTGGATCCCAGCAGCGCGATGCTGGGCATCGATGCCCTGGGCTACGAAGACGATCAGAAACAGCTGTTTCTGAAAGCCATACACCGACCGCAGGGGATGGTGCTGGTCACCGGACCAACCGGCAGCGGTAAGACGGTGTCCCTCTACACCGCGCTGAATATTCTCAACACCAATGAACGCAATATTTCCACCGCGGAGGATCCGGTGGAGATTCAGTTGGCGGGCATCAACCAGGTCAACGTCAACGATAAGACCGGAATGACGTTTGCGCGGGCATTGCGGGCTTTCCTGCGCCAGGATCCGGACATCGTCATGGTGGGTGAAATACGGGATCTGGAAACGGCCGAGATCGCCATCAAGGCAGCGCAGACCGGACACATGGTCTTATCCACGCTGCACACCAACGATGCGCCGCAGACACTGAACCGACTCGCCAACATGGGGGTTGCACCCTACAACATTGCCTCGGCCGTCATCCTGATCATCGCCCAACGGCTGGCCCGACGACTGTGCGAGCATTGCAAGGAGCCGGTGGACGTTCCCGCCGAGGCCCTGCAGGCGGAGGGTTTCAGCGAGGCGCAAATCGCGGACGGAATCACCGTCTACAAGCCCAAGGGCTGCGACAAATGCACCGCGGGCTACAAAGGTCGGGTGGGCATCTATGAAGTCATGCCCATTTCCGAGGATATGGGCCGTCTCATAATGACCGGTGGCAATGCCATCGATCTGGCGGACCAGGCCGCCACCGAAGGCGTGCGTAACCTGCGCAAATCCGGTCTGATCAAAGTGCTGCAGGGCACAACCAGTCTCGAAGAAGTGAACCGCGTTACCAAGGATTAAAATATGGCCGCCGATGCAAGTGCAGCAAGCAATTTGATGTTTGTCTGGGAAGGCAAAGACAAGCGTGGAAAAAAGGTCAAGGGGCAGCTTCGTGGCACCGACCGGAGCATCGTCAAGCTTGAGCTTCGACGCCAGGGGATCATCGCCACCAAGGTCAGGAAAAAGCCCAAACCCCTGATCAACTTCGGCAACAAGATCAATCCCAAGGATATTTCACTGTTCACCCGCCAGCTCTACACCATGGTGGCAGCAGGCATTCCCTTGGTTCAAGCACTGGACATGGTGGCTCAGGGTGGCAAGAAGCTGGCCCTGCAGGAGCTGATTCGGCAGATCAAAGTCGATGTGGAGAGCGGCACCTCCTTGAATGAATCCATGGGCAAGCACCCCGCCTATTTCGACGATCTGTTTTGCAATCTGGTCAAGGCAGGTGAGGAAGCGGGTGTGCTCGACACCATGTTGGAAAAGGTCGCGGTCTACAAAGAAAAGACCGAGTCCCTCAAGGCCAAAATCAAGAAAGCTTTGATCTATCCGGCGTCCGTCGTGACCGTTGCGATAGGTGTTACCGCCATTATCCTGATCTTCGTCGTGCCTCAGTTCGAATCGCTGTTCAAGGGGTTTGGCGCGGATCTGCCGGCGTTCACCCGTATGGTGATCGATCTGTCACGCTTTGTTCAGGCCTGGTGGTGGGTCATATTCGGGATCCTGTTTGCCGGATCCGTGATCATAATCAACACCCACAAGAAATCACTCAAGGTCAGGCGTAAAGTCGACCAACTCGCCCTGAAACTGCCCATCTTCGGGACCATTCTTGAGCTTTCCGCCAACGCGCGGTTCGCCCGAACTCTGTCCACCATGTTCGCTGCGGGCGTGCCTCTGGTGGACGCCATGGGTTCGGTGGCGGGCGCCACCGGCAACGCCGTCTACAGCGACGCCACCCTGGAAATGCGTGACGCGGTCTCCACCGGGCAACAGCTCAATTTCGCCATGCGCCAGACCGGTCTGTTTCCCGAAATGGTAATCCAGATGGTGTCCATCGGCGAGGAATCGGGTTCCCTGTCCGACATGTTGGCCAAAGTCGCGGATTTCTTCGAAGAGGATCTGGACAACCTCATCGACTCTCTGACCACCCTGCTTGAACCGATCATCATCGTGTTCCTGGGCGTCGTGGTGGGCGGCCTGGTGGTGGCCATGTATCTCCCGATCTTCAAGATGGGGCAGGTCATCTAGGGAAGGTCAGCGCCCCACATGAGCCTATTGGAACTCCTGGCCGGCCAGCCCCTGCTCCTGGGACTGGCCGGCGGCCTCTTGGGACTGTTGATCGGCAGCTTTCTCAACGTCGTCATTCTGCGGCTTCCGGTGATGCTGGAACGGCAATGGCAGGCGCAATGCGCCGAACTGGCCGGAACCCAAGAGCGGACGGAACCGCCTCGCTTCAACCTGATGACCCCCCGATCACGGTGCCCGCATTGCGACACAGAAATCGGTCCGTTTGAAAACATTCCCGTGATCAGCTATCTGCTACAACGCGGAAAGTGCCGGCACTGCGGTGCCGGCATATCGATCCAGTATCCGCTGGTGGAACTGCTGACTGCCCTGCTGTCGGCGCTGGTGCTGCTGCACTTCGGCCCCACGCTGGAAGGCGGCATGGCGGTGATTCTCACCTGGACACTGATCGCCCTGTCGGTGATCGATCTGCGCGAGCAGCTGCTGCCGGATGCCATTACCCTCCCCTGCCTTTGGTTGGGCCTCGCCCTCGCCATGGTGCCGGTGTTTGCGGATCTCCACAGCGGTGTGGTGGGCGCCATGGCCGGCTATCTGTCACTGTGGCTCGTGTTCCATCTGTTTCGCCTGGTGACCGGCAAGGAAGGCATGGGCTACGGCGATTTCAAACTGCTTGCCCTGCTTGGAGCCTGGTTGGGTTGGCAGGCCCTGCCGGCCGTTATTCTGGTTTCCTCAGTGGTTGGTGCACTGGTCGGTATTGCACTGGTTTTGAGCCGACGTCATGAACGCAGCGTTCCCATGCCGTTTGGTCCGTTTCTGGCGGCAGCCGGCTGGATCAATCTCATGTGGGGCGATAGGATCACTGACTGGTACCTCAGCTTCAGCGGTCTTGCCTGACAATCCCTGATTCATGCATGTCTCCCCGGCACATCCAAGGGTGGTCGGTCTGACCGGCGGCATCGCCAGCGGCAAGACCACGATTTCCGATTTGTTCAGCGAACTGGGCGCTCCTGTGATCGACAGCGACCAGATTGCACGAGACCTGGTTGAGCCCGGAGAGCCCGCATTAGCCGAAATCGTAGAGCAATTCGGTCGAAACTGCCTGCAGGCAGATGGCCGACTCGATCGGGTGGCGTTGCGCCAGATCGTGTTCGATGATCCCAAGCTTAGAAGCGAGCTCAACGCAATTTTGCACCCTCGGATCAGAGCGGAGACGGCTCGACGCATCGCCGAGGTTACCCACCCCTACTGCCTCGTAGTGGTGCCATTGCTGGTGGAGTCCGGTCTCATCGGAACGGTTGATTGTGTTCTGGTCGTGGACCTGGCGGAATCGGATCAGCTGGCGCGGCTGACAAGACGCGATGACATATCGGCAGAACTCGCTGGCAAAATGATAGCCGCCCAGGCAACTCGACGTGAGAGGCTGGACGTGGCGGACCACGTCATTGACAATACGGGGTCAATTGAAACGCTGCGAGGCCGCGTGTCGGCACTGGACCGGCAATTCCGTAAGCCGAGGCCACCCGACTAGTGTAGTGTCTCCCAAATAAGCTTGATGGTTGTGGTTAGGCATCGTGGTTACTGACAAGGCGCGGTGAGGAGGAATAGCCAACGCTATTGCGACGATCCGCAACGCCGTCAGGGACCGCGAGGGCCAGCGCAGGTGTTAAGTCTGTGGGAGACACTACACTAGCTCCGACTGCCGCACTGAGGAACGGTCCCACCGATCCCGGGGCAGCACCGGATCGGGATGCATTTCACAACAAACCGGCGCTCGCGGGGCAGGCACGCGGGAACTTAGACGTGTTGTCACAAGACGTGTTGTCACAATAGGATCGATCATTGGAATCCGCCCAAATCTGCTACGAAACGCCCCTCAACGAGCGCATGCGAACCTTCCTGCGCCTTGAGTTCATGTTTCAGCAGTTGGACTTCGCGGCTGGCGGCGAATCGTCCTGGGATACCCGCAACGCCCTGCACGCTTTCTTCGAGATCTACAGCATCGTATCCAGAAACGAGCTCAAGTCGGAGTTGCTGCAGGAGTTGGACCGGCACTACGCCAATCTGTCCAGATTGATGGATAGCCCAGGCGTAGACCCAAAAGCGCTGAGTACGGTACTTCAGGATATCGGCACCATCCGAGAAACCCTGCTGATGGCGAAAGTCCTTTCCCAGGAGAGCATTCGGCGCAACGAGTTCCTCACCGGGATTCGCCAACGCAGCGCCATTCCCGGTGGCACCTGCAGTTTCGACTTGCCGGCCCTGCATAACTGGCTGGAAGGCAACGATGTACAGCAGCGCCTGGCGTACATGGACGAGTGGCGTGCGCCGCTGCAGCCGCTGATGAAAGCCGTCAGTCTGATTCTCGGCATGGTGCGTCAAAGTGCGGTGGCCACGGCTGAAACCGCCCGGCAGGGCCTGTTTCAGATGAACCTGGACAGCAATGCGCCGACTCAGTTGACCCGGGTCATCGTCGACCAGGCATCCAATGTCTTCCCCGAGGTGAGTGGCGGCAAGCACCGCTTCACTGTGCGATTCCTGGAACAACCCAATCCCAATGTCCGCGCCATGCAAGCCGAGTGGGATGTGCCGTTCGAACTGATCTGCTGCGTTATCTGACGCCACGGGCCGGGCACAATCACCAACGTCAGACGTCGTCCATCTCGTTCAGATCTTCGTCAAGCCCGGCCTGGGCGGTTTTCAGCAAACATACGATGTTCGCCAGGCTGCGGAATGCAACGAACTTATGGGAATCGATCACCCGGCCTCAGTCGAACCACCGCAAGATGCCCCCGTCCAGGCAGAGGAGCAAGACCTGTCAGATGCCCTCCGATGACGATACGCAAAGCGAAGTGGCAATCGCCACAGCCGGCCTATTTCGCCGCTTCGCCGCCTTGTTCTACGACCTGTTGTTGCTGACGGCGGTGCTGATGTTGGCAGCACTTGCGGCCCTGCTCGGGGCCCGTGCTGCAGGCGTTGCGGCGCCCGCCAGCAATGGACACGGCTTCCAGATCTACCTCGCCCTGGTCTGCTACGGATTCTTTGGCTGGTTCTGGACCCACGGCGGCCAGACTCTGGGCATGCGCGCCTGGCGTCTGCGACTGCAAACCGCAGGCGGTCACGGCGTGAACTGGGGTCAGGCACTGATCAGAGTGGCGCTGCCGCTGACTCTGCTGGGCTTGGGATTGCTTTGGCTCGGCCAGCAACCCAAGACCGGGAACGTCACGGGGCACAGCGTGCTCCAGTACGCCGCCGCTCTGCTACCTTGCGGTATCAGCTATGTCTGGATCCTGATCGACCGTCAGCGACGCAGCTGGAACGACATCGCTTCAAAGTCACGGGTCGTGCTGTTACCCAAGCCGCCAGGGAGAAGGGAACAACGGTGATCCGGGTCAGCGTATGCGTGCCATGGCAAACAAGCCACAGGCGAAAAACAGGACCGGTGGTGCCACCGCGCTGAGAACGGGCGGAAACCCATAGGCCAGCACAACGCTGCTCAGGGTGCGATTAACCAGAAAATAGGCGAGCCCGATAACGACACCGACGAACAATCGCTGCCCGGCGCCCCGCGATCTCAGGCCACCAAATACCAGCGGCATGGCGATAAACAACATGACCAGGTTACCCGCCGGCGCCACCAGCTTGGTCCACCAGGCCAGACGATGGGCATCGGCCCCGAGTCCATTGCTCTCAAGGTAGCCCGCATACAGACTCAGATCGCGCATGGAGAGCATTTCGGGCTCCAGCGCCAGCACGCCCAACAAACGGGGGCTGATGGACGCATTCCAGATGTGCTCCG